>Ga0315268_10003562_pt1 | contig 17153 bp, 10 predicted proteins | sample C1_top_MG_FD_204535 | JGI IMG/M metagenome (GOLD analysis project Ga0315268, IMG submission 204535) | Sediment microbial communities from Yellowstone Lake, YNP, Wyoming, USA - C1_top | ecosystem: Environmental > Aquatic > Freshwater > Lake > Sediment | place: USA: Wyoming | collected 2017-08-01
CGTTCGCGAACCGGTTCACCTCCATATACAGCTGCTGATAGGTGAACGTCTTGTACACGCCGCTGTCCGCTTCCCATATGAGGGCGGCCTTGTTCCTGGTGGGGGTGTTGATGAACCGGTCAAGGCAATTGACCGATGCGTTCAGCTTGCCGCCGGAGAACCACTTGATGTACGGCTTGTGAAAATCATAGTCCAGTACCTTGTCCCACTTCTTGTACCAGGTGAGGTTCTTCTCCGCCATCTCGCCCCAGAACTTCTCGGGGTCTTCCACGGACCGCTTGTGCAGGTCCTGATACTCCTTCATGCTCTTGATGTGCGCTTTCGCGCTGAACTCCTTGGACGGCGGAAAGGTCCTCTTTTCCGTCGACAATACCTGAATACTGTCGTCTGACATGTTCACTCCTCCTTTATGATAAATATGGTTCGAAAACCAGAACGTTCTCTGTAGAGCATGCGACTCATTCCTGCTTCAGCATCCCGAAAGCACCGTTTCAATGCCCGGGTGTTTCATCACGCGGCACCCCCAGCAGTTTCGCTGCGATGGCCGCCAACAAGGCCGCTCCGCAGCTGAGCATCGCGCCCATTTTCGCCGCCCCCTGCTGCAACGGGGCCACAAATGCCTCGCCCGCGATGAAGAGCGCGACCGTGAATCCGATGCCCGCAATAATGCCGATGACCAGAAGGTCCCTTCTTCGTATCCCCTCGGGAAGCGGATAGCCGAGCCGGTCCGCCAGGCCCCCGAACAGGAAGATGCCTGCGGGCTTCCCGATCAGCAGCGCCGCCAGCACAAGCCAAGTGGCCTGACCGACCGCGTTCAACGTAACGCCCGCGTTGACCAGCCCGAACAGAAAGAGTCCGAAGTCAACGAAGACCTTCCAGTCACTTTCGAACCGCGCGAGCGGTGAGCGGTCCGATTGGTCTTCCTCAAAGAACTCTTTATGCTCCGCGTTCGCAGATGGCAGGAACGGAACAACAAACACCAGTGCGAGTCCCGGATGCAGGTGCGCCCGATATAGACCGATCCACGAAAGAACACCACTAATCAGGATCGAAGGCCAGTAGCTCCTGACCCGAATCAACCGGAAACCATATGCGGTTGCCATACCCACGCCGATCAGGAGCAACCAGATCGGTTCGACAGCCAGTCGGGGATCCGGGTAGAACACTGCAATGATCGCAAGTCCGATCCCATCATCAGCAACTGCCAGGAGCAGCAAAAAAGAGACCGCCGGATGCCTATTGCCAAAGATCAGTCGCGCCGCGAGCCAGGCGAAAGCGATGTCAGTCGCCGTCGGGATACCCCATCCCCGCTGCAGCTCCGGACCTCCGACGAACCGGTTCAGGGCCAGATAGATCAGCGCCGGCCCGATCACGCCGCCCGCTGTGGCAACGAGCGGATTCACCGCCCGGTTCAGGGGATGCAGCGCACCGCCCGGTAAAAAACTCTGGGTGATCTCCACCGCGGCGATCGCGAAGAAGAAAACCATGAACACGTCGTTCGTCAGAAAATGGACGCTCAACCTCCCGAGAAATTGCCCGTGAACGAAATCCCGGTAGCTGTCCGGCGCCGCATTCGCCCAGACCATCGCCAGCACAACGCCGATAAGAAGCGGGACCGAGAATTCGCGCAGCAGATTGATGCGCTCCTTCATAGCCTGTCCCATGGGTGCACGCGGTCGCCGGGTAAAATCATAGTTGATTATACCTGAAACAGGCCGGGAACGCCATGCGATCGCATGATGCGGTCCTAGCCGTGCCCGGCATAGCCGGCGGGATCGCTTTTCATGAACTCGTCGGTCTCATGCACGCGGACCACGGTGACCGAACACGGCGCCTGCGCCACTACCTGAGACGAGACGCTGCCCAGAAAACGCCGGAGCGTCGAGCTTCCCCTCGCACCGATCACAATATGCTCGACCCCGTTCGCCCGGGCATAGTTGACGAGAGCCGTTGCCGGGTCGGGTGATTCCAGCACATGGAATGAGATCCGGTCAGGGGGCAACTCCAGCTGACGCGCCCAGTGTTTCAATTCTACGAGATACTGGACCGTCAGGTTCTTTCCCGATTCGTCCACACCGTAGTCGAGCCCGACGAAGGGCGTTTTGCGCACGGTGACGCACGTGAGCCTCGCGTTCTTCTCGGCATGCATACTGCGCTTCACCGATCGCCGCAGCATATCAGCAAGCGCCCCTGAGGCCGCCGAGGTGTCCACCGCGGCCATGATGATCGGCACAGTGTCGAGATGCCGCGCCATCGCCCTGGTCGTCGCGGGCCCTGACCGGTAATACCGCATCAAACGCTTGACCACGGTCCAGAAGCTGCCGCGAACGATCCGTTCGGAGCGTTCGGTAAGTTTGACCTGGCTCGGATGCTCCAGCGCGAACGCGAGCTGGGCAGCGCTGCCGAACCGTCGCGTCGGATCCACCTCCAGGCACGTGAGAATGATCTCCTGCAGCCAGCGGGGGCAGTCCCGGTTGACCGCGCTCGGCGGGTCTGGGTCCACGTACAACCGCCGTTTCAGGCCGGCCAGGCTTTTCGGATCACCGAACGGGAACTCGCCGGTGATCAGATAGTACAGGATGACCCCGAGCGAAAAGATGTCGCTCCGGAGTTCGCTTCGGACATTCATCACCTGTTCAGGCGAGATATACGGCGCCGTTCCCAGCGGAAGAGTGAATTCTTCCGCCATGAGGTCCGGCAGTTGTTCATGACGCGAGAGACCGAAATCTGCCAGCACGGCCTCGCCGCTCTTCCGGAACAGGATATTGTCCGGCGTCAGATCGAGGTGGAGAACATGTTGACGATGGAGGTCGTGCAGCGCGGTCGCGACACGGGCGCCGATCCTTGCGACCTCCTCAGGAGGCAGCGGCGCGTACTTTAAACTCGAGTCCAGCGACTTTCCCGGAATGCGCTCCATGACGAGAAACGGACGGTTCGAATCCTCGCCCTTCGCAATGAACCGCGGAACATGCGGACCCGACAGCGTCGGGAGGATCATCTGCTCCACTTCGAAGCAGGTGATCGTGGACGACTCCTCGCTGTCGAGACGGGGGATCTTCATCGCCATCGGCAGGGCGATATCGTCCCGCGTTACCTTCCAGATGGACGCCATGCCCCCGGTATAGATCTTTTCCTCAAGCCGGAACCCCTCGAGCACCTTCCCCGGCTGCAATTCATTCGCATCCACGTGTTGTCAGACTCCGTTCTCCAGGCGGCTCCCGAGCCATTCAGGAAGCCCCGCTTCGCGGATCTTTTTCGCTGCAGCGTCCGTATCAAAAGGCACGCGGTAATAGGTCAGCAGGTTCCGGTCCTTATCGTAGACCGCGTAGCAGGCCGCGGGATTTCCGTCGCGCGGCTGTCCCACGGACCCGAGCACGACCACCCAGCGGCGGTGAATGCCCAGCGGGATGTCCACACCGGCGACCGGTTTGAACGGGACGACCCGGCCGGTCGCGCCCTGGTGATACAGGTCCGTCTCGTGCAGATGGCCGCAAAACGTGAATCTGCACAGCGTGGCAGCAAGGCTCTTTTTTGCCTCGGACACAGCCGCGATATACTGCCATCCGCCGGGGTTCCACGCATTGGCGTGGACGTACAGACAATCGGACTGTTCCACCCGCTTCGGCAGCCCGGTCAGGAACCGCAGATGCGGTACTGACAATTGCGACCGTGTCCATTCCACGGCATGCTGAGCATCGTCATGCATTGTCCGGTCGCGCGCGGCGAAGACCGCTGCGTCGTGGTTTCCCAGCACCACGATCGCGCCTTTTTCATGATAATGCATCACGGTGTCCAGCACCCAAACAGGATCAGCTCCGTAGCCGATCAGATCGCCCGGGAACGCATAGCGATCGATCCTCTGCGACGCAGCATGATACAAACACGCTTCCAAGGCCTCACGATTCGAATGAATATCGGCGAATAATCCTATGCGCATGGCCTTTTCCGAAAACAGCGAATCCGGCAGGCGGCAATGGCCGCCTACCGGACTCGTACACCACTCTATTTTTGCAGCTTGTGCGACGTATTATTCGTGTTCGTAGGTCGAGATGTCACGCTCCTTGGTTTCCTTCAGGAAGAGCGCGCCGATGACCAGCGTCCCGATTGAGACGATCACCGGATACCAGATGCCGGCATAGATGTCGCCGGTGAGCGACACGATAGCTGTCGCGGTCAGCGGAAGCATGCCGCCAAACCAGCCGTTGCCGATGTGATACGGCAGCGACATGGACGTGTAGCGAATGCGCGTCGGGAACAGTTCGACCAGGAAGGCCGCGATCGGACCGTACACCATGGTCACGTAGATCAGGAAGATGAACAGGATGAGCAGGGTCATAGGATAATTGACCTTGCTCTTGTCCGCCTTCTCAGGGTAGCCCTTCACCTTCAAGGCCTCCTTCACATCCGCGTCTTTCCACCCATCGATCGTAACATCATTGATCGTGATCACGACCTCTTTGCCCGGCACCGGGGCGATCGATTCAAAGTTCAACCCCTGCTTGGTCATGAAGTCGCGTGCTTTGTCCGCCGAACTGAACTTGCTCCAGGGACCCACGAACAGGTTGAAATGATGGGTCGTCGGGTCGGAAGCGATCGTGATCTTCGTCCTTGCCTGGAACGCTTCGAGGTCCGGGTTAACATAATGCGTCAGGGCCTGGAACATGGGGAAGTACGTCACCGCTGCGATCAGGCAGCCGGCGAGGATGATCTTGAGGCGGCCGATCTTGTCGGACAGCCAGCCGAAGAAGATGAAGAACGGCGTGCCGAGCAAGAGCGATGCGGCGATCAGCATGTAGGTCGTCAGGAAGTCGAGCTTCAGCGTGATCTGCAGGAAGAACAGGGCATAGAATTGACCCGTGTACCACACCACGCCCTGGCCCGCGGTCGCACCGAGCAGCGCCAGCAGCACATACTTGTTGTTGGGGTACCGGAGGAAGCTGTCCGTCAGCGGCGCCTTGGAGCCCTTGCCTTCTTCCTTCATCTTCTTGAACACCGGAGATTCCTGCAGTTTCAGGCGGATCCAGATCGATACGCCCAGCAGGAGGATGGACATCCAGAACGGGATACGCCAGCCCCAGGTCTTGAAGTCCGCTTCCGTCATATACACGCGGCAGAGACCGATGATCAGGAGCGCGAGAAAGAAGCCGAGCGTGGCTGTGGTCTGGATCCAGCTCGTGTTGTAGCCGCGACGGTCGTGCGCGGAGTGTTCGGCAACGTAGGTCGCAGCGCCGCCGTACTCGCCGCCCAGCGCAAGACCCTGGAGCAAGCGGAGCGACACCATGATGATCGGCGCCAGCCAGCCGATCGCTTCGAATGTCGGAAGGAGACCGACACAGAAGGTCGAGAGACCCATCACCACGATGGTGACCAGGAACGTATACTTGCGGCCGATCAAGTCGCCGATGCGTCCGAACACAAGCGCGCCGAAGGGGCGGATCAGGAAGCCCGCAGCATAGGCTGCGAAGGCTGAAAGCAGCGCCGCCGTCTCGTTGCCCTTCGGGAAGAAGAGCGCCGCGAAGAACGGGGCCAATGTTGCATACAAATAGAAGTCATACCACTCGAATACCGTTCCGACGGATGACGCGACAATAACCAGTTTTTCTTCCTGGGTTATCGGCGCTTTACTTTGAAGTTTCTCTGTTGCGACTGCCATTGTGCATTTCCTCCTTTAAGATATTTATGTAGGTATCACTCGTGAGCTCACTGAATATGGTGCGCCTTTACTGCCTGGTCTTGATATATTTTTTTAGCGCAGTCCTCCTTTCCTGCAAAGGTATCATCGTCTTCTGCTCTCCCCCCTTGTATTCCCGGTCTGCAAACGAGGCCGGGGTTATCAATCGATGCCTGCTGCCTCCTATACATTGCTCGCAACGAGGCGATAGCGCGCAGCGAGGGCATCCTGCACTTTCGAGATGATCTTGAACGACTCTTTCAGCGTCCGTTTTTCAAGATTGCTCAGCTTTCCCGGATCGATATAGTTGTCCGTCAACGCACCCCTCTCCATTTCGTCGACCTGGTGATGGATCCTCAGCTGGGTGAGGAATTCGAAAGCCTGGGAAAGTTCGTCGCCCAGGGCATCGATCGTCGGGTGCTTGCCTTGCAGCGCCTCGATCCGCTCCAGGGTCGAGGCAACGGGGACCCTGCTTTCCAACGCCATCAGCCGGACGACGTCAACCAGCGGCCCGATGCCGCTGAACGTCAGGTCCAGTTCGCTCTTATGCGCGCCGTCTTTCTCGACAATAAAGGTCTTAAAGAAGCCAAGCGGCGACCGGTCGGCGGTGGTCACTGCTGCGACCTGCGTCATGAAGGCCTTATGCGCATCCTTCGTCTTCCAGAGGTGCGAACGCAGCTCCTCGGCGAGACGATGGTCGCCCGCGAGGCACCGGAGATCGACAAAGAGCAGGATCCGCCGCACCGTTTCCTGGGATGAAGACAGCATCCCTGCGGCGAGGTCTTTTTTCCATGTTTCGATTGAACGGCACGACGCGGGACCGTCCGCTGCGTCGTCGTTCGAGGACAGGGGAAAGCCGCAGCGCTTGAGCCCCTCCCGGACATACCGGGTGAATCCGGCAAAATAGGTTCGCACCGCTTCCTGGTGGTCATCCGACGCCGGGTCCGCGTAGACAAGCGCGTTGTCCTGGTTCTCTTTACAGGCCTGTTCTCTCCGGCCTTCGCTGCCCAGTGCAAGCCAGCAGTAGGTCGTAGGCGGCTTCCCGAACTTGCGTTCGCCGAACTCAAGCACTTTTCTCGCCAGCCGGTCGTTGAATTCGCTAATGATCCTGGTGATACTGCTCGCGCGCGCGCCCTCCTTCAGCAGACTGCCGATGAGCCGGTCGATCTTCATCGACACCGATACCACACCGTCAAGGGTCTCCTGGCTCTCCATGTCCCTGGCAAAGGAAAGCGGCGACGCGCCCTGCAGGAGCATCAGGTCGTGGTTCGTAAGCACGCCCTTCAGCTTTCCTTCCCTGATGACCAGGATGTGATGGACATTGTGCTTGATCATTTTGAGCATGGCCTCAAAGCAGTAGTCCTTCGCATCCACGCGCACCAGGGGAAGGGACATGATGTCCTTGACCGGATCGTTCACGCTCCTGCCACGCGCCACCACCTTTTCCCGAAGATCGCAATCCGTCAGCACGCCCAGGGGAAGGTCCGCACTGTCCGTTATGATCAGCGAACTGATCCGGTGCTTCGACATCTCGGCGGCAGCTTCCCGGATGGTTGCGTCATCGCGCACGGTGACAACGTCTTTCGTGACGATATCGCCAACAGGGGTCGTGAACAGCAAATGGTCGCTGCTGCTGTAGAACACGCTCTTCGTACGCATCTCGCGATACGTCCGATCGATATACCGCGTGATATGTGATTTCAGGAAAAACTCCGTGAACGAGAGGTGCGAGTCGAGAAGCTTGAGGAGCATGTCCTTGCCCAGCAGGTAGCAGATCGTATCGTCTACGGCAGTGATGTTCGAACGCACCCGGTCCCGGCCGATCATGGACAGAAATCCGAACATGTCCCCTTCACTGCGGTAATCAATCACGACCTCGTTGCCGTTCTCGGTCAGCATCCAGACCTTCACTCCGCCTTTTTTTATGATGCGGAGCGAATCGCTCGGAGCACCGTTCTGATGCAGGATCACGGTGTCTTTGGGATAGAACTCCATTGATAGGTTCCTGGCAACGGAAAAAAGATCGGCCTCATCAAGGAATTGGAACGGGGGAACATTTCTGAGAAAAGCGACAACATCATCGAGGACCATGTTGACGCCTGAATATTGCTGAAGAACGGATTTCATATGAAGGAATAGAGCAAAAAAGATACCAAAATTGCATCTCTGCACTATTTTTAGTCTGAGCAGTTAACTATGCTTGTCAATGAGGGAACTGAGGAATGTTCGGCTGGAGATTCGGCACTATCGGGACATGTGCTGAATGTACGAACTATCTCGAATAATGACTATGATTCAATGCATTAGAACTCGTAAAGGGATCCGGTCAAGAATGCTTCAGCAGAAGAACAACCACACGTAAAATTATGATTAGCAGCTATTTGATTGCAGTGATTAACTACTTAATATAAATGCAGTTTATATGAATATTAATACGCTCAATTTGCATGAAAGCATGGCACGGGCAGACGTGAAAAATGGTAATCCCTATCCGGTTGAATACGATACCATTTGTAACACTTATGATAGTTTGAGTTGTTGTGAGCAGAGCGTTAGCATGGTAAGACAAGCAGGAAAGAATGCCATATGCATTCTTTCATTATTAAGCAGCCACCGCAACGTTTGCTGCCTGAGCCGCCTGCACCAGGGCAAGTTCGCTCTCGGAGAACACCTTATCAATATCGAGGATAATGATGAACCTGTCGTTGCATCTGCCCATTCCCTTGATGAAATCGGTATTCAGCCTTGTCCCGATCCTCGGAGGGGCGGATATATTCATGGCATCGAGATCCATCACCTCCTGCACCGAATCCGCAAGGGCCCCGATGACCGCGGTCTCGCCGTCGGCATTCACTTCGGAGATGATGATGCAGGTGTTCACCGACTTCTCGGTCATCGGCATCCCGAACTTCACTTTGAGGTCCACAACCGGCACGACACTCCCCCGAAGGTTGATCACGCCGCGCATGAACGCCGGCGTCCTCGGCACTTTTGTGATGCTGGTGAAATCAAGCACTTCGCGCACCTTTGCTATGTCGAGCGCAAAGGTCTCTTCGCCCAGCCGATAGGTTAAAAATTGCGTTACCGCCATCGTTTCCGTTATACTCACGAGTACCTCCCTGTGCTGCAACGTTCATTGAACATCGGATGAGGACCGCAAAAGCATTTCACTCGCGGTGAGTGGTCAACCATTCATTCTTCAATATCAGAAGGTCTCGAACTCAGCATCACCATGACCGTTCCCTTTGGAACCGTTGTTGTGGCCGCTGTGGACCAGATCAAGCTCAACACCTTTGTGTTTACCATCGAACAGCGAGGAAGTCTGCGGCAACTTTGACATGGACACGCCTGCATATTCCTGGAGTACGGGATGATCTTTATGCAGGTGTTCGATGACCGCAGGTTTACGGGCTGCAGCACGTTTGTTCTTTCTGACGATACCGGGCGCCGCCCCGATGAAAGCTTCGATCATGCTTTGCTGCTGCTCCGCCTGAGCTGCGAGTTCCTCCGCGGTCGAAGCCATCTCCTCGGCAGCCCCCGCATTCTGCTGGATCACCTGATTCAGCTGCTGGATCGACGCATTGATCTGGCTGGCTCCCGTTGTCTGTTCCCTGGAGGCAGCGCTGATCTCCTGCACCAGCTCTGCTGTTTTCTGGATGTCCGGCACCAGCCTGGCGAGCATTTCACCGGCCCGTTCTGCCACCTGCACGCTCGTTGCCGAAAGGTCGCTGATCTGACGTGCCGCAGACTGGCTCCGTTCCGCGAGCTTGCGCACTTCTGATGCAACCACCGCAAAACCCTTACCATGCTCTCCGGCGCGTGCCGCCTCGATCGCCGCGTTCAGCGCCAGCAGATTCGTTTGACGGGAGATCTCCTCAATGATCGATATTTTCCGCGCTATTTCCTTCATGGCATCCACCGTTTCACTCACGGCCTTGCCGCTCTCCGTGGCGGCAGCAGCTGATTTGAGCGCGATCTTTTCCGTTTGCTGGGAATTATCGGCATTTTGCCGTATAGTGGCATTCATCTCCTCGATCGCCGATGATGCCTCCTCGGCCGACGAAGCCTGCTCGGTGGTCCCCTGAGACAACTGTTCAGCGCCCGCAGACAACTGCTGGCTTGCGGATGACACGTTATCAGCCGAGACCTGAGCATCCCGGAACGCATGCGTGATCGATCGGGTCAGCAGGAACGCGATGGCCGCCGCCAGGAGTGCCGCGCACCCGCCCAGGATGAACATGGCGAGCAGTGCTGAGTTATATGCACGCACCGCTTCGGCATACCGTATCTCACTGCGCTCATCCTGGTGCTTATTCAGTTCTTCCGACGCCTGAATGCACTGGCGCACTGTCTGCCGCGCTTCCTTCTCGTAAAGACTGAAAGCCTCCGCATGTTTGTTCAGGAGGATCAATTCCATGGTTCTGTCATTAAGGGCATGCTGCTCGTTGTTCGTTTTTTTCACCTTGGCCAGGATCTCATGACCTTTTAGGTCGTCTTTCGGCGTCATCTCTTCTACTTTTTTGAACAAGTCGTCGAACTTCACTTTGTCATCGTCCAGCCGCTTTCTCATTTCCTGTGTCCGTTCTTTTTGAAGGAATGCGTTGCGGACCGCGATTGCGTCCTCGCGCACAATGCCGACGATGTCATTTGCCAGCCCATCACGCACATTGTTGACTTTCACGATGCGGTCAAGGTCGGCATAAATGTTCCCCAGCCTGTTCACGGCCACCATAATCAATGCCATCATAAGGATGAGCACGATCGCAAAACCCAACCCCAGCCGCGTTCCGATCTTCATGTTCTTAAACATGTCAACCCTCCTCTTGTCATTTCACCATTCCCTGTATCACCCATATTACTGACCATCAGGAAACGCTTACATCTTTAACACCTGATCACTAATGCATTTTGACCCAGCGGTCATACGGTCAGTACAGGCGCAGCATCTCATGCGCATTAGAATAGTTCCGCTGTATGAATATATGTAGCACAGACCAAACACTCCGTCTATTAGTAGTACTACGTAACCGACACCTACCCTGACCCCTGAGCACAGCACAATTCATACCAATTTTCATTACACTGACATTACGCTGCAAGATTGTGCGAAGGATTGCACTCTATTCGTTTTAGTATAGATAATTACACCATCAAATCGATAGCTCTACCGGGGAGTTCAACAGTGGGGGCAGGAAGTCAAAACAGACCGAGCGGCAGATGCTCTGCTCAAGCGATCCTATTCTGAACCGCGTAATGTATCATTTCCGCGTGATTGTGCAATTTAAGCTTGCGCATAATATTCGCCCGATACGCCTCCACGGTTCGTACGCTGATGGACATCTGCTGGGCGATCTCCTTGTTCTGCTTTCCCTGGACAATGAGATGGAAGACCTCTTTTTCACGATTAGTGAGACGCGTATAGAACTCGTCCGCAGCCCCTTTTGCGGGGCCTGGGAGCAAGGATCCGGCAGGCAGTTTGCTCAGATATCGTTTTCCGTTCATCACTGACTGTATTGCCTTGACGATCTCATCTTCCAGTACGTCTTTGACCACATAGCCGTCAGCGCCTTTTTGAAATGCCTGCTCGACATAGAAGTCATTTGCATGCATCGAAAGTATGATGGTTCTTGTTGTCGGCGACCGTTGTTTGATCTCCGCAGCCACATCGATGCCGCTCATGTCCGGCAGCTTCAGATCGACAATACACACATCGACGGCAAGGTCATAGCACAGCTGGATCGCTCCCGCGCCCGTGCCTGCTTCGCCCACTACACTATAGCCGTTCTGCTCTTCCAGCAGAGACCTCAGTCCTTTCCGAACAATGGGATGATCGTCAACAAGAAATATCCTCATACTCACACGTTCCTCTCCGGCAACTGACTCTGCAATGGGATGGTGATCATCAGCTGCGTCCCTGTTCCCGGCGCTGACCGGACCATCAGACTTCCTCCGACCTCTTTCACCCGTTCCCGGATTCCGGTCAAACCGAAGGTCCCTATGTCCTTGAGCACAGATTCTGCATTGAATCCGGCCCCGTTATCCTCGATCTGCACGGACACATAATACTGCGAACCTATGATCGTTACGTTCACCGCATCCACGACCGCATGTCTGGCCACATTGGTCAACGCTTCCTGGACCACCCGGAACACAACTATTTCTATTTCCGGCAAAAACCGCCGCTCGATCCCCTGGTGGTTGAAATTGACCTGCACTCCGGTCTGCTCAGTATACCTGCCGAAGTGCCACTGCAGCGAGGGAAGCAAACCGTAATCGTCCAGCAATGAAGGCCGCAGGTTCAGCGACAGGTCGCGTATACGGGCCATCAGGCTGGTGATGTCGTGCTGCACCATTTCCAGTTTTACCGCCGCATTGTCATCCGCCGCTCGTCGGATTTTATCCACTGCAAGCTTCAGCCCCGTCAGTTCCTGGCCGATCTCGTCGTGCAGTTCGTGCGCGATATGGCGGCGTTCTGTTTCACGGGCGCCCATCAGTTTAAGCGAAAGCATCCGAAGTTGTTCGCTGTAGTTCTTTAGTGCCTCTTGCGCGCCCCTGCGATCCGTGATGTCCTGGATCAATCCATCGTAGGACTGAAGACGGCTTTGCCGGTCAAACTTCTGAACAGGGGTATTTCTGACCCAGCGCCGCGTGCCGTCCTTTCTTACGATGCGGTGTTCTATTGCGGACACCGTTTCACCAGACAGCACCTGCGTCACCAGGTCTCTGACCAGAGATCGATCGTCTTCAACGACCATGCTGAACCACAGGTTCGGATCCACGGCAAATTCCTGTTCCGAATATCCGGTGACGGCTTCGCAGCCTGCTCCGTGTCGAGTTTCGACCGCTTTGCCGTTCTCGATCCTCACGGTGTAAATGTAATCGGTAATGGCCTCAGTAATTCGCTTATACCGGTTTTCGCTTTCGATCAGCGCATCGACCGCCTGTTTGCGTTCGGTGATATCCCGGTAATACCAGATGCGTCCCACATACGCGTCCTCGTCATCGTGAATAGGGGTCGAGTATTGATGAAAATATCGTCCACCGGTCAACTCAACCACGTCTTCGCTTTTAACATTCTTATTATCCTTCAGATACCGCACCTGTTTGATGAATTCATCGGTATTTGCCACCTGATTCTGCAGATAATGATGAATCTTATCACCGGAGGCTTCCCCGCTCTTTTCTAGCGGGATGCGCCAGATCTCCGTAAATTTCCGGTTATGCAGAATGATCCGGCCGTCTTCGCCTACGATCAGGATCCCGTCGCGCGAAGCCTCAGTCTGCGCTTTCAGCACCGCATACTGACGAAGCTTATCTTCTTCAGCGCGCATCCGTTCATACATTTCCCTCTTCGCCTCAGCAGTGCGCTGCATAACGAGTTCCTCAAGACGATCCTGGTACGTGCGCAATTGCTCCTCGGCCAGCCTGCGGCTGGTGATGTCGCGGGCAAAACCGCTGAAAAACTCGTTGCTTCCGACCTTGACGTACGTCGAGCTAAGCTCAACAGGAAACAGCGAACCGTCCTTACGTCGATGGATCGACTCGCTGGTGTAGTTTTTCTTTTCTCTGAACACTTGACACACCTCAGTCCATTTCTGAGGGGTCGCGCGCGGGTTGATGTCCGAGATGTGCAGCTGCAGCAATTCGTCGAGACTGTATCCGAGCGATGTGCATCCGGCTTCATTTGCATACAGGAACCTGCCTTCTGTGTTCAGCCAGTACGCTCCGTCGGATGCCGTATCGATCGAACGTTTGAAGAGCTTCAGCCACTGTCCGTCCTGTCCCTGCCCGGATCGATCAATTTTCATTGCCTGCCCTTTTTCTTGCGATCTTTTGCTCATTACCGCACCGTCTGCACAGATTGACGCAGCATCATTCTTATGCAAATATAGCACATTACGCTTGCATTGCGATGCGCGAGTATTATATTATTGACTACTGACACATCCTTCATCTGCCGCGGTTCTTTGCCAAGGAACGTTGTTCAGCCTACACCTAGCCCTGCTTGTGATCATCGCTCGCGAGCAGAGCATCCGGAGATGCCGCATGCTTATGAACACCAGGTCACTGCTCGTTCTGATTATCATCGGGACCAGCATCGCCTCCGCTGGATATATTGTCGGCAAGCGCCACGGTCAGGCGCGGAACCAGACCGCGGACGCGGGACGGTCGTCCTATGTCTGCCCGATGCATACCTTCGTTATCAAGGATCGGCCGGGGGTCTGCCAGATCTGCGGCATGGACCTGGTCAGGCAGGGCAGCTCCTCTATCGACCTTCACGACCTGCGGCTCAACGAACATGTTTATGTCTCTCCAACCCAGCAGGTCATGGCCGACCTGTCCGTTACGAACGTAATGTACAAGCCGCTCTTCAAGGAGATCATCGCTGCCGGCGTGATCGCCTATGACCAGTCGCGGCAGGGCAAAGCCTCAGCCACTGCAGCGGGCAGGATCGATGTACTGCACGCTGACGCGGTGGGGACAGCGGTGCGCAAGGACCGGCCAGTCGCCGAGATCCTCACGCTGCAGCAGAACGGCCAGCCGGGCGTTCGCATCCCGGTTTATCCCCCCCTCAACGGCACGATCATCGCGAAAGAGGCCCAGGTAGGGCAATTCGTCAAAACAGGCGACACGCTGCTGAGCATCGCCGACCTGTCCCAGGTCTGGGCAGAGCTCGATGTGTACGAGGATGAGTTCCCGTTCCTGAAGCTTGGACAACAGGTTCTCCTGAATAGCCGGTCCTATCCAGGTGAAACCTTCTCCGGGAAAATCACGTATCTCTACCCGTATCTGGATCCCAAGACCAGGACCGTCCGGGCGCGGGTCGTGCTCCAGAACCGAAAACAGCTCCTGAAACTCCACATGTTCGTCCAGGCAAAGATCCAGATGCCGCTCGGCACTGATCTGGTCGTGCCAGCGGAGGCAGTTGTCGTGACCGGCAGCAGGGCCCTGGTCTGGGTGCAGATCAAACCGGGAGTGTTCGTGCCGCGTGATGTGAGGACCGGAGTGCGCTATCGCAATGATGTCCAGATCCTGGAAGGCCTTCGAAAGAACGAGGTCGTGGCAGCGAACGGAGCATACCTGGTCGATTCCGAGTCCCAGCTCGCAGCAGGAGATCGGCTGATACCGGCGATAACAGCTCCCTCCGGCACGTCGCGCAAAATGCGGGACGACCTGGACATGAGCGACATGACCATGGACAAACCCGGCCCGGCATCTCAGCAAAAAAACAAATCCCGAGCGCGGTGATTTGTTTCGCGCTGAGCCGCAAAGACGCTAAGAAAGCAGTAAAGCAACTGCCTTTGGTTTTAAATCCTATAGATATTGATTCAAGGTTCCCTTTGCGCGCTTAGCGGCTTTGCGCGAGATGCCTTTTCGTTCCGGTTTGTTCGGGTTAGGATCATTGTCTGGACATCTATCTATCGCACGGAGTTCCCTCTTCATGATCGACCGGATTATCAATTTTTCCGTCCACAACCGCGTCCCGGTCCTGCTTGCCTTTGCCATGCTGATAAGCTGGGGCATCTGGGCTGTCCGCACCACGCCCGTGGACGCCATCCCGGACCTCTCGGACAACCAGGTGATCGTATTCACCGATTACGCGGGCTGTTCTCCCCAGGTCGTGGAAGACCAGGTGACCTACCCGCTTGCGAGCGTGCTCCAGGGCATCCCCCGGGTCAAGGCCGTTCGCGCGGCCTCCTCCTTCGGCTTCTCTATGATCTATGTAATTTTTGACGACGCGGCGGACATCTATTGGGCGCGAAACCGCGTTACCGAGCGGCTCACGAACGCCTCCTCGTTCCTCCCTTCCGGCGTGGTGCCCCGGATCGGGCCGGAAGGGACCGGCGTGGGTCATGTGTTCTGGTATACCCTGCGGGCGCGGGGATACACGCTCGAGCAGCTGCGGACCCTGCAGGACTGGTTCATCCGATACCAGTTGAACACGGTCCAGGGCGTTGCCGAGGTCGCGTCCATCGGCGGATTCGTGCGCGAGTATCAGGTAGATCTCGATCAGCACCGGCTGGCCAGTTACCGGCTCACAACAGCGGACGTGATCCGGGCGCTCAAGCGCGCCAATGCATCATCCGGGGGCAAGGTCGTGGAGCAGGCCCGCGCAGAGCTCATCGTCCAGGGCCTTGGCTCGATCGGCTCCCTGCAGGAGATCGAGAATACGCCAATCCTGCGCGATCAGCGCGGTGTGCCTGTACTGGTGAAGCATCTCGGCACCGTGCAGATGGGCGGGGCGTTCCGTCGGGGGCTGCTGGACCTCAACGGCGAGGGCGAAGTAGTCGGCGGCATTGTGGTCATGCGGTACAACGAAAATGCGGCAGAGGTCATCGGCCGGATCAAAGAGAAGATCGCGGCCATCGACCGGGGCCTGCCACAGGGCGTGGAGATCGCCACGGCCTACGACCGCTCCGAGCTGATCACACGCGCGATCGCGACGCTCAAGCGGATCCTGACCGAGGAGACCGTGGCCGTCACCCTGATCGTTGCTCTTTTCCTCCTGCATCTGCCGAGCGCCCTGGTCATCGTCCTGACCATTCCCGTTGCCATTCTGTCCGCATTCATCGCCATGCGCGCGCTCGGCATCACCTCGAACATCATGTCACTCGGCGGCATCGCCATCGCCGTGGGCGTGCTCGTGGATGCAGGCGTCATCATGGTGGAGAACGTATACCGCAGACTCTCCGAACTGCCGGCAGAGCTGCGCGAGGACCGTAGGCTTGCGATCATCATCGAGTCTTCCTCCCAGGTCGGAAGGGCGATCTTCTTCTCCATGTCCGTCATCATCCTGTCCTTTATCCCGGTCTTCTTCCTCGAAGGACAGGAAGGCAAGCTCTTTCACCCGCTGGCATTTACCAAGACCTTTACCATGACTGCAGCTGCGATCAGTGCGATCACGCTGGTGCCGGTGCTGATGTATTATCTGCTGCGCGGCAAGCTTGCGCCGGAGAACCGGAACCCTGTATCCGCGTTCTTTATCCGTTTGTATGACCCGGTCATCACCTGGGCGCTGAGCAGGCCGAGAACGGTCATCGCGCTGAATTCCGCCGCGCTCCTGCTGGCGATCCCGGTCTATTTCTCCCTGGGGAACGAGTTCATGCCGCCGCTTGACGAAGGTTCGATCCTCTATATGCCGACGACCATGCCGAATATCTCCCTGACCGAGGCCAAGCGGCTGATCCAGATCCAGGACAGCATCATCAAGAGCACGCCGGAAGTGGAAAGCGTTCTTGGCAAGGTCGGCAGGGCAGAAACGGCGACCGATCCCGCGCCGATCTCAATGTTCGAGACCATCATCCTGCTGAAACCCAAGGATCAGTGGCGCTATGGGATCACCAAGGACGATATCGTCGCGGAACTGGACATGAAGCTGCGCCAGACCGGCGTTCGGAACGGATGGACGCAGCCGATCATCAACCGGATCAATATGCTTTCGACCGGGATCAGGACCGACCTCGGGGTCAAGATCTACGGC
>Ga0315268_10003563_pt1 | contig 17149 bp, 9 predicted proteins | sample C1_top_MG_FD_204535 | JGI IMG/M metagenome (GOLD analysis project Ga0315268, IMG submission 204535) | Sediment microbial communities from Yellowstone Lake, YNP, Wyoming, USA - C1_top | ecosystem: Environmental > Aquatic > Freshwater > Lake > Sediment | place: USA: Wyoming | collected 2017-08-01
AGGATCGCAGAGACCTGAGTGTCTTTCAGATCGGTTGGCGCATCATCGAAAGGCGTCTGATCAATTCTCTGGCACTCCTGCTGCCATTTTGCCCCTATGGGCAACTCAAACTGTCAGGTGGCTAGAGGATGACTTAGCGCAGAAGGCAGTCACCTATTTCACCAACAATCGCCAGCGGATGAACTACCCGGAATACCGCGCCAAAGGATACCAGATTGGCTCGGGCACTATTGAAAGTGGGTGCAAGCAAATCGGGATGCAACGTCTCAAGGTGCCCGGGGCTACGTGGGGTAAGGAGAGTGCCCGTAGAGTAGCAAAAGCCCGAGCTGCCCTACTCAGCAATCAGTGGGACATGCTAGCATCTCGTCGTGTTAATTTAGCCACCGCAACCTGATTTCCCAGATCTTGGATGCACCCATGCTGCCAAATTGCCTGCCCAGATAGCCCAAGCCCGCATCGGGCGGTCATCCTGCCAGGCGCCGAAAGACCTCTCTATGACACGAATCGCAAGACCAACTCGCGGCCGTCGTCGAGCAGAATACGATTATCGGCCACGGTAAGCGGGCTTTCTGGTGGAACCGTGATGACGGGCTTGGGGGCGCCAAGTTGGACGGTGACGACCAATGGTCTGGCTTTACCAGCCAGATCAGCCCAGATGCCGAAGAACACATCCGCCGGCAGGTCTCCATGCCAGGTTTGACCCCAGGCCAGATGTGCAGCAATGGCTTCTTCCATCTCCTGGTCAGAAATAGCGTCAATCGCTTTGCCAAACATGCTTATCCTCCGTTTTCTGTCCAGTCACCTGAATAGAGTCACCGGCCCGACTGGTGTCGGTGTACAAGGCGCTTCCAGAGTGCATAATCAGCGACTACAACCTCAATCCCAGAAACGTAGACACGCGCTGTGGTTGGGAGCACATTGGCCAGATTACTCAATGTTGTCAGGGTTGTCTCGCCATCAATCGCGTCCCACATGGCCTGATGCATCATCACGACCAATATTTGGGCGCGTTTGTCCTGTGTCAGGCGAACAATGTAGAAGGCAAGTGGGAGATAGCGGCCACGTGACGTTTGCAGAAAGATCAGGCTGCGCTTGATATCGCCCCGAAAGCCTGATACCTCCAGGTCCCAACCTGACAAGCGGTCCGAGCGTCTGGTCAGATCGTGCGCGCTGAACTGAATACCGCTCTGAGCCAGGTCGCGCAGGATCTCAACTTCGAAGCTGTATCCATAGGCGAAAGTATACCACCAATAGAGACAATATGCAAGCAGGAGACGAGCGGCCGGTTGATTTGGTGGTACCAGACCGGCCTGGCGTAACCGCTGGGGAATGTTAGTCGCAACCTCGACCCAGGCCTGCGTCGCCGCCTGCGCTACTTCGTTTGCCTGGAGAAGCGTCTGAATGAAGCTGTCCGCATATGGCTCCTCTACTTGGCGGTAGTAGATGACGGGAAAAGGTAACACACCCTGTGGGGTCACGACGGCAGCTTCTTTGAGCAGGTCAAAGGCCCGGATGACAACCTGCCATTCCTCGTGGTTGAACTCGTGTCCCCGCAGCATCCAGGCAAGTGCTACTTGCCGATGGACGTCTTGAAACTCGGCCGGTAAAAGGATGCGGAAAGCCATGTTCTCTCCCGTGTCCTTTGCGCCTCACCCCACTACCAGGACTGATAGACCCTGAGGATCACAGGCAGGTAGATCCGATACCCGGCGCTCACCGCTCCGTTGACCAGAGTCCCCAGAACAGAGTTGCCTTCATAGAAAGCATCCGTGCCCGACTGGAAGGTGATGGCAGTGCCGCCACCCGGCGGGGCAGCGATGACCTTGAAGCGGATGGTCGCCAGCACAAAGTCGCCGCTGGGTGAGACACCGCCCAACTGCTTACCCGCGCTGTAGGCAATCCGCCCCTGGCTGTTGTCGGCGCTATTTTGCAGCACCACCGGCAGCGCAGTGCCTGGCACGATGCTGTTCGTCTCGTTGCCGCTGGCATCCACGACCCGCAGGTAGTCCCGATCAAAGCTCAGGTAGCTATCTACCGAATCCACCACCTGGCCACCGGCGGCAATTTTGATGTCCAGGGTGAAGACGGTCCCTGGAGATACACTCTTAGACGAAGGGTCAACGCTTATCACCACGCTCCCCGTTATGACCTCGGTTTCCACCGGGCCCATCACGGTGATTGCCAGAGCTATCGGCCCATGGCGACCATAGTTGCTGGCCAGGAGGGAGTAATCAGCGCCCTCAATACAGCCGCTTCCGTTGAAATCAGCCCGCGAATCCCAGCCGGACTGCCCGCTGCACTTGCTGTACGCGGTAGCCAGGATAGAGTAATCAGCCCCGCCGATGTTGTCGTCGTTGTTGGCGTCACCTTCCAGCAGGGTGCCAAAGTCTACAGCGGTCGAACCGGTGGGCACAGCAACGTTGTTCTTCTTGTTGCTCAGGGTGTGCGCATTTTTCACCTTGGCGTCATAGGTGCCCTGCGTGATGCCTGTCACTGTGAAGTAGCCAGAGGCATCGGTATTCGCCGTGTAGCTGCCGACAGGACTGGTGCCACCGGGCGAGTAGAGGGTGACTGCCAGCGGGAAGTTGCTCCAGCGGTTGTCAGGCGGGTTCCCCCGGCCCTGCAAGGTCACGCGACCTTTTAGCGAGATAGCCTGCTGGATCTGCACACTACCGTTGTTGGTGAAGATGGGAAGCGAGTTGCCTTGATAGAAGACGCCTGTGCCGGAGAGGAAGGTGATATTGGTTCCCCCTGTTACGGCAATGGCTTTGAAGCGGATGGTGGCCAGGACGAAGTCACCGCTGGGCGAGACACCGCCCAGTTGCTTGCCGGCGCTGTAGGTAATTCGCCCCTGGCTATTGTCGGCGCTGTTTTGCAGCACGACCGGGAGCGTGGTGCCGGGGATGATGCTGTTGGTCTCATTGCCATTGACATCCACAACCCGCAGGTAGTTGCGGTCGAAGCTCAAGTAGCTGTCCACAGAATCCACCGGCTGGCTACCAGTGTTGAGCTTGATGTCCAGGGTAAAGATCTCACCTACCGTAGCCGCTTTGGATGCAGGAATTACGGCGATGGTAACTACCTGAGTTGCCGGTCCCCAGCTCAGCCGCACCGCTGCTGAACCGCCAGCCTCATAGTACTCCAGCCGCACCCGGTGGTAGCCCTGCGTCAGGGAGATGTCTGCGCTGTAGGTGGCGACCTGAGGATCTTGCCAGGCCTCAATCAGCAGCTTGTCGTCCACCCACAGGCGCACGCCATCATCAGTGAAAACGGTGAAGCGGTAGGTGTCGGCGTCAAATAGCACGTAACGCTGCCAGCGGGCGGAGAAGCTGTCCACCGGGACGCCAGAGCCCGGGGAGCTGGTGCCCCAGTTGAAGTCTATGGCCGACTCCTGGCGGATGAGTACTGGCGCTTCCGTCAGCCAGCGGTTGGCAAAGTACTCCCCACGCCAAGTGGCAGGGTAGGTCGGGCCGAAGGCCTGGATGCGGTTGTTGTTCGTGTCCGCCACGTAGACCGTGCCGTCGGGAGCCACCGCCACGCCAAAGGGGTAAATGAACTGTACGTCGCCGCTGCCGTAGGAGCCCCACTTCCCCAGGAACTGGCCCGTAGCTGTGAAGCGCTGGATGCGGTGGTTCTCAGTATCCGCGACGTAGACAGTGCCGTCAGGAGCCACCGCTACACCAGATGGTCCAATGAACTGCCCATCGCCGCTGCCTGGAGAGCCCCACTTCCCCAGGAACTGACCCGTGGCACTAAAGCGCTGGATGCGGTGGTTATTTTTGTCCGCCACGTAGACCGTGCCATCGGGGGCCACCGCCACACGACGAGGATAGGCGAACTGCCCGTCGCTGCCGCCCTGGGAGCCCCACTTGCTCAGAAACTGACCTGTGGCACTGAAGCGCTGGATGCGGTGGTTGTCCGTATCCGCCACGTAGACCGTGCCATCGGGAGCCAGCGCAACGCCCCAAGGCCCGTTGAATTGCCCGTCGCCGCTGCCCTGGGAGCCCCACTTCCCCAGAAACTGGCCTGTGGCCGTGAAACGCTGGATGCGGTGGTTTGAGGTATCTGCCACATAGACGGTGCCGTCAGTCGCTACCGCCACGCCAAAGGGCCCGCTGAACTCTCCATCGCCACTACCCGGGGAGCCCCATTTCCCCAGGAAACTGCCTGCGCCACTGAAGCGTTGAATGCGGTTATTGTGCAAGTCCGCCACGTAGAAGCTCCCATCAGCCGCTACTGCTACACCAGCCGCATATGTGAACTGTCCGTCACTTAGACCCCAGCTTCCCCATTTGCCCAAGAAACTGCCGCTAGCCGTGAAACGCTGGATTCGGTGATGGTAATTATCGGTCACGTAGACAGTGCCGTCAACCGCGACCGCCACGCCAGTAGGCACAGCAAACTGTCCATCTCCACCACCAGTACCACCCCACGCGCCCAGGAAACTGCCTGTAGATGTGAAACGCTGAATGCGGTTGTTATACGAATCGGCCACATAAACAGTGCCGTCAGGTGCTACCGCCAGGCCATAGGGTGCTGCGAACTGCCCATTGCCAGAGCCCTGGCCGCCCCATTGTCCCAGGAAACTACCTGTAGCTGTGAAGCGCTGAATCCGGTGATTGCCGGTATCGGCTACGTAGACAGTCCCGTCAGCCGCTACAGCCACATCCTGTGGACCACTAAACTGCCCATTACCAGAGCCTTGGCTGCCCCATTGTCCCAGGAAACTCCCTGTAGCTGTGAAGCGCTGGATCCGTTGGTTGCCGATATCGGCTACGTAGACAGTCCCGTCAGCCGCTACGGCCATGCCACCGGGCCCATTGAATAGTCCATTGCCAGAACCCTGGCTGCCCCATTGTCCCAGGAAACTACCTGTAGCTGTGAAGCGCTGGATTCGGTGATTGCCCTGATCGGCCACGTAGACGGTGCCGTCAGTCGCCACCGCCACGCCATTGATTCCATTGAATTTTCCATCTCCGTTGCCCAGACTGCCCCACGTGCCCAGGAAATTGCCTGCACCACTGAAGCGTTGAATGCGGTTGTTGCCTCCCTCTGTTACATATACGGTGCCATCAGCCGCTACGGCCAGACGGCCAGGCCATCTAAACTTCTCTACCGGGGACTGAGCGCCAATGGCGAAGAGGAATTTGTCAGGGAGGAGGCTTGGCGCGGAGCTCAAATTGACTACTATCTGCACAGCCTTCGCGCCGGCATTGACAGACTCAATGGTGACGCGTCCAGAATATGAACCATCGGGCAGTGCTGAGTCCGTGGGTATAGTCACGGCCACATTCTGGCTTGCGCCGGCTGCCAGGTCGAAAGTGCTGGGTTGGAAAGTGATACTACTTCCGGGGATGGTGTGTCCACTCCCATCTGTCAGATCGGAAGCAAAGATGCTGATGCCTTGGATTCCCCGCGCTGCCCCCGTCTCCTGAACCGCAAATGTGCCATGCAGGATACTTCCGGGAGCACCCTGCAGCGTCAGGCTGGATGGCTGCACCATCATGACTGGCAATGGCTCAGGCGGCGTGCTGAAGATGGTCAATGCGCCTTCAATGGCGGTAACACTTAGGAAGCTGCCCTGTGCTGCTCCAGAGGTAATGGTTCCTGGGTAGGAGACTGAACTCACCACTGCTCCACTTTGCCTGCCAACGATATCCAGCGTGTAGTTGCCACTGCCCGTTCCAATCAACTGAACCGTGTAGTTGCCCGCCTCGGGCTGTGAAACGGTAATGGTTTTCGGCTCCGCCTCAGAATACGTTGAACCTGGGATTTGCAGGTCTATCTGGCCGGTGTCGTAGTTCTTGCCCGTGTGCCGCCCCAGTGCATCGTAGAGGTGGAGGTCGGCGGGTGAGTGCAGGATGATGGACATAGAGAGGGGGACACCGGGCGGTAACATATGCGTCTCCAACGCCAAGATCGCATAAGCTGTGACCAGATTCTCGTCGGATTCCCACTCACCAGTATTCGTATTATACCAATAACCATCCGAATGTGGCTTATGGCCGCCGGTGGTTAGCTCGGTGTACAGCTCCCGAAACCAGTCATGGCTAGTACCACCCACGGTCAGTGTGGTCTTGCGGGCCATGGCCAAGGACTTGGCCATAGTGACGTAGTAGTAATACAGAGCCGCCGAACCACGTCCAGGGTTCTCGGTAACTGACCAATGTGGCGAAGTTTGAACCCAGTTCAGGGCCTGTTGCACGCGAGTATGGGTCGGGTCCCGCCCAGCTAGCAGGTTCGTCCATATCCCGGCGTGGGTCATACTGCCAACGGATTGGTTAAAGTAGCCTACTCGATAGTCAAACCCGCCATCGGATCGTTGAAGGCTATCCGCGTAGCGAAGCACCTTGTAAGTCCAGGTGTTTGTATCATTTGGGTCAGGCTTGGTCAAATTCAGATACTTGTAGGCTGCATCCAGGGCCATCACTGTCCACTGGGTGTTGGACAGATCGGACCAATTATTGCGTGGATACCCCCAGCCCCCATAGTTGGGATTGCTGGGGGTGTAGCCGTTGCTCTCAACGGACTGGATACTCAGCAAATAGTCCTTGGCTTTGGTAATCTGGACATTGTATTTGTGGGGAGTATTGGTACGATCGGCTGTGATCAGCACCAACAATCCAAGCGATGTGTCATAGTTATACATTGGTTCGCCCCAGGCCGCATCTCCTGAGAAGCGCCCGGTGCCAGAGTCATAGTGGTTCAGAAGGAATCTTATGGCTTCTTGGACATCTGGTGTGCCATCACCATCAGTATCGGTTATGTCACGTTCATCGAAGCCGTAACTCAAAAAGGCCAAGGCCGCCAGTGCGGTTATACCTGTACTGGACTGAGACTCTCCCCAACCGCCGTCTGAGCGCTGGTGGTTGCGTAAATACTGCAACCCTGCATCGATGGCACCTGGCAGTCGCACTGCATCGAAGACCACCTTTGGTTGAGGCGTAGTGGTCGCATCGCTGGTCACATTAGTGAGAATAACCGCCACAGTTGTATTGCCTTGAAAGTCAAACCATTTATCATGCGTGTCATCTCGGACAAGCGTCAGCCAGTTATTGTGCCCATTTGTTTGATTGAGCGTTGCCGATACAGGTGGTGCCAATACGTGTTGCGCGTTACGATATATTACAGAATACTGAGCAGCAGTTGTCCATTGTTGACCTTGTGGTGCAGTTGGAATGTAAACTTGGATGCTATACCGACCATTTTGAGGAATGAAAAGTCCCCAGATTCCCCAGTTCTCCTTTGGCCCTGAAATAGCCCCAGTCCACCAGGCATGCCCCAGGAACCCCGAGCTCAAATCATTCCATCCAGAGTGGCGGAACCTTTCGAAAGCTGGGTCTCGATCATCTGTGACTGTGTAGGCTTGCCATAGCCAGTAACTCGGCGCTCCGCGATTGTCGTTCGCCCAAGGGTCATTATTGGTGCTCCACCATCCGAATGGATCAACAGAAACGCCATTTCGCCTTACCCAGAAGTGCAAGTGGTTGGCATTCCCGGAGCATCCAGTACCGCTGCAATCGCTCGTGCCCACATCCTGCCCTACCTGGATATGGTCTCCTGGTTGCCATGATCTGCTGGGGGTCACATTCGGATTGCCCCCAATACTCCCAAGATGTCCGTAGACAGTCTCATATCCTTCACCATGCCTGATAGCAACAAGGTTTCCCAAGGCATCACCAGAGTAACCAGTGGGGCACCCAGGGATATTTACTCTGCATACTGCAGATATATCGCCTTCGGCAGCCGCGAGGATGCTCTGTGTTGACGTGTTGTAGTCAATGCCGTCGTGCCCATCATAGCAGTTTACCCCGAATGTACAAGGAACGTTAGCGGGATCAGCAGGGTGTTCCCCAGTAAATAGCATAACGTAGCCATCTTTGGCATAGGTCGGGAACTCATGGTCAAAGAGCGAATTCATGGCGCCATGCAACGCATTCAGTTGGTACTGTTGAGCGAAGGGCTTGCGAAAGAAAGGCGTCACTTCAGCTTGGTTGACCTGCAATGGCTGGCGAGGGTCAACCCCGAACATCTTCAAGTAAACCTGGATAAATGTCTCAGATCCACCTTTTGCCAGAGCACTACCCGGGCTTGACTTTGCCAGATCGGTCAGTACATCTCGAACAGCTAAAGAGGCAGCATTGGCTACCTGTTCATCAGACAGGGTGGTTACATAAGTGAGATACGTCTGCCCTAGCTTGTCAGATAGCCAACGCAGTTGATTCCCCAGTCCATCGGGTATCCCACTCCGTGAAGCCAGGGTGTGATCAAACTGTTCTGGTCGTGTGTTTGGACTTGTTACCAACCCGCTGGCAAGCTCCATGATAACCAAGAGCACCCGGGGGTTTACAGTGTAGCCATAGCCAAAGCTGGCATTCAGAAGAGTTCTGGCTGCCGAGTAGGTCTTGCCCTCCACCTCAACCCTATATGCCTTTAGACTACCCGGGAGATCATCTAGCACCTTCTGCATCTGTAGCTCGGACAGGCCTTCCGCATCCACGAAACGAGTCTTGTGGATAAGAAACGGAATGCCCTCTGGCGAGCTACTGCCCGGAGCTGTTGAGCTTTGAGAGGGTACTAAACTGGATGCCGACATTGAGGCAAGAAGAGTGGCCGGCAGGACCAGAGCCAGGGCAACGGCTGCGAGCAATATCGAGTAGCTAAGGCGCTTCATGGGAAATTCCTCCTTAGATGTTAGGGTAGCGCTGGGCTTTATAAGCAAAACAGCCCACAGGGTAGGCAGCCCTGTGGGCCTTTGCGTTGTAGTCAGTGGTGTCTTTGGCTGCCCCTTGAAACCGCTGGTTCTTGCTGGTCAATGAGCAGAGGCGAGGTCGTCTCTGGCATTATTCTACCACAATTGGCGCTGAATTTCAAGGGCAAATTGACGCATTTGCAGACATGTTCACCGCGGAGCGCGCGGAGGACGCTGCGCTTTACCAGTTTTTCTTTGCGCTCTCCGCGCTCTCAGCGGTAAATTGCCAACCGCAGTCGAGAACTGAATAACCCTGCTGTTCAAAACCATGGGCGCACTATCCTGCGGTCACCGGGGCCTTGGCGAGGAGGCCGGTAAGTTGCGAGCGCGTGCTGCGCAGCCGGAGAGAAACCACCGAGGCCAGGGTACGCATGACCGAGTAGCCTATGACTTTGTTCTCCTCCAGCAGAGCGCGGAGTGCAGGACCGTCAATGGCGATGACCCGGCTCTTCTCCAGGCACCTGGCGGTGGCCGTGAAGCGGCGCGGCTCCACCAGGGCCGACCAGCCGAAGACCTCGCCTGGGTTGCGCACCGTGTAGACCATGACCTCGGTGCCTACTGGGGTCTGGATGCGCAGGGTCACCGTCCCTTCCAGGAGGATGTAGATCGTCCTCGCCTCAGCGCCCTCTACGAAGAGGGTCTCTCCAGGCTCGTGACTCTCCTCCTGACACAGCCCCACGACGCTCTGGAGTTGCGCCTCGCTTAACGTGGCAAACAACTCGGTTCCCCGCAGTACTTCTGCTGTCACCATAAAGCCTCCCTCCTTTCTCCTCAGGAGTAAGTATACCACCAAATGGGTACAGATACAATAGGCTCAGCCAGAAAGCGCACCAAGTCCTGGCAATGGATTTATTTGTCTGTTCCGAATATATTATGATACAAGTCTTTGCCATAACTGGTTTGCAACGGTTCGCCTTCGATTACTTTGAAAGTTCGCACTCCGTCGGCTTTCCTTTCAGCCCGGAGGGAAATGACGTTTTCCCTTTTCCTGTCATGAAAACCATGCGCAAATTCATATAAATGCGTCACGAAGAAGACCTTAATGCGTTTTTCTAATAATGCGCCAGTAATCTGCCTGGCAATCGCCGAGCCTTCTCTTTCGTTTGTTGCCGCAAAAGATTCATTAAACAGCACCAAGGAATTTGGGGTTATATTGTCCACGATAGCGCTCATTCTGCTGAGTTCTTCATCAAGTTTGCCGCTTTTCATAGTAGCATCTTCTTTCCGTCTGTAGTGCGTGAAAAGGCCCTCGCAGATATTGGCGCAGAAAGACTCCGCCGGTACAAACATGCCGCATTGCATCATCAACTGAGCCAAACCGATGCTTCGTAAAAAAGTAGATTTGCCACCCTGATTAGCGCCCGTGATGAGCACCAGGTCTTTGTTGTCAGCGTTCACATCGTTGCCCACGACTTTTTGTTTCATGGTTAGGGCCAGGCAGACATCGTATAATCCAGCAAAAGAGTGTCTGCGTTCGTTGGAAGCCACAGGCAGGGGAAAAGATACTGGCTTCCCTATTTGGGCAAGTTGTTCATATAAATTCAAACAACCGACGTAAAAAGCCAATTCGATCCGCAACATGTTAAAAAAACTGTCAATATGATCAGCGGACTGGGCAAGTGCACTGGCAACAAGGTTGATCCCTCTGTCTTTTAATTCCGACAAAGCCCTGCCGCCATGTTCATCGCGGGGATCGATATGGAAGGTGTAAACAGGTGATGTTTGGACAAAGACTCGCTTCATCCAACTCCGATTTTTGCCTTGTGGTTTACGAAGTATGTAGTTGGCACCTTCATTGCCCTTCCCCAATTCAGCGCTGAGCAGAACCCCGTCGCGGAATTTCAATTCCCTCAGATGATTTTGTACACTGGCGAAATATCCGTCATCCAGTTCTTTTTGGATCATGGCGAAAAACCTTGTAAAGCCCTCAGACTCAAATTTATCGGCGTGTTCATCGGCGATACTCTTTAGTTTTCTTAGCAGGCCCACAAACATCTGCAACAGGCGTATCGAACTATGCAGTATTCCACTTGGATAGCTGCTGAAAATGCCGAGCCATTGCCTTCTCTTGTTCTCCATTGCTTCTATCGGGATTTGGTAGATATCTCTGACGATGGAAGAGTTTTTCAGGCAATCCTTAAGGACGTCCTGGCGGTAACGGATGGCATCCGGGTCGTTCAAACCGGACAAAACGGCTTGCCTTGCCAGTGCATATAAAAAATGGTCGCCACGTGCCATCGCATCGAACAGGGTGTTCAATGCCAGGTCTTGCTTCAACGCCGCTTCATTCGCCGGGAGTTTCTGCTGTGGGTCGAAATCCCGGTCTCGATGCATCAAAAAGACCTTCATAGCTTGATGCGCTCCTTGATATGCTCATAGGTCAGGCGGTACTTTTCGGCGATGGAGAGAGCATAAGCCAGACCATCGGCAGGCCTTCTGACAATTTTATAGGTTCGCAAGGCCGGATTTTCGGGAACAACCGTGCTCATCATGCTCACGGTTTTTTCGCTTAAAGAAGCCATCTCATCAATAAAAGTGACCCATACGCACAGCAAATCCAGTTGGATGATTCTCTCCATGATCTTTTTGCTCAAAAAAACAGCGTCTTTCAAGGTTGTGGAAGTGAAAATCTCATTCATGATGATAATGCTGTTTGGTGTAGCCTGGTCTAGAATGGCATAAATTCTGATCAGGTCGTCCTGCAGCTTGCCACGGAGATCTCGGATATCTTCTTCTTTTTCAAAATGCGTAAAGAGCCTGTCGAACAGAAAGAGGCGCGCTTCTCTGCCGGGAACGGGACAGCCTAAGCTGGCCAGGTAATGTAACTGCCCGAAGGTGCGGGCGAAGGTTGTTTTGCCGCCTTGATTCGGTCCAGATACGACAAATATACGCTCCTTGCCTTTTAGATAAAAATCATTGCACACGATGTATGAATTTTCGGTAATGCGTTTATTGGCCAGGGCTAGATCAAACCCTTCATAATTACAAACTTCTTTGCTCTGGCTGGAAACTTGCGGATAACAAAATTTCAATCCTGCGTGTTTGAGTTTTGCGATATACTCCAGATAGGCAACATAAAATTGTATTTCCCGGTCAAAAATGCTGATCTTCTCATCTAGAAAATTGCTATGTTGCGCATAATACTGGTCAAGGCTTGCAAAGATGTTGGGATACAGTTTGGCTACAAAATCCAGTATTTGCGCTTCAACATAGTTCATGCCAGCCCCCTCAGCAAGCTGAACCCTGTAATCTTTTACCGCGCCCTGCTTGAATTTTTCGAATGTCTTCTCCACCTCTATGCTGTAATCTGCTTCCAATTCGTATTTGCGAACCTTGACAGTGCGGTCTTTTATGAGCACGCAATACTGCACGGCTGACAAATCGGTTTTAAGCTTTTTCGTTTCCGCCAGAAGCGACGTAAAACCGCTAGAGTTGGCATAGTCTGTCAAATATGCGCGGAAGGCCAAAAGGCCACGCGATTTTAGATCTACCAGGGACAAATCATCTGCCAGGCAACTGACGGCATCGCAATAAACTTCTACCGCCTCCAAAAACCATCCTTCTTTATGGTATTTGAATTCAAGCTTATCTACTAAGGCAAGATATCGGCGCATGACGCTCATTTTTTGCGCAAATGATTTTATATTCTCCAACAGAGTTTCGTTTTCCAGATCCCGCGCGATTTCCTGGCGATACTTGATCGTCTCAACATCATTCAAGGAAGTGTAAAAAAACGGTTTCAGATTATATTCCTGCCTACCGGCCGTTATGGCGTCTATAACCTGATCAAGATTTAAATCAACCAAAAAGACGGGCGCTTCAAGTGTTTCTCCTTTTATGCCGTCTTCAGCCCTTTCAAAGAGTACACTATGGAAAGTCATAAGAAAAACACCTCTCTTTTCTGCTTACTGCTCTTTTCTAACTAAGAAGAGCAGGGGGACCGAGGCGAGTTGCATAGCCACAGAAAAAATCACCAGATACCCCAGCGATACGTCGTATAGAATCCCCATCAAGGCGCTGCCCATAAACCAGAACAGACCGTAGGCGGTGTTGAATAGTCCATAGGCCGAGGCGCGCCTGTTCACCGGGATCATATTTGCAATCGCCGCCCTCAGGACAGATTCCTGCGCTCCCATGCCTACACCCCACAAGGCTACTCCCCAAAGAGCCAGAGAAAAGCTTCTGGAAAACACCAGCGGAGCAAACAGTGACGATAGCAGGGCGCCGGCAATCAGGATCGGAATGCCCTTTTTGTCGAACAGTCGCCCGAAGATGAGGGCAGCGATGGCATCCACGCCCATGGCTAGGGCATAGAAAACCGGAATCCACGTGGCCGAAACCACAGCGGCTTTTTCAAAATGGAAGGCAATCAACGGGAAGTCAGCGTAACCGGCGGCAATCAACGCTACGGAAGCCAGATAGAGCCAGAAGACCTGGGGAAATCCTTTGCTTTCCAGTTTGACCGTGCCCACTTCCATATCGCGAGGATGAGGATAGAGCAGGCGGGCCAGAAGCAAGATACTCAAAGCCAGGAGGGCGGGCACCAGCAGAACCCCAAATCCGACCTGATAGCCTCCCTTGAGGTAGAAAACGGCGGCGACAATAAGCGGGCCCAACATAGCGCCCATTTGATCCATCGCCTCATGCAAACCAAAGCCCCAACCGCGGCCCATTGCACTGGTGGCGTGAGAAAGCATAGCATCCCGGGCTGGCGTGCGAATCGCCTTTCCCAGGCGCTCGGTAACGATAAGAATTGCGGCAATCTGCCAATAACCGGCCAGCGCCAGGAGAGGCACAGCCACCAGGTTCAGTGCGTATCCTACTAACGTGATGGCCCAGTACCGTCCTGTCCGGTCACTGACATACCCGGATACGAGACGGAGTCCATACCCGATGAGTTCGCCGAATCCCGCAACGATTCCTACTACAGTGGCGCTGGCCCCGAGGACGGCGAGAAATGGCCCGGTGATGCTGCGCGCCCCTTCGTATGTCATATCTGCAAAAAGGCTGACTACACCCAGCAGAATGACAAACCTGAACGCAGCCTCTTTTGAAGTATTCTTAGCCAGCGCTCTCCTCCTCCTCCCCTACCAGAAAAGCCACCATCCGCTTCCAGGAAGCCTGTTCTGCCGCTGTCTTGGGCTCATGGCTGTACTGATAGATGAACTTGCGCAGATACTCCCCCAGGTCACCCAGGAGCACCCCCAGCTTCTCCTCCGCAGTTTGGGCCAGAAAGAGGTTTGCTTCCCTATTCTCATCCATGATTATAGCCTTACGCAGATGGGGTAGGCAGAGGCCCGCTGAGGCCTGGTAGGCAGCACGGAATGCCTCGTCATTACAGTTCATGAGCAGCCAGCGGAGGTGTGTTTCCTCTGTCTCCCGGGTGTGGCGACACAGACGGCATTCCTGCTGCGGTTCCAGACCTAAAGGGAGAGGTGGTCGTTCCTCCAAGCCAAAAAAATGTCCCCAGCCAGACTGCCGCGCCCAGCGCCACATTGCCTCCCCCAGGCGAGTCCACAGCGCCGGCCACCAGCCCCGGGGGCGCTGCCCCAGGCGTTCCCTAGTTACGGCGATATACTCTTTCACGCCTTCCTGGACGTGCTTGCCCAGGTCCTCATAGACGATGCCAGTACCCAGGCCACCTCCCCAGGCCTGCCATTCCATAGCCACCAGTTGCCAGGCATGCTTGTGGCAAAAACCAAGGGAGCGGATAAGTTGCGCGCGGATAGGGCCATCATTGACGTTCTCCCAAAGGAAGCTGAAGAGGTAACGCCGCTCCGTCTTGTGGATAAGTGTGCAGATCGGGCAACCCGGTTGAGCGAAGGCGCTCTCCAGTTCTACGGTGATGATATCCTTGGGCATAGCTAATCCCCAACAAAAAAAGCCTCTACCAGAGCACTCCTGGTAGAAGCTATCAGTCGTAAACCGACGGTTGAGCGAGCCTCATCGCCTGTTGACCTGTTAGCATTCTACATCATTCCCCCCAGAAAGTCAATAGCCTTTGAAATTACAATTGCGGTTGCTACCCCATTGACAAGCAACAACCTCTATGGTAGTATATCGCCAACAATTTTACCTGTGAAAAAGGTAACAAAGGCCTGCGCACAAGGGCAGGCTGCGGTGCGCCGGGGAGGCGAGTGCCAAAGACGGCCCTGGCAATATTCTCTCACTGAGGAGGAAAGCGATGCCTGAGGTTCCCAGCGACATCGAAATCGCCCAAGCGGCGAAGCTCAAGCCCATTAAAGAAATTGCCGCTTCGGTGGGCTTGACCGAAGACGACCTGGATTACTACGGCAAATTCAAGGCCAAAGTTCATCTGGACGTCCTGCAGCGGCTCAAGGATCGTCCAAACGGCAAGTACATTGATGTCACCGCTATCACCCCCACCCCGCTGGGCGAAGGCAAAACCGTCACCACCATCGGCCTCTCCCAGGGGCTCGGCTACATTGGCAAGAAGGTCTTCACCTGCATCCGCCAGCCTTCCATGGGCCCCACCTTTGGCATCAAGGGCGGCGCCGCCGGCGGCGGTTACTCCCAGGTCGTGCCCATGGAAGACTTTAACCTCCACCTCACCGGCGACATCCACGCTGTGGGCGTGGCCCACAATCTCCTGGCCGCCGCTATTGATGCCCGTATCATGCACGAGAGTGAGCTGAGTGACAACGGCCTGGCCAAAGCCCTCTGCCCTGATGGTGTCAGCTATACCGAATCGCAACTTATGCGCTTCAAGAAAGCGGGTGTGGAGCCCAAGCCCCTGGTGGAGTTGACCGCCGAGGAGAAGGCCAAGGTCTTCCGCCTGAACATTGACCCCTACAGCATCACCTGGCCTCGGGTGGTAGATGTCAATGACCGGGCGATCCGTAACATCGTCCTGGGTCTGGGCACCGCCGACGATGGGCGACCGCGCCAGGGCGGCTACGACATCACCGTAGCCTCGGAGGTCATGGCTATCCTGGCCCTGGTGGATGGCTACAAGGGGCTCTCCGATCTGCGGGAGCGCTGCAGCCGCATCATCTGGGGCACAGACAAGAAGGGTAACCCCCTGACCGCCGAGGACCTGCACGTGGCCGGGGCCATGGCTGTCCTGCTCAAAGACGCCATCATGCCCAACCTCATGCAGACCCTGGAGCACACCCCGGCCTTCGTCCATGCCGGCCCCTTCGCCAACATCGCCCACGGCAACAATTCCATCATCGCCGACCAGATCGGACTGAAGTTGATCGGCCCAGATGGCTATCTGGTCACGGAGTCTGGCTTTGGCGCTGACTGCGGCATGGAGAAGCTCATGGACATCAAGTGCCGCTACTCGGGCTTGATCCCCAACTGCGTGGTCATCGTGGCCAGCGTGCGGGCCCTGAAGATGCACGGCGGCGGCCCTAAGGTGACCCCTGGGCGACCTCTGGACCCGGCCTACAAACAAGAGAACGTGGAACTCCTGAAAAAGGGCCTGCCCAACCTGATCCAGCACGTGGAGAATGCCCGCAAGTTCGGCGTGCCCGTGGTGGTAGCCGTCAACACCTTCGCCACGGATACCCAGGCGGAACTGGAGACCATCCGCGAGGCGGCCATCAAGGCTGGCGCCGAGGATGCCGTAGTCTCCGAGGTCTGGGCCAAGGGCGGCGCTGGTGGCGACAAGCTGGCCGAGGCTGTGGTCAAGGCTTGTGAGAAGCCATCTCAGTTCCACTTCCTTTACCCAGACGACTGGTCCATTAAGCAGAAAATCGAGGCTATTGCCACCAAGATTTACCGTGCTGATGCTGTAGACTACGCCCCGGAGGCCGAGGCCAAGATCGCTCTCTACACCAAGTGGGGACTTGATAAACTGCCCCTAAATATGGCCAAGACCCACCTCTCCTTTACCCACGACCCAACGCTCAAGGGAGCCCCGCGGGGCTGGACGCTACCTATTCGGGACATCCGGGCCAGCGCGGGTGCTGGCTTCCTGTACCCGCTCTGCGGCCAGATGCGCACCATGCCCGGCCTGCCTTCCCGTCCAGCCTTCGTGGACGTGGACCTGGATCTGGCGACCGGCAAGGTCAAGGGGCTTTTCTAGTTCCATGTTCCAGGTTTCATGTTCCATGTTCTCCCACATCAACGTGAAACTTGGAACCTGAAACCTGGAACGTGAAACTTGGAACTCTGGCGCGACGATGAGGTCGCACCTCGCCACGGTGACAGGCAACAGTTCGGGGGGAGGGCGCGATTGCGTCCTCCCCTTTGTTAATCACGTAGGACAGGTTGCCAACCTGTTCCTGAAAGCGACAGGTTGGCAACCTAATGGCACTAACTTTTCCGCCTTGAGCAGTTTGTAGAGGGAGCGTTCCAGGATTACCAGTGGCACTTTCGGCTGAGATGGTGTATACTCCCCTGGACCTTTGCTTCCAGTGACAGGAGGAT
>Ga0315268_10003564_pt1 | contig 17149 bp, 12 predicted proteins | sample C1_top_MG_FD_204535 | JGI IMG/M metagenome (GOLD analysis project Ga0315268, IMG submission 204535) | Sediment microbial communities from Yellowstone Lake, YNP, Wyoming, USA - C1_top | ecosystem: Environmental > Aquatic > Freshwater > Lake > Sediment | place: USA: Wyoming | collected 2017-08-01
GATAAATAGTTTACCCGTTATCGCGTGAATAGCATCAATCTATAACCGTTAGATAGCAGTTATGGGTAAATTATTACCCGTGAGATCCCTAAGTACATGACGCATTAAATACGCGGCCAGATAGAATCAGCGTTTAAAATGTAGGGTGGGGCTTCTCGCCCCACCAATACCATTATTGTGGTGGGGCTTTAAGCCCCACCCTACATATTCTGCATCAGGAATACAGAGAAAACTGGCTGGGTAATTCCCGCGCCGTGTACTAAGGATAAGGAGAGAACATTATGCCAGATGGCTTTACGAATAGGCCAAAAATCTTGCGCGGTGCATTCGTGGAATATGGTCTGAGCCTTCCCCCACTCGTTTTACCTTTCCAATTCAATCCAGAGCAGATTACCCGCACCCGCACCCTTTCCTTCGATGATCCGAATTCCGGTGTGTACGCCCCGGGCCAGGCGGAAACTACGGGAGAGGAGACTCAGACCAGGGGGAGTCAGACCAGGGGGATTGAAAGATCATCAAGGACACTTTGGGATTATCATAACGAGGAAAAGGATCTCCTGGCGATACGTGACGGACAGGTCGTCACGATCCAGGAAGAAAGCATTAGTTTCGAAATCCGCCTCGATGCAACAGACAAACTGAACGAAGGCGACCCCATAACGGAGCAGTTCGGCCTTTCGCCTCAGCTTTCCACGCTGGAATTGATGGTGCATCCCAAAAGTGAAAATCTCCTTGGACAGCTTTTGTCTGCTATCTCTACAGAAAAGGGATTCAGTTTCACGAAGAGAGTGAATCCTCCCATGATCCTCTTTATCTGGGGACGCAAGCGGGTGCTGCCGGTAAATATCGACAGTATGAACATTACCGAAACAGAGTTCAGTACGGATCTGAACCCGGTCCGGGCTACAGTTTCAGTAACCCTGACGGTCATTGAGGGGAAAAACATCCCTTACATGTATACCAGGCGCATGAAGGAGGCCATGTCGATATTGAACCTGGCCAACCTGACATCTATAACTGACGTAATCATTCCGGGGTAAAAGGACATGTTTTCAAAAACTTCTCGATATCGAAAACTACAGGACGTTATAACCACTGATGCCAAAGGTCAGACTGTGCAGTCCAAGAGCTTACGGCTGCTGCCGTCAGTATCGGGTACCTTCCTTCATACCGTTGGAGAAGGCGACCGTCTGGACCACCTTGCCTACAAGTACTACAAACGGTCTGGAAAATGGTGGCGAATCTGTGACGCCAACACTGAGCTAATGTCGCCTTGTGCCATGTTGGGGAAGAATCTGGTTGTAACTTCCCGGTTTCCTTTGGTCTTTATCTTTACAATTTCCGAAGACCAAATCCTTAACCATCAGCCCCCCCAGCCCCCCTGGTCTTATCTTTTAAAAGATCTTGATCAGGTTTTGGGAGTTGAAGATGTAAAAGTGGTGGAAGACAGTGGATCGATACTTGAGGATCAGACTCCTGATGGACAGAAACAGAAGGTGATAGTTTACCAGGGGGCCGTGATCGTTACCTACAACAAGATGAATGTAAGCTTAGCGTATTTAGCCGGGTACATAAATGAGTCTTTGGCCAGACGTATAGCCACGTCCGAGTTCGAACCAGGGCAACCGGAGACTGTCGGCATCATCGGGAAGAAAATCATCATTCCACCTGACGTCGTGGAATAAGAAGGAAGGCGACTCATGCCAGATCCCATAGTAGAACACGAAAATTTTTCCATATCTATCGGAGGTAAAGAGGTAACCGGCCTCTATCCGGACCTGGCCGGTCTGGAAGTGGAGATGGATGACGAACTGGCCGGCATGTTCAGGCTGCGGATAGCCATCATGCAGCAGCAGGATGGAACGTGGAGCTATCTGGATGACAAGCAGTTTGCGGTTTGGAAGAAAGTGACCATAACGGCTGGTTTTGAAAGCGGGGCAGAAGAGCTGTTTTCCGGCTACATCACCCACATCAGGCCCTATTTTGATCCTGATCCCTCGCAATGCATGCTGGAAGTCTGGGGTATGGACGCAAGTGTACTGATGGACAGGGAGGAGAAACTGAAGGACTGGCCCGACAAGAAAGACAGCGATATTGCCTCGGAAATATTCAGGCTCTACAGCCTTACACCTGAGGTGGAAAATACATACATAGTTCATGACCAGGCCATTTCCACCATTATCCAGCGGGAAACGGATATGCAGTTTCTCAGGCGTCTGGCTCTCAGAAACGGCTTTGAATGTTATGTTGAGGGTACTACAAAAGGCTACTTCCGTAAGCCGAAGGTGGATAGCACACCACAGCCGGTATTGGCCATGCACTTCGGGCCGGAGACAAACCTTGGCCGTTTTTCCATTGAAGTCAATCCTCTTACCCCGGGCAAGGTGACCATGTTCCAGATGGACCGGACCAATAAGGAAACCCTGACTACCACAGCAGAGGCCAGTCAACTGGCTGCCCTGGGAAGAACGAATGCCGCTGGCCTGCTTCCACCCGGGATGAAGCACGGTCAGACCTACATCAGCGTGAATGCAGCCACAGGGAATCCCGAAATGGCCGCCTTGTGTCAGGGCATCTTTCATCAGGCAGAATGGTTCGTGACGGGAAAGGGAGAGATCAACGCCAATCACTACGGTCATGTGCTGAAACCGAGGGGAATCGTCACCATCAAGGGTGTGGGGGAAACATACAGTGGCATCTACTATGTCACCCATGTAACCCATTCTTTTACCACTCAAGGATACCTTCAGTCCTTTCGGGTAAAACGCAATGGAATCATGCTCCTGGGATCGGAGGATTTTTCCGCTCATTCGGGAATCTAGCGGGGCTGTCGGAAGGAAAAAGTAAAAAGGTAAAACGCAAAAGCAAAAAGTTTGATTTATTTTTACCTTTTACTTTTTAATTTTTACTTTATCCGACAGGCTGCTAGCGGGGCTGTTTTGATACCTATTGTAGTTAATAATAATAATAATAATAATGAGGTTAACAATAACACCAAATGATGGGCATAGCAGGCTATGCCATAGGTATAGGATTGCATCATTTTTAACTCCAAAGCGTATAAGGAGATAAAGCGTGCCCGACGACGAGTACTTGGAAAAGATCGTAGCTAATCTGATTCAAAAGATAGAGCAGCGGTTTTACGGGAAATACCGTGGTATTGTGGTGGACAATGCTGACCCTGAACAACTGGGCAGGCTCACGGTAAGGGTTCCCAGTGTACTGGGTGAAAATGTGGTGACCGGTTGGGCCACTCCCTGCGTACCCTATGGCGGTGATGTAAATCAGGGATTTCTTTTTATCCCGGAAGTCAAGTCTGGGGTATGGGTAGAGTTTGAGGAAGGAAATCTGGAATTCCCCATCTGGACAGGCACTTACTGGAGCAAGCCGGATGGGAAAAGCGAACTGCCCAAACCCAATGCTGCTGACGGCACAGAAGAGGGGAACGTGCAGAATCCTCCGACCCGCAAGATCATCAAGACCAAAAAGGGCCATACCATCCAGTTGGAAGATGCGGATGGGAAAGAGATGGTGCTTATCATCGAGGCCAAGAATAAGCATGTGGTCACGCTCGATACGAACGGAATCAAGGTTACGGATGGGAAGAATAAGCACGAGGTCACGCTCGATACGAACGGAATCAAGATCACGGACGGGAAGAATGGTCATGTGGTCACGCTCGATGCGAACGGAATCAAGATTGCGGATGGGAAGAATAAGCACGAGGTCACGCTCGATGGAAATGGGATTAAGATCATCGATTCAAAAGAAAACTCTATAGAAATGAGAAAAGATGCTTTCAATATTGTCTCCAAGGTACCTTTTAAGGTCGATGCATCAGGACAATCGATTACGCTTATCGGAAAGACAATTGACTTAAATAAAGGGTAAATATCATGGGAAAACTGGTTGTTGTGAAAGATGATGAGGTCAAAGGAACTGACAAACATAACGTTACAGGAAACGCTACGAATCCGGCTCCTCCTCCTGCTCCCCCAATCATCCCTTACCAGGGAGTTGCTGATTTTAAGTATGACGGTAAAATGACAGATCAACTCAGTGATTTTGTAAAAGTTGATGGCAAACCAGTAGCTTTAGTATGTAGCGAGAGTTCACTGAATCCCGGAGAAAATAGTGCGCCTGCTGGAAAACATTCAGGTCCTCAAGGTACAAATTTTTTACCGCCGTCTCCTCAGCCGGTATTACCATCATTAAGCATTACCGATCCCATTGGGGAGGGAAAACCAAGTGTCGCATCCGGGAGTTCGTTTGTTAAGGTTAATAATGTTAAGGTCCTGCTGGACGGTGACAAAATCGATACGTGTGACGGACTGGGGATACCGGGGAATTCTACCGTAACAGCAGCGAACCAGGATTTTTTATTTTGCTCAGAATAAAGGGTGGGGAATATGTCATCGGACATGTCAAGTAAAAATCAATATGACGAAACCACAACCATCGGATTTCCATTTTCGGTTGATGGACAAAGGTATATCAAGGCCGCTGGCGGTGATGAGGCCATCAGGGGAAAAATCATCCAGGTGCTCTTTACCGCCCCCGGTGAGCGGGTCAATCTGCCCGAGTTCGGCTGCGGCCTCTTCAACCTGATCTTCGAGCCTAACGGCACTGTTCTGGCCGCAGCCGCGGAGTTCACCGTTGGCCAGGCCCTGACCCGCTGGCTGGGTGACGAGATTTCGGTAGATGGCCTGGAGATAAGCACTGCGGAGGAAACACTGACTATCGAGATCGCCTATACGAAACTGGAGGATCTCTCGAAAGAGGCGGTCCGCATTCATTTCAGGTAAAGCAGGTCGCTCATATGTGATAGACGACATCGCGTTTTTGTTAAGAGGGACCAGGTATTCAGTTAACACGGTCTCAATTCTGTCATTCCCGCGAAGGCGGGAATCCAGAAGTATTTGTTACAGCAAAGACTGGATTCCCGCCTCAGCGGGAATGACGTGGGAGATACCTAAACCTGTAGACTTAGGCGAGGGTTCTCTAACCTGTAGACTTAGGCGAGGGTTCCCTATCCTGAATAGTTTGTCATCTTTCACCTATGAGCGAAGCAGGTAAAGTGTGGAGAGGAGGTAAGGATCGAGAATGGCAGAGATAAAGAACGTGAACGGCCGCACTATTATAGATTACATGGCCCGCGATTATGACAGTCTGCTCAAGTCCATGAGGGATCTGATTCCGGACAAGCTCCCTGAATGGAAAGGGTACGAATCCGAGGCCGATTTCGGCAACGTACTGCTTGAGCTTTTTGCCCACATGGGTGATATCCTGAGCTATTATCAGGACCGTATTGCCAACGAGAGCTTTCTGGGGACAGCTCAGACCAGGCGCAGTGTCATCCATCATTTGAAGCTGATCGGATACCGGCTGGCTACGGCAGCACCGGCATCTGCCGTACTGACTCTCACCGTACCTGAAAATTGTATGGAGACAGTCACCATCAGCAAAGGGGATGCCTTTGCCACCGCGAGCCAGAAGGACAAGTCCAGTGTCCGATTCGAATATACCCGCGATTTTCCGCTGAAAATCGATTTCAGCAACAGCAGCGACAGCAAGATCAAAGCAGTTGACGGAAAGAAGCAGTATACGGGCATCCCGGTCGAGGAGGGCCGTCTGGTGAAAGAGGTGATCCTGGGTACGTCGGATGGCACCAAAAACCAGAAGTTTCTCCTTCCCCAACCGGGCCTGATCCTGAGATCTCTGGGGTCGAGCCAGGCCACCAGTAAGGATATTATCCTGGGAACCAGGCTGGGGGAAGAGGGCGTGGATTGGACATGGACATTACAGGAGAGTCTGGCCTTCAGCAGAGAGCGACAGAAAGACTTTACGGTCGAGATCGATGAAGATGACCAGGCCGCGATTATATTCGGCGATGATGCCTTTGGGGCCATCCCGGCCAGCGGAGCCCAGATCATAGCCACCTACCGGGTGGGTGGCGGGTCCTTCGGCAATGTCCCGTCAGGCAGCATCCAGACCATTGTCGATGCTCCTCAACTGGCTCTTCTTGGTGCAACGGTAACTAACCCCCGTCCTGCTACGGGCGGAGCGGAACGGGAGAGCATCGAACATGCAGTCATGCATGCCCCCAGTGTGTTCCGCTCTCTGAAGCGTGCCGTGACCGCAGAGGATTACCGGACCCTGGCCCTGTCCTTTCCCGGCGTGGGCAAGGTGCGTGCAGAAGCTGCCAATTGGAGGACGGTAGAGCTGTTTGTAGCGCCAGAGGGCGGGGGACAGGTGAGCGATGTCCTGAAAGCGGGCCTGTTGGACTACTTTGAGGATAAACGCCTCATTTCAACCATTATTGAAGTCGAAGATGTGGATTATGTGAAGATCTATGTTACAGCACAAATCGGTGTAGAGAGCTACTACTCCAGGGATGAGGTCATGGAAAGGGTCCAAAATGCGGCTGGCGGACTGCTTGCCTTTGATGAGGTGGACTTCGCCCAGACCATGTACCTGAGTAAATTCTACGAGGCCATTGAAGCTGTTGAAGGTGTGGAGTATGTAACCATCACCGAGTTTAGAAGCGAAAAAAAACAGGCAGGCTATCTTGAGCCTAAAGGCATGATCAAACTGGACAGCAAGGAAATCCCGCGGATGCCGGATGACCCTGAATATGCCGGAGGTATCAAAGTGGTAGTGTCCGAGGGGGGAATATGACCATACGGACCATACGGCTGAACAACATTACGGCAACACCCCATCCCTGCGGGAACAGGATAGACTTGAACTGGGAGAATCCTGACCCCGGGCTGGTTGTACTCGTCAGGCGGGGCGAGGGTACCTACCCTGCCTCGTCAAAGGATGGCGTTCTGGTAGCTGAGGGAGAAGGACTGAATTCCGTGAAGGATGAAGGTCTCAAAGGTGAAGGTCTTAAGGGTGAAGGTCTCAGGGGGGAAGGTCTCAAGGCGGAGACCGTGTATTACTATACCCTGTTTCCCCACAAACCTGATGAATCTCCCGATGACTGCTTTGATTATCACAACCGGGTCTCGGCTATGGCCACTGCTCCCTACGATATGGCCGGGCAGATGTATGCACTTTTGCCCGGGATCTATCACCGCTATGACCGGATCTTGCCAAAAGGAGACTGGCCGGCCGAGGATAAGCAAAAAGGGCAGTTGCGCCGCTTTCTGGATATACCGGGCAGTCAGCTTGACCAGATTTACAGCATGTCCAGGGCCATGCTGGACTTGTATGACCTCGATAAGACGGATGGCAGTTTACTCCGTCTCCTGGCGCAATGGATCGGCCTGCCGGTTGGCTCCAGGCTGGCCATTGCCGACCAGCGGAAAGAGATCGGCAATGCACCTTACCTGTATAGAACGACCGGCATCATTCCCACCGTGGAAGCCACCATCAAGCGCCTCATCGGCTGGGAGAGCCGGACCAGGGAATTTGTACATAATATCTTCCGGTCTAACAGCCCTGAGAGATTGAATCTGTGGGCCTGCAAGCGGGACAGCAAGACAGGTGAGTGGTCAAAGCCAGAAAAACCCCTGTCTCTGGATTTTGCCTATGAGGGCAGGCCAACGCTAGCCCGTGATGGAGAGGGAACCCTCTGGCTTTTCTACCATGCCAGTAAGAAGCGGTATGATCTGGCTCAAAAAAAGAGAAAGGATACCTGGGACATACGGTATAAGACCCTTCGCAAGGATCAGCAGGAATGGTCGCCCAGCCAGCCTCTGACCGGAGGGGTGACTTTTGACCGGCATCCGTCGGCGGTTGTTCAGGCTGGAAAGCTCTGGGTTTTCTGGGATACCTGGGACGAGACGGACCGGACATGGCGAATCAACTACCTTACCCGCACCGATGAAAAATGGTCTTCGATCCAGAACTTCGGATTCTTCGGAGCAACCTCAGACTGGGTTTTGTTCCATTCCTGGAGCGGGCAACAATATCCAGATCACCGCACGGTAGACTTTACGAAAACACCCATAGTTACGAGATTCAGGACCTGGCACATGGAAAGCCAGCGCCGGATGCCCTGGGCTGTGGTTGATAAGAATGTTGATAGGAATGATGGTTTGTGGCTGTTCTGGCTGGAGAAAATAAAGGGAGAGGGAACATGGCAATTAAAATACAACAGGCATACTGGCACTGGCTGGGCATTGCAACCGGACGCTGCTTTTCCTCTGGACAAAGGAAAAGATTCTCTGGAGAAAGGAAAAGATCCCAGGGTTGAGAGTGACCTGTTTGTTCTCTCTCATCGGGAAAAAATCTGGGTTTTCTGGGCTAGAAAAGAGTATTCCGGCGGTCCATGGGAAATTGCTTACCGGGTGAAAGAGGGCATGGATCCGAATGCGTCTGATTGGAGCGAAATCCATATCCTCCCGAAATCTGAATCTAACCCCGGCCTCTCGAAATCTAAAGCTAACCCCGGCTGGCATGACCGGGAACCTGTGGCTTTTGTGAATAAGGATGATGAGGATGAGATCGAGCTTTTCTGGAGCTCCAGCCAAAATGGAAGCATGTCTGTCTGGCATGGCATCCTGAAAGATCGTATCCTGAAAGACGGCCTGGATGAAACCAAAACCGGCCGGGAAAGTGCAAAGCAGATAACGGACAATCTCTATTCTCAGCGTGATCCCCTGCCCTTGTCAATTAACGGGGAAACAGGTAACGGGGAAACATGGCTCATGTATCGCTCCAACGAGAGTCTGACGTATACCAGTGAGACCTATCGTTCCACCAAAACCATCGATGCCCGCTATGCCGGCAGCACCACGGTTGTTCCCCTCGATCTGGCCAAGATCGCCATGATGCGGCAGTTCACGGACTTTCAGACCTACACGTATGATATAGGCCGGAACGGGAAACGGAGCGAAGATGACTGGTATGCCAGGGACACTGTGGGAATCTATCTCAGTTCGAGGACGGACGATAGTGGAAAGATCAACTATAGCCGCCAACTGGTTGAAAATGTCTTGAAACAGTTTTTGCCGGTTCAGATGCGGGCTGTGTTTATCATAGAACCATCGGTCATATCTGCCGAGCCGGTTTACACCAGGGAGCGGCTGATCAGGGAGGAATCCTTCGCTGAAATGAGGGGCAGCCGCGAGGAATACTCCGGTCCGAGAGAGGGCTACAGAGAGGATACAGCGGGTGACTGGGCCTGGTTATACTCCTGGAGCGTGAAGTATCCTGATCATCACACGGTAGACTTTAACACAACCCCGATACATATTACCCTGAGAACCTGGTACATTGGCTTAACACCTGGAGAATAAAACTCTGGAGGATAAAACTATGGACATAATAGGCGTTTCAATGAAAGGTATCTACCGCGACATGATTAAGGGGAAAGACAATCACATCATTTTCGATAGCGGATGGGTTTCCAATACCATTGTGGATAGATGCCGGATGCTGCTGGCTGGCCTTATGAAAAACGATTCTTCGGAAGGGATACAATACCTGGCGGTCGGGCAGGGAGAAGAAGCATGGGATACGGCCGGAACACCTGCTCCTGAGCCAATAACTACAGGACTGGTCAATCCCTTCGATCCAATGGTTCAGATTCGGGCCTCGGATCTTGTCTATCTGGATGAAAATGGTGAACAGACAGCGACGCCAACCAAACAATTGCAGATTACCGTTACTCTGGAAAAAGATTACCCGGCTTCGACCACCTATCCCTTCTATCCCTTACGGGAATTTGGCCTTTTTGGGCGAATTGGCGGGCAGAACTACATGATCAATTGTGTCAGGCATCCGGTGATTCGTAAAGATAGCTCTACTACCCTTATCAGGGTGATACGACTGTATTTTTGAATGCTTAGTACAGACCCGCGTGAATTACCCATCCACTACGAGGTGAGATATCTCCCCTCGCCCCCTCGGGGGTTCAGGGGCGGACACTTTTATATTTGGGGGTAAAAAAGTACGAGGTACGAGGTGCGAGGTGCGAAGCAAAGCGCACTACGCACCACGCACTTCGCACAATAAAACTGTTAACCAAATCTGTCCGCCCCTGAACCCTCGGTGGGAGAGGGATAGGGTGAGGGGGCTATCTGGCCGCGTATTTATCGCGCCGTGTACTGAGCAGCAATATGTAGCAATATGTAGGGTGGACTAAGCAGATTCCCGCGACAGCGGGAAGATGCGTGTCCACCGAGTATGGCTCATACCAAATTTTAAAATTCAACCACTCACCGTATAAAAGTGTCCGGTAGAGAGTAAAAAATTAGGTTAAGGAGAAAAAAATGGGTAATTTTTCGAGAGATACCTTTGATAAATCGAAACATTATGTTGGTGTACGTCTCCAACAGGGTGTGCCGCTGGTTGATGCTGATTGGAATGAGCAGGAGGACATCAGAAAGTATGATCTCCAGGCATTTCGCAAATGGTTCGTGGGCAACGGTGTGCCCAGTGGGAATAATGGATTTCGCATTACAGCCATAGATAATGCGAATGATTTTATCATCAAAGGCGGTGATGGAACACCGGAAGGAGCGGGCCGCTGTCTGGTCGAAGGCTGGGAGGTGATCAACGAGAGCGATCTGCACTATACAAAGCAACCCTTATATAACAATCAGACTTTGGCCAATGACTGGGGTGTCAATCCAGTGTCGCCCTTGAACACTCCGGCGGAGGCTGATCGGAAGGATCTGGTTTATCTGGATACATGGGAACGGGAAGTTGATTCAAAAGAGGACGATAACCTCACGAATCCAAAGATCGGCATAGAAACCTGCGTGCGCCTGAAGCGGGAATGGGTTGTACGCGTGGCTGAGGGGACCTCAACGCCCCCATACCCTACACGAGGGCATGCTTTTTATCCTCTGGCTGTCTTGTCCCGCCAAGATGGTGCGGCGATTATCCTGCAGAACCAGATTGAAGACAAACGGCAAATCGGCCTCTCGGCTGATAAGATTGCAGCGGCCAGCATCTCGAATGAGAAGCTGGCTCCAGGCACTTTTAGCAATATCACCGGGGTTGGCACCCTGGGCTCACTGACGGTCATTGGCGGCTGGCCGCAGTCTAGTTTCGGTGACGGCACTGGCGATCGGGTGGTAGCCGGGACATATCAAGGTCAAGCAGTCCTGGGTGCGCACAACAATGCTCTGAACGCCTGGGCCGACTTGATTATGCAAAGAGATGGCGGCAACGTCGGCATTGGGACGACAGCACCTAAAGCAAAACTGGATGTCAGCGGTGATCTTAAAACAACTGGCAATGCAGATATAGGCGGTGGTTGCACTGTTAATGGAAGTCTAGTTGTTAAGGATGGACTGAATGTATCAACAGCCACTGGAATTAAACTGGGATTAGAAAAAAAAGGAGGTGGAATATTATGGATTGCATGCAATGACAACGATAACAGGATCTATCTGGAAGCATGTTCCAGCGATGGATCAAAATCAGCGGATGAACTCTTACTTACTGGAAATAGCGTAAACCCTGTACCAAAATTATCCCTTTTAGCAGATACAACGTATATCTCAGGCAACGTCGGCATTGCAGGCGACGTCGGCATTGGGACGACAGCACCTAAAGCAACGCTCCATAATGCGGGAGATTATTATGGTAAAGGGCATATTTGGCTTCATGCATTTGAAGGTGATGGAAAAGATGGAACAGCGTATGTACAAGCAAGAGATACAAGTGAGAAATCCTCTATCGCTCTTCAGCTAAGAACCCATAATAGTGGACAACTTGTTGACGCGTTAAGGATAGATCCAAAAGGCAACGTCGGCATTGGCACGGCGAGTCCGGAAGGGACATTGGAACTTCTAAATTCAAACCGAGGTAAGATCAGGTTATTTTCCAATACAAACGTTGGTCATGATTTTGGTTATGATGGTGGGGACGACTCTAATTTTTGGTTTGTTCATATAGGGAAAGAGAGTGGAGAAACAAAATTTAGATGGGATAATGGTTCATCATCCAGAGACCTCCTGGTGATAAAAAATACCGGCAACGTAGGCATTGGCACGACAGAACCTAAAGCAAAACTGGATGTCAGCGGTGATCTTAATGTATCAGCCAGTGCAATTAAACTGGGATTAGAAAAAAATGGAGGTGGAAGGTTAGTTATTGCATGCAATCCCAATGATAACAAGATTTATATGGAAGCATTTTCCAGCGATGGAACAAAATCAGCGGATGAACTCTTACTTACTGGAGCGAGCGCAAGAAATGTACCAAAATTATCCCTTTTAGCAGATACAACGTATATCTCAGGCAACGTCGGCATTGGGACGAACCCGGATAGACCCTTAACGATACAAGGAGTTAGCGAAAGTCACGAATTACTAAGCTTCAAAAACAATAAGGGAATAACGAAATGGCACTGGAATTTGTTAAATGGGGGGGTAAATGTAGCTGAAACAGGCGTAATGGATGGAAGATTCTTTATTAAAGAAGGTGGCAAAGTCGGCATTGGCACGACGACGCCAGAGACGAAGCTGACGGTCATTGGCGGGTGGCCGCAGTCTAGTTTCGGTGACGGCACTAGCGATCGGGTGGTAGCCGGGACATATCAAGGTCAAGCGTTCCTGGGTGCGCACAACAATGCTCTGAACGCCTGGGCCAACTTGATTATGCAAGTTGGCCGCGACGCCTGCGTCGGCATAGGCGCGATGAGTCCAAAATACAAATTGCACGTTGATGGCAGTGCTGGCAAACCTGGCGGCGGATCGTGGGCAGACTCTTCTGATAACAGGTTGAAAAGGAATGTCCGAAATCTTACTGGAGCGCTTGACAAATTGATTCAATTACAGGGTGTGACCTTTAAATGGATTAATCCGGATGATCACGGGAATCAGAACGATACGCAGGCAAGTTTAATAGCCCAGGAGGTAGAGAAGGTATTCCCTGAATGGGTCTCGGAAACTGATCCGGCAGGAAAGGATAAGGAGCAGGTAGCAGAAGGAGAAAAGGTAAAGACCCTTCAATTTCCGCATGGTTTTAATGCCTATCTTATTGAGGCCATAAAGGAGTTGAAAGCACAGAATGACGAGTTAAGATCCCAAAGCGAAGAGTTGAGAACACAGACTGGCGAATTAAAAGCACAAAGCGAAGGATTTAAAATACTGGTTGGAGACTTACAGGCACGCATCGAGGACTTAGCACAGGTCGCCATAAATACGCGGCCAGTATTGTAGGGGCAGGCCCCTTGTGCCCGCCCATGCACCGTATGCGGGCGGCTACAGGTGGCCGCCCATACAACTGGTCGGATAATTGAGGCTGCCTGTACTTAGGGAACTCCCAAAGAATAGTTTACCCATGATTGATATGGACGGGTTAGATTACATTATAGTCCTTAAGTTTGCGGTGCGGTGGTGGACACGCAGCTTTTAGCTGCTTAGTCCACCCTACATGTTATATCTTGTTAACTACAAGGTATGCCTGGTTACTATGTAGGCTAGTGTGCCAATAATGTAGCCCTGTATCCCTGATCAAGGTAGCAGGTAAAGTCAACTCAACAGGTGCAGACCGCATGAGGATGGTAGGGTGGACTAAACAGATTCGAGCAACAGCGAGAATCTGTGTGTCCACCAACATGGCTCATACCAAATTTTAAAATGCAACCGTTCATAGCATATTTATGGGTAAATTATTATCTGTGAGTTCCCTTAGAAAGAAAAAGATAAACTCGCGGTGACCGGCTGGAGCAGGGAAACCCCTGGTCATGGATGGCGTACAGAAGGAAAACGGGGTATGGATACATGGAGTGCGGCAAGCAGATATTCACCTGCACCGGCTTGTCGGTCCAGGGCTTCCAAGGCGGTCGAAATAACGCGCAACTCGCAACTCGTAACGCGCAACTCGCAACTCGTAACGCGCAACTCGCAACTCGTAACGCGCAGCTCGCAACTCGTAACGCGCAGCTCGCAACACCCAGCCCGCAACGCGAATAAAGGAGAAAAAACATGGGTGACTTTTCGAGAAATACCTTTGATAAGTCTAAGCACTATGTTGGTGTTCGCCTCCAACAGGGTGTACCGTTATTTGATGCTGATTGGAATGAGCAGGAGGACATCAGAAAATACGAACTTCAGTCCTTTCGCAAATGGTTTGCAGGTAATGGCGTACCTGCTGGTAACGATGGATTTCGCATTATAGCCTGTGACGCAGAGAATGATTTTATCATCAGAGGCGGAGATGGAACACCGGAAGGAGCGGGCCGCTGTCTGGTCGAAGGCTGGGAAGTGATCAACGAGAATAAGGATAGCGATCTGAAATATAAAGGGCAGCGCTTATATAACAATCAGACCTTAGCCGAAGCCTGGGGTGTCGAGCCAGTGGCGCCATTGAAGACGCCGGGGGCTAATCATCGTAAGGATCTGGTTTATCTGGATACATGGGAGCGGGAGGTTGATGCGGATGAGGATGAGGACCTCGTGAACAATGCCATAGGCATAGAAACCTGCGTGCGCCTGAAGCGGGAATGGGTTGTGCGCGTGGTCGAGGGAACCACAACACCGCCAACCCCTGCCAAAGGAACCCCTTCAGAAGGACATGCTTTTTACCTTCTGGCTGTATTGTCCCGTGATAATCAGTCAATAATAAAGGATGAGCAGGTACAGGACGTGCGGCAAACCGGACTCTCGATAGTCCTCAGAGGGAACCTCGTCACTGCGCTTACCGGCAATGTATCGGTACAGCAGGGCACCAGCAAAGTAACAGGCACGGACACTTCGTTTACTACGGAACTGAGAGCCGGTGATGCAATCAAAATCGCTGATGAGGTATTTACCGTTTCAAAGATTACCCATGATACTGATCTGACCCTTGATGCAAATCATTCCGCAGGTGCCAGTAATGCGACCGCGTATATGGATAGCGACCTTTTCCTCGTGCGCAGCGGGGCCGGGCAGCCAAAAGCGGTGATCAATAAATCCGGCGATGTCGGCATCGGCACAAGTGAGCCTGCTTATATGCTGCATGTTAATGGCACGGCAGGAAAACCGGGTGGTGGAACATGGGGGGACTCCTCTGACCAGAGGTTGAGAAAGGAGGTAGAGAACCTCACCGGAGCACTGGACAGATTAACCCGATTACAGGGTGTGACCTTCACCTGGATCAATCCGGAGGAACACGGAAAGAGAACCTGTACCCAGGCAGGTCTCATAGCCCAGGAAGTGGAAAAGGTGTTCCCTGAATGGGTCTCGGAAGTGAAACCGTCTGGAAAAGATCAGGAATTGACAGGAGCAGGAGAGAAGGTAAAAACTCTTCAATTCCCCCACGGTTTCAATGCCTATCTCATTGAGGCAATAAAGGAACTGAAGATGCAGAATGAAGAACTACAGGCACGTAATGAAGAACTACAGGCACGTATCGAGGCCTTGGAACAGAAGGGATAAACGCGGGGCATTGGAACAGAAGGGATAAACGCGGGGCATTGGAACAGAAGGGATAAACACGGAGGGGAGCATTACCACTTTGTTACAACCGAATTTTTCACCTTTCCCCAATCTTAACTTTTGCACTTTTTGTCATTCCCGCGAAAGCGGGAATCCAGAAGCCCCTGAAAAGACAGGATTCCCGCTTTCGCGGGAATGACGAGTGGGTATTCTAAGTGCACTGCGCATTAAATACGCAGCCAGATAGCATAATGGAGTTTTAGGCCGGCTGGAAGCCGGCCCCACTGTTGTGGAGCCTGCTTCCAGCCGGCTCTTAAATAAAAACACCATTCTAACTGGCTGCATAATTCCCGCGGCGTGTACTAAGAATGATTATATCTCAATTAGTTACCCAAAAGTGCAAAAGTATAGCCCAATCCAACGCACTGCATAGTTGTCGATTGCGGTACATGGTTTCGATACTCTTAACAAAATTGGTAATGCACTCAACACGGGGCAATTGAGCTATATTGAGCTATGGAGAGAAATCTCCAACACCGGCGGACCATAACGGGAGACCATAACATGTCCACATATTATCAGAACAGCTACGATCATCTGGCCGAGGAATTGAGGAAGCTGGACCTTTTGATTTGGTTGCAAGTCATGACCCTGGAGCTGAAGACCAGGGTCATGGATGCCGGGCAGGCTGGGGAACCAGCATTTCATCCGGTGGATCTATGGCCCGACGGAGTAGGTCTGTCGCCCGATGGGGTGGATCTATGGCCCGACGGAGTAGGTCTATCGCCCGATGGGGTGGATCTATCGCCCGATGGAGTAGGTCTGTCGCCCGATGGAGTAGACCTGTCGCCTGATGGGGTGGATCTGTCGCCCGATGGGGTGGGCTGTCTGCCCGGCCTGGATGAATCTGCCAAATCTGCCAGGACCGAGCTTCCGCAGATGGAGGAGATTCGACGGCAGTTTGCAGCCTGGCAGAATCAGATAGATGCGCGGGTGGCCGAGAGCATAAAGCAGGGGGTGTTTCTGGCCCTGCCTGAGCTGGCCCGTATCTTTGACCTGTCGGCTTTTGAAGTGCAGACGGTGGTCATCTGTCTGGCCCCGGAGCTGGACGGCAAGTACAGGCGGCTGTATGCCAGCCTGCAGAATGACAGCAGTCGCCAGAGGCCGGGTATCGACCTGGTGCTGGATCTTCTGTGCGATACGCAGGCCGAGAGGTGGCGGGCACGGGCCAATTTTTCAGGCCAGACGCCGCTTTTTCGAAACGGCATAGTGACAGCGTCTGACGACGGTTCCCAGAGTTCTTCCGGCCCCGGCGGTGTCCCTGGCCAGATTTTGCAGCTCGCCCCCCGGCTGCTGGATTATCTGCTGGGGAAAGGGCGCATCGACGGCCGCCTGACGGGCATGGCTTGCCTGCAGCGCCCTTTGTCCTCTCTGGATCAGATTGTGGTTGATCCACTGATCAAGGCCAGGCTTTGCAAGGTAATCCGGTATCATTTTTCTCCACAGTCACCTGGGAGAGGAGAAATCGTTCTGCATTTTTCCGGCCTCTGCGGGACAGACAGGCGGGAGCTGGCCCTGGGCGTCTGCGGGCTGCTGAACTGCCGGATGCTGTACCTCGATCTGGAGCTTTTGCTGTCATCTGAGGAGAACCTTGAAACGCTCCTTTTTCTGGCCTTCCGCGAAGGTATGCTTCTGTCTGCGGCCCTGTACCTCGACCATGTCGATGGCCTGCTGGAGGAGAACAGCACTTCCAGTGCCATGATGAAACGGGTGGCCAACGCGATTACAGAGTACGGCTGGCTCACCTTTCTAGCCGGACA
>Ga0315268_10003565_pt1 | contig 17143 bp, 12 predicted proteins | sample C1_top_MG_FD_204535 | JGI IMG/M metagenome (GOLD analysis project Ga0315268, IMG submission 204535) | Sediment microbial communities from Yellowstone Lake, YNP, Wyoming, USA - C1_top | ecosystem: Environmental > Aquatic > Freshwater > Lake > Sediment | place: USA: Wyoming | collected 2017-08-01
AGATTGCGGCCGACCGGTAACGCGGGTGTAGCTTAATGGTAGAGCTGAAGCCTTCCAAGCTTAAGACGAGGGTTCGATTCCCTTCACCCGCTCCAGTTTACTAAAGGGGGCTAACCCCTCTTGGGAAACTGGAGGGTGAAGGAGGGAGAAAAAGTTTCGCCCATGTAGCTCAGTGGTAGAGCACTCCCTTGGTAAGGGAGAGGCCACGTGTTCAATCCACGTCATGGGCACCACGGGATTGGCGGCACGAGAGTTAACGAGATAAACGACAGAGGGAACCGGACATGGCAAAAGGCAAATTTGAGCGCACCAAGCCGCATGTAAACGTAGGGACGATAGGACACGTGGATCATGGGAAGACGACGCTGACGGCGGCGATCACCACCATTTTGTCCAAGAAATTTGGTGGCGAGGCCAAAGCCTACGACCAGATTGACTCTGCGCCGGAAGAAAAGGCCCGCGGCATCACCATCAACACCGCACACGTCGAATACGAGACCGCGAACCGGCACTACGCCCACGTCGACTGCCCGGGGCATGCCGACTACATCAAAAACATGATCACCGGCGCGGCCCAAATGGACGGCGCCATATTGGTCGTGTCCTCGGCCGACGGCCCCATGCCGCAAACCCGCGAACATATTCTATTAGCGCGCCAAGTGGGCGTGCCCTACATCATCGTCTACATGAACAAAGCCGACATGGTGGACGACCCTGAACTGCTGGAACTGGTCGAAATGGAAGTACGCGAACTGCTGTCCAAATACGACTTCCCGGGCGACGACACCCCCATCATCATCGGCAGCGCCCTGAAAGCCCTGGAAGGCGACCAAAGCGACATCGGCGAACCCTCCATCATCAAACTGGCGGCGGCGCTGGACAGCTACATCCCCGAGCCCAAGCGCGCCGTGGACGGCGCCTTCCTGATGCCGGTGGAAGACGTATTCTCCATCTCCGGACGCGGCACCGTGGTCACCGGCCGGATCGAGCGCGGCATCGTCAAGGTCGGTGATGAAATCGAAATCGTCGGCCTGAAGCCCACCGTCAAGACCACCTGCACCGGCGTCGAAATGTTCCGCAAACTCCTGGATCAAGGCCAAGCGGGGGACAACGTCGGCGTACTGCTGCGCGGCACCAAGCGCGAAGAAGTCGAGCGCGGCCAAGTACTGGCCAAACCGGGTTCTATTACCCCGCACACCAAATTCACCGCCGAGATCTACGTGCTGTCCAAAGACGAAGGCGGCCGTCACACCCCGTTCTTCAACGGCTACCGCCCGCAGTTCTACTTCCGCACCACGGACGTGACCGGTGCGGTGGAATTGCCGGCGGGGACCGAGATGGTGATGCCGGGCGACAACGTCAGCATCACGGTGGCGCTGATCCAGCCGATCGCGATGGAAGACGGCTTGCGCTTCGCGATTCGCGAAGGCGGCCGTACCGTCGGCGCCGGTGTGGTGGCGAAGATTATTGAGTGATTGGGTGAACGGTGATGGGCGATTGCCTAATCACGGTTTGCCGTTTACGTAATTTAGGCCAGTAGCTCAATTGGCAGAGTGTCGGTCTCCAAAACCGAAGGTTGGGGGTTCGAGGCCCTCCTGGCCTGCCAAATTTGCCGTGTAAGCGGTGGCGGGGTGGGCGGATATGGCCCAGAAAAATAGAAGTTGAGATGGCTGATAAATTTAAATTGATTTTAGCGGTTCTGTTCGTGATAGCGGGCTTGGCCGGGTTTTATATCCTGAGCGATAAGCCCCTGGTGCTGCGGATTCTGTTCGTGCTCGGTGGTCTGGTTGCGGCTGGGGTGACTGCGAGTCTTACGCCCACGGGCCGGCGTTTCGGCGTGTTCGCCAAGGAGGCGGTAGACGAAGCCAAGCGCGTGGTCTGGCCCACCCGCAAAGAAGCCATACAGACGACGGGTATCGTGTTTGTGTTTGTGGTGTTGATGGCCTTATTCATCTTTGGCGTCGATACCGTGCTGGCCACTATCGTCAAAACACTAACGAGTCGGGGAGCCTAATGTCCAAGCGCTGGTATGTAGTGCATACCTATTCCGGCTTCGAGAAGAGCGTGCAGCGCACCTTGGATGAGCGTATCAAGCGCGAGCATCTGGAAGACAAATTCGGCCAGATATTGGTGCCGGTGGAAGAAGTGGTCGAAATGAAGGCCGGCCAAAAGTCCATCAGCGAGCGCAAGTTTTTCCCCGGTTATGTGTTGGTCGAAATGGACATGACCGAGGAGACCTGGCACTTGGTGAAGGATGTGCCCAAAGTCACCGGTTTCATCGGCGGGTCGGCGGCAAAGCCCACGCCGATTACGGAAAAAGAAGTCCAATCCCTGATGCAGCAGATTCAAGAGGGCGTGGAAAAACCGAAACCGAAAGTGCTGTTCGAAGTAGGCGAAGCGGTGCGTGTCACCGAAGGCCCGTTCACCGATTTTCACGGCAACGTGGAAGAGGTCAACTACGACAAGAGCAAGCTGCGGGTATCGGTGCTGATTTTCGGGCGTTCGACGCCGGTCGAGTTGGATTTCGGCCAGGTCGAGAAGGCCTAAGTTGAAACTCGCATAGCGAGCCTGTTTCCCTCTCGCCCACTTGTGGGAGAGAGCTAGGAGAGAGGGCAACGATTAAGGTAAGTTTTTTGATTTTAGACGCGCCGGACGTCTTAAACCACAGGCAAGAGGAGCGCCAGTAGAAGCCACTAGGCAACGAACGCGCGCTACTACTCAATTGAAATAGGAGCCATCATGGCAAAGAAAATCGTCGGCTACGTCAAGCTGCAAGTACCGGCGGGCAAGGCTAACCCCAGCCCGCCTATCGGTCCCGCGCTGGGTCAGCGCGGCCTCAATATCATGGAATTCTGCAAGGCCTTCAATGCCCAGACGCAGGGCTTGGAGCCGGGTTTACCAATCCCGGTGGTGATCACCGCTTACGCCGATAAGAGTTTCACTTTCATCATGAAGACGCCGCCTACCACGGTGCTCATCAAGAAAGCGATCAAGCTCGACAAAGGCAGCGCTAAGCCGCATCTGGACAAAGTGGGCAAGCTCACGCGTAAGCAAGCGGAAGAAATCGCTAAACTCAAAATGCCCGATCTCACCGCGAGTGATATGGATGCGGCAGTGCGCACTGTTGCCGGCAGCGCCCGCAGCATGGGCGTGGTAATGGAAGGTTAATCATGGCGATCTCGAAACGTTTAAAAGCCTTGTTGGGCAAAGTGGACCGCGCCAAGACTTATCCTTTGGATGATGCGCTGAAGCTGGTGAAAGAAACCGCGAGCGCCAAGTTCAACGAATCGGTGGATGTGGCGATCAACCTCGGTATTGATGCACGCAAATCCGACCAATTAGTACGTGGCTCGCTGGTGTTGCCCAAAGGCACCGGCAAGAGCGTGCGCGTGGCGGTGTTCGCCCAGGGCGCGGCGGCCGAAGCGGCGAAAGCGGCGGGCGCGGATATCGTGGGTTTCGATGATCTCGCAGCGCAGATTAAAGAGGGCAAGATGGATTTTGATGTGGCGATCGCCACACCGGACGCGATGAAGGTGGTCGGTCAGTTGGGTCAAATTCTCGGCCCGCGCGGCTTGATGCCGAACCCCAAGGTCGGCACCGTGACCCCGAACGTGGCCGAGGCGGTAAAAAATGCCAAAGCCGGTCAGGTGCAATACCGCACCGACAAAGCCGGCATCGTGCAATGCACCATCGGCCGCGCTTCGTTCGCGGTGGAAGATTTGAAAGTGAATATGCTGGCCTTGGTGGAAGCGCTGAATAAAGCCAAGCCCGCTGCCTCCAAAGGGGTGTATTTAAGAAAAGTATCCGTCTCCAGCACCATGGGAGTTGGAATTAGGATTGATCAAGGCTCGATCGCATAAAACTCGCGTAGCGAGCCCATTTCCCTCTCGCCCGCTTGCGGGACTGCGGAAGGGTCGCTGCGTAGCAGCGGGGCCCCCACCGGCGTACCCCTTGCGGGTGAAGAGTTAGGAGAGAGGGCGGCGACTTGTGCGTATCGAGCAGTAAGAACTTTGGTCCTGGTCACTTGACTGGCTGCCGCATCTCCGACGGTTTCCGAGCGCAACTCTGGTAACCGGCGGGGATGGGCAGCTAAGTTGAGTGACAGGGGTTATCAAAGACCGTAGGGGCTCGCAAGGGCTTAATACCGGCGGCTGATGTCGGGTGATGGGGGTTTTTCTGTCCTCCGTCCTCTGTCTTCTGTCCTCTGACCCCCACGCAGATGGCGTATCCGAAGACAGGACGACAGTTTGATAAAGCCGTTCTCCTGCCGACAGGTCGCCGACTCGCGGCTGATGTTGGGCCGCATTCGACGTAAGGAGGTAACGTGGGTCTCAATCTTGAGAAGAAGCAGGAAGTGGTGGCGGAAGTCAGCGCGCAGTTGGTGCAGGCCCAAGCCGTGATTCTTGCGGATTACCGCGGCCTGGAAGCGGGCGATATGACCGCGTTGCGCGCGAAAGCGCGTGGTGCGGGCGTGTATTTCCGTGTGCTGAAAAATACCCTGGTGCGGCGCGCTGTCGCGGACACCCCATTTGCTTCGCTCGCGGAGAAAATGACGGGCCCGCTGGCGTTCGCTATTTCTGCCGACCCGGTCGCTGCGGCAAAAGTACTGAATGACTTTGCCAAGGGCAATGAACATTTCGTGATTAAAGGCGGCGCCATGCCCAATATGGTCATGAGCCCGAAGGAAGTCAGTAGCTTGGCTAACCTGCCCTCACGCGATGCCTTGCTGGCCAAGCTCATGGGTACCATGCAAGCGCCGGTCACGAAGTTTGTGCAAACGCTGAATGAAGTGCCAGGCCGATTTGTCCGCACGCTTGCCGCGTATCGCGACAAGCAACAACAGGCTGCTTAAACCAAACCGATTCGGAAATATTTACAGGAGAACATGATGGCTTTATCTAAAGCAGACGTATTGAACGCGATTGGCAGCATGAGCGTTCTCGAGCTCTCCGAGCTCATCAAGGAAATGGAAGAAAAATTCGGCGTATCCGCTGCTGCTGCCGTGTCGGTGGCCGCGGCCCCCGCTGCCGCGGCCGCGGTCGCCGAAGAACAAACCGAATTTACCGTGATGTTGAACGCCGCCGGCGAGAAAAAAGTCGAGGTGATCAAGGTCGTGCGCGCGATTACCGGCCTGGGCTTGAAAGAAGCCAAGGACTTGGTGGACGGCGCACCGAAAGCGGTAAAAGAAGGCGTATCTAAAGCGGATGCCGCGGCGATCCTGAAGCAACTTACGGACGCCGGCGCGACTGCCGAAGTTAAGTAAGCCAAGTTGAAAAGTGGGGCTGGCGGCCTAATTGGGCCGCCAGCCTTTGCCGCTTTTAAGCGAAGCCAACTTTCTAAGGGCGTGTGCGTGATAGTGCGAGCCCTTCGATGGTTGTCTTGAACCCTGATTCCTGACGCCCGATTCCTGAAACCGGAGATGCCATGACCTACTCTTTCGCCGAGAAGAAACGTATCCGCAAGAGCTTCGCTAAACGCGCCAGCGTTCTGCAAGTGCCGTATCTGCTGACGACGCAGATCGACTCTTATCGCGCGTTCCTGCAAGCCGATACCCCGCCCGCCACGCGCAAGCCGGAAGGCTTGCAGGCGGCCTTCTTGTCGATCTTCCCGATCTCCTCCCACTCCGGCAATGCGCGCCTCGAGTATGTGAGCTTCGTCCTCGGCGAGCCGCCGTTCGACGTGACCGAGTGCCAGCAGCGCGGCCTGACTTTCGCCGCGCCCTTGCGCGTGAAAGTGCGCCTGGTGATTATGGATCGCGAAGCCTCCAAGCCCACGATCAAGGAAGCGAAGGAGCAAGAAGTCTACATGGGCGAGATTCCGCTCATGACCGACAACGGCTCCTTCGTCATCAATGGCACCGAACGCGTCATCGTGTCGCAATTGCATCGCAGCCCGGGCGTATTCTTCGAGCACGACCGCGGTAAAACGCATTCCTCGGGCAAGCTATTGTTCTCCGGCCGCATCATTCCCTACCGCGGCTCGTGGCTGGATTTCGAATTCGATCCGAAAGATTATTTGTATTTCCGCGTCGATCGCCGCCGCAAAATGCCGGCCACGATTCTGCTCAAGGCGCTGGGCTATACGCCGGAACAGATTCTGCAAATGTTTTTCTACTTCGATACTTTCCACATCGGCAAGAAGGGTATCGAGTTCGAGTTGGTGCCGGAGCGCCTGCGCGGCGAAGTGGCGCGCTTCGACTTCGTGTCCAAGGGCAAGGTTATCGTGCCGAAAGACAAGCGCATCACGGTCAAATACATCCGTGATATCGAGGCGGCGGGCCTGAAGAAGCTGGTGGTGCCGGAAGACTTCGTGCTTGGGCGTATCGTAGCCAGTAACATCGTCAATAAAGAAACCGGCGAGATTATCGCCAACGCCAACGATGAGATCACCGAAGACTTGTTGAAAAAGCTGGTCGAAGCCGGTGTGGGTGCCGTGCAGACCTTGTACACCAACGATCTGGATCAGGGCGCGTACATCTCGCAAACCTTGCGCATCGATGAAACCACCGATGTGCTGCAAGCGAAGGTGGCGATCTATCGCATGATGCGTCCCGGCGAGCCGCCTACCGAAGACGCGGTAGTGGCGCTGTTCAACCGCCTGTTCTTCGCCGAAGAAAGCTATGATTTGTCCAAGGTGGGCCGCATGAAATTCAACCGCCGCATCGGGCGCGATGAATTGACCGGCGCCGCCACGCTGTCGCCGGAGGACATCGTGCATGTGATGCGCATCCTGGTCGAATTGCGCAACGGCCGCGGCGAGATCGACGATATCGATCACCTCGGCAATCGCCGCGTGCGTTCCGTGGGCGAGCTGGCGGAAAATCAGTTTCGCGCGGGCCTGGTGCGCGTCGAGCGCGCGGTGAAAGAGCGTTTGGGCCAAGCCGAATCCGACAACCTGATGCCGCACGACTTGATTAACGCCAAGCCGGTGTCGGGCGCGATCAAGGAATTCTTCGGTTCCTCGCAGCTGTCGCAGTTCATGGACCAAACCAATCCGCTGTCCGAGATTACCCACAAACGCCGCGTATCGGCGCTGGGCCCAGGCGGTTTGACGCGCGAGCGCGCCGGTTTCGAAGTGCGCGACGTGCATCCCACCCACTATGGCCGGGTGTGTCCGATCGAGACGCCGGAAGGCCCGAACATCGGCCTGATCAATTCGCTCGCGCTGTACGCGCAGACCAATGAATATGGCTTCTTGGAAACGCCGTACCGCAAGGTGATCAACGGCAAAGTGTCGGATGAGATCGAATACCTGTCGGCAATCGAGGAAGGCAAGTATGTGATCGCCCAGGCCAATGCCGAACTGGATAAGGGCGGCAAGTTCAAGGAAGAATTCGTTTCCTGCCGCCAGCACAATGAATTTGCGCTCGCCCCGCGCGAGAAAGTGGAATACATGGACGTGGCGCCGGCGCAGATCGTGTCGGTGGCGGCGTCGCTGATTCCCTTCCTGGAGCACGACGACGCGAACCGCGCGCTGATGGGCTCCAACATGCAACGCCAGGCCGTGCCGTGCTTGCGCCCGGAAAAACCCGTGGTCGGCACCGGCATCGAGCGCACCGCGGCGATCGACTCCGGCACCGTGGTATTCGCGCGCCGCGGCGGCGTCGTGGATTATGTCGATGCCTCGCGCGTGGTAGTGCGGGTGAACGACGACGAAACCGCGGCGGGCGAAGTGGGTGTGGATATTTACACCCTGACCAAGTTCACGCGCTCCAACCAAAATACCAACATCAACCAGCGTCCGATCGTGAAGGTGGGCGACGTGATTGCGCGCCGCGACATCATCGCCGACGGCGCCTCCACCGATATGGGCGAGTTGGCCTTGGGGCAGAACATGATGGTCGCGTTCATGCCCTGGAACGGCTACAACTTCGAGGATTCCATCCTGATTTCCGAGCGCATGGTGGCGGAGGATCGCTATACCTCGATTCACATCGAGGAGTTGTCGGTCGTGGCGCGCGACACCAAGCTCGGACCGGAAGAGATTACGCGCGATATCCCCAACCTGTCCGAGCGCATGGCGGGCAGACTCGATGAATCCGGTATCGTCTACATCGGCGCCGAAGTGGAGGCCGGTGATGTGCTGGTGGGCAAGGTCACGCCCAAGGGCGAAACGCAGCTCACGCCGGAAGAAAAATTGCTGCGCGCGATTTTCGGCGAGAAAGCATCCGACGTGAAGGACACCGGCTTGCGCGTGCCCTCCGGCATGGCGGGTACGGTCATCGACGTGCAAGTGTTCACGCGCGAAGGCATCGAGCGCGACAAGCGCGCGGCGCAAATCATCGATGATATGTTATCCGAATACAAGAAAGACCTCGCCGATCGCATGCGCATCGTGGAAGAGGATTCTTTTGGCCGCATCGAGCGCCTGCTGCTCGGTAAGACGGCAAACGGCGGCCCGAAGAAATTGGCCAAGGGCACGAAACTCACCAAGGCCTATCTCGGCGAGATCAACCGCTACGATTGGTTCGATATCCGCTTGGCCAACGACGAAGCGGCGCAACAGCTCGAAATGCTGAAAGACAGCCTGGAGCAGAAGCGGCGCGAGTTCGAGCAAATGTTCGTGGAGAAGAAAAAGAAACTCACCAGCGGCGACGAACTGCCCCCGGGTGTGCAGAAAATGGTCAAGGTGTATCTGGCGGTGAAGCGCCGGCTACAGCCCGGCGACAAAATGGCGGGCCGTCACGGTAACAAGGGCGTGATTTCCAAGATCGTGCCGGTGGAAGACATGCCCTACATGGAAGACGGCACGCCGGTCGATATCGTGCTCAATCCCCTGGGCGTTCCGTCGCGCATGAACGTGGGCCAGATATTGGAAACGCATCTCGGTTGGGCGGCGAAAGGCTTGGGTCAGCGCATCGCGGAAATGTTGCAAGATGCGCAGCATTTGACCGTGGGCCAATTGCGCAAGTATCTGGAAAAGATTTACAACAAGAGCGGCAAGATGGAACAACTGGATACGCTGACCGACAAAGAAATCGTCGAATTGGCGGTACATCTCACCAAGGGCGTGCCCTTTGCTTCGCCCGTGTTTGACGGCGCGACCGAAGAGGAAATCAAAGACATGCTCGAACTCGCTGGCCTGCCGCGTTCCGGCCAGATTACGCTGTTCGACGGCCGCACCGGCGAAGCTTTTGAGCGCCCGGCCACGGTCGGCTACATGCACGTGATGAAGCTGCATCATTTGGTCGACGACAAGATGCACGCGCGTTCCACCGGCCCCTACAGCTTGGTCACGCAGCAACCGCTGGGCGGCAAGGCGCAGTTCGGCGGCCAGCGCTTCGGCGAGATGGAAGTATGGGCGCTGGAGGCCTACGGCGCGGCGTACGTCTTGCAGGAGATGCTCACCGTGAAGTCGGACGATGTGAACGGCCGTACCAAGGTGTACGAGAACATCGTCAAGGGCGATCACAAGATCGATGCCGGCATGCCGGAATCCTTCAACGTGTTGGTGAAGGAAATCCGCTCGCTGGCGATCGATATCGATCTGGAGCGCAATTAAGACCATCCGGTAGGGGCGAGGCATGCCTCGCCCGAGACATCCCTATCATTAGGAGTCGCACATGAAAGCACTGCTCGATTTATTTAAACAGGTCACGCAAGAAGAAGAGTTCGATTCGATCAAGATCGCGCTCGCTTCGCCTGACAAAATTCGCTCTTGGTCCTATGGCGAAGTCAAAAAGCCGGAGACCATCAACTACCGCACCTTCAAGCCGGAGCGCGATGGCTTATTCTGCGCCAAAATTTTCGGCCCGGTCAAAGACTACGAATGCCTGTGCGGAAAGTACAAGCGCTTGAAGCACCGCGGTGTGATTTGCGAGAAGTGCGGCGTGGAAGTCACGCTGTCCAAAGTGCGGCGCGAGCGCATGGCGCACATCGACTTGGCGAGCCCGGTCGCGCATATTTGGTTCCTGAAATCGCTGCCTTCGCGTTTGGGCATGGTGCTCGATATCGCGCTGCGCGACATCGAGCGCGTGTTGTATTTCGAAGCCTATGTGGTGGTTGAGCCCGGCATGACGCCGTTACAGCGCGGCCAATTGCTCACCGAAGACGATTACTTGGCCAAGGTCGAGGAATACGGCGACGAATTCAAGGCCGCGATGGGTGCGGAAGGCGTGCGCGATTTGCTGCGCTCGATCGACCTGAATCACGAGGTGGAGACGCTGCGCCACGACTTGGGTGCGACCAGCTCCGAAACCAAGATCAAGAAAATCGCCAAGCGCCTGAAGGTGCTGGAAGCTTTCCAGCGCTCCGGCATCCGTCCCGATTGGATGATTTTGGAGGTGCTGCCGGTGCTGCCGCCGGAACTGCGTCCGCTGGTGCCGCTGGATGGCGGCCGCTTCGCGACATCCGATCTGAATGATTTGTATCGCCGCGTGATCAACCGCAACAACCGCCTGAAGCGGCTGCTGGAATTGAAGGCGCCGGAAATCATCGTGCGCAACGAAAAGCGCATGCTGCAAGAATCCGTGGATTCCTTGCTCGACAACGGCCGCCGCGGCAAAGCCATGACCGGCGCCAACAAGCGCCCGCTGAAATCGCTGGCGGATATGATCAAAGGCAAGGGCGGGCGTTTCCGCCAGAACTTACTGGGTAAACGCGTCGACTATTCCGGCCGTTCGGTGATCGTGGTCGGCCCGCAATTGAAGCTGCACCAATGCGGCTTGCCGAAGAAAATGGCGCTGGAATTGTTCAAGCCCTTCATTTTCCACAAGCTGGAAGTGCTGGGTTTGGCGACTACCATTAAAGCCGCCAAGCGCGCGGTGGAGCAAGAAACCACCGAGGTGTGGGATATTTTGGAAGATGTGATCCGCGAACATCCGGTGATGTTGAACCGTGCGCCGACGCTACATCGTTTGGGTATTCAAGCGTTCGAGCCGGTGCTGATCGAAGGCAAGGCAATCCAGCTGCATCCGCTGGTGTGCGCGGCGTTCAACGCCGACTTCGACGGCGACCAAATGGCGGTGCATGTGCCGCTGAGCCTGGAAGCGCAAATGGAAGCGCGCACGCTGATGCTGTCTTCGAATAATGTGTTGTCGCCCGCCAACGGCGACCCGATCATCGTGCCGTCGCAAGACATCGTGCTGGGCCTGTATTACATGACGCGCGATCGCATCAATGCCAAGGGCGAGGGTGCCTTGTTCCCCGATATCAGCGAAGTCTCGCGCGCGTATGAAACGCGCAAGGTCGATTTACACGCCAAGGTCACGGTGCGCATCAAGGAATACGATGTCAGCCCGGATGGCGAAAAAACTGAAAAGATCACGCGCTATAACACCACGGTAGGCCGTGCCTTGCTGTCGGAAATTTTGCCGCCCGGCTTGCCGTTCGATCTGGTCAACAAAGCGCTTAAGAAAAAAGAAATCTCGAAGCTCATCAATGCCAGCTTCCGCCGTTGCGGTTTGCGCGAGACGGTGATTTTGGCCGATAAGCTGATGTACACCGGTTTCAGCTTCGCCGCGCGTGCGGGCATTTCCTTCTGCGTGGACGACATGCTGATCCCGCTGGAGAAGGGCAACATCATCGCGGCCGCCGAAGAAGAAGTGAAGGAAATCGAGCGCCAATACGCATCCGGCCTGGTGACCCAAGGCGAACGCTACAATAAAGTGGTGGACATCTGGTCGCGCGCCGGTGATGTGGTGGCCAAGGCCATGATGGATCAGCTCGGCACGCAAGACACCGTGAATCGCGAAGGTAAGAAGGTCAAACAAGAGTCGTTCAACTCGATTTATATGATGGCCGATTCCGGCGCGCGCGGTTCCGCGGCGCAGATTCGCCAGTTGGCCGGGATGCGCGGCCTGATGGCGAAGCCGGACGGTTCCATTATCGAGACGCCGATTACCGCGAACTTCCGCGAAGGATTGAACGTATTGCAGTACTTTATTTCGACCCACGGCGCACGTAAAGGGCTGGCCGACACCGCATTGAAGACCGCGAACTCCGGCTACCTCACGCGCCGCTTAGTAGACGTGACGCAAGATTTGGTGGTGACCGAGCACGATTGCGGCACCGCCAACGGCGTGGTGATGAAGGCCCTGGTCGAGGGCGGTGAAGTGATCGAGGCGCTGCGCGAGCGCATCCTCGGCCGCGTTACGGCCTTGGATGTTTACAACCCGGAAAACAGCCAAGTGATGTTCCCGGCCGGCACCCTGCTCAGCGAAGATGAGGTGGATGCGATCGAAGCCGCCGGCATCGACGAAGTGAAAGTGCGTACGCCGCTCAACTGCGATACGCGCCATGGTTTGTGCGCCCTGTGTTACGGACGCGACCTGGCGCGTGGCGTGCTGGTGTGTGCGGGCGAGGCGGTGGGCGTGATCGCCGCGCAATCCATCGGCGAACCGGGCACCCAGCTCACCATGCGTACCTTCCACATCGGCGGCGCGGCATCGCGTGCCGCAGTGGCGAGTCAAGTCGAGCTGAAGTCGAACGGCATCGTGCGCTTCGGCCCAACCATGCGCTATGTAAGTAACGGCCGCGGCGAGCAAGTGGTGATTTCGCGTACCGGCGAAGTCATGGTGCAAGACGACAGCGGTCGCGAGCGCGAACGCCACAAAGTACCGTATGGCGCGACCTTGCAAGTGATGGATGGCAATCCGGTCAAGGCGGGCAAAGTGGTCGCGACTTGGGATCCGCATACGCGTCCGATCATTACCGAGTACTCCGGCAAGGTGCATTTCGAGAACGTCGAAGAAGGCGTGACCGTGGCCAAGCAAATCGACGAAGTGACCGGCCTCGCCACGCTGGTGGTGATCGATCCCAAGCGCCGCGGCAGCGCCACTTCCAAGGGTCTGCGTCCGCAGGTGAAGTTATTGGACGAAAAAGGCAAGGAAGTGAAACTCGCCGGCTCCGATGCGCCGGTCAATATCAGCTTCCCGGTGGGTGCGATCATCACCGTGAAAGATGGCCAGGACGTGGGTGTGGGCGAGGTGCTGGCGCGGATTCCGCAGGAATCTTCCAAGACCCGCGACATCACCGGCGGTTTGCCGCGCGTGGCCGAGTTGTTCGAGGCGCGCTCGCCCAAGGATGCGGGCATGCTGGCGGAGATTACCGGCACCGTGTCCTTCGGTAAAGACACCAAGGGCAAGCAACGCCTGGTGCTGACCGATCTCGAGGGCGTGGCGCACGAATATCTCATCACCAAAGACAAGCACGTCACCGTGCATGACGGTCAAGTGGTGAACAAAGGCGAGACCATCGTCGACGGCCCGGCCGAGCCGCACGACATTCTGCGTCTCTTGGGCGTGGAAGCGCTGGCGCGTTATATCACCGACGAAGTGCAGGACGTGTACCGCTTGCAAGGCGTGCGCATCAACGACAAGCACATCGAAGTGATCGTGCGCCAAATGCTGCGCCGGGTGCAGGTCACCGACGCCGGCGACACGCGCTTCATCCTGGGCGAGCAAGTCGAGCGTGCCGAGTTGCTGGAAGAGAACGATCGCATGGCGAAAGACAAGCACCCGGCGACCTATGAGCATGTGCTGCTCGGTATCACCAAGGCGTCGCTCTCGACCGATTCCTTCATCTCGGCGGCCTCGTTCCAAGAGACTACCCGGGTGCTCACCGAGGCGGCGATCATGGGCAAGAAAGACGACCTGCGCGGCCTCAAGGAAAACGTCATCGTCGGCCGGCTCATCCCTGCCGGCACCGGTCTGGCCTACCATCGTGCGCGCAAGCGTCAAAAACTGGGCTTGGACGTGGCGACCGGCACCACCGAGATTGAGCTGGTGGACGAAGGCACGGCCGGCGGAGCGGCGGAAATGGCTTAATCCCCTACCGCTTTAGTAATGCAGGATAAAAAACGGCGAGCTAACTCCTCGCCGTTTTTTTGAGCGTTCGCATGGCATTTTAGCCCTAAGCTATTGACAGTGCGCGGCAAAGCCCCTAAAATCGCCCCTCTTTGAATACCCAGCCCGGAATAGAAACCGCCTAACGGCGGCTCGGGCAACTGGTTTGAACAAGCCATGGGACGGTGCAGCACGATGCGCCGTCCCTTCGTTTTTACTAGAAGGAACGCTATGCCGACCATTAACCAACTGGTGCGCAAAGGCCGCTCAGTCGACGAGAGCAAGAGCAAGGTGCCGGCGCTGCAAAGCAGCCCGCAGAAGCGCGGCGTATGCACGCGGGTGTACACCACCACACCGAAAAAACCGAACTCCGCTTTGCGTAAAGTCGCCAAAGTGCGTTTGACCAACGGTTTCGAGGTGATTAGCTACATCGGCGGCGAAGGCCACAATTTGCAGGAACACTCGGTGGTGCTGATTCGCGGCGGCCGGGTAAAAGACCTGCCGGGTGTGCGTTACCACATCGTGCGTGGCAGCCTGGATACCACGGGCGTGAAAGATCGTAAGCAGAGCCGCTCCAAGTACGGCGCCAAGCGCCCGAAAGCGGCTTAAGCCGGCCCCAACGACATTTAGACAGAGGTTGATATGCCACGTCGTAGAGAAGTCCCTAAACGCGAGATTCTTCCCGATCCGAAATTTGCCAACGTGGAAGTGGCGAAGTTCGTCAATGTGCTGATGACGCGCGGCAAGAAAGCCGTAGCCGAACGCATCATGTATGGCGCTTTGAGCCAAATCACGCAAAAATCCGGCAAGGATGCGGTAGAAGTGTTCGGTCAAGCGCTGGCCAATGTGAAACCGATGGTCGAAGTGAAAAGCCGCCGTGTCGGTGGTGCGAACTATCAAGTACCGGTGGAAGTGCGCTCAGTGCGGCGCATGGCGCTGGCAATGCGCTGGTTGCGCGATGCGGCGCGTAAGCGCGGCGAGAAATCCATGGGCCAACGCCTCGCGAACGAATTGATGGAAGCGGCCGAAGGCCGTGGCGGCGCGGTGAAAAAGCGCGAAGAAGTGCACCGCATGGCGGAAGCCAACAAAGCATTCTCGCACTATCGTTTCTAATTTATATAGAGGTAAGGGCGAGGCATACCTCGCCCGATGATTAAGGTTATTCAAAGTGGCTCGTAAAACCCCCATTGAACGTTACCGCAACATCGGTATTTCGGCGCATATCGACGCCGGCAAGACCACGACTACCGAACGCGTGTTGTTCTACACCGGCGTGTCGCACAAAATCGGCGAAGTGCACGACGGCGCGGCCACCATGGACTGGATGGAGCAGGAACAAGAGCGCGGCATCACGATTACTTCCGCGGCGACTACCTGCTTTTGGAAGGGTATGGACAACAACTATCCCGAGCATCGCATCAACATCATCGATACGCCGGGGCACGTGGATTTCACCATCGAAGTCGAGCGCTCCATGCGCGTGCTGGATGGCGCCTGCATGGTGTATTGCGCCGTGGGCGGCGTGCAGCCGCAATCCGAAACCGTGTGGCGCCAGGCGAACAAATACAAAGTGCCGCGTTTGGCCTTCGTGAACAAAATGGATCGTTCCGGCGCGAATTTCTTCAAGGTCTATGACCAGATGAAAGCGCGGCTCAAAGCCAACCCGGTGCCGATTCAGATTCCGATCGGCGCGGAAGATAAGTTTGAAGGCGTCGTGGATTTAATTCGCATGAAGGCGATTTACTGGGACGAAGCCAGCCAGGGCATGAAGTTCGATCTGCGTGATATCCCCGCCGACCTCGTCGCCTCTGCTAAAGAGTGGCGCGAAAAGATGGTGGAAAACGCAGCCGAAGCTTCCGAAGCCTTGATGAACAAGTACCTCGAAGAGGGTAACTTGTCGGAAGCGGAAATCAAGCAGGGTTTGCGGCAACGCACCGTGGCCAGCGAAATCGTGCCCATGATGTGCGGTTCCGCGTTTAAGAACAAAGGCGTGCAGGCGATGCTGGACGCCGTGATCGACTATATGCCCGCGCCCACGGATGTGAAGCCTGTCGAGGGCGAACTGGAAAATGGCGAGAAGGGTGTTCGCCGTGCGAGCGACGACGAGCCGTTTGCCGGATTGGCATTTAAAATCATGACCGACCCTTATGTCGGCCAGTTGATTTTCTTCCGGGTGTATTCCGGTACCGTGAAAACCGGCGACACTATCTACAACCCGGTGAAGGGTAAAAAAGAGCGTATCGGCCGAATTTTGCAAATGCACGCCAATCAGCGCGAAGAGATTAAAGAAGTGTGCGCGGGGGATATCGCGGCTGCCGTGGGTTTGAAGGATGCCACCACCGGCGATACGCTGTGCGACATTAATAAAACCATCATTTTGGAACGCATGGTGTTTCCCGAGCCGGTGATTCACGTCGCGGTGGAGCCCAAGACCAAAGCCGACCAAGAGAAAATGGGGCTGGCACTGAATCGCTTGGCGCAGGAAGATCCGTCTTTCCGTGTGCGCACCGATGAGGAAACGAACCAGACGATTATTTCCGGGATGGGCGAGTTGCATCTGGAGATTCTGGTCGACCGCATGCGCCGCGAATTTGGCGTTGAGGCCAATGTGGGTGCGCCGCAAGTCGCTTACCGTGAAGCCATCCGGAAACCGGCCGAAGTCGAAGGCAAATTCATCAAGCAGTCCGGCGGTCGTGGCCAATATGGTCATGTATGGCTCAAGCTGGAGCCGAACGAAGCGGGTAAAGGTTTCGAGTTTATTGATGCGATTAAAGGCGGCACCGTGCCGCGCGAATTTATTCCCGCGGTGGAAAAAGGCTTGCGCGAAACACTGCCCAACGGCGTGTTGGCGGGCTTCCCGGTGGTGGATGTGAAAGTCACGCTGTTCGATGGTTCTTACCATGATGTCGACTCCAACGAAAACGCGTTCAAGATGGCGGCGTCGATGGCTTTCAAAGATGGCATGCGCAAAGCCAGCCCGGTGTTGCTCGAGCCGATGATGGCAGTGGAAGTGGAAACGCCCGAGGACTACATGGGCGACGTGATGGGCGATTTGAATCGCCGCCGCGGCATCATCCAAGGTATGGATGACATGCCCACGGGCAAAATCGTCAGAGTGGAAGTGCCCTTGGCGGAAATGTTCGGCTATTCCACCGATCTGCGTTCCATGTCCCAAGGCCGGGCGACTTACAGCATGGAATTCAAGCATTACACGGAAGCGCCGCGCAATGTCGCGGAAGCAGTGATTAACAAGAAGTAGTTTCAAACTCAACACTTATAGGCGACAGAGGGAACCGGACATGGCAAAAGGCAAATTTGAGCGCACCAAGCCGCATGTAAACGTAGGGATGATAGGACACG
>Ga0315268_10003567_pt1 | contig 17140 bp, 18 predicted proteins | sample C1_top_MG_FD_204535 | JGI IMG/M metagenome (GOLD analysis project Ga0315268, IMG submission 204535) | Sediment microbial communities from Yellowstone Lake, YNP, Wyoming, USA - C1_top | ecosystem: Environmental > Aquatic > Freshwater > Lake > Sediment | place: USA: Wyoming | collected 2017-08-01
CGACGCCGGGAACAAAGAACAAAAGACTTTGGTGGTTGACCAAACCGAGCCCCAACGCCAGACCGGACAGTCGCGCCCGGGAATAGACGCTCTCGCGCGAACCTTCCGACAAATAAAGAAGGAGCGCCGCGAAAAAAGCCTGCGCCGAGTAGCTCTCCGCCAGGAGGGAAAACTTCCAGAGCGGCGCCGACAGCATCCAAAGAAGCGCCGCCGTCAGCCCCGCGAGGAGCCCGGCCCGGCGCCGCACGAGCACGAACAAGACCGCGACCGCCGCCGCGCCCGCGAGCGCGGCCAGGACGTTCAACCGGTAGGCGGGATTTCCCCATGGGAGAATGTCCAGCCACGCATGGCCCAGAACGCTATATAAAGGATAGCCGGGCGGATGCGCCACCCCCAAGATCAGCGCGGACGCCGCCAGGTCCGACGAATCGCGCGGCGCGATCGCGGGGTAAAGGCAGCCGAGATAAAGCCCGAACGCGGCGGCGAACACCGCGAACGCGGCCTTCATGACCAGCTTTTGAGGGCCAGGCTCGGATCGGCGCGGCCCGCGCGCGGGACCCGGCCGGCGCGGAGCAGGCGCTCTCCGACGTGCGCGATCATCGCGGCGTTGTCCGTGCAGAACACGCGCGAGGGCAGCCGCACGGCGAAGCCGGCGGCTTCGCCGCGCTCCGTCATGAGCGCGCGCAGGCGCGAGTTCGCCGCGACGCCCCCCCCGATCACCACGTCCTTGGCGCCGAAGCGCTTCGCCGCGGCGAGGGTTTTGTCGACCAAGGTCTCCGACACCGCTTCCTGGAACGACGCGCACGCATCCGCGAGCCTCTTGCCTTTCAGCGGCCCGGGGTTGTCGCGCAGGTGGTACAGGGCGGACGTCTTCAGCCCTGAAAAAGAGAAATCCCAGCTGCCCGCCATCGTCGGACGCGGAAAGACGATCGCGCGCGGGTCTCCTTTTACGGCGAGGCGGTCGATCTCGGGGCCGCCCGGGTAGCCCAGGCCGAAAAGGCGGGCGACCTTGTCGTAGGCCTCGCCGGCCGCGTCGTCGCGGGTCCGGCCCAGCACGCGGTAGCGGCCCGGCGCCGCGGCCAGCACCAGGTCCGTGTGCCCGCCCGAGACGACGAGCGCGACGAGCGGCCAGCGCAGCCGGTGCTCCAGCTCCGCCGCGAGGACGTGGCCTTCCAGATGATTGACTCCGACCGCGGGCACGCCCAGCAGCGCCGCCAAAGTCGTGCCGGCGACCTTGCCGATGAGCAGCGGCCCCATCAGGCCCGGGCCGCGCGTGTAGGCGACCGCATCCACACGGCCGCGGCCCGCCTCCGCCAGCGCGCGCGAGACCACGGGGACGAGGTTGGCCAGGTGCGCGCGCGAGGCCAGTTCCGGCACCACGCCGCGAAAGGGGCGGTGCAGCGCCGTCTGGGACGAAACCACGTTGGAGCGCAGCCTCCCGTTCTCGACGACCGCCGCCGAGGTGTCGTCGCAGGAGGTCTCGATCCCCAGGACTTTCATTTCGCCGCGGGCGCCGCCTGGGTCGAGACGTGTATCTCCGTCTTCAGCACGCCCAGCACGTCGCGCGCCTTCAGCAGCTCGACCGAACGGTCGAGCGCCTCGTCGCGGACCATCTCGTCGGGCTTGACCATGGACTGGGGCTTCTTGTCCTTGGCGTAGATCATCTCCCACTGCTCGTAGAGCTTGGCCTCGGTCTCCGGCGTCACCTCCACGGCGATGTCGGGGAAGATGCCCCAGTTCTTGTTCTTCCCGTCGCGGTGGATCATGCGGCCCAGCGGCGTGTAGTAGTGCGCGACCGTCAGGCGCAGGCCGGAGCCGTCGGGAAGCGGGATCAGCGACTGGACGCTCGCCTTGCCGTAGCTGCGCTGTCCGACGATGACCGCGCGTTTGTGGTCCTGCATCGCGCCGGAGAAGATCTCCGAGGCGGAGGCCGAGCCGCCGTTGATCAGGATCACCATGGGAAGAGTCTCGTACGGCGCCTTCGCGCCCGCGGTGAAGTCCTGCCGGCTCTCCGGCTTGCGGCCCTGCGTGTAGACGATCAGCTTGCCCTCGCCCAGGAACAGGGAGGACGTCTCGACGGCGGCCGACAGCAGGCCCCCGGGGTTGTTGCGCAAGTCCAGGACCAGGCTGCTGGCGCCCTCCTTGGTCAGATGCTTGAGCGCGTCGGCCAGGTCGTCGGCTGTTTTCGCGCTGAACTCGATGATCCGCACGTAGCCGACGCCGTCGTCGAGCTTCTTCCAGACCACGGACTCGATCTTGACCAGCTCGCGCGTGATCTCGAAGTCCTTCGGCTTCCAGGCGGCCTCGCCGGCTTCGGCGGGGCCGCGGTAGATCTTGACCTTGACCTTCGTGCCGGGCGCGCCGCGCATGCGCTTCAGCGCGTCTTCCATGTCCATGTCCTTGGTCGAGACGCCGTCGATCTCCGCGATGCGGTCGTTGGGCAGGATGCCGAGGCGGTACGCCGGGGAGCCCGGCATGGGCGTCAGCACGGTCAGCCAGTCGTCCTTCATGTTCAGCCGCAGGCCCACGCCGCCGAACTGGCCCTCGGTCTCGGTCTTCATCTCGCGGTTCATGTCGGGCTCCAGGAACTGCGAAAACGGATCGAGCGTGTGCACCATCCCCTCGGCCGCGCCGTAGACCAGCTTCTGCGTGTCGGTCTCGTCGACGTAGTTGTCCTGGATGTAGCCGAGCACGTCGACAAGGAGCTTCATCTGCTCGTAGGTGTTGTCCGAGGCGGGCTTCGTCGCCGCGCGGGCCGGGAGCGCCAGAAGCGACGCGCACGCGGCCGCCGCGAAAATCCGTTTCATTCTCATGTTGGTTTCTCTCTATTTCTTCTGCAGCCACGCCGCCGGATCCAGAGCCTCGGTCCCGCGCCGGATCTCGAAATACACGCGCCCGCCGGAGCCGTCCTTGGCCTCGCCCGCGCGCGCGATCGGCTCGCCGGCGCGCACGTCGGAACCCTTGTCTTTCAAGATCTCGCCCAGCCCGCCGTACACGCTGAAGAAGCCCCCGCCGTGGTCCATGATCGACACCTCGCCGTAGGAGCGGAACGGACCCGAGAAGATCACCCGGCCGGGCGCGACGGCGGTCACCGGAGCCTCGCCGGCGGTTCCGATCGTCACGCCCTGATGGACGATCCAGGTCCCGAGCTCCGGATCCTTCTCGCGGCCGAAGCCGCTCAGGACCTTGCCCGCCGCGGGCCAGGGCAGGGAGTGGCGCGGCACGTCGAGGACGGCCTTCACCCCGGCGGGGCGGCGCCAGCGCGCGGCCCGGCCGAGCTTGTCGATCAAGGAGGTCAGCGCCTTCGCGTTTTCCTCGAGCTCCTTGGCGCGGCGCGCGGCCTCGGCGACCTGCGTCTGCGTGAGCGCGAGCTGGGCCTTCTTCGACTCGAACTCCTTGCGCCGCCCGTCGCGCTCGGCCTGGGCGCGGCGGCGGCTGTCCGCGAGCTCGGAGGCGCGGCGGCGCGCGTCCGCCTCGGCGGCCTCGGTCTTGCGCTGGAAGCCCTTGAGCCCGCGCAGGTGCCGGCCTTTCTCGACGATCGCCGCGCGGCGGAACTCGTCGGCCCACAGCTCGCGCGTCCCGAAGAAATCCGAGCGCCCGGCCGTGAAGGCCGCCTCGCGCGCGGCCTCGGCCGAGAGCGCCGCGGTCCAAAACCCGTCCACGCGGCTGGCCGAATCCAGGCGCGACTTCAGGTCCGCGCGCCGGGCCTCGGCGCGGCGGATGACGTCCTGCAGGCGCTCGACGCGCCGCCGCGAGGACGAATCCAGGTCTTGGAGGCGGCTGACGTCCTTGCCGAGGGACGTCTCGGACGCGCGCAGGGTCTCCAGCTCGGCGAGCGTGCGGCGCAGCTCGCTCTGGATGCGCGCGAGCTCCTTCTTCTGGGATTTCTGCGCCGACGCCGGCGCGGCGGACAGGACGGCCAGCGCCGCGAGGATCAGGCCTCGCCGCGCCATAAAGACAGGGACCAACCCAGCGCCGCGCACGCGGCGATGACCGCCGCCTGAGTCCACGCCGCGGGCCAGACCCACAGGAGACCGTCGCGCCGCAGCGGCCACGCCGCCAGCGCCGACAGCGCCAGCCCCGCCGCGCCGCCCAGCGCCCCGGCCCAGGCGAGCCGGCGGTCCGCCGCGCGGTCCTGCAGCGAACCCAGCAAGGCCCACAGCGCGAGCCCCGCCGCCGCGCAGAACAAAGTGCTGAGCGTCAGGCGCAGCCAGTGCGAGTACAGGCGCGCGCGCAGGATCGCCTGCAGCTGCGCGGTCTTCCAGCGCACGTCGGACCAGTCGGCCAAGCCCTCGGCCGAGTCGATCCAGGCGGCCAGACGCGGCAGGGCCTCCGGCGTCGGACGGATCTCGAAGGCGCCGGGAAGGGGATTGTCGCCGACGAGCGCGACCGAGTCCGCCAGTTCCGGGTCCTCGCGCCGCAGCGCGGCGAGGCTCTCCTCGGGGGAGACGTAGCGCACCTCGGCGGCCTCCGGCGCGGCGCGGAGCTTTTCCTCCAGCACCATCCGCTTCGAGTCCTCGAGCGGCCCGCGCAGGAACAGGACGACGCGGAAGTCGTCGCGCAGCGCGGTCTCGAGGCGGCGGCACTGGCCCTCCGCGAGCAGAAGCGATTGGGCGGCGATCGCCGCCGACGCGGCGAAAGCGAAAACCCACGCGGCGCGCGCCTTGGCTCCCATGGGGCGATTCTACGAAAATTGCGGGCGCTTCAGCGGTAGGGGTTGAAGACCGCGGCCAGGCGCCGCGCCGGCGCGCGCAGGCTGGGCAGGGCCAGCAGCAGCGTGAGGATGATCAGCCACGGCCCGCGCGAGGCGGCGAAACGCATGAAGCCGGCCAGACCCGGAGCCTGCGGCGCCGCCGCGCCGCCCGAGGCGGGCGCGGGCGGCTCTCCGCCGGCCGGCATGATCTTGGCGACCTCGGTCAGGGACATCGCCTTCGACAGGCTGGACAAGGGAAGCGAGCCCGCGACGACCGCGACGGAGCGGCCGTCGGGCGCGGTCTCCAGGCCCAGGACGCGCGCGAGCCGGAAGCCGGACGCGTTCAGCGCGCGCACGCCCGCGTCCACGCCCGCGCGCGCGTGGGCCGCGTCGTCGACGCGCAGGCCGATCAGGAAATCGCCGCTGGTCCGCGTCGGCGTCGAGGGCCGGGCGCGGGTCTCGACGCGAACGCTCTTGACGCCGGGGCGCAGCAGGGCGTCGCCCAGGCGCGAGGCCGGGATCCAGCCGCTGAACATGACCGTGCCGCCGGGGCCCGCCGTCGCCTCGAACCGGGCGTCCGCGGCGAAGCCGGTGGACGCGCCGAGCCCCGCGACGGCGTCGCGCAGGGAGCCGGCCTCGCGCGGATCGAGCTGCAGCGAGACGAACACTTTATTGCCGCCGGCGGAAGAGGCGATCATCGCGGGCGAAGGCGGCGGCGACGACGGGACTGACGGCGACGGAGACCCGAGAGACGGCCGCGCGGGCTCGTTCTTCATGCCGAGGATGCGCGTCTCGTAATCGCGGTCGGCGTTCTCGCGCGCCTGGGCGTCGTCGACGGTCTCGGCCGCCCCGGGCTTGCCCTTCATGTCGATGGGCTGAACGAGCCCGTTCCACAGCGACGAGCGTCCGGCGGGCTTCGCGTCTCCGGGGACCGGCGCGTTCCTCTCCGCCGCCGGGGGCCGCCCGGCGAAGGAGCGGCTCGGCGCGTCGGTCCTCGGCGAAGCGGGCCGCGGCGCGGCCGGGGAATACGGGGAAGGCGAGGCCGCGACGGGGGCCGACGGAGCCGGCGGAAGCGGGGCCTGCGCGGCGGGAACGGGCTTCGGCTCGGGCCTTGGCGACGGCGCGGCGGGAACGTCTCCGGAGCCGAGCCCCCCCTGCATGTATTGATCGGTGGCCGGATCGGGATGCTTGTAGCCGCCGCCTTCGCCGATGAAGCTGGCCTTCATTTTCGGCTCGGCGGGATCGGCGGCGAACGCCGAGGCGGAGAGGACCAACGCGACGGCGGCGAGGAGAGGAGCGCGCATCACGCCCCTATCCTATCACGCCCCCGTTTCTAGGTCAAGAGTCCTATTCGCTTTGGGACCTTGGGCCCAGCGCTCGAGCAGGACCAGAAGGCCGGTCAGCGCCGCGGCCCCGGCCAGGCCCAGCACCCACGCCGCGGCGCCCTGCCGCAGGGACTCGAACAGAGGCGAGCCGCCGCCGCCGGCCGCGGCGATCAAGCCCGACGGGCCGAGCAGGCCCAGCAGCAGCCAGCCGCGCGGGTCGGAGGCGTCCCCCGTCTTCGCGTGGCGGCCTTGAGCCGAGGAGGCGTCGCGCGTCTCGATCAAGCCCAGCGCGAGCGCCAGGCACGGCACTCCCACCAGCGCCGCGCGCCAGTGCCACGGCCACCACCACAGGACGCCCGACGCGGAAAGGCGGTCGAAGGACTCCCACAGCGCCGACGCGCGCACGGCCGCGCGCGGCGCGAGCAGAAGCGCGGCCGCCAGCGCGAAGCCCGCCAGCGCCGCGACGTCGCGCCGCCGCACCGGGGAGGCCCAGCCGCCGCGGCGCGAGGGCTTGGCCGACGCGAACAGCGCCGACGCGCCGACGGCGAGCGGGGCGCACCAGGTCCACAGCGTCCACGCCCGCGCGCCGCCGTCGCGCCAGCCCTCGGGCGCCGCGCCCGCGACGACCAGCCCCGCGAACGCCGCGACCGCCCAGGCCGCGGCCAGGCCGGCCAGCACCTGCGGCACCGGCGCGGCGACGGGAGCCAGCGCGCACACGCGCGAGCGCATGGCGCGCGCCGACTGCAGGGCCGCGCGCGCGGCCAGAAGCGGGCCCGCCGCGCCGAGCAGCCAGACGAGCGCCAGACGCGCGAGACGGGACGGCGCGCCCTCGCCGGACGCGGGCCGCGGCGCGGGCAGGATCGCCGGCTGGCCGGCGTCGCGCAGGACGCGCAGCGACTCGCGCAGGCTCTCCAGATTTCCCTCCAGGTCCCGCTCGGGGCTCGGACGGAACACGATCAAGCGCAGGGGACGGCTCAGCGCCGCGCGCAGTATTTCCCCGCGGCGCGCGTCGACCGCCACGGTGCGCGTCCAGAGAGTTCGTCCGGCGACGGCGACGACGGCGCCGGTGGACGCCGCCACCGGAAGCAGGCCCGCCGACGACAGCGCCCCGACGACGGCCGGGTCGAAGCCCGCGGGCACGCGCGCGAGATCGGCGCCGGCGGGAATGACGATCGCCCTCCCGCCCGCGGCGGCCGCGGTCGAAACGTCCAGACCGCGCGCCGACAGCGCGTCCGACGCCCGGGCCAGGGCCTTCGCGTCCTTGGCCCACAGCGTGCCGCCGCGCAGCGACGACGACGGCGACACGAGGCCGGCCGCGCGCCAGCGGCCCACCTCGGCGCGGGAGAAGTCGAGAACCTCGCCGCGCGCGGTCAGGTCGGCGAGGGTCTCCTCGCGCAGAACGGCGGCGGAGACGCCCATCGCCTTCAATCGGTCCCACAGGTCGCCCGCGGCCTCGGGACGCAGGCCGGCCAGGCCGGCGAAGGCCTCGGCGTCGACGGCGGCGAGCACGGCGCGGTCTCCGGAGCGGCCCGGAGCGGCCCAGGCCGCGGCCAGCGCGGCGGCGAGCGCTCCGGCGACGATCAGCCGCTCGATGGCGCTCACGCCTTCACGGCCTCGCGATAGACTTCGAGGTACTCGGCGATCGAGCGGTCCCAGGAGAAGTCGCCGGCCATCGCGGCGCGCACGCGCGCGTCCCAGGCGGCGCCGCCGCGCGCGCCGAGAGCGCGGTCCAGCGCGCGCGCGAGGTCGGCCCCGTCGTTGGGCGCGCACAGGAAGCCGTTGATCGGCCGGCCCGCGGAGGCGTCCTCGAAGACGGTGTCGGACAGGCCGCCGGTCCGCGCGGCCACGGGCACGGCGCCGTAGCGCATGGCGATCATCTGGCCCAGGCCGCAGGGCTCGAAGCGCGACGGCATCAGGAAGACGTCGGCGGCGGCGTAGACGCGATGGGCGAAGGACTCGTCGAACTGGCGGTGGAAGTGGACCTTCCCGGGATGGCGGCGCTCCAGCGCGGCCAGCTGCTCGGTCAGCGCCGGATCGCCGGTGCCCAGGACGGCGAATTGGGCGCGGTCCAGGCGCGACTCGACGGCGGGAATGGCGAGATCCAAGCCTTTCTGGTAGTCCAGGCGGGACACGACGCCGATGAGCGCGCGGTCGGCCCGGACCTCCAAGCCGCACTCTCGCTGCAGCGCCTCCTTGCAGGCGGCCTTGCCGGCGGCGGCGTCCGCCGGGCCGTAGCGGCGGGGCAGGGCCGCGTCGCGCGACGGGTCCCAGACCTCGGTGTCCAGCCCGTTGAGCACGCCGCGCAGCTGTTTGGTGCGCCGAAGCAGAAGGCCCTCGAAGCCGAAGCCGTGCTCGGAGCCCTGGATCTCGCGCGCGTAGGTCGGGCTCACGGTGGTCAGGCGGTCGGCGTAGGCCAGGCCCGCCTTCAGGTAGCTGATTTGGCCGTAATACTCGAGGCCGTCCGAGGTCCAGTCCTCGGCGCCGAAGCCGGCGGCCTCCAGCGCGGCGCGCGGGAACAATCCCTGATACGCCATGTTGTGCACGGTGAACACGGAGGCGGTCTTGGCGAAGAACGGGTCTCCGGCGAAGCGGCGCTTGAGGTGAGCGCAGACGGGGCCCGCCTGCCAGTCGTGGGCATGGACGACGTCGGGCTTGAAGCCGACGGCTTTCGCGCCCTCCAGCGCGGCGACGCAGAACAACGCGAAGCGGCGGTCGTTGTCCTCATGGTCGCGGCCCGACACGCCGTACAGGCCGTCGCGGTCGAAGAACGGCGGATAGTCGACGAAGTAGGTGGTGACCGATCGGCGGTGCAGGAAGCGCAGGCCGACCTCGAATGTCTCGCCGGCCAAGGTCACGCTCAGCGGGCGGGCCTGGCCCTCCTCCAGCGGGGCCGCGCGCACGGCGCGGTACTTCGGCAGGAACAGGCACACGTCGTGGCCGGCGGCGCCCAGCTTGTGCGCGAGCGTGCCGACGACGTCGGCCAAACCGCCCGTCTTGCAGAACGGGACCGCCTCGCTCGCGACGAAGAGTATCTTCACTTAGGCCAAAGTCCGCCCTCGACATCCTCGCCGTCGGCGGCGGATTCATCCTCGGGAGCCGCGGCGCCCGGGTGCTCGGACAGGACGGCTCCGACGACGCCCTCGACGTCCTCTCCCGTCGCGGCCGGCTCGGCGGCGGCCGGCTCGGATGGGCGCTCCGCGTCCGGGTGCTGGGACAGGACCTCGGCGACGACGGCCTCCTCGGTCTGCGCCCCGACGTCGGCCGGGATCCCGGGCGCGGGAGCGGCGGCCGCGTCGGCGGGAGCCGCCGACGCGGGCTGCTCGGGCGGCGTGAACGAGTCGAGCGGCGGAAGATCTTCCAGGCTGCGCAGGCCGAAGTGGCGCAGGAACTCGGCGGTGGTGCCGTACATCAGCGGGCGGCCGACGGTCTCCTTGCGGCCGACGACCTTGGTCAGGCGCTTCTCGAGCAGGGTCTCCAGAGCCGCGATGACCTCGACGCCGCGGATCTCCTCGATCTCGGCGCGGGTCAAAGGCTGGCGGTAGGCGATGATGGACAAAGTCTCCTGCGCGGCGGTGGACAGGCGCATGGTGGCGCGGTCGGCGAACAGCTTGCGCATGTACGGGGCCAGTTCCGGGCGCGTGGCCATCTGCCAGCCCTCGGCGACGGCGATCAGGCGGTAGCCCAGCTGGCGCTCCTCGAGCTCGCGGCGCAGGTCCTCGACCACGGCGACGATGCGGTCCTGGTCGCGGATGTTGAGCAGCTTGCCCAGCTCGCCGGCCGACAGGGGCCGGTCGGTGATGAAGAGCAGTCCCTCCAGCGCGCGGCGCAGCAGCAGGGGGTCGTTGTTGGGCGTGGGCGCGGGAGAGTGCGCGGGGTCGCCGTCCGCCGGCTCGGCGGGGCCGCCCTCGGACTCCTCGACGGCGACGGCCGCCGCGTCCGCGGGAGTCGGCTCGGTCGGATCGGCCGCGGGAACGTCGGAGGCGTCAGCTTCCGGGCTGGACATCGGGCTCTCCGGGACTTCCGGCATCGCCGGGGTTTCCGCCGTCTGCGGCGCTTCCGGCGTCTGCGGCGTTTCCGGCGTCTGAGGGTTCTCCGGTGACGGGCGTTTCTTCATCGGCGGAATTCTCCTTCTTGAAGATGCGTATCTTTCCGAAGTTCGCGTCCTGACGGATGAAAATCTTCTGCAGCTTGGTCAGCTCCAGCATGGCGAGGAAGCAGGCGATGATGCCGCGGCGCTTGCGCTCGTCGGCGAACAGCTCCTCCCAGTCGATCATCGGCTTGTCGGAGAGCAGGAACAGGATCTTCTCGATCTTCTCCTCGATCGGGAACTCCTCGCCGGCCACGTCGCGGGAGTCGTCCTCCGCGCCTTCCAGGATGACGCGGATGTGGTCCATCAGCTCGAACAAGGTCAGGTTCGGGGACTTCTCGGCTTCCTCGAAGTGCGGGGCGCCGCGGAAGAACACGCCGTCCATCTCCTCGGATTTCTGGGCGAGGTACTTCGTGGCTTCCTTGAACTTCTGGTACTCGAGGAGCTTCTGGGCCAACGTCGCCGTCGGATCGGGGCCCTCGTCCTCGTTGAGGACCTCCTGGCTGGGCAGGAGCGCGCGGGACTTGTAGGCCATCAAGGTCGCCGCCATCACCAGGAACTCGCCGGCGATGTCCAGGTTGAACTCCTTCATCAAGTCGAGATAGGAGAGGTACTCCTTGGTGATGTGGGCGATCGGGATGTTGTGGATGTCGAGATCGTCCTTCTTGACCAAGAACAGCAGAAGATCGAGGGGGCCCTCGAAGAGATCGAGCGTCACCTGGTAGTTTTTTTCGGCCATCAGCGGAGCCTCATCGCGCGGCGGACTTCGTCCATGGTCTTGCGCGCGACGGCGCGCGCCTTCTCCGCGCCCTCGGCCAGGACGGCGTCGACCTTCGCGGGATCGGCGGCGTAGGCGTCATGGCGGCGGCGGAACTCGTCGAAGGGCCCGGACATCTCGGCGAGCAGGTCCTTTTTGCAGGCCATGCAGCCCAGCTTGCCCGCGCGGCAGTCCGCGCCGCGCTGGGCGACGAAGGCCTCGTCGGCGTAGAGCTTGTGCAGGGAGAAGACGGAGCAGCCCGGAGGATTCTCGGGGCAGGGCTCGGGATGGCCGGGATCGGTCGCGCGCTTGCGCGTGGGATCGGTGTAGGCGCTCATGACCTTGGCCTTGAGCGAGCCGTCGGTCTCGTAAATGTCCACCGCGTTGCCGTAGGACTTCGACATCTTGCGGCTGTCCAACCCGGGAACCTTCGGCGTCGGGGTCAGCAGGGGCTGAGGCTCGGCGAAGACCTCGCCGAAGGCGTTGTTGAACTTGCGCGCGATCTCGCGCGACAGCTCCAGGTGCGGGAGCTGGTCCTGGCCGACGGGAACCTTGGTGCCGTGGTAGAGCAGTATGTCGGCGGCCTGGAGGACGGGGTAGCCCAGGAAGCCGTAGGTGCGAATCTCGTACTGGGCGGCCGTGGCCTCGGCCTTCTCGATGGCTTTCTCCGCCGCCTTCAAGGCGGGCAGGGGTCCGCCGCCGGAGGATTTGACGGTCTTGACCGCCTCCTCGGCGAGAACCTGCTCTTCCCGCTCGGACAGGGCCTTGCCCATCTTGGTCTTGGACAGCTCCTGGAGCTGCTCCTTCCAGGTCGGGTTGTTCTCCACCGAAGACAGCGGGGTGACCATGGCGAGCATCAACGCGAGTTCGGCGTGCTCGGGCACGTCGGACTGTCGGAAAATGACGCACTTGGCGGGGTCGAGCCCGGCGGACAGCCAGTCGAGAACCATCTCACGGACGTTCGTTTGGAGATTGCCGGTGTCGTTATATCCGGTCGTCAGCATGTGCCAGTCGGCGACCGAGAAGATGCAGGGATACTTGTCCTGGAGGTCGACCCAGTTCTTCAGGGCCCCCCAGTAATTGCCCAAGTGCAGACGGCCCGTCGGGCGCATGCCCGAGAAGACGGTGTCGGCGCGCTTCATTCCGTCGGGATTCTAGCGTTTTCCCCTCGGTAATTCCAGAACATAATAAAGGAAAGCCCGCCTTGCCGGATCAGGCTTCCCCGGCTATACTGGTCCGCATGAACCATCGAATACTGACGCTCGCCTTCTGTTTGGCCGCGCTGAGCGCGGCGCCGGGTTCGGCCCAAGAGCCGGCCAAGGGCCCGCGCGCCGTCCGCCCGCTGAAGGCCGGCGGCTCCGGAACGGAGAACTTCAAGATCTCCTTCAAGATACGAGCCAGCGGCTTGGAGAGCGCGGGCAACTTCATGGTGCGCGACGGGGCGCAAAGCAACTACGTGCGCGGCGGCGAGACCCCCTACGAATTCGACGGCGGCCGCGGCAAAAGCGTCGAGTACAAGAAGCACGGCACCATCGTGAACTGCCTGCCCGCGTCGCACGGCGACGCCGTCTCGCTGACCTGCCAGTTCGAGCTGTCCGGGGCGCTGGCGCCGACGGGTTCGCTGGGCGCGCGCCCAATCGAGACCTTCCAGCTCCAGTCCGACTTCACCATCCGCCGCGGCGAGACCTTGGCGCTGGTCGACGAGCCGGATCGCGGCATCGAGATCACGCTCGAGACCGCCCGGCCGCGCGCCGCGAAGTGACCGAGCGGGCCGGACCTAGGAATGGACCGGGACCCGGCGCGCGGGTTTCTTCAACTTAAAATAAACGTAACGCGCCGACGAGTGGGGGCGAGGCGGCTTCACCCCATCCTCCTGCAGTCCTTCGAGGTGGAGAGAGATCGCTTCGCGAAGGTTCTTGTTCGCCTCGACGCGGGTTTTCCCGGTGGCGACGCATCCGGGCAAATCCGGACAAAACGCGGAAAAGTTGTCCCCCGCTTCCTCGATGACGACAAGATACTTGTTCATTTCAGTCCAGCCTGCTTGTAGATGCTGTTGAGCGTGCCTGGGGCCAGATCGTCGCCGGGATGACCGGCAATCGTCACGCGCCCCGGCTTCGCCGGATGCTTGTACTGACGATGGCTCCCTTTCGTCCTAATGAGCAGCCAACCGTTTTTTTCGATAAGGTCGATGACGTCTCGAATCTTCATGAGTATAGCCCCGCCGCCGGGTTTCGTCAACAATCATACGATTGAGACGGGGCAATTGTTCCAAGGAGCGCAGCGCAAAACCTTGACCGCCGGAGTCAGCGGGGCGCCAGAGTCTCCAGCTTCTTGGCCAGTTCCGGGTCCGCGAGCAGTTTCCTGATCTGAGGGTTCGCGAGCAGGGCGGACGGATCGCCTTTTTCCAGCGCCCGCCTCAACGCCGGGTCGGCGAGAAGGGCTTTGAGGGCCGGATCGTCGCGCAGGGTTCGCGCCAGATCGGGGTCGGTCCTCCCGGCGGCCAGCGCGCGGAGCTTCTCCAACTCCGGCGGCAGGCCCGCGGCGAAAAGGCCGTGCGCGCGCGTGAAGGCCGCGGCCGACGAGCCGCGCAGGGCGGCTTCGACGTCGGGACGGGCCCGGGCCAACGGCGTCTCGAAGGCCAGGGCAATCGAGAGCGCGACCCAGGCGAGCGCGCCCGCCTTGCCGGCGCCCAGCACGAGGCCGGCGACCCGGTCGGGGGTGTTGCGCTGATGTCCGGGAGCGACGGCGTTCAGGAGCGCGCGCGACGCCAGCGCCGCGGCGAGCAGGACCACGGGAAACAGCGCGGCGCTCAAGCCGACGGCCGTCGGCGGCTGAGGCCAGCCCATGCGCGCGGCGACCGCGGGCGACAGCGCGTCAGCCAAGGGCTTGGCGCAGAAATAAGCCGCCGCCAGGCCGATCCAGTGGGACAACTGCTGGATCGCGCCCGTGTAATAGCCGATCCCGGCGAACAGCGCCGCCGCCGCTATAATCCAAAGGTCGATGTTCATCGCGGCCGACAGTATGCCAATTTCATCGCCGTGTCTTGAACGACACGCGAACTCGCGCCGGAGCGAGCGGACGTGTCCCCGGCGACACGCGCGGGGCCATCGGCGTCAGGTGGCCGTCTCGACCGGCTTGCGGTGGAAGGCCAGCACGCCCCACACCAGCACGACGGCGTACAGCTTGAAGTAGCCCAGCAGGATCGCCCAGTGGCCCATCCCCATCTTTTCGCCCAAGGCCTTGGTCGAGTTCAGCACCGCGAACGCGACGATGGTCCATAACACGCCCGCCGGGGCGCCGGATTCGAGCGCCGTCAAGGTCGGCGGGATCAGGAGAAAGAAAGAGTAGTCCTTCAGGCGCGGAACGACCAGGGCGTACGCCGCCGTGAGGAGCATCAAAGTCGACAGGCGCTTGGCCCGCTCGCCGCCGGGACCGCGCCACTGACGGAGCAGGGCCCAGCCCGTCGCCGCCGCCACCGCCGCGGTCCAGACGAGATGTACGCGGGCCGCCCAGGACACCGCGCGGGCGCGGTCGCCGGTCGCGACCTCGATCACGTGCTCGAAGAAGCCCAAGGCCGCGCAGTTGTTCGGCCCGCGCTCGAAGCGCCAGGGCTGGCTCGGGTCGGTGAGTTGATGGAAAAAGCTCTTCAACAGCCCGGGATGGGCGAGTTCGTTCAAGCCGAACGCCCCGGCGGCCAACGCCAGGGCGCCGAGGAACAGCATCGGGCGCGGCTTCGGCCGCACGACCGCCAGCCCCAGGAACGCGACCGGCAAAAGCTTGGGCTGAGCCGCCGCCGCGACGAGCCCGACGAACAGCTAGTCCTTCCCGGCGACGAACGCGGCCAAGCCCGCCCACAGGACCAGATGCTCGAACGACGCCGCGTTGCCCGCGCGGAAGTCCGACCAGAACGGATTGCCGTAGGCGATCAAGACGAACAACAGCCGCGGGACGTCCGCTCCCGGCCCCAGAAGCTCGCTGCGCCACAGCCACAGCATCAGGATCAGCGCGAGGACTTTCAGCCCGGCCCAGATCTTCTCCCCCGCGCCCGCCCAGGCGTCGGACGCCGCGGCGAAGGGACGGTACAGGTCGGTCGTCAGCGGCGGGTACAGGCATTGATAGCCGATGCCGTCGACCACCGGAACGGACGTGTACGGATCGCCGCCGGAGGCCAACGTGCGCGCGCACGTCATGTACACCTTCAGGTCCCACTGCAGGCGGTCGACGCGCATGAACGCGCCCGTCGCCGCCGCCAGGACGAAGGCCCCCGCGACGAGGAGCCGGCGCGGGCGGCTCACCGTTTTTTCAGCCATGCCAGCGCGGCGGCGCGCGTCCTCAGCCGGCCCAGCCGCTGCAGGCGCGCGGCCTCGTCGATGATCTCGTGGAAATCGGGCCCGGGCTTGAGCCCGAGCTTGATCAGGTCCCCGCCGTGAAGGAAGCAGGGCTTCAGCGCGCCGGGCGGAAGCTTCGGCAACGCGCGCCGCGCGGCGGCCGCGACCAAGGGCTCGGGCGCCGTGCGCGGGGACTTGTCCGAGAAGGCCAACGCCACAGCGTCGTGCAATTGCGTGCGCAGATGGTGCTCGAACGGGAACGAGTCCACGAAGCCCCGCCCCTTTTGCGGCCCGAGCGCCAGGGCCAGCGCGGCCAGGCGCGGCTCGACGCCGTCCGGAAGCTTCTGGCGCCACGGCAGTTCGGGGTGCAGAAGCTCCAGGTAGCCCCACGTTTCCAGAAGGCCGAAGGCCAGGCTCGGATTTTTTTCCTTCAGCAGGCACAGCAGCTCGTGGAGCAGGCGGTGGCGCGACAGCTTCGCCGCCTCGCCCATCTTCAGGACGTCGCGCGCCTCCCCGCCCATGCCGTCGGCGGGCCGGCCGCGCAGGCGGCCCAGGAAGCGCGCCGCCCGGAACACGCGCGTGGGATCGTCGCGGAAGCTGGCCGGGTGAAGCACGCGCAAGGTGCGGCCCTTCAGGTCGCGCAGGCCCCCGTACGGGTCCACCAGCCCGCGCGAGCCGTCATCCAGCCGCACCGCCATCGCGTTGATCGTGAAGTCGCGGCGGAACAGGTCCTGCTCGATCGGCACGCCGACGGCGGTCACTTCCGGCAGGGCCGCGGGATGAGCGTAGGTCTCGACGCGCGTCGTGGCCACGTCCACGCGGAAGCGCCCGCGCCCGATCACGCGGCGCGTGCCGAAGCGGCCGAACGGCTCCACCGTCCCGCCGACCAGCCCCGCGCACAGGTTCGCGACCGGGTCCGGGTCGCCGACGACCGTCAGGTCCAGGTCGAAGGTCGGGGACTTGAGCAACCAGTCGCGCACCGGCCCGCCGACCATGTAGAGCGGAAGCCCCCGGCGCCGGGCCTCGGCCGCGAGCGGCTTGAGGAAGCGCGCGGTCGCCGCCGGAATCGCGACGGTCGCGGGTTCCGCGCTCACTTCTTCTTCGCCGCGGGCGGAAGGGGCGCGGCCGGATCCTTTTCGAACTTCTGAAGGAAGTCCGACCACGTCGTCAGCTTGTCGTTGGCCGCGACGAGCTCCTTCATGCCCGCGATCAGCGCCGCGCGCGTCGGCGTCCCGTTGCCGCGGTAGGGGAACTCGGACGGCGCGCCCGACGCCCGCGCCCAGCGCGGGCCGGCCCGGTACAGCTTCAGGCCCAGGTCCTTGGCGTAGTACTCCATCACGTCGCGCTCGTCGATGCGCCAGTCCTCGCGCTCGAGCAGGGCGCCCAGGCCGTCCTGGCCGAAGAACACCTCCGGCTCGTAGTCGAGCGGCAGCTTGTCGCCCAAGGTGCCGCGCATCTGCTCGAAGTCGACCTTCATCTTGGCGCGCCACTTCGCCTCTTCGGCGCTCCAGGACTCCGGGAACACGAACGCCAGGAGCTCCGCGTCGGGCTCGTAGTAGATCCACGAGACCTCGGGCATGAACGCCTCGCCGCAGTGCGCGCACAGGAGCAGGTTGCACTCGCGCGCCTTGATCTGGTCGCGCAGGCTCACGTCCGTGCCGCCGTGCACGAAGCTCCACACCGGCGCCTCGAAGACTTCCGAGCACACCGGACAGCGGGCTTCGATCTCGCCTTGGAAGGACATGGGACGATTATAAGACTTGCGCGGCTAGCGCGCCAGACGCTTGAAGTATTCCTTGATGGCGCCGTCGTGCGCGGCGGGCCGGGGCTCCTGCAGGGAGCGCTGCAGTTCCTCGCGCAGCTCGCGCGGCGGGCGGTACTCGTCGGCCGAGGGCAGGCGCACGCGCTCGTAGCGCGCCCCGGTCGAGCCGCGGGGCGCCGCGCGCACCG
>Ga0315268_10003568_pt1 | contig 17139 bp, 16 predicted proteins | sample C1_top_MG_FD_204535 | JGI IMG/M metagenome (GOLD analysis project Ga0315268, IMG submission 204535) | Sediment microbial communities from Yellowstone Lake, YNP, Wyoming, USA - C1_top | ecosystem: Environmental > Aquatic > Freshwater > Lake > Sediment | place: USA: Wyoming | collected 2017-08-01
TTCGTAAAAAGTCATTCTGCTGTGTTGCGCTTCATCTTTCGTCATTGCAGCGTACCAAAATGTACGCTTCATTCCTCAAGATTCGCGCGCCTTGCATAATGAGCTTTTTACTTTGCCGTCTGAATTTTCACGATGTTGCCGATAATAGTGATTATTTAATAATTATGGATGACACATTCTTCATGAAGATGGCGCTTGATCTTGCCGAGAAAGGCCGCGGGTTTACTTCCCCGAACCCCATGGTCGGCGCGGTTGTTGTTAAAGACGGCAAGGTTGCCGGAAAAGGGTATCATGAAGCGGCAGGAAAACCTCATGCGGAGGTGAATGCCATTGATGACGCAAAAGCCTGCGCAAGCGGAGCTACTCTTTATGTTACGCTTGAACCGTGCAACCATTTCGGGAAAACGCCTCCCTGCACTGAAAAAATTCTTGCATCGGGCATAAAAAGGGTTGTAGCGGCAGTAAGAGATCCCAATCCTGATATAAAAGGAGACGGGGCAGAGTTTTTAAGAAGTAAGGGCGTGGAAGTAATTGTTGGAATTTGTGAAAGAGAGGCAAAAAGGCAGAACGAAGTTTTTTTTAAATATATCAAAACAAAGCGTCCGTTTGTAACCGTTAAATGCGCTTCGACACTGGACGGGAAAATTGCAACCAGAACCGGAGATTCCAAATGGGTTACAGGCGAAGACGCGAGGCAATTCGTTCACCGGCTGAGGCATTTTACTGATGCCATTATGGTTGGAATTGATACTGTAAAAAAGGATGATCCAAAACTTACAACCCGACTTGACGGAATAAAGGGCCTTAATCCGGTAAGAATAATTCTCGATTCAAGGCTTTCAATTTCTGAAGATGCGATTGTATTGCGGCAGAATTCCGGTTCTGATACAATCATAATAGTAACCGATTCGTCGCTTGATGCAGCTCTGTTACGGAAAAAAGCGAAATTTGAAGAAAAAGGCATTAAGATTATTGAATCTCCGACTAAGGGCAACCTGATAGATCTCGATTTTCTTATGGGAAGACTCGGCTCAATCGGGATTACAAGCCTTTTAATTGAGGGTGGAAGCCGTGTGATAGCATCCGCCTTTTCCTCCGGAATAGTGGATAAAATTTTCTTTTTCTTTGCCCCAAGGATTCTTGGGGGTGATGGAGTAACTATTTGCAGCGGTCCCGGACCGGCTCTTATGAGCGATTCCATTCCCGTGAAGGATGTGAATATTCAAAGGTTTGGAGATGACATCATGATTGAAGGATATATCCGGTAATATGTTTACAGGGATAATCGAAAGCCTCGGCAATATCAAGACGATTCGTTCCTCAGGGCGCGGTGGGAAGCGTTTTGCCATAGAGACCGATATTAACCTTGATGGAACAGACATCGGGGAGAGCATTGCGGTAAATGGGGCCTGCCTGACGGTTGTTGAGATTGATGTAAAGCGTTTTGAAGTCGATGTATCACCCGAGACCCTGGAAAAAACAACCCTCGGGAATGCAAGATCGGGAGAACGGGTAAACATAGAGCGGGCCATGCGTCTTTCAGACCGTCTGGACGGACATCTTGTTTCAGGGCATATTGACGGAGTGGGCACTATAACCGGAAAAAAAGTTGCCGGAAACGCGGTGATAATAACTTTCGGCATACCTGTTTCAATCTCGCGTTATGTAATTAAAAAAGGTTCTGTTGCGGTTGACGGCGTGAGTCTTACGGTGAACAACTGTGATGATGGATGGTTTGAAGTGAGTATAATACCTCATACTGCCAGGCTCACTACAATGGGTATAAAAGGTGAAGGCGGTTTTGTGAATATTGAAACCGATATGATAGGCAGGTATGTTGAACGCTTTGTAGGGCTGCAATCAGGCGATTATAAGAAAAAAGATAAAAAGTCTTCCATAGATATGGCTTTTTTGGCTAAAGCCGGATATTTGTAAATAAATAAGAAAAGGGGTCAGGGAGCGGTGGCCAGGGATCAGGGGTCGGAGATCAGAAGTCAGAGGGCGGGGATGAAGCACAACACAGCAGAGGGACTTTTTATGAAGACGTCAAAGTTGAGGAGATAAATATTAAAAGATGCCGATAATTTCAATTGAAGATGCCATCAGGGATATAAAGGAAGGGCGAATGGTTATTCTGTCTGATGACGAAGACCGTGAAAATGAGGGTGACCTCACCATGGCAGCCGAAAAAGTAAACCCTGAAGCTATAAATTTCATGTCAAAATACGGGAGAGGGCTTATATGCCTTTCAATGACGGGCGAGAAAATCGATTCGCTTGATCTTCCGCCGATGGTTGAAAACAATACATCCATGTTTCAGACAGGTTTTACTGTTTCCATAGAGGCAAGATGCGGTGTTACAACCGGAATTTCAGCCGCTGACCGCGCCATCACCATACTTGCTGCCATAGCAGACGGTTCAAAGCCCAAGGACCTTGTCAGGCCCGGCCATATTTTCCCTTTAAGGGCAAGAGATGGCGGCGTGATGGTGCGTTCGGGGCAGACGGAGGGATCCGTCGATATGGCGCGCCTTGCCGGTTTAAAACCGGCCGGAGTCATCTGCGAGATAATGGATGAAGACGGCTCGATGGCCAGAATGCCTGCGCTTGAAAAATTCAGCGAAAAGCACGGAATAGGCATTTGCACCATAGCGGATCTCATCGAATACAGGATGAGAACCGAAAGCTTTGTCAAAAGGGCGGCGGAAACAGTTATTCCGACTTCATACGCAGGAGAGTTCAAGGCAATAGTATATGAAAATGATGTTGATGACTTTCTCCATATTGCAATGGTGAAAGGAGAGATAGATCCCGAAAAACCTGTTCTTGTCAGGGTTCATTCCGAATGTCTTACCGGCGATATATTCGGATCTTTAAGGTGCGACTGCGGCGACCAGCTTCACGAGTCGATGAGAATGATTCAAAAGGAAGGGTCCGGGGTTCTTCTTTATATCCGCCAGGAGGGGCGTGGCATCGGGCTTGTCAACAAGATTAAAGCTTATGCCTTGCAGGACCAGGGATTTGATACTGTTGAGGCGAATGAAAAACTGGGTTTTAAGCCGGATTTAAGAAATTACGGCATAGGAGCCCAGATTCTGGTTGATCTTGGTGTAAGAAAGATGAAGCTTATAACAAACAATCCCAAAAAAATGGTCGGGCTCGATGGATATGGATTAAGCGTTGTTGAACAGGTCGGGATTGAAATTGAGGCCAATAAATTTAACAAGGGTTATCTTGAGTGTAAGAAGCTTAAAATGGGGCACCTTATCAATGTTGATGTAGCGCCTTAGTCAGTTTTTGATTTTTCCTTAAACTATGGAGGAAGATATGCCTAAAATTATCGAAGCCAGTCTTCTTGCCGAGGGCAAGAAATTTGCAATTGTTGCAAGCCGGTTTAATGATTTTATTACAGACAGGCTTGTCGGTGGAGCTGTCGATGCGTTGCTGCGGTCAGGGGCAAAGGAATCCGATATTGAAATAGTCAAGGTTCCGGGTTGTTTCGAGATTCCTCTTGTTGCAAAGAAAATGGCGGCAAGAAAAAAATATAATGCAATCATATGCCTTGGCGCTGTTATCCGCGGGGCAACGCCGCACTTTGAATATGTGAGCGCCGAAGTTTCCAAAGGAGTTGCGATGGTCGGACTGGAGACATCTGTCCCCGTTATTTTTGGAATAATAACGGCAGAAACAATAGAGCAGGCGATCGAGCGCGCTGGTACCAAAGCCGGAAACAAGGGATGGAGCGCTGCGATTTCAGCCATTGAAATGGCAAACCTGATTGAAGTAATCGATCAAGCGTAGCAATGGGAAGCCGCCGCAGGTCAAGAGAGCTTGCCATGCAGGCTCTTTTTTATATGGATAAGTGCAGGGATAATTCGGAAGGAATACTAAAGCTCTTCTGCGATAATTTTAATCCTGCCGAAGATATTGTTCCTTTTTTTGAGAGGCTTGTGAGAGGTGTTACCTGCTCCGAGCAGGAGATTGATTCCATAATAGAGCAGTATTCCAGCAACTGGAAAATAAACCGCATGTCATGTGTCGACAGGAACATCATGAGAATAGCTGTGTATGAACTTCTCTGGTGCGATGATATTCCTGCGAAAGTGTCGATAAACGAAGCAATCGACATAGGAAAAAAATACGGAACCGAAGAGTCGGGGCCGTTTATAAACGGCATCCTTGACAGTATCCGGGATGCAATAGAAAAAGGAACAATTAAAGTAACTGATAAGACTGTAGGCTGAAGGTGTTTAGGCTGTTAGCTGTAGGAGGGTGGTTCTTACCGAAAAACCCTAACGGCCAATAGCCTTGAGCCTATCCAGGAGGTTGATTTGATAATAAAGGATTTGACTGTCGGGCCGATAATGGCAAACTGCTTTATTATTGGATGTGAAACAACAAAAGAAGCGGCTGTTATCGATCCGGGTGATGAGTCGAACAGGATTTTGATGGCTCTTGCCGGGCTGAAACTCAAAGTAAAATACATAATAAATACCCACGGGCATTTTGATCATGTTGGAGCAAACAGAAAGATGAAGGATGCGACAGGCGCGGATCTTCTGATACACAGCCTTGATGTTCCGATGCTTAGCCATCTTTCGGCAAGCGCCTCCGCGTGGGGGCTTCATGCGGATGATTCTCCGCCTCCGGACCGAACCATAAAAGACGGTGACGAGCTAAAAATCGGAAATATAACCTTAAAGGTCATTCATACGCCGGGGCATTCACCGGGCGGGATTTGTCTTTATTCTGACGGATGCGTTTTTGTCGGAGACACTTTGTTTGCAGGATCAATAGGCCGTACTGATTTTCCCGGCGGTGATTTTGATACTCTCATATCAAGCATAAGAAAAAAACTGTTTGTTCTGGGAGATGATGTGAGAGTTTTTACAGGACACGGCCCCGAAACTACCATCGGTGAGGAAAAAAGGCACAATCCTTTTGTTGGAACCAGGTAACAACTCTGATAGAGAGCTTTGCATAACATCTGACTAAAGAGCCGGTACAGGTTATCGGTTTTACAGTTTAGCAAGATCGGATTCAGACTTCGTCAACGGCAGCAGATACGCTCTCATTGGAACTGGACAGCCCCAGTGTATATAAGCCCACGAAGCCTTTATTTCGTCTCTGCCTGTGTCTCTTTGTTGACAATCTGGGGGCGTTGTTATGTTTCATAACAATTTCTTGCAAAACTGCAAAACCGATAACCTGTGCCGGCCTCAAAGGGCATTTTTTGTAAAGGTCTCTAATAATCAGGGGAAAAAATTGTCCGCATTGTATTCTATGACTTCCTTTTTCAGGATATCATAGTAATTCATTATCTGATTGATATAGTTTACCGCTTCAAAGCCCCTGCAGTATCCGTATTTTGTTTTGGAATAATACCTTTGCTCACTCAAAAGGGGAAGGACCCTTGAAAGAGATGCCCAGTCGTTCGGATCCAGGTTTTTTTTAACGGCGAGGTCCTTTGCGTCCATTATATGCCCCTCGCCGACATTATAGGCTGCAAGTGCTATGAGCAGCCTGTCAAGGCCGGAAGCCCCGTCGTAGGAATTGTAAAGGTTCTTTAAATGCCTTACTCCTGCATAGATATTCTGTTCAGGATCATAAATATCCATGAATCCTAGGCTGAAAGCCGTCTGTTCTGTTATCTGCATGAGCCCGTGCGCGCCGGCATGGCTTTGTGCCAGAGGATCGAAGTGGGATTCCTGGTATGTCTGGGCTGCTATAAGTCTCCAGTCAAAACCGCATTTTGCAGATGCGTCTTTAATTGTCTGGCTGTACAGAGGAAACCTTGTTTGCATCATCAAATAAAAATTATTTATATTAATGTTGTCGAATGAATCTATATCCGAGTAATACCTGTTATAAATTTCAGCGAATTTTCCGTTTGCTTTTATTGTTTTAAAAAAAGAATTCATGCGGGACGCGAGGGATAATGCGTTTTTATCAACCGCCCAGCCTAAAGACTCGTATTCGCTTATTGCGCCGGTAACCGTAATCCGCGGATAATATCTTCTGTTAAGGTGGGCTATGTTTGTATAGGCGATGGTGATTTCGATTTCACCCTCGGAAACCTTTCTTATCAATTCTTCAGTCGCGGTATCTTCGTGAAACGCTATTTTGAGGTTAATTCCGCGCTCTTTCAGTTTATTTAACTGTTCTTCATAGGGCATCATTTTTCTTACATGAACGGTATGCCCTGCAAGGTCTTCAGGGGTTTGTATCCCCTGGTTTTTTTTGTTTACGATTATATGCTGCCGGACGCGCATGTAGCCGTCTGAAAATGCCGCTGCCTTCTTTCTTTCCGGCGATGCGGTCATGTTTGCCGCAATAAATGCTCCCTTATTGTTCTTCAAAGCGGGAATAAGATCTTCCCATTTTTCAATTATCTGCACCTTAAGTTTTACGCCGAGATATTCTGCAAAAGCCTTTGCGAGCTCATACTCGAATCCCATAGGCTGGTCCCTGTAAATATAGAAACAATGGGCATTATTCTGGGTAATGAGGATTATTTCGCCTTTTTTTAGAATATATTTGAGGCTTGTGTCCTCCGAGCTTTTTTCTAAAAGGACTAAGACGCAGAAAGATATGAACAGAAAAATTACTATTTTATTAAAAAGACGCGGATTTTGACTTATGAATCCGCTTATGGTTGTTTTGATGGACAACTAAAAAGCTCCAAGCTGGCAGTCCCTGATTTTTATTTTCAGAGTTTCACAGGCGCAGCTTACGGAGAATCGCTTGATCTTTAGTTGCGAGGCAATTTCCCAGGCTTTGGCGCATGACAGCTTCCCGCCTTCGAGAGATTTGTTTATTGCGGCTTTGAGTTCTGATGAAACAGTCTCTGCGGCTTTTACGATTTTTTTATCAGGTTTATAACCGAACAATCCGAGCTGGCATTTAACTAGCCTGACCTTGAGCCTGTCCGAGGCTTCTCCGATATCTTTTGCCGGGACATTCAATTTCCCTGCTATCTCAAAAGCGGCGACGCAGGAGAGTTCATTATCGGTAACACGGTTCAATATTTCCTTATCAAGCAGGCTGTTTTTTTCAGTCATGTTATATATCCTTTCGTAAATATAAGGGTTCGAGGATTCGAGGGTTCAAGTTGCAAGTAACAAGCAACATCCTGCGCTTGCATGTTTTTTATTCATCGTCATTTGTAATGTGTAGATTATAATTCATTTTACCCCGAAATACAAATCGTATAACAAATCTGCAGCAACGCCCGATAAATGTAATTTTTGATCAGCATTGAACAGAAATCTCCCAAGAATATAAATTAGACATTGAACAACTTAATTAAAGCAATAATATCAGATAGATTTGTCGACAAAACCATAATTTGATATTGACAACCACAGAACCTCCTGATATTAATAGAAAACTATCCAATATATTGTTCAAGGCGGCTGCGCCGCCGTGAATCGCGGTGCTGACTACGTCCAGTACCTTGTCCCGGCGCCTTGCGCCTGAACAAGATACTGGACCTGACACCGTGAACACCACAATCAAGCTGCGCTTGCTTACGCTGTCCACGGCGCAGGTCAGCACCACGATTAAGTACTCGGCCATCCACCGTACGAGGTGACCTTTGAACAACCTGAAGGAGGTTAAAAAACTTTGAGTGAGCCAGCTTTTCCAGATAGAGTGACCCTGAACTGGTTAAAAAAACATGTTCCAATGCAGTTTTGGTGTTGGCTATTTGGCATATTCATATCATTATTCTTAGGTGGAATATATGTTGGGCAACTTAACTCGATACGAGAGTTAATTGGTCAAAAAACTCAGGAGTCTCAAGATATCAAAACTGACCTAAAAACTGACCTGCGTCTTCAATTTTTCGGTGATCGTCGATTTCCGCAAGAAGTTTCGTCTGACAACGTTGCTAGTTGGTTTGCATATTTGTCGCCAAGCTTGTCGATTACGCCGAAGGATGCCCGGGGCAATACGGTAGCTGGAGGAATAGAGACACCTCCGAATTGGGTAATTTTTGTCGCTCTCGACAAACCTACAAAATTTCGTCAAGCAATCGTGACCTTTTCAAACCCTGAAGTTATGCCTGTCATAGATGTGCACACGGCGAACTCTCGGATTATAGCAATGTCGACCCGCGGACAAGTGCCGGCGGGGATGCTCACTATTAAAACTATCAATGTCAGTGAATGATGCTCTAATGTATAACCACTCGCTTCGAGATGGTCGCTGGAAAACGCGCCTCTCAAGCGAAACGTTATGCATAAAAATATATCTTAAAAAGGAGAATTCCAAATGGACAACGTTGTGAGGCTTGCAATTATCAGTAATGCATTCTGGTTAACGGTCTTCCTTTGCTGTATCATTTTTTTTCGTTCAGAAATCAGGGCATTACTTAATTCTCTTAGCAGTGTCAGCGTTGCTGGTAGTCATTTCGAACTCGGAGACAAAAGCCAAACCCTTAAATCCTATACGATATTATCCAACATTTTCCTGGACTTACTATGTAATAGTTTAAACAGGGAGAAATTTGTAGAAGTCTTCTCGGAGGTTAATGCTCAGCAATTAACCAAATTCACGATAAAATATTTAATGGAAGCTCCAAAAGAAGACATAAATTTTCTACTCATGAGAAATGTAGCTTACATCGCAGGGCGGCGAGGCCGAGTTCAAGATGCTCTTGCCCTCTATCAACTCCTTTTTGATAAAGCCCCTACTGATATGATCCTCCGTCATGACATGGGGGTTTTCCTTTTTGATAAAAATCCAAGTGAAGCCAAAAAGATATATTTGGACTTAATGAACGAAAATCCGGGGACTCCAGTGTACAGGTATAATTATGCACTTTGCAATATTCAGTTAGATGACTTCGAAAATGGTATTGCTGACTTGAAGAGCGCCATCAAGTCAGGATATTCAGATCCCGAAATGATTAAAAGACCTGCCATCTATAAGTTGGCTATAGTTAAACCTGACGAATATAAAAATTTGTTAGCTTTAGAAGAGGAAGAGAAACAGAAGCGACAAAACTTTGGATTGCCAGTCACTCAAGCCGACCCGGAATAATGCTGGTTTGATTTTGGCAAAGGTCTGTGGCCGGGCGGCTTAGTTCAAACGGGGGTATATAGGGGACGTATTAAACTTTTAAACTTGATTCATTCTTGTTGATATGTTAGTCAGGAATTCATGCCAAGGAAATCACGAATAGACGCACCGGGTGCGATGCATCATATAATAGTCAGGGGAATTGACCGGCAGAAAATATTTAAAAACGATGAAGACCGGAACAATTTCTTAAGCCGACTCGGTGTCATCCTGGCAGAAACGAAAACGGACTGCTATGCCTGGGCTCTGATACCCAACCATTTTCATTTGTTGCTCAGAACAGGCAATGTTTCAATATCTAATGTCATGAGAAGGCTTTTGACCGGATATGCGCTCTGGTATAACCGCAGACACGGCAGATATGGGCATCTTTTTCAGAACCGCTATAAATCTATTTTATGCCAGGAAGACGCATACTTGTTGGAACTAGTTCGCTACATTCATCTCAACCCTATAAGAGCCAAGGTTGTCCCGGATATAAAGACTCTTGACAGATATCCGTACTGCGGTCACAGCGTTTTGATGGGAAAGGTTAAGTGTGATTGGCAGAATACGGATAAGGTATTATCTCTTTTTAGTGAAAGATCCGGTACTGCCAAACGAGTCTACCGGCGATTTGTCAACAATGGGATTGAGCAAGGAAAGCGTAAGGATCTGACAGGAGGTGGTCTTGTTCGCAGCATGGGAGGATGGGCTGCGGTAAAAGCGCTTAGGGCTGCAAAAGTTTTTGAGAAAGGTGATGAGAGGATTTTGGGGGATGGCGACTTTGTAGAAAGCGTGCTTAAATCCGCAGAAGAGAGAATGAAGAAAAAATATGATCTTCAGGCCCGGGGTTTTGGGTTAAAGGATGTAGTAGCCAGAGTGACTCAAGTTATGGGGATTGAGGAGGAGAAGATCTGGGCTGCCGGGAGACACCGGGAGATTGTTCAGGCACGCAGCCTTTTATGTTATTGGGCGGTCAGAGAGTTGGGGGTAACTATGACATCGCTTGCCCGATGGATGGATCAATCGGTGACAGCTGTGGGTAAAGCTGTAATACGCGGCGAGAAGCTTGTAATGGCTAATAAATACTTGCTTTTTAATAAGTAAGTTTGTAAGTTTAATACGTCCCCTAAATTACTAAATTACTCCCGTCCCCTAAATTACTCCCTAAATTACTCCTGTTCGGCGGAGAAAAGATGAAAAAACTGATTGAATTCTCGTATGATGGTCAGGAAGCATTGAAGACCGTGATTGAAGAGTCGTCATACCGCACTCTTGAGCAAGCCATTGCCTGCTTGGCAACGTTTGCACATCCAGACACGGTACGTGCCACCAATACACGCCATCTGTTTTGTGTTGTGCGTACACAGAAAAACGCTGCACGTGGTCAAATCGTTGACCTCGGTGGGGGCGTCAGGGCGTTGCAGGACGACAACTTGACACCAACCAATGCCTTCATTTGGGCACATGGCATTCGCCGTAATCAATACAAGGATGTTCAGTTTAATCACGTGTGGGGGCAATCCGCAAATATCACAGCATATACCAATCTGGCAAACATCTTCTTGTTGCCGTCGTTTCTCTCCAAGCTTACAGACACCCACCCAGAGGTGAGAGCCCTTCTCCGCTACAGATGTTACGAGTTATTTCAGTATCACCCGGAAGGAACACCAGTGCCTGAAATGCCAGGAGCATATAACAAATTGCAGTGGGCTGAACCGTTTCCTTATGTTTCTGACCTTCGGGCTCGGTTACGAAGGGCAATGACTTCAAGTCCTAGAAGTCGCACTACAATCTCCGCGCGAGAAATCGGTTGGTATTTCAGTGGCTATGAACCAGATACGGAGATATAAAGAATGACAACAAAACACTGCCGAACCAATAGCTGGAGCCAATCGGCAATAAAACCTGCCTCTGGCTCAGCTTGTCGTCATGCGGCTGTTGACCACGCAGAAGGAGTAATATGAGCCTTACTTCATTCTTGAAAAGCCCCGACGTAAGAGAAAGATTCCGGCAGGAATTAAGGATGCCCAGAGCGGTGGCAGACCGGGAGCTTCTTGCGCCTCCGCTATCGAAGCGCTACATGCTGGTCGGGACGGCATTCGATTATTTGCTCCGGTTCTATCTTCAGCGGATCACCCCTGATGCCATACACGGGAGTTGGGTAGCACAGAACGGGCTCATGAGGCTCGATCAGTGCGTTACGTACGCGTACGACACTGACACTGAGGAACTAACCTGCGAGCCGGATGGTGGGATATTCGATAAGGCAACCAATATCTTCGACAGGGCCAGAATTGCACATGAGCGATATCTTGCATCGGGGAGGGTGACCGATCAGTTATTGGAAAGCACCATTCACCTTGCACAGCTTGATGGCATTTATCGCGCCGGGTTCATTGATGAAAACCTTGATGAAAACCTTGGTGTTGCTTGGCCAGAAGACGTACAGGACTTGCGAAACCTGATTTCTATTGTCAGACGAAATAAATTTCTGGCGAAAGATATATGCCTCCTGAATCCGTCGTTCGGCAATGCGTCTCGCCTAGTAGGTGGCGCAGATGCAGATTTGTTCATCGACGGGACGCTTATAGATATCAAGACCACAAAGAATTTTAAACTGGATAGACTGCACTTCAACCAACTTATCGGCTATTCCGTATTACACAGGCTATCAGGCTTTAGCGGTATTACACCGAAGCCAAAGTTATCGAGAGTAGCCATTTATTTTTCCAGGCATGCCCATCTGGAAGTCTTCGATTTGAGTGCGCTCATCAATCCAAAGACCTTTCCGCGTTTCGTCAAATGGTTCTCAGAGAGAGCGAGGCAAGACAAGAGATGCATAACACGTCGTTCCACCGAACGCGCAAAAGCGGCGCGCCGGTGAACTCTGCTTTATGCCTAAAGAAAGTTCTTGCACATACTAAATAATGTACGTTATAATGTACATTATTTAGTAATAATGTGAGGTGTAAAATGCAAAGATTAAAAATTGATCAAGATATCAAACCATTATCTGATGTAAGGATAAGTATCGCAAACTATATCAAGCAAGTTCGTAATACAAAAAGGCCGGTGATAATCACGCAACATGGGAAAGGGGTTGCCGTTTTATTGGATGCTTCGGAATATGAAAACATGCAGGAGAGGCTTGAGCTTCTGACAGATGTTCAGACAGCTCTTGGTCAACTGGCAAATGGTCAAGGCATTACGCATGAAGATGCAAGAAAAAAAGTCTTGAAAAAGATCCAGAAATGAAAATTATTTGGTCGCCTTTGGCTATTGATAGAGCTTCGGAAATTGCTGAATATATAGCCTTAGACAAACCATCAGCAGCGGACAAATGGATTACCACAGTATTTTTAAAAGTAGAGCAACTGGCATCTTCACCTGAAATCGGCAGGGTAGTTCCTGAAATTGGCAATGAACAATTTAGAGAGCTGATCTACGGCAATTATCGCATCGTATATCGCATTGAAAAGAAACAAGTATCAATTCTCACAATTCGGCACGGCAAGCAGATATTACCCATAGAAGAAATCTTGACATAACAAAATCAATACAGCCGATCGCTGCGCTCCGGCTGATTTCTATGTTAAATAATTATAATTTGTTTCCAGTGCCCGACTTCAGCCGTGCCGGGGAGCCAAACCGGGGTAGGAATAGGGGGCGTTCGTGCAGAACGTTCACAAATCTAAATTCATGTCATCTGTATCCTGTTTTCCATCTGCTGCTGATATCAACCGAGTCACGCAAGAGTTCGTAACACTAAGGTCTCGAGCAACTTAAGCCCCGGAATATAACCCAGCTCCCTGACACCGATCCACGATATTGCATGCCTGGCTTTCACTGTAAATTAACTTGAATAAGAACAAACTATCTGATAGTAAAAGATAATCTGTGAAACAAAGCCGTCATTACTGATTTTGTGAAGGAGTGTCAGGACAAAACCTCATGCCGTTTTCAATTCAGAGAAAAAAAACCCGGCAGATTTCCGTCGGAGGGGTAAGGGTTGGCGGGATGGCGCCGATTACTGTGCAGTCCATGACAAATACCTTTACCTGCGATATCGAAGCGACGGTTGCACAAATCAGGCGGCTTGAAGAGGCCGGTTGTGAAATCGTGAGGGTTGCGGTACCGGATATGGAATCTGCCCGCGCAATTTCATCGATAAAAAAGCAGATTTCAATCCCTTTGATAGCCGATATACATTTTGATTACCGCCTTGCAGTTGCTTCTGCAAAGGCAGGAGCTGACGGGCTGAGATTAAACCCGGGCAATATCGGGGGAAAAGTAAAGGTACAAAAGGTTGTTGACTGCGCAAAAGAACATAAGATACCGGTCAGAATAGGCGTAAACGCCGGATCTCTTGAAAAAGATTTACTTAAAAAATACGGCGGCGCAACGCCTGAGGCTATGGTTGAAAGCGCGATGCGCAATATTGACATATTAAGATCGCTCGATTTTCATGAAATAAAGGTTTCAATCAAGGCATCGGATGTGTTCCGTACCGTCGAAGCATACAGGCTTCTTTCCCGAAAGACAGATCTTCCTCTTCATGTGGGAGTGACGGAGGCGGGCGCTCTTTTTCCGGGCATTGTGAAATCGGCCCTTGGGATCGGAATGCTTCTTGCCGAAGGCATCGGGGATACGATAAGGGTTTCCCTGACAAGGGACCCTGTTGAAGAGGTACGGGCAGGATATGAAATACTGAAGGCTCTTGAAATAAGAAAGCGCGGACCGGAGATTATATCCTGTCCGACATGCGGCCGGTGCAACATTAACCTTTTTGAGATCGTCGAGCGTGTGGAAAAAGCGCTTTTGTCAAATCCGGCGCATGTCAAGCTGGCCATCATGGGCTGTGTCGTCAACGGGCCTGGTGAGGCAAAAGAGGCCGATATCGGGGTTGCGGGAGGGGATGGAACAGGCATTCTTTTTAAGAAGGGGAAGGTTATAAAGAAGTTTCCCCAGGAGATGCTTGTTGAGGTTCTTCTTGTTGAGGTAGCTAAAATAACGGACAATACTTCTAAGGCAGAGAAAGGGTAACATGGGAAAAGAGGAAAAAGCGGCAATTTCCCCTACGAGGGAGGAAGATTATTCGGAGTGGTATCAGCAGGTGGTTAAAGCCTCCGATATGGCGGAAAAATCACCTGTTAGAGGATGCATGGTTATAAAGCCTTGGGGATACTCCCTGTGGGAAAATATAGTTCGTGAACTGGATGATATGTTCAAGGAAGTGGGTGTTAAAAACGCCTATTTTCCTCTCTTCATTCCTCTCAGCTTTCTTGAAAAAGAGGCCAGTCACGTTGAAGGGTTTGCAAAAGAGTGTGCCGTAGTAACCCATCACAGGCTGGAAAAAAATGCGACTGGCGGTCTTGTGCCTGCAGGGCCGTTAACGGAACCCCTGGTTGTGCGGCCAACTTCCGAGACCATAATCGGAGATGCCTTTTCAAAATGGGTGAGCAGCTACAGGGATCTTCCGCTTCTTATCAATCAGTGGGTAAATGTGGTAAGATGGGAAATGAGAACCAGAATTTTCCTTCGGACAAGCGAGTTTTTATGGCAGGAAGGCCATGCCGCACATGCTACGGAAAAAGAGGCTATGGAGAGAACGCGCTTGATGCTGGATATTTATGCCAGACTTGCCGAAGAATACCTGGCCCTGCCCGTTACAAAGGGGAGAAAGACGGCTGCCGAGAGATTTCCGGGGGCGGTTGAAACCTTCTGCATAGAAGCGATGATGCAGGACAGGAAGGCTCTTCAGGCCGGAACTTCTCATTTTCTGGGACAAAACTTTGCAAAAGCTTCCGAGATAAAGTTCCAGTCCTTTGAAGAGAAGGAAGAGTACGCATGGACAGTATCATGGGGTGCTTCAACCCGGATGATCGGCGGAATCATAATGATGCACGGGGATGATGATGGAGTAATTCTCCCTCCGAGGGTTGCATCATCTCATGTTGTTTTCATTCCGATATACAGATCTCCGGATGATAAGCCGAAGGTTATGGAATATATACAAAAAATTGCCATGGAGCTGAAGAGTGTTTTCTACTGCAACCGGAAAATTCGGGTGGAAATCGATGACAGGGATACCGGTGGGGCCAGGGGATGGGAGTGGATCAAGAAAGGCATTCCTTTAAGAGTTGAGATAGGGCCGAGAGATATGTCTCAGGATTCCGTTTATGTTGCAAGAAGGGATAAGCCGCACAGGGAAAAAATCTCGATGAAACGGGATATGTTTGTAAAAGAAATTACAAACATTCTGGATGAAATTCAGAATAATCTTTATGAAAAAGCTGTTTCTTTCAAGGAGAAAAATACGTTATCGATAGACGGGGGAAAGGCTTTTTATGAATTTTTTACTCATCTGAATAAGGAGCAGCCTGAAATTCACGGGGGCTTTGCTCTTTCTCACTGGTGCGGGACAGGGGAGTGCGAGGCAAAAATAAAAGAAGACTTGAGTGTCACCGTAAGATGTATTCCTCTTGCGCAGGAAAAAGAAAAAGGGAAATGCGTATGTTGCGGCAGGCCGAGCAGCGGGCGTGTTGTATTCGCCAAAGCATATTGACGGCTTCGTAAAAAGTCATTCTGCTGTGTTGCACCTCATCTTTCGTCATTGCAGCGTACCATAAAGTACGCTTCATTCCTCAAGATTTGTGCGCCTTGCATAATGAGCTTTTTACGTTGTCGTCTGAACCGAAACAGCGAGCGCATTCCTCGCTGCTTGCAGCGGGGTTAGCGAGCAAATTAAAAATAGACCCTATTCCCTACGGTCGAAGATTCCCCGTAGCTTGCTGCGGGGAATCTTCAATTTAACTTTTTACGAAGGTATCCATATTGATGCTCTCGCAAAAAAGGATATATAGATGATCAGGATTACGGATATTATAGATAAAGTAACAGAAAATAATCCTGACGCCGATCTTGATATACTTGACCGTGCCTATATCTATTCAGCAAGGGTTCATGAAGGTCAGGTTCGCTTGTCCGGGGAGCCTTACCTTTCACATCCTCTTGAAGTGGCAGGAATTCTTGCCGACATGAAGCTTGATGTGGTGAGCATTGCTGCCGGGCTGCTGCATGATGTCATAGAAGATACGCGCGCAACTCCCGAAGAAATCTCCGAGCTGTTCGGCCAGGAAATCTCACACATCGTTTCCGGCGTGACAAAACTCAGCAAGCTCCCGTTCAGCGATTCCCAGGCTGCCCGCCAGGCTGAGAGCATAAGAAAAATGTTTCTTGCTATGGCGGATGATATAAGGGTGATTCTTATCAAGCTTGCCGACCGCCTTCACAATATGAGAACCCTGCAGTTCCAGAGCGAGGAAAAAAGAATAAAAATAGCTCAGGAAACACTCGACATGTATTCACCGATTGCCGCACGCCTTGGAATCTACTGGATAAAGCATGAGCTCGAAAACACATCTTTTATGTATCTTCAGCCGGATGAATATTCAAAGATTAAAAATCTGGTGAGCAAAGACAAAGAGGAGCGGGAAAAATATGTAGAGACCGTCAAGAGCTATATTCAGAAAAAGATGGATGAGAACAACCTGAAGGGCGAGGTGTCGGGGCGATACAAGTATTACTACAGCATATACCAGAAAATGATAAAACAGAACCTTGAATTTGATCAGGTTTACGATATCATTGCATTCAGAATCATCCTTGATACGATACCGCACTGTTATGAAGCTCTTGGCCTCGTGCATGCACTCTGGAAACCAATAGCCCATAAATTCAAGGATTACATAGGTTTTCCGAAACCAAACATGTATCAGTCGCTTCATACAACAGTTGTCGGCCCTATAGGTGAAAGGATTGAAATACAGATAAGGACATGGGAAATGGACGGGGTTGCAAAGTCCGGGATTGCAGCCCACTGGAGCTACAAAGAGGGAAAGAGCATCGATGACAACATCAGCAAGAAGTTTTCCTGGATTCAGAATCTTGTTGATAACCAGGAAGAGTGCAAAGATCCCGTTGAATTTCTTGAAAATGTCCGCATAGATCTTTATCCGGACGAGGTCTATGTGTTCAGCCCCAAAGGTGCCATCAAATCTCTTCCCAAAGG
>Ga0315268_10003569_pt1 | contig 17138 bp, 12 predicted proteins | sample C1_top_MG_FD_204535 | JGI IMG/M metagenome (GOLD analysis project Ga0315268, IMG submission 204535) | Sediment microbial communities from Yellowstone Lake, YNP, Wyoming, USA - C1_top | ecosystem: Environmental > Aquatic > Freshwater > Lake > Sediment | place: USA: Wyoming | collected 2017-08-01
TCCACAGTCGGCGTTGACAGATACCCAGCCCTAGAACCGTTTCCAGTACTCTCTTTTCCTTCTCTGCCTGCCGTGTAATTGTCGTACACAAACCCGCGCAAGACGCCTTTCTCTATGAGCATCGTGTTCTGCTGAGGAACACCTTCACCGTCAAATTTTCCAGTACGAATCCCACCTTCCAACAGTCCACTGTCAATGACTGTAACGCATTCAGAACCGATTTTTTCGCCTATCCGATTCTTCAACGCTGACTGATTCCTCTGCACATAATCTGCATTGACGGCCATCATCAGCGTGTAACGGAGAAGCTGCTGCAACGCAAACTGAGTGAAGATCACGGTCATGGTTCCCGCTTCTATTCGTTTTGCCTTCAACGCTGAGGCAGCAAGCCTCGCAGCTTCTCGCCCAACCCATTCAGGGTCCACAGAGTATTCCCTTTCAAAATTGAACTCGACACACTCGGGCGTCACCTCTCCGCCCTCTCTCCCAATCGTGGCCAAGCTGCACTCAACAACCGTTCCTTTATCAGTTGCTGCAACACCGTTCGAGTTTGCGATTACTGCTGACATGCAGCCTGTTCCTGCTCCGCCTTCAACGGGAAATGCACGTTTGTCGGCGTTTTTGGCAGCGTCCAACATTAGTGAGGCAGCCTTTACCAAATCCTCAGAATGCAGGTCTACGATTCTGCTGTCATAGGTGCCTCTTATAGAGGCAGGCGTTTTCTTAGCTGGAAGACCGTTCCAGTCCTTGTCAGGTTTGCTTGCCTTGGCAAAACTAACCGCGCTTTTCACCGTTTCCTCGATTGCGGCGTCTTCCAAGACGTTAGTGTATGAGAACCCTATCGCCTTCTTCACTATGGCTCGCACTCCCATGCCTCTGTCTATTATGCGAGCAGTCTTTGATATTTGCCCAATTTCAATTGTAACGCTTCTGGTTAAATTCTGATTCAAGAAGGCTTCAGCCTCGTCAGCTCCTGTCCTGAGCGCGAGGTCGACAGCTTTTTCGGCTAAGCCCAGCATATGTTGCTCTTCAAGCACCTCCACCCACCAAAACCTCCTTCACTCTTGTGTGTGCACCACCGTCACTCACAAATGCCGACTGACCCTTGCCGCATATCCCAGGCCAAAGTTCAAACTCCTTTCCCACCGCGTCCACCTTGAGTAACGTCTCAAGCGTGTTCCCACTTATCGAGACATCACGCACAGGTTCACGTACTTCGCCTTCAATTATCTCGTAAGCTTCTTGTACTCCTACTTGAAATGTGCCGTCCAAGTTCGCTTGTCCTCCTTTGAAGCTCTTGAGGTAATAGCCGAATCTTATATCTTCAACCAGCTCATCAAAAGAGTAGTCCCCTGGTTGAATGTACGTGTTGCGCATACGGATAATCGGCTCCACCCTGAAATCTTCAGCCCTAGCGTTGCCCGTAGGTTCCGCATCAAATTGATGCGCCGTCTCGCGACTATGCATCAAACCCACGATAACTCCGTCCTTGACAAGAAGAGTCTTCTGCGCCGGAACGCCCTCGTCATCATACCTGAAAGAGCCAAAGGCACCTTCGACTGTTCCATCATCATAGAACGTGACGGTAGTTGATGCAACCTTTTTCCCCAACTTGTCAGAAATAATCGAACCCGACAGCGTAAGGTCTGCCTCGGCGAGATGCCCAAAAGCCTCATGTACGAGTGTGCCGACCACGTTCGGCGCAAGGATCACAGGGAAAGTTCCTCCTTTCGGAGGTTTTGCTTCCAGCTGACGAACCGCACGCGTCGCCACCGTTTCGCCTATCTTCTGAGGAGTTTCAAGATCGAAGACTTCGTATCCAAGGGTTGAACCAACCGCTTCTCTGCTGTAGGCGAAAGCCCCCTGCTCTTTTGCCGTGACACCTACTCCTAGCCACACGTACAGCTTATCCTGCGTGATGAAAGTTCCGTCAGTGTTGACAAAGTGTGTTTCTCCTGTCAGATCCAGATAATTCACTGTGCAGCTCTTCACCCTTCTGTCTGACGCGAAAGCTGCATTGTTCACATTCAGTGCCAGACTGATCTTTTCCTCGACTGCTATCTTCGAAGGGTCTTTTTGGGGCTTAAGGACTACAGTGTCCTCAACGGTTTTGGTAGGCGTCAGCTTTATTGGCTTCTTCAGCTTCGACATTGCACCGCGGGCCATCTTACACGCATCCGAAACCGCTTCTGTTAACACTTCAGTATCGAAAGACCCAACAGACGCAAAACCCCAAGCTCCCTCAACCAGCACCCGTAAAGCCGCACCCTTCTCAATACCCTGCTTGGCAGCTTCAACATGGCCTTCTTTGAGCGTAACCGAAGTTCGTCGCAGTTTTTGAGCGCGAACCTCAGCATACTCAGCGCCAAACCTTTGCGAGGCGACGTCGACTATTTTGTCAAGAACATCTCGCAACAAAGTCCCTTCGAGCATATGGAGCACTTAAGTGGTAGACCCAGTTTGAGCTTATAAAACTATCATGAAATGAAAAGCAGAAAGAGCGCGAATGAGAAAAACTTGGGAAACGGATACTCTACGTATTTTGCAGAAACGTCTTCATCTGACTGACAAAGTCCCAGCTGTCACCGACATTTTCGAGTTCCAATCGTTTAGTTAAGCCTGAACTTTTGGAAATGTCCTCAAGAATCTTGCGTTCGACAACCATGGCTCCGCTTTTCAGAAAATCCTCAAGACCCTGAGCGAACAACTCGATTTTCTGGCCTATTTCCCCGCGTTGGAGCGAATAGTGGCGTTCTAGATGTCGGTAAATGAGAAGAGTGGCTTCTTCTCCGAACACCTGTCTTAGGACCCTGTCAATGACGCTTGAAACCTGCGTGTCATACCTGTTCTTGTCGAGTAGAGTTTCCATTTCCCAGCCCCAGTAAATCGTGCCTCTTGCGACTTAATAAGGCTACTTGTACACTTGCCCTACACATCTACACAAAAAGCACGGCAAGAAGTCAGTCAGCTGAAGTCTGCAAGGTTTAACTGTTGGACTCTTCCAGATCTGGTCTTCTCAGTCTCCGGAGTCTCCTCAGAGAGGATCAGTTTGCCGTAGACTCCATCATATCCAGGCACAACTCTTACATGCCCTTCTCTGACTCTTACGATCGCGTCTGCAACGGCTTCGCCTGCGACAGAAGCCAACGCCTTCCCAGACACCTCAACTAGAACCGTGTATTCATCGCCGAACCTTTCAATTAGCGGAGTGTATATTCCCCAGACCTTCTGTGTGGCTGGAGAATCAACCCCTACGACGGTTGCAATAATCTCATGGAGCGGAAGAAGCCGCATGAACCCCACAGCATTCTCAGGCTTGAAGGTTGCTGGACGGTCAGACAGTTCCTCCACTCGCTGCTCAACACCCTCGGTAAGTTTTCTTCTACAGACAGGACAAATATTGGCAAATCGCAAGGCTTCCTTCGGCGAGAACGAGACATTGCAGGCTCTGTGGCCTGTCCAATGGTACTTGCCGTAAGCGGGATCCGTCTCTATAGTATACTTAAACCGACGCGTATCCTTCAGACGAATCGTCTCAACCAATTCTCGATAATTGAACCTTTCCAGCTCGAACACATTGGCTTCTCTACCTATTCTCCAAGGCCAATAGCTGTGGCTGTCACTGTTCGACAGCAACGTAAACTTGTCAAGCTTGCTCAAGCGCCAGTTCATAGGTGGGTCAGACGAAAGACCAGTTTCCAGAGCATGAATATGCTGAGTCATGTCCTCGTAGCATTCTTCAACGCTGTTAAACCCGCTGAAGGCGCCGAAAATGCTGAACCAAGGTGTCCAAGCGTGAGCTGGAAATATAATGTTCCAGTCAGAAACTTCCATTATTTCCTCAACAAGATGCGCGGCGCTGATGTTCAAGGTTGGCCTCCCATCGGATGCCAAGTTCCCATACTTGGCCAGCCTGTCGTTAACCTGAACTGCAGTCTCTAAACTCGGTGTTATGACAACGTGGTGTACCTTCTTGATCTGACCGCGCACCGTCCACGTTGTACACACCTCCGTTGTCACGGCAAAACGCACAGGCGAAACCTGATCTTCTGTAAACTCGTAAAACCCAGAATCATCAACTTTGACAAGGGCCTCATTCAGTTCCTGGAGCCACTTGGGATGCGTGAAGTCTCCTGTCCCCACAAGATTTAGTCCCTTAACCTTCGCATACCTCGCTATCTCGCTGATGCCCATGCTTGCACTTGTTGCCCTACTGTAACGGCTATGCAGATGCAGGTCAGCTACTACTTTCAAAATTCACTCTCCCCGTTGCGAAACTGAGTACTTCCCCAGATAGTTCTCCCAGTCCACTTTAAGCATTATGATGAGAACGACAACAAGCAAAACAACTGCGATAACTGTGCCGATGAGCATGGAAGCTAAAGTGCTCTCCACGCCGAAGACCCTGCTTATGGTCTGCATCGAAAAGCGTCCAGCATAAGCCACGATCAGGTTCATGAGAAACTTCCCCAGCAACGCAGCAACAAAGATTTTGGAAACATTGTAGTGCATTACGCCCAGCGGGATGAATATCAAGTCGTCAGGCAAAGGTGTGAGAGAGAAAACAAACACGGCAAGCATGCCCCACTTCTTAAGAACCCTTGCAAGAACATCCATTTTCTTCTTGTACCTCCCACCTATTGCCTTCCTTCCTCCGAGTCCAACCAAGTATGCTGAAAACTCTCCCACTGCAGAGCCTAAGCCAGCGGCAGCAGCAATAAGCACAGGCTCAAAAAACCATCCATCGCCAGACTTCAGCCCCCCCAGAGTGAAAGTCACAACCGTAACAGGAATTGGAACAAAGATTGACATAGCACCAACTAAACTTATCAGGAAGATACCTAAATACCCATACTGGGTTGAAAGATCAAGCATCCAGTTGACTATATCCTGAAATTCCACAGCAAGCCTTTTCTCCGTCAGTGTACTCTGAAGCGCTGGACTTAAAGAGGTTGCCATTACAACCCATCACGTTTAAATCAAACAAAAACGTTACAAAAAATCACAATACCTCTGAGAGGTCAGCCTCTTGAAACGGAAAAAGGAACCGATCTGGATAGCCCGAGAACTTTCAAGGTGCAGCGGGTGCAGAAAGTGTGAAATAGCCTGCTCATTGTACCATGAAAACCGCATCTGGCCTACAGCATCAAGAATAACGGTTTTTATGCTTGTCCCAGGCCTTGAATTCCCGCATTTCTGCGTTCAATGCGAGGATTACCCCTGCGTCAGCTCATGCCCAGTAAACGCCCTTTCAGTAAGCAAGGAAACCGCTGCCGTTCTCGTCAACAACAAAACTTGCATCGGCTGCGGCAAATGCATCGACGCCTGCCCGGGCAGAATACCCCATATGCACCCGAAAGAAAAACGCATAGTAATCTGTGACCTGTGCAACGGAGATCCTCAATGCGTAAAAGTCTGTCGAGAAGGAAACTGGAACGTGTTGAAAACAGTTCCCAGAAGAGAAATGGCCTACAAGCTCTATGCAAGAAAACCAGACGAAATAACACGTGACCTTTCAATCAAAGTCTACGGAGAAATCGGCGAGGAATACCTATGATAGACGGGTATGCAGGCAAGTGCCTAGAAGTCAACCTGTCAAACGGCAAGATACGAGAAACGACGTTTGGCGATGATATCCTCAGAGACTACGTAGGTGGCAGAGGATTGGCCGCAAAGATTCTGTGGGACAGACTTGGTCATAAATGGGAAAAAGTGGACCCGCTCGAACCTGAAAACCTGCTCCTGTTTTTGACAGGGCCGCTCACAGGTTATTTTCCAGGAGGAAGAATATGCGTTTCCGGCAAGAGTCCACAGAGCAACGGCACGGTAGGTTCCACATTGTCAGGCGAATTTGGAGTCGAGCTGAGATGCGCCGGTTATGACGGCATAATAGTGACGGGCCAGTCTGAGAAGCCTGTCTACCTGTTCATCAAAGACTCAGACATCGAACTTAGGGATGCACAACATGTCTGGGGTAAAGATGGAAAGCACACCGTCGCGTCACTCACCAAGGAATGCCGAAACCTGCTGAGAACACGGTATCCAAGATTCGGCGAATGGAAAGAACCTTCAATGTTGTACGTAGGACCTGCGGGAGAAAATAAGGTGCGGACGGCAATTGTCGGCTCAAAATGGGCGCATGCAGCCGGGTACGGAGGCTACGGAGCAGTCATGGGTTCAAAACGCCTCAAAGCCGTCGTCGTAAGGGGCACTGGACCCTTGCCGGAAGTGGCAGACATTGGCAAAGTGAAACGATTAATCAACAGGGTGTGCGCGGACGTTTACGAAAATGAACTGTGGAGACGGTGGGGAACGGGTTCAAGCGGCTATGAAGTAGGCGCAAAAACAAGCTCTGAACCTGTTCGTAACTGGCAGGAAGAATGGCATGACGAAAAAAGCTTTGGCGTTGACAAATTCGAAAACCGAGTATGGATGAAACAGTACTGGGGCGACTTCGGCTGTCCAACTACATGTATGAAACTTTCATGCGTCAAAGATGGAAAATACAAGGGAGCAATAACCGACAACCCTGACTATGAAATGCAGGCTTACCTAGGCCCGAACCTAGGCATATTTACTCCTGAAGAAAACGTGTTTCTAACGTCACTTCTCGATGACCTCGGCTTATGCGGGATACAAACAGGAAACGTCATGGGTTTCACAGCTGAACTCTACCAGAGAAAGATTTTGACCTGCAACGACTTGGATGGGCTTGAACTTGAATGGGGCAATACTGAAAACTTTGCAGCACTTGCTAGAAAAATCGCTTACAGAGAAGGCATAGGCCACATACTGGCTGAAGGCATCTACAGGGCAGCAGTCAAGATTGGAAAAATGAAGGAGAAAAACCTGTTGCCCTACGCTGTGCAGTCGAAAGGTGTCGGTATAGGCGCCCACGGAATCCGCAGTGGCAAAGATTACCCAGAAATCATAAGCTACGCCTGCTCAGTGCAGGGCGGAGACCACACTTCCACAGCTGGCTTGCCCCTTGACGGCGGTGGCAGCGAACTTATGGAGATTTTCAATGACTCAGGAGTGTACTGCAATTTCAACGGTTTCAGCGTCCCCCGCAACACAAGATTCGAGTTCTACACGGCGGTCACAGGCGTTAAACTCACAAGAAAGGAATGGGTAAGAACAAAAGCACTTAAAGTGCTTCAACTGCAAAGAGCCATGCTTCTGCTCGGCGGCCCAGACTTGAAATGGGCACCTAGAAAACACGACGACAACCCGCCAAGATTCTACGAGCCGCTTCCCTCAGGGCCGTACAAAGGGAAAGCAACAGTCAAGCAGGACGTTGAGGACTACAAAAGAAGATACTACAAAGCCGTGGGATGGGACCGAGAGGGCATTCCGCAACGGGAAACACTCAACAGACTGGGATTACAAGACGTGGACAAAGTCTTAGAGAAAATTCGATAAAACTTTCGCTTTCCAAGCACGAACCTCTAATCGGTACACTCGTATTCGACTGAAAAAATGAGGATGGACCTGAACTAGATTATGTGGAGCTCTTTTCCAATCTTTTCGAATGCGCCGATGGCGAAGTCCAAGTCTTTTCTTGTCAGCGCAGCATTCATGATCGTCCTGATTCGTGCTTTATCTCTGGCAACCATCGGAAACACTATGGGCAATGCAAACACGCCTTCCTCAAATAACCTTGCACTCAGCTTCTTGGCCACGCCGCTCTCGCCCACGATCACAGGTGTGATCGGAGTCTCGCTGTTGCCTATGTTGAAGCCCAAGTCTTTCATAGCCTTCTTGAAGTATCGCGTATGATCCCAAAGTGTTCGCACATGCTGCGGCTCGCTCTCAAGCACATCTATGGCTGCGATGCATGCTGCTGCAACGGCAGGTGGGTGTGAACCGCTCAGAAGCCATGTTCGCGACTTGTTGTAAGCAAAATTGAAAAGGTCTTTTGAACCTGAAACATGACCGCCGACAACTCCGAAAGCCTTTGAAAAGGTTCCCATTTCAACATGAACCTTGTCTCTGCCCAGCTTGAAGTGCGAAACGATGCCCCTTCCGCCTTCTCCAAGCACACCTTCTCCATGAGCATCGTCCACATACACCATTGCACCATGCTCTGACGATATCTTCGCGATCTTGTCGAGAGGCGCAATATCGCCGTCCATCGAGAAAACGCCGTCAGTGATTACCAGAATTCTTCTATAAGCAGGTGAATGCTTCTCTGCCTCATCCAGCACCCTGCTCAAATCCTCAGTATCAGAATGCTTGTAGACGCCGCGTTCAGCATGAGACAACCGCACGCCGTCGATGATGCTGCCATGATTAAGCTCATCACTGACTATCAAGTCACCCTTGTCGGCGAGCTGAGGAATCAAGCCTGCGTTGGCGGCAAAGCCCGATTGGTAAACAAGTGAAGCCTCTGCATGTTTGAACTTTGCCAAACGTTTCTCAAGCTCCACATGTATGTCCATGGTTCCAGCGATCGGCCTGACGGAACCTGACCCCGCACCGTGAGTCTGGACGGCCTTTATTGCAGCTTCTTTCAACTTAGGATGATTACTTAGACCCAGATAGTTGTTGGAACAGAACATCAGAACCTTTTTTCCGTCAACGTTACACCATGGAGTGCTCGGCCCCTGCAAAATTCGCAGTTTCCAGTCAAGCTCATTCTTCACCAAGCTCTGGTATTCTTCACGCAAGAACGACGTAGGATTTCGCATTTTCATTGCCCTCTCTTTTTTTATTGCAACATACTTTCTCTTAACTCTTTCTCGGCCGCAAACAAGCTTACAGCTTTCCTTCTTTGAAACGTTCTGTAAGCTTCTGAATCATATCCTTCGTCATAGTGACCAAGTCGTAAGTGGGTTTCCATCCCCAGTCTCTGCGTGCCATACTATCGTCTATTGACATCGGCCATGAATCAGCAATTTTCTGCCTGAAATCAGGCTTGTACTCGCATCGAAAGTCAGGAATGTACTTTTTGATTTCAGCCGCCAACTGGCCCACGGAAAAACTCATGCCGGCAAGGTTATAACTGTCATGACGTTTCACATGGGCAGGCTCAGCTTCCATCAGATCCACCGTTGCCTTGATACAGTCAGGCATGTACATCATGGGCAAGACAGTGTCTTCACGCACGAAACACACGTAATGCTTAGCCTTTATCGCCTCATAGAAGATGGCAACTGCATAATCAGTTGTGCCGCCCCCTGGAAGAACCTCACTGCTTATGATTCCTGGATAACGGAGCCCCCTGACATCAACGCCAAACTTGAAAAAATAGTAGTTACACAAAAGCTCCCCTGCAACTTTCGTGACGCCGTACATGGTGTTAGGAATCAGAACTGTTTCCTGAGGCGTGTTCACACGTGGGCTTGTTGGACCGAACACTGCGATCGAGCTCGGCCAGAACACTCTGTCCAACTTCTGCTCCCTAGCAATCTCCAGAACATTGTAGAGGCTTCCCATATTCAGGTTCCAAGCAAGCTGCGGATTCTGCTCACCAGTAGCAGAGAGAACAGCTGCCATGTGAAAGATCGTGTTGACACAATACTTTTTGACTATTTTCTCGAGACTCTGACGGTCACCAACATCCAAAGTTTCAAACGGCCCTGAACTCAGCAACTTCTCACTCGGCTTCCTTCTGTGTCCCACAGCGACAACATTGTCACTCCCATATTTCTTTCGCAACTCTACTGTCAATTCAGAACCAATCTGGCCCGTAGCGCCAGTCACGAGTATCTTTCCTAGATTGTTGGCATGCATCAGACAGTCCCTCTTTAAGAGAGCAACCTTCAAGCCTTCCAAATATAAGAATTTCCCGACCGCAGACCGACTTTCACATGACCATTAATAATAGAGACTTGAAAGCCCAAGACACCCTCAAAGCCCTAGCATGCGAAGCAAACTGTTTATACACTGTCCCGCGAACAGCATTTGTGATAGACTTGAGGATGGGTTTCATCGTCAACCCTATAGCAGGTATGGGAGGAAAAGTAGGTCTAAAAGGAACAGACAACGTCTTCAAAGAAGCACTTGCCCGTGGTGCTGAACCCGTATCACCATCAAGAGCCACAGAATTCCTAAAAAAACTGCATGCAAGCATTGATGACACGCCAATAGAGATTCTGACATGTCCTAGAACAATGGGCGAGGACGAAGCAAAAGAAACAGGCTGGCGTGCGGAAATACTTCCTATGAAAGTGGCCCTAGAAACATCAGCTGATGATACAAAAACCGCCGTCAAACTTCTTACAGCAGCTAAAGTGGACTTGATAGTCTTCGTCGGCGGTGACGGCACGGCAAAAGACATCTTGGATGCGTTGCAGGACAACGATGAAGCGCTGGTCTTGGGCGTCCCATCAGGCGTCAAAATGTACAGTGGCATTTTCGCAGTGAACCCCTCTGACGCTGTTGAAGTAGTCTTGGCGTATGCGCAGAAACGAGCGGCCGTAGCAGCCTTTGAAATCGTTGACGCCGACGAAAACGCTGTCCGCAACGACGTTTTTTCGGTGAAATTGCACGGTTATCTGAAGGCTCCGCTGCTTCCAGCCCACGTTCAGGGCGGCAAACAAGTGAGTATGGAAACAGAGGATGAAAAAGACAACCAAACAGCAATAGCACGGTTCATAGCAGAAGAAGTGCCCAAGACTGCCACGCTTATCCTCGGCCCTGGAACAACAGTTGAACGCTTTGCGGAACTGCTGGGCGTGAGGAAAACGGTGTTGGGCGTTGACGTTTACGCTAATGGTCAAGTGACACTTGACGTAGACGAGAAAATGATCTTCGAAAAAGTGAAGGACTGGCAGAACACATGGATCGTGCTTTCACCCGTCGGGCATCAGGGAATCCTTCTGGGCAGGGGTAACCAGCAGATCAGTCCTAGAATCATAAGACGTGTGGGAAAACAGAGAATAATCATTGCAGCGACAAGAAACAAGCTTAAGAGCATCGACGGCGGCCTGCTTCGAGTTGACACAGGCGACGCGGAATTGGATGCTATGCTAAGGGGTTATGTGCGGGTCATGACCGATTACAGAGAATGGAGACTGATGCCTGTCCGCTAGAACTTACGAACCGAACTTGCTGGCGCGTCCGATAAAATTCATAAGGATACGCATAATGTCTGCACCTTTTATTCTGTTCAAGCCGCCTTCAGCGCATGTTCTTTCGCTGTACTCTCTTACACTGTCACGCCGAACATACGGACCGCAGACTGCGATTGGAACAGGGTCGCCTTCATGGTTTCTTGTAGCACATGAGGTCGTATGGTCAGCGGTTAGGGCCAGATGCGTTGAATCTAAATCGATGTTTTTCAAAATATAGTTCAACATTCTATCAATCTTCTCGATTATGTCTGTCTTCAATCTAGCGTTCCCATCGTGACTTGCAACATCCGTTGCCTTGACGTGCAGAAGCACAAAATCATGAGTTTTAAGCGTCTCCACTGCTGCTTTTGCTTTAGCCATATAATCGGTCTGAGGCGTTCCAGTAGCACCCTTGACGTTGATCAAATCCATGCCTGCGACCTTGCAGACTCCTTTGATCAAAGAAACTGCGGCTATGCAAGCTGACCTAATGTTGTAGAGTTCTGAAAGCGGCGTAAGGTTAGGAACCGTGCCAGCCCCCCTACAAAGAACAAAGTTTGCTGGAAGTTGTTTACGCCCGACTCTTTCTCTGTTGACGACATGCTTAGCAAGAACTCGCTGAAACTCGCTCATAAGCTCACTGACGATGGCTGCTGTCCGCAATGATTCCGGGCGTCCGTCAAGCGACTTCATCTCCAAAACTTTTCTCCCGTTTTCCTCAGGGTCAGAATCGCTGACCGCTGTCGAAAGCTTCGGCCCACGAACAACCAAAACCGCTCTGTGTTGAACAGTGTTTTTGAACATAAAACTTGCGTCAAGCGACTTCTTGAGCTTAATTCTTTGCAGGCTAAGGGTTAGCCGTGATGCGTCCTCATCAGAGATGCGGCCCGCACGTCTGTCGAGCACGGTAAGGTCTTTGTCCACGCTTGCAAAGTTGCATCTGAAAGCAACATCGCCTGGCAGAACTTTAACACCAGAGCCTACAGCTTCCAACGCTCCCCTTCCTGAATATACTTCAATTGGAGAGTAGCCTAGGAAAGCAAGCGTGGCTGTGTCGCTGCCAGGCGGTGTTCCCGGAGAGATCGGGTCAATGATTCCGCACATTCCTTTTTCTGCTATTCGATTCATCGTTGGCTTGACAGCTGCCTCTAGCGGAGTCTTCCCTGACAATTCCTTCAACGGCCTATCAGCCATACCGTCCGCGATGACAAGAATCGCCTTCACACTCACACTGTCCCAAGATCAAGCTAGACAGAAAACAGTTAAAACACTTGCGCATTTGTAGCAAGGCACAGGTGGAAGCCGCCCAAGAAGCGCTGTCACTAAAGCGTCTCGATACGGTCGTTTTTGTCTCGAAACCCAAGAATTTACACGGGACAGATGTTCAACGTGCATGATTAACCACGAACAAACGAACCTGACCCAATTGGAGAAAATGGCCGACAAAGAATAATATTTAAATGGTGCTTTTTGCAATCTTTTCTAGCGTGGTTGAAATGGGCGATCGCGTTCCATGCTGCTAGATTTTTGCTGAACTTTGCCACTGTTGAGGTCGCCTACAGTAACAATATATTCAGCCAGCGTAAAACAAGGTGAGAGATGAAGATGTCGGATACCGGCGTGACCGTAAAAAAGTCCGAAGACCTCTCGGAATGGTACACACAAGTTGTGTTAAGAAGCCGATTGGCAGATTATGCACCTGTGAAAGGCTGCATGATATTCCGTGAACATTCGTACGCCATCTGGGAAAAAATCCAGGAAGCCTTCAACAAAAGAATAAAGGCGGCAGGACACAGAAACGTGTATTTTCCCCTGTTCATCCCTGAAAGCTTGCTGAAAAAAGAAGCAGAACACTTCGAAGGTTTCGTCCCTGAAGTTGCTTGGGTCACAGTAGGCGGAGACACTCCGCTTGAAGAGAGACTTGCGGTGAGACCTACTTCTGAAACAATAATGTATGCTGCATTTTCAAAATGGGTTCGCAGTTGGAGAGACCTGCCTATAAAACTGAATCAATGGTGCAGCGTCGTTAGATGGGAAACAAGAGCAACGAAGCTCTTTCTCAGGACACGAGAATTTCTGTGGCAGGAGGGACACTCGGTGCATGCTACAAGAGAAGAAGCAGATGAAGAAGTATTCGAGATACTGGGGTTCTACAAGGAAATAATGGAAGACTATTTGGCGATTCCCGTGCTTGTTGGAAAAAAGACTGATAGCGAAAAATTCGCGGGGGCCTTGTACACAATGACGCTGGAAGCCATGATGCCTGACGGAAAAGCATTGCAGATGGGGACCTCACACAACCTCGGACAGCATTTCTCAAGAGTGTTCGACATCAAATTCCTTGATGAAAAAGAAAATGAAAACCTTGCTTGGCAGACTTCTTGGGGAATATCGACACGTATGATAGGCGCTCTCGTAATGGTTCACGGAGACGACAAAGGACTTGTGTTGCCTCCGAAAGTCGCTCCAGTGCAAGTTGTCATAGTGCCCATACCCTACAAAGACGTAACCTCAGAAGTTGTGCAGGCCAAAGCCAGAGAAATCTATCAGAATCTACGAGGCGAGGGAATCGAAGTGGTCTTAGATGACAGAGCAGAATATACACCAGGCTGGAAGTTCAACGAATGGGAAATGAAAGGTGTTCCATTAAGGATAGAAATTGGCCCCAGAGACGTGAAGCAGAAACAAGTAATATTTGCAAGGCGTGACACACATGCCAGGATCCCCGTGAAAGAAGAAGAAACGGTTGTGGCCGCAGCAAAAACACTGGACGAAATTCAAACATGCCTCTTTGACAGAGCAAAGAAGCTGCTAGAAAACAACATATCCACAGTCAGGACCTACGACGAATTTCAAGAGTCTTTGAACGGGAAAGGAGGGTTCATCAAAGCTTCGTGGTGCGGCGACTCTGACTGCGAAGCAAGAACGAAGGAAGAGACTGGTGCGACAATCAGGCTGATTTCAGATGAAAAGAAAAAACCTTTCTCAAGATGTGTTCGCTGCGGACGAGAAGCAAAAGAAGTCGTCTACTTCGCCAGATCCTACTAAGAAGTGAAGCCTCCATTTTCAGGCTTCACTCACACATGTTCACATAACGCTTAAGTTGGCCCGCCACATTTTCCAGCCCCAAATTCTTAAGGGTTGATTCCTTCGGCACTCCCTGGTCGTCCCATCCTCTTTTTCGGTAATAAGTCTGAAGCATCTTGCCGTATCTTGTTCTACTCAGTTTGGAGGTTTTCAACGCACCCTTCGTCAGCGGCTCATCAAACCATCTGGCAGGGGGAACATCCATTTCGCTTGTCCATTTCTGGGTATACTCGCGTATCCAGAAGGCACGCGTGAGGTTGAACACTCTGTCGGCAATCGTGCTGAGATTTTCCAGAGAAATATCCAAGCCTGTAGCAGCATGCAGAAACCGCGGGTACCATTCGAGCTCGAGTCCCACTTCAACCCATGGCAACCTGCATACAGTCAGACATTCAAAAATTCCTCCGCGAACACGCTGCAATTCGATTATTTTGTCCACTTTAGCCGCATCGTAACTCTCACGTCCTGTTTTCACTTCCCACGAAATCACCCATGCGTCCTTGTGGTGAGCGCCGATTGAAGACGTCGCGTAAGCCAGTGCCATTCCTGGTGCACAGTGGCAATCGTATGCTGAAATCTCGAGACCCTTCACGTGCATCGCCCATCTTTCTGAACCTTCTCGAATCTTCCTAGACGCGGCCTGAACGCCCTCAGCAAGCATGTCTCCTAACACACCGTTTCTGTAAGCGATGTCGTGGATCAGAGCCTTTGCCGCATCAAATTGTCCCCATGGGACTCTTTGTTCAATCAGCCCTTTCTCGGATGCTTCCATCGCAAAACCCAAGACGTTCCCCAATGAAATTGCATCAAGACCAAACTCATCTGCCATACGATTTAAAGCTGCAATCTTATCAAGGTCTGCCAGTTCGATGTTCGCGCCAAGCATCGTTACGTTCTCATAATCAAGCTCGGATTGCTTCTTCTCGAAGTCTTCGACTATGTTGCCGCACGTCATGTTACATTGGGGACAACCTCGATTCGCCACTTTCATTTTTTCCATCATGAAGCCTCCAATGTCAGCGGCCTTGTCAAAGACGCCTTCGCGATAGTTGAAAGTTGGGAGAACACTGTTTTCTTGACTCCATTCGATAGTGCTCATCGTTCCTTGACGTTTCCAGAAAGCATAATTGGGCTTTGTCATAATTTCACGATAGGCTTCTGAACCCAGTCTGGTCATCTCTTCAGGATAAGCGGCGGGTAGGTCGTGTGAACCAAGGAATACCAATGCTTTCAGGTTCTTAGCCCCCATGACAGCGCCCATGCCAGGTCTGCCGCCAGCACGACCTTGCTGTGAGACTATGTTTGCATATTTCACAAGGTTCTCTCCTGCTTGACCGATGCACAGAATACCTGCTCGGTTACTGTAGACTTCGTTCAGCTTCTTCTCCGTTTTGAATGAGTCTAGGCCCCACAGGTTTTCGGCGTCAAGAAACTCAACCGCCTCGTCCTCAATCAGCAACACAACAGGCTTCTTGGCCTTGCCTTCTATCACCACAGCATCATATCCGGCTTTACGCATTTGAACAGCTGCCAAACTTCCAATGTTTCCGTCACCGTAACCGCCAGTAAGCGGGCTCTTCGCGGCCACAACAAGCTTTCCGCTGCTTGGCAAGCCAAACCCGGTCAGAGGCCCTGCAGCGAGGACGAGCTTGTTCTCAGGTGACAAGGCATCGGTTCCGCGTTCAAGCTCATCCCACAAAATCTTGACAGCAAACCCTCTGCCTCCAAGAAAACTCTTCGCAACGCTCGCATCATACGCATCGGCGACAGCTTTACCCTTACTCAGGTTCACGCGCAGGAATTTGCCAGTCCAGCCGAACATGTTCTTACCGCTCCTTCATACAGAACAACAACTCTTGCTGAGTTTAAAAACGTATAGACCCACTTGCACCTTTTTTGTCAAATCACTAGCCTTTCAGGCTCGACATTTCTGTGCTTCAGTCCCAAATCACTGACTTTGAAGCTTTTGCCTCCGTAAAGAAGAGCATACTCATCACCCCAGTGAAGAGCAGCCGCAATTCTTCCCACAGCATCAGCCTTCAGTATTCCGCTTCCACTAGCGCCTCCAACGACCATCACGCCGTTTTCCTCAAAAATCAGTGGCTGTCCGTCGATACTGTTTATCTCATACAGTCCCGCGAAGGCTGAAAAAGGTTGGCAACCTGTAAACTGCGGAAAATATTTGGACATAACCTGGTACAGGCCATACTTGTAGTAGTTTTCTTCAGGCTGAGGATCATCTTCAATTTTGAACGCTCTTGGGAATTCGTCGGCATAGGCTAGCCACAATGCATCCTCTTCAGGTGCAGGCCTTATGTAGGCAGAAGGTTTCGGAAGAATCGTGAATGGTAGACATCCTGCATTTGTGAATTCTCGTGAAAACAGGAGTTTTTTCAACGCTTCTGTTTTCGCTTTAACAGAGAAAACTTGTCTCTTCTTGGCTTTGACAAATGATTCGATCCCTATAGGGTCCAGAAGCTGAGAAACCCATGCTCCAGCCGCAATTATGGTTTTCTTCGCCTTTAACGGACCTTTATTGGTTTTCACGCCTGTGACAGTTGAATCTTGCCAGAAGTAAGGTTCACCGGGCATTCCAAGAGGCTGACGCGGCTCGACGACGACTTCCTTAACTTCAGTGTTGTACTGTATACTTCCACCGAGCCGCAGGAACTCTGACTCATAAAACTTCACAAGAGAATCAACATCAATTAGGCCAGCTTTCGGAATTAGAATTCCTTTATACACATCCCCTAGCCCCATCATCTTTGCTTCGGCGTCTTCTGCAAAAGTCGTCTTCATGTCAAGCTTCATCACAAGCTCGTTCTCATCGTACTCCTTGTACTTGAACCCTTTACGAGCAAGATCCACTAGAACAGGAGCCATCCTACGATAGCCTTCCTCATCAAAAAACCATAGATAACCTGCCCATTTCAATTTCAGGTCTACATGAAGCTCGTCTTGGACGTGCTTGTAGAATTCGGCAGAAGAATCAGC
>Ga0315268_10003570_pt1 | contig 17136 bp, 19 predicted proteins | sample C1_top_MG_FD_204535 | JGI IMG/M metagenome (GOLD analysis project Ga0315268, IMG submission 204535) | Sediment microbial communities from Yellowstone Lake, YNP, Wyoming, USA - C1_top | ecosystem: Environmental > Aquatic > Freshwater > Lake > Sediment | place: USA: Wyoming | collected 2017-08-01
GAGATCGCCGGCATTCGCCGAGTGCGCTTCACCACCTCGCACCCGCGCGACTTTACCAGGGACATCGTGGACGCCATCGACGCCTTGCCCACCCTCTGCGACCACGTGCATCTGCCCGTGCAGAGCGGTTCTTCGCGGGTGCTCAGCAGCATGTTCCGGGAATACACCCGCGAACAATACCTCGAGCGCATCGCCTGGATGAAGTCGGCCCGCCGCCACATCTCCATGACCAGCGATATCATCGTCGGCTTCCCGGGCGAGACTGAGGCCGAGTTTGAAGAGTCCGTCAGCCTGATCCAGGAGGTCGGCTACGACAGCATTTTCAGCTTTAAGTATTCGCCTCGTCCCAATACGCCGGCCATCGGGCGCGAAGATTCCATCCCCGACGACGAGAAATCGCGCCGCCTGCAGGTCTTGAATGCGATACAGCGCGAGATCTCAAGAGCAAATTATGCCAAGCAGTTAGGACATACTCTTGAAGTCATGGTTGAGGGACACAATCCGGCGCGCGGCCAAGTCATTGGGCGCACGTCGCAGAACAAGACTTTGAATTTCTCGATCCCGAGCGGCCACCCGCAGCCCGCCATTGGCAGCTACGTGGAAGCCACCGTGACCAAGACTTTGCCCAACAGCCTGGTGGGCGAACTGGCGGCCGAAGCCATCGCCGCCGACTAAACGATTTGCTTTGGCGCGGGCGTACGTCCTGCGCGGAGGGACCCCATGGAAAAGGAAATGCGCATTCGCGGCCTGATGATGGATCCAACCACCAACATGCCCATCGTCGTCCTCAAAGACGTCGAAGGCGACGCCGTCCTGCCCATCTGGGTCGGAGTCTTCGAGGCTAACGCCATCGCCCTCGAGATCGAAAAGGTGACCACGCCGCGTCCCATGACCCACGACCTGCTGAAGAATATCTTCCTCGGCCTCGAGATTGGGGTGAAGAAGGTCGTCGTCACTGAACTTCGCGAAGACACCTTCTTCGCCGTCATCTACGCCGAGAAGAATGGCGAGCCCGTCTGCATCGATTCGCGCCCTTCGGATGCGCTGGCGCTGGCGCTGCGCATGGATTGCCCGATCTTCGTGGACGAGACCGTGCTCAAGAATTCCAAGGTCGCCACCGCGGCCAGCGAACGCGTCTCCGCCGACGATCTCCGCAAATGGCTCGAAGGCCTCAACGACGACGACATGGGCAAATACAAGATGTAAGCGGTTTTGCCTTATCAAGCGAAGGCTTTTGATTTTTATTTTTCCGATCAATGGATTCCACCGCCCAACTCCAGAAGATCTATCTCGCCGACTTCGAGATCGAGACGCGCGACCGCTATCCCAGCGCCGTCGTCGTCTTGAAAGGGAATTGCGCGGCCCTCCTGCAGGCCACTCCGAATGGGCTCTCCATGATCGGCACCCCCGGCTGGCGCATGGGCGAGCTCATGGGCGTACTCACGGAAGTCTCCGGTAAGAAGGTCTTCCAAGCGAAATCTGAGATCGTGGAAGCCACTCCCGAACGTCTCGCCGAGCTTCAACGCTTCCGCCAGGAACTGGAAAGCCACCTCGCCGGTACCGCGTAGTTCAAATTGGGAGTTCTTGCGCTCCGGCCAGTCATTCCTAGCTTTGATTTGATTCCCATCAACGATACTTCCTGAGCATGGGCCCCATGCTATTTAGGAGGTTCTCATGCCAGTGCTGGAATCGGCCCAAGCCTCTGAACCCAGGAAACTCTACGAACAGGCCAACCACATGACTGGAAAGTGGACCGCCGCCACGCGCGTCGGCCTTTTGCTGGCAGCATTCATTGCGCTGCTCATGGTGACGATGTTTCTCATCAACCCCGTCGTGCTGCCAAGAATTCAAGCCGCGCCGGCGCATCCTCGCGGAGGATGGTCGGTTGCCATCGCCGTCTCCCTGGGATTGGGCGTCGCCCTGGGGATGTTTTTGATCGCGATGCTCGGGATCCTAGTCCGGATTTCGCGCTTCGAGATCTTCGAAGATCACCTTCGAATCAGCTGCGGAATGCTTTCCAGGCAAGTGTGCTTCAAGGATATTCAAGGCATTGAGACCCGATCGGTCCAGGCTCCACTCTGGCCGCGTTATGGAAGTTTCTGGCGCGATCTGATGGAGCAGATGCAGGTTCAAATCTTTACGCCGCACTATATGCAGATCGGGCACGGACAGTTTTTGGAAAAGTCGGCAGAGCTCATCCTCATCAAGACAGATGGGAAGGGCTGGTGGAAGGGATACATGCTCGAGGTGGACAATCCCGGAGTATTCAAAGATAAGCTGGCCGATGCAATGACAAAGTACCGAGAGGCCGCGTAAGGGTACCGAGGGAACCCGAGGTCTGGTTTAGGGTTGCGCAGAGGTCGATCAACCCCTGTTTCCACGCGTTTCTTCAGCATATTTAACAGAATATTCGTTATCGGACATTACTAGTAACCCAGCAACTATACGCCCCTATAGCCTCTTCGTTCTAGCCCGGTCCAAGCCAACCTTGACGACCTACCCCTTCAAGGTCGTGTTAAGGAATGATTCCCGCGGACTTCGTTTGTCGCCGCATTTGTCCTGTGATACAACTTCGCACGCCTGCAGATAAGGAGCACCTCGATGGCAACCGTAACTACCCCCAACCTTCACCCTTCGGTCGCTGAATTCATTGCCAAGCGCCGCCCCATGCTCATCAACGGACAATGGGTGCAGGCTGCCTCGGGCAAGACTTTCCCCACCTACGATCCGTCGACCGGCGAAATCCTCGCCGAGGTCGCCGAAGGCGATCGCGAAGACATCGATCGCGCCGTCAAGGCCGCGCGGGCCGCCTTCGATCGTGGACCCTGGCGCCGCATGCATCCCTCCGAGCGTGGCAAGCTGATGTGGAAGCTCGCCGAACTCATTGACTCCCACACCCAGGAATTCGCCGAGTTGGAATCGCTCGACAACGGCAAGCCCCTGACCATCGCCCGTGCCGCCGACGTCCCGCTCGCCGCCGACATGTTCCGCTACATGGGCGGCTGGGCCACCAAGATCGAAGGCTCGACCATTCCGCTTTCGGTGCCCTACACGCCGGGCGCGCGCTATCACGCCTACACCGTCCGCGAACCCATTGGGGTCGTCGGCCAGATCATTCCCTGGAACTTCCCTCTGCTGATGGCCGCCTGGAAGCTCGGTCCGGCGCTCGCCAGTGGATGCACGGTCGTCCTCAAGCCTGCCGAACAGACTCCGCTGTCGGCGCTGCTGCTCGGCGAGCTCATCATCGAAGCCGGCTTCCCGGCGGGCGTCGTCAACATCGTCACCGGCTTTGGCGAGACCGCCGGGGCCGCGCTGGCGGCTCATCCTGACGTAGATAAGATCGCTTTCACCGGTTCCACCGAGGTCGGTAGACTCATCGTCCACGCCGCCGCCGGCAATCTCAAGAAAGTCACTCTCGAACTCGGCGGCAAGTCGCCCAACGTCATCCTCAAGGACGCCGACCTCGCGATGGCCATCCCGGGAGCGGCCAGCGCGATCTTCTTCAATCACGGACAGTGTTGCTGCGCCGGTTCGCGCTTATATGTCGACCAATCGATCTATGACGAGGTCGTCGAAGGCGTCGCCGGCGAAGCCAGGAAGATCCACATCGGCCCCGGCATGGACTCCCGCACCCAGCTCGGTCCCCTGGTTTCTGACGAACAGCTCAAGCGCGTCTGCGGCTATATCGAGTCGGGCTTCCAGCAAGGCGCCAAGGCTCTTACCGGCGGACACCAGGTCGGCAGCAAGGGTTATTTTGTCGAGCCCACGGTGCTGGTCAACACCAAGCCCAGCATGAAGGTCGTGCAGGAGGAGATCTTCGGGCCGGTGGTGACCGCCATGCCCTTCAAGGATCTCGAGGAACTCGTGCCGATGGCCAATGACAGCGCTTACGGCCTCGCCGCCGGAATCTGGACGCGCGATATCAACAAGGCTCACCAGGTCGCCGAGGAACTTCGCGCCGGGACCGTCTGGATCAACTGCTACAACATCTTCGACGCCGCACTTCCCTTCGGCGGATATAAACAATCGGGCTGGGGACGTGAGATGGGCAAAGAAGCTCTGGAGCTCTACACCGAGACCAAGGCCGTCTGCGCCCGCTACGCATAGAGCGGCAAAAGCTAATCTTTAAGTAACACTTGAACCCCGTCCTGGCCAGGGCGGGGTTTTTGACTGGAGCTTACGAATGCTTCACGAAAGCACGACTTTCGGCTGAAAAAGTGTTCCGGCGATGCGGCGGCAGATGGCGACCAGTTCCCTTTGGCTGGCGTAAACCCGGACCAGCTCCGAGGAAGACAGCTCCGGGAGGTTGACGGCCCGACCATTGCGTATGAACGCGACCTGCTCTTCGTTGGCAGTCACAGCCGGCATCGTCTGCAAAACCCGTCTTGGATGGATAAGGATGGATTCAACGTCTGAAGCCGCGATCCGCCGCTCCAACTCGTCGAAGCTGACCGCCTCGGCGATCTCGAACTCGCCGACCTTGGTGCGCCGCAGCGACGCCAGGTGGGCGCCAACGCCGAGCTTCTGCCCAAGATCATGCGCCAGCGATCGGACATAGGTTCCCGACGAGACCTCGGCCTCGAAGCTGGCAAGGCCATCGGAGAATCCCGTCACCTCGAAGCGCCTGACTTCGACCTCGACCGCCTCCAGTTCGATCTCCTGCTTCTTGCGCGCCAGCTTGTAAGCCGGGACGCCCTTGATCTTCTTCGCCGAAAAATCCGGCGGCATTTGCCGGATCCGCCCGGTGAAAGTCGCGGCCGCCCTGCGGATCTCGTCGAGCGTCAGCTCCTGGGTGTCGCGGGTGCCGGCCGCGGGCTCCACGGGATCGCCGTCGGCGTCGTAGGTATCGGTGGCAAAGCCAAAGCGAATGGTGCCGTCATAGGATTTGCGCGTCTCGCCATAGAACTGCGCCAGCCGCGTGTGATTGCCGAGCGCCAGCGGAAGCACCCCGGTCGCCATCGGGTCGAGCGTGCCCAGGTGGCCCACCGAACGTTCCTGGCAGAGTTTGCGCACCCGCGCCACCACGTCGTGGGAGGTGACGCCGGCGGGTTTGTCGATGATCAGGAGCCCATTCATGATTGTCTCTTCAGTGTACGCGAGACCGGGACTCACACTTCGCCGCAGGTGCGATATCATGAGGAAGTTCCGTACGGCCGACTCCGATGATTCCTCTGAAAGACGACGCTCCCCGAATCACGACCCCGTATGTCACCTACTTCCTTCTGGTCTCGAACATCCTCGTCTTTTTCTTTGAACTCTCGGTGGCTCGCACCGGGCAGCTCAATGGATTCATGATGCAGTTCGGCATCGTGCCCGCCAAAATCTCGGTCCTGCTCGGCCACGGCGGAGTGGTGCCGCACGCCATGGTCTCGCACCTCGGCATGCGCTATGTAGGCTGGGCCGACGTGCTTCTGCCGGTCGTCACCTCCATGTTCCTGCATGGCGGCTGGTGGCACGTCATCTCCAACATGTGGGCGCTGTGGATCTTTGGCGACAATGTGGAGGACCACCTCGGACACGGGCTCTACCTGCTCTTCTATCTGCTCAGCGGCATCATCGGAGCGCTCGTCCACATCGTCTTCAACCTCAACTCGACGTTGCCGACCGTCGGCGCCAGCGGAGCCATTGCCGGAGTGATGGGCGCCTATTTCGTGCTCTTCCCTTCCGCCCGCGTCCTGACCCTGGTGCCGTTCTTCTTCGTCTTCTTCCTCTGGCTGCCGGCCTGGATCTTCGTCGGCTACTGGTTCCTCGTGCAGTTCCTGAGTGGGGCCGCCATGGCCATCGCCTCCACTTCGAATTCCAGCGGGGTGGCTGTCTGGGCCCACGTCGGCGGATTTATCGCAGGCATTGCCTTGATCAAGCTCTTTCCATCACGCCCACGCCGCTATCGCTACTACGGACTTTAGTAACCACTCATGCTATGTTGCAGGCATCCGCGAGGGTCGGCCAGCTTTCCAATCACAAGGAGCGCGAACCATGGCGAACGATCGGTATCCAGACAACCAGGACAAGGGAGAAGTGGAACGTTCCGAGGAACAGCTGGAGAACCGCGTCGATCCCGAGAAGGTCTGGCCCAACCCGGAGCAGGTCGAACGCAACCGTAGCGAGTCGTCACATATTTATGGAGAACGGAATCGTAAAGGGGCTGCCTAGCAACGCCGTGGGCGACGCCGACGGGCTGCAGCCTTTATGGAGATCGGAATCGGTAAGGCGTTCCCTAGTCGAATCGAGGTCGAATACAGGACGAGCCAGGCGCCCGTCCTTTTCGTTTAGAGCGCTCCCGCGGTAGGCGTGATCACCAGTTCCTCGACCGAGGCATTCTCCGGAAGGTCGAGGGCGTTGGCCACCGCTCGCGCCACGGTCTCTGCCGTCATCATGCGCCCACGCGGAGCGTCGGGCCAGAACTGCTCCCAGATGTCCGTGTTCGTAGCCCCCGGCATCAGGCTCAGTACGCGTATGCCGCGCGGACGCAGCTCTTCGCGCAGGGCGTTGGTGAAGCCCAGCACTCCGTGCTTGGAGGCGATATAAGCGGGCATCCCCGGAAATATCTGCCGGGCGGCCGCGCTCAGGTTATTGACAATCGTCGATCCCGAACGAAGCAGTGGCAGCGCCGCCTTGGTCACCAGGAAGGTTCCCGTCAGGTTGGTGGCAATCACCTCCTGCCAGGCTTCCAGCGAAAGTTTCTCGACCGTCGAGCTGGGACCGCCGACCCCGGCGTTGTTCACCAACACATCGAGATGCTTGAATTTGGTCTGCAAGGCGAGGAACAGCCGCGCCACCGATTCCGGGCTGCGCACGTCGCAGTGCCGGGTCAGGATGGTTGCCCCACGGCAGCTGAGTTCCGCGGCGGCCTCCGCCAGCACGGATTCTTCACGGGCGGTGATGACCACGGTGTAGCCGCGCGCGGCCAGTTCCGCGGCGATGGCTTTGCCGATGCCTCGCGAGCCTCCGGTGATGACGGCGACACGCGCCTCGGAAGGCTTGTGCGCCGCTCGGGTGCGGCGGGCGGTCTTTCTGGACGATGCTTTCTTCGGCGCTTTGGCGGACATGGTTTTCACATTGTACCCACCCTGGGCAGAATCCGGGCGACCACCGCGAGCATCTTAGGCAGAAGTGCAAAAGGAGGACACGTGGCCGATACCGTTGACGCGCTCAAAAAGGAACTGGTGAAGCAGTTGAAGGACGGCAACGCCCACGCCAAGTTTGAAGACGTGACCGCAAAGCTGCCCCGGGAGTTGCGCGGCAAGAAGGTCAAGGGACTTCCCTTCACGCTCTGGCAGCTGCTGGAACATATTCGCATCGCGCAGCGCGACATGCTCGATTTCTGCCGCAACCAGGATGGCAGCTACAAGGAATTAGAGTGGCCCGGCGATTATTGGCCGAAGGCACCGCCGCCAAAGGACGATAAGGCTTGGAGCAAGTCGGTCAAGCAGTTCCTCGCTGACCGCGAGGCTTTCATCGCGCTGCTTGAAGCTACGGACGCCGACCTTTATACGCCGTTTCCGTGGGGCACTGGCCAGACGCTGTTGCATGAAGCGATCATGATCGTGGATCACAACGGCTACCATCTCGGCGAAATGGTGGCCGTGCGCAGACTGTTGGGAGCTTGGAAGTAGGCAGCAGCTCTGCGGATGGCGCTGGGCTTCGGCCCAGTTCCATCCATTCCGGCTAGATGCCGTTCGCAGATTTTTGCCGGACCAGCGAGAGGAATTCGGTCCGCGTATCGAGGTCGCGGAAGACTCCCAGCATCGCCGAGGTCACGGCTGAGGAGTGCTGCTTCTCGACCCCGCGCATCATCATGCAGAGGTGGCGCGCTTCCACGATGACCCCGACGCCTTGCGGCTGGATCAGTTCCTGGATGGCTTCGGCGATCTCGGTCGTGAGGCGCTCCTGCACCTGCAACCGTCGCGCAAAGATGTCCACCAGTCGCGGCAGCTTGCTGAGACCGACCACCTTGCCGTTGGGGATATACGAGATGTGGACCTTGCCGAAGAACGGCAGCATGTGATGTTCGCACATGCTGAACATCTCGATGTCCTTGACGATGACCATCTCGTCGTAGGAGACGGTGAAGAGGGCGTCGTTAAGGATCTCGCGCGGTGACTCGTGATAACCCTTGGTCAGGTACTCCATCGATTTCTCGACGCGTTCCGGCGTGCGCAACAGTCCTTCGCGCTCGGGATCCTCGCCGAGGCGCACCAGCATCTCGCGCACGAGTTCTTCAAACGTCGCTTCCTTTAATCCGGCTTCGAGTGCTTTCTTCATCTGGGTTACTGGGTTCATCCTATCTCCCGGCAGCGGGTTGGCTCAACTCCGGGAGAGCTCAATGTCCCGGTTCGGCTCCGCCAGCATATTCGAAGGAGTTGTTCGAGGTTTCCTCGATCCTTACCTTGTCGAGATGAGCGGCGGTGAATCTTGGTTTCAAGATATTAAAGATCACGATCGCAAGATTTTCAGTCGTGGGAACCAGTTCGCGGAACTCTGTCGCGTGATTCAGATCCTGGTGGTCGAATGCCTCGACGACGTACTGCCGGACGCAATCGTCGAGGTCCACGAGGTTGCAGACCATTCCCGTGCTGCCATCCACTTCACCGCTCACCGTGACTTCGACAGCGTAGTTGTGTCCGTGGCCGTGGGGATTGTTGCATTTGCCGTAGGTGGCGCGGTTCTGCTCGGCCGTGAACTCCGGATTGTGCAGGCGGTGCGAAGCCGAGATCCAGTAGCGCCGCGTTAGATAGACTTTCATCTATTCCCCGTAGTAGTCCACGAAAAGGTCGTGCTGCTCAAAGAGGCGCACCCGGTGCAGGCGCGCAGGCTTGAGCTGTTTTTCCAGGCGGCGCCAGATCCAGATCGCGATGTTCTCGGTGGTCGGGATCACGCTGGCGAATTCGGCGACCTCCCGGTTAAGATGCCGATGATCGAGTGTCTCCAGGACCTCGCGGTTCAGGATCTCCTTGAGTTCCTTGAGGTCGATGACAAAGCCCGACTTCGAGTCCACCTCTCCCTTGACGGTCACTTCGAGCGTGTAATTGTGCCCGTGTCCGTTGGGGTTGTTGCATTTCCCGAAGATGCGACGGTTCTCTTCGGCCGTGAGATTCGGATTGTGATAGAGGTGCGATGCCGAGAATTCGCACTTTCGAGTCAGGTAAACCATAGTCTCCTGGCAACAACCGCCGGCATCACTTGCCGCCGGTGGTGGCGCTGTCGATCCCTTTCCCATTGGATGGATGCGCGGCCCTTGAGGTTACAGAACCTGCGTACGTGCGTCCCTTCCACTTCACCTGTCCTTGGGCGTGAGCCGCGGCCGAGCGCAGCAGGAGGGCGGAAAACAAGGGCAGGCCGAAGGCCGAAAATACCGTCGAACCCAACCCGAAGTGCGCGCGCCGCACCCGGACGATGAATTCGATCCACAGGATCACACCAAAGACGGCTTCCACCAGCGCAACCATCTCGTGACGGCTGGCGGCCGAGAGAATGGCAAACACCGGCAACAACATGAGCAGGAAGAATTCCACCAGGCGGCTGACCGCCAGCCGCTGTGGATGCGGAAACAACAGCGCGAGATTCTTGGTCCAGCCCGCCTGCATCTCCGTCCAGTCGCGGTACATGTGGGTGCGCACCAGTCCGGCACCGAGACGGAAGCGGAGCCCCACGCCGGCAGACTTCACGCGCCGCGCCAGGGCGACATCTTCCAGCAGGCTACCGGAAACCGCCCCGAAGCCGTCGACCTGGTCGTACACGGATCGACGGATGAGGATGTACTGTCCGTTGGCGGCAGCCACCGAGGAGCGCGGATCGCAGATCTCGCGCGGCTTGTAGACCGTGGCCAGTTCCGAGAAGACCAGCGGCATCAGCGCGTGCTGCGAAGCTCCGGTGATCGCCTGTTCCGGCGAGTACGAGAGCATGCCGGCCGCGTGCTCCTCGGCTTCGGCCACGGCATGCGCAAGCGACAGATCGAGGTGTTCGGTATCGGCGTCGGTGAAAAGCAGCCATTCGCCCTGCGCCGATTCCACGGCCGTGGCGCAGGCGTTCGATTTGCCCGTCCAATCCTCGGGCAGCGGCTGGCGGGCGCTGATGACGGTGGCTCCCACCAGGTCCGTATTGGTGGCCAGGAACGGACACTCCTTGGCGCGGGTAAAGCTCTCCGCAATCTCGCGGGTGCGGTCCGTCGAACCGTCGTCCACGACGATGATCTCGAAAGGCACTCCACGCTGCACGACCAGGCTACGCAGGCAGCGCTCGAGGTTAGCCTCCTCGTTGCGAGCGGGCACGATGACCGTAACCTTCGGTCTGGGAGCGATTTGTCCTGCTGTGTTTTGCGTGTGCATGAAGGTGCGCTTACCAGCTATTATAAAGGGGTGAAACGCCGGCTCTCCTTTTTCGTTCTCCTGATTGCCGCTTTGGGCGCGCTTTCGCTCGCCGGATGCCGCAACAACCAGCCCGCACAGATCGGCACGACCGCTCCCGACTTCACCGTCAAAGACAGCGACCGCACGGTCACCCTCAGCGCTTATCGCGGCAAGCCCGTGGTCCTCAACTTCTGGGCCACCTGGTGCCCGCCCTGCGTCGAAGAAGTGCCGTCCCTGGTGGCGATGCAGAAGCGCATGGGCGACAAAGTCACGGTCATCGCCGTCAGCACCGACGTCGACGACGAGGGGTACCACAAGTTCGTCGCGAAAAATATGCCGGGCATGCTGACCGTGCGCGACGGCAATAACAAGTCCAACGGGCTTTACGGCTCCTACGCTTTCCCCGAGACCTACATCATCGACCGCAACGGCGTGGTGCGGCGCAAGTTCATCGGCGCGGTCGATTGGACTTCGCCCGAGATCGTGGACTATCTGAACAAACTGTAAACATACGAATTTAGGAATACGAAAGCGGGATGGCTGAAGCCATTCCGCTTTGCTTTGGACGACTGCGCCAGGTCCGCTTCAGAGCTTGGCATGGCGGAGCCGCAGCGCGTTGCCGATGACCGACACGGAACTGAAACTCATGGCTGCGGCTGCGAACATGGGATTCAGCAGGCCGTTGAAGCCGAACACCGGGAACAGGATTCCCGCCGCGATGGGGACGCCGAGCACGTTATAGACGAAGGCGAAGAATAGATTCTGGCGAATGTTGCGAAGCACCACGCGGCTCAACCGGCGCGCCCGAAGGATCGCCTGGAGGTCTCCCTTGATGAGCGTGACCGCCGCCGAGTGCATGGCCACATCGGTGCCGGTTCCCATGGCGATGCCGACGTTGGCCTGCGCCAGTGCCGGCGCATCGTTGACGCCGTCCCCCGCCATGGCGACGATCCTTCCCTGCTGTTGAAGCTCTTTGATCACCGCAAGCTTGTCGGCAGGGAGAACCTCGGCGTGTACCTCGGAGATCCCGAGTTGCGAGGCGATCGCGTCCGCAACCCTCTTGGTATCGCCGGTCAGCATGACGATGCGAATGCCTTCCGCGCGCAAGGCATCGAGCGCGTCTTTGGTCGTCGGCTTGAGCGGATCTTCGATCAGGACCCATCCTGCCAGCGTGCCGTCCACGCCGATAAAGTTGGCGGCTTGCAGCCCGTGGTGAGATGCGGTCACGTAGTGGGAGGAGACCCCAACGCCGGCCTCCTGCATGAGCGCCAGGTTGCCAACGGCGATGCGACGGCCTTCGACGAGCGCAGTCACACCTTTGCCGGAAACGGATTGAAAATCGGTTGCGGATGGGACTGTAAGTTTCAGGACTTTTGCATTGGCCACGATCGCGGCAGCCACGGGATGCTCGCTGTGGGCCTCCACGGCCGCAACCAGACGCAACAACTCATCTTCCGGCCACTTACCTTCCGCATGAAGACCGACGAAGCTGGGTTTGCCTTCCGTCAGCGTGCCGGTCTTATCGACGACCAGGGTATCGACCTTCTCGAATTGCTCCAGCGCCTCGGCATTCTTGATGAGGACTCCGGCGCGGGCGCCTCGCCCGGTGCCGACCATGATCGCCATCGGGGTTGCGAGTCCGAGGGCGCACGGACAGGCGATGATGAGGACGGCGACGGCGTTGACGATGGCGTAAGGCAGGCGCGGCTGCGGCCCCCAGACGAACCATGCAACGAAGGTGAGCACCGAAACCGTGATGACCGTGGGGACGAAGATGGCAGCGACGCGATCGGCGAGATGCTGGATCGGCGCGCGCGAGCGCTGTGCCTCGCTGACCATGCGCACGATATTCGCCAGCACCGTGTCACTCCCCACCCGCTCGGCGCGGATCGTAAGCGACCCCGTGCCATTGAGGGTTGCGCCGATGACCTTGGCGCCTGCTTCCTTATAGGTCGGCAGGCTCTCGCCGGTGATCATCGATTCATCGACCGCACTTTGACCTTCGAGGACCGTTCCATCGACGGGAATCTTTTCTCCAGGTCGCACCCGGACTTTCTGTCCGACCTGGACCTGGTCGAGCGGAACATCATGTTCGGAACCGTCGTCGGCGATCACGCGCGCCATCTTCGGCGAAAGATCGAGCAGCGAGCGAATCGCCTCCGAAGTGCGGCTGCGCGCCTTGAGTTCCAGCACCTGCCCGAGCAACACAAGCACGATGATGGCCGCCGCGGCTTCGAAATAGACGTCGGGCTGGCCGTGCATCCCGCGCATGTTTTCCGGGAAGACCTGCGGCAAGAAGACGGCGCCGGCGCTGTACGTGTATGCGACGAAGACTCCGAGCCCGATCAGGGTGAACATGTTGGGGCTGCGGAACTTGATGGAGCTGACGGCGCGCTCAAAAAAAGGCCAGCCACACCACCAGACCACCGGGGTGGCCAGCGCGAACTGTATCCAGGCAACGAGCCGAGCGTCGAGCGCGTGCTCGAAGCGTCCGGCCATGGTCACCATGGCGAGAACGACCAGCGGCACCGCGAAGAGCACTCCCACCTGGAAGCGCCGCGTCATATTGCGAAGCTCGGGATTTTCTTCCGCTGCGGCCGTGATGGTGCGCGCCTCCAGCGCCATGCCACACTTCGGACACGCGCCGGGCTGATCGCTCACTACCTCGGGATGCATCGGGCAGACGTACTGTGTGCGGGATTGCTGCGCCAGCGGGAATTCCGGATCGAGGGCCATCCCGCAAGATGGACACGCCGCCGGCTTTTCCGAACGCACTTCTGGGCACATCGGGCAGATGTAGGCCGTTGCCTTTGCCTGCGGAGCCGATGCGACCGGTGCGATGCCGATCGGCGCTGCCGCCTTGATCCCGCCGAGCTGCACCATGCCTGAGCCGGGCTTCATGGCATGCATCCCCGGCTTGTAATCCGCGGCCAGGAATTTTTCCGGCTCGGCCGTGAAGCGCTCGTTGCAGCGCGGATTGCAGAAATAGTAGGTGGCGCCCATGTATTCCCGGGAGCCGCCACGCGCGCTGGCCGGGTCTACCGTCATTCCGCAGACCGGGTCTTTCGCTTTGTGTTGAACATCTTGCATGCGTTTACCTCGAGTGGCGAGTGAAGAGATCGATCAACTCGCTGTACATGGCCTCCGCTTTTTGCGGAGAGTGCTGGATGGCGTGGGTGGCGCAATGGCGCAGGTGGTTCTCGAGCAGCCCACGCGAGACTTTGCGCAGCGCTTCGTGGACGGCGGAAACCTGGATCAGGATGTCGGCGCAGTAGCGACCCTCTTCCACCATGCGTTGCAGCCCGCGCACCTGGCCCTCGATGCGGCGCAAGCGGTTGACGTTGGCGGCCTTGATCTTCGGATCCACGGCGGCCGCGTGTTTGCCGCTTCCGGTACGGGAATGCTTTGCCTCGTCGGTCATGGGGTTACTATACCCCCTAGGGGGTATATTTGCAAATCGATGGGGTATACCGCTTCCCTGCCGTCACTTCCAGCTCGGAAGCCAAGGAGCCGCCGTATATACTGGAGCTTCCTGCTTAAGGGAGAAGAGACGATGACGAGCGTTGAAGTCGTATACAGCTATGGTTCGGTTCCCGATGAAGCCGTACTGCGCGGCATGGATGACATGCGCGAGGTCTATGGCATCCGCCGCATACGCTTCCAGGAAGAAGAGCGCACCGTGCGCGTGGAGTACGACGCCACCCGTCTGAACGAAGATAGCGTGGCCGGCCTGTTGCGCCGCGCCGGCATCGATGTCGTCGGAAAAATAGCGCTGGTCTAGCTTCCTAAAATTATAGGAGGGGTTTCTTGGATGTTGCCATCCACGAAACCCCTCCACGCGCCACTTCGTCTTACCCTCTCATAAAGCACTCCCGGGGCCAGACTTCCCTCTCCGCATTTTCAAGCACTTAGCAATCACCACAGCATGCTCCGCCGGGTAGGATTTCCCGTTCGTGGCAGTTTTTACCGTTCCTCCTGCAAATTTGAAAGGCCCGGCCGAAGCCGGACCTGTGAATCGGACCTCTCTCAAGTTACTTTGCCGCCAGCGGCACATCCATCTTCGCGTTTTCCACGTGCGGAGGGTCGGGCTGAATCTGGGTCATCGAGACCACGAAGTATTCCGCTTCCTTGGCGCCGATCTCGGGGACCGTCATCAATAGTCGATCTTTCTTGATGCGGAACTTCGCGTCTTCGCCGATCGGCAGGAGCGTCGGGTGCTTCTCCTCTTTCGGACGGATGTGGTAGAGGACTTTGTCGGTCTTGAGCACGTACTCTTGGCACAGCAGTTCCTTGTTCTTCATGTGCGCGCCGTCGGTGCCGATGATCTCACCCATGATGCTCTTTCCGGAATTCTCGGTGTAACCGCAGCTGACCGACTGCATCTGCGTCACACGCCCGTTCTGGTAATAGACGGGATCCTTGGCCTGGGCCGCCAGGCCCGTGGCTAGGATCAGGGTGGCGATGGCGAAAATCTTCTTCATGGAATCCTCCTGGCACAACTGCCCGGTGATAGTGCAGCGCAGTGGCCAAAAGTCGCCCTGGCAGCAACTCTTAGCCGGTCGCAGACTTGCGCAGCCGGACATGTACCTTCGCGTCGGCCGGAAGAATGCAAAATCTACATGGCCAGTGAGTTTTCGGCAGGGGAACGGCCGGGATGCGATACCATCGGACGAATCCACCGCCCATGACCCGTCCCAAGGAATCCTCCGAAGGCCAGCGCCTCGTGCGCGCCACCGACAACCTGCCGATCGGCGAGCTTCTTCGCCGCCCCTGGGTGATGGAGCTCCTGCTGGCGTCCGCGACTTTCCTTCTCTATTGCGGAACCCTGGCCTTCCGGTTCGTCTATGACGACCGCATGCAGATCCTCCAGAACGCGGCGATCACGCGATGGTCCTACGTTCCGCAGTACTTCACCGGAAACGTCTGGGCCCTGATCGACCGCACCATCCTGGCCAACTATTACCGCCCGCTTTTCCTCCTCTGGCTGCGCATCAATCACTCTCTCTTCGGATACGAACCGGCGGGATGGCACGCCCTCAGTGTCGGGCTGCATGTGGTGGCGACCTTGCAGACCTACTGGCTGGTTCGCCGGCTGCTGCGCTCGGATTGGGCGGCCGCTGGTGCCGCGGCGCTCTTCGCCGTCCATCCCGTTCACATCGAATCCGTGACCTGGGTTTCGGGAGCCACCGACCCGCTGCTTGCCATCTTCCTGCTGGGTTCGACGCTGGCTTTCCTTCGCTACATCGAAGCACGTGAATCCAATCGGGTCGGGACTTCCGATTATGCGGCGGCGCTGGTCTTTGCCGCGTTGGCTTTGCTTTCAAAGGAAGTCGCGGTGATGCTGCCCCTGCTGATGGTGCCTGCGGCGCTCTGCACGCGCACCGAAAAGACGACTTCACGGCAGATCGGGAGGGCCGCCATTCCTTTTTTCGTTTTGATCGCCGCCTATCTGGTGGTACGGCAGGTTGCGCTGGCAGGCTTTTCGCATCCCCTTACCGGCTTCTCGACCTCCTGGATGTTGCTGACCTGGCCCTCGGTGATCGCTTTCTATCTGCGGCAACTGTTCGCTCCGTTCTGGATCAGTCCCTACGCCAACGTGCATTGGGTGACCGCGCCGTCGGCTCGCGATTTCTGGATGCCGCTGGCCATCTGCGTCGCCATCCTGGCGGCGGCCATCCTGCTATGGAAGCGCAGCCGCGACCGTTCCCTGCTGACCGTGGCTTACGCCTGGATCGTGTTTCCCGTCCTGCCCGTGCTCTACCTCAAGGTCTTCTCGGCGGCTGAGCTCGTACACGACCGCTATCTTTATGTTTCATGCGTGGGATTGAGCGTGCTCGTGGCAGTTGCCTTCCGCGCCATCCTGCGTTGGAAGCCGGAGGCCTCGCGCGCCCTGCGATCCGCCGCTGCCGCCGCATTGCTGCTGCTGGCCGCGATGACTTTCAATGGCGAACTCTACTGGGCCAGCGATCTATTGCTCTTCCAACACGCGCTCGAACTAGCCCCGGAAAACGATTCCGCGGCCGTCAACCTCGGAGTCATGTACGCCGAACACGATCGTCCGGACCTGGCCGAGCCTCTGTTGAAAGCTGTCTGCGATCGCAATCCTAATTCGGCTCCGGCGGCGCACAACTACGCGCACCTGCTCTTCCTGACGCAGAGAAATGCCGAAGCTGAAAAGTATTTTCAGCGCGCTTTGCAGGCGGACCCACAGCAGGACACCTGGTGGATCGAATATGCAGGCGTGGAGATGAAGCTGGGCAAACTCCAGGATGCGGATCGAGCCGCGATCCGCGCGTTGAGCCTCGATGGGCGCCGTCCCGAGTTTCACGTGATTCGCGGAGCGATCTTGAGTGAAGCAGGAGATCTTTCGCGAGCCGAGCAGGAGTTTCGCGCGGCCCTCGCATTGGATCCCGCAAACGTAGGCGCCAAGCGCGGACTCGAAGGCCTGCAGCAGTTGCCGAAGTGATCACTTCCCGGGCGGGACGACTGCTTCCGTCGGCTTCCTCCAGGGTCTGAGGCGCGGCAACCAGCGGCCCACGTTGCGGCAATATTCTTCGTACTCCGCGCCAAACATCCGCTTCAGCGTCGGCTCCTCGTAAAACATGACGAAGAGATGAACGCCCAGCACCACCAGCGCAGCGACGGCGATGGCCGCCAAGTTCGCGCGCCCGAAGACGATCCACAGCCCGATCCATCCCGTGAAGAAGCCGACGTACATCGGATTCCGCACGTAGCGATAGAAGCCGACAACAACCAGGCGCTCCGGCGGAAGAATCGGAGCCGGGGT
>Ga0315268_10003571_pt1 | contig 17135 bp, 20 predicted proteins | sample C1_top_MG_FD_204535 | JGI IMG/M metagenome (GOLD analysis project Ga0315268, IMG submission 204535) | Sediment microbial communities from Yellowstone Lake, YNP, Wyoming, USA - C1_top | ecosystem: Environmental > Aquatic > Freshwater > Lake > Sediment | place: USA: Wyoming | collected 2017-08-01
TTCTTTGCCAGTTTCTCGTATTTTTCACATGTTCTCTTCTCGTATTCACTGCATTCATAGCAAAACTGGAAGCCCTTACTGTTTAGGCATTGAACGATTTTGCAGCCGTTTCCCCAGCATTCTGGTGTTAATGCCATGCAGCCTTCGCATCGCACTTTTTCTGGAGAGCATTTGAAATTATTCGCTAGTCGTGTTAGGAGTTCTCCGTCGTCTTTGTAGGCTCGGTATATTCCGCAGGCACCACAGTACAACCCGCATCTGCCAACTAGGTTTTTGTTGACCAAACTTTCGTACCTCTTTTGGAAGAAGCCCAAGTGTTGTTTGCTTCTTTAAAGCTTTTAGCCGACTCTTGTCGGCACTATTTTTATTTTGCGGCAAATGCATCAATAGTTAGACAGTCTTCCTATATGAAGAACTGAAATAAGTTAACGGTTAAGGGATTTGGAATGAAGATCGAATCTGAAGAAAAATTAATTAGCGTTTGTGGACTTTACTGCAGGCTCTGCCCAGAGTATGAGCACTTCAAAATGAGCTTTGCTGAGTCCGCTGAACGACTCAAACATTTAATCACTGAAATTATTAATGTAGATGCTTGGCCATGGGACGTTAATAATGCAGATTCAATAGCAAAGTTCTTTGACTTTGCTGAATTCATGAAAGGGTTGCAGTGGCTTTCCGTTCAAAGAGCCGCGTGCAAAGGATGTGCCTCTGAAGTTGTTCCTTCACCATCTCTTTTGTTGCCTGGACGAAATCCGGATTGCAGAATAAGAAATTGCTGCTTCGAAAGAGGTTTCCGTTTTTGTTATGAATGTCCTGATTTTGCATGTGGTAAACTGATTAAACTTGAGGAACACTATCCTTTTTGTTTGAAAAATTTGAAGCAAATGAAGGATGTAGGCATTGAGAGATGGCTTGAAGAGCAACAAGCGAAGGTAAAAGCTGGGCTAACAAACCGCAAGTAATGGTGCAATGAAGTACGACTTTGTTTCTCTTATCTTTCATTATTCAAGCAAAGCGCGACGAAAAGAAAAAGGACATCAATTTGGAGAGCATTAGAAGCTATTGATGGCAAACTAACTTTGTCTTTCTTCTGGTTTGGGTTCGCACACACGGAATATTACTATTAGAGTTGATGGAAACGTAATAACCGCCATTAGAAGAAACGGAATCTGTGGTCCAGTTTTGTCGTACAGAATTCCACCAATTGCTCCCCCGATGCCCATAAATGTAGCAATAAAAAAATTTGAAAATCCCCTGACTTTTCCGCGATGCGCTTGAGGAATAATATCAGAAAATAGCGCTCTATGGCATGACAAGCTGAGTAGTACAGCTAACCCATTTAGGGACATGGCTACAAACAGTGTAGCGTAATTTCCAAAAACAAACAGCAAAAGTGCTGGAATCAGTAAGAGATTTGCTATAATTAATGGAGCTTTTCTGCCAATTCTGTCGATGATCTTTCCAACAGGAAAAGAAAGAATTATCATACATATAAACAAGATAATCATGACATATCCCCATCGAACACGTGCCAGTTGAAGCGCTGGATCTGTTTCTACCGTGTAAAGTTCAGGATGTGGTACACCTCCAATTTGAAGTGTGTAAAAAGCGTAAACCAGAAATAACGATTGAGTCATAGCTAGCGAGAATTGCATAATTAATTCTGAGAAAAATAAAAATTTCATTGAACTTGGCACGATTTTCCAGATGTTCATGCTTTCTTTGAATGCTTTAGGGTACGAAAAAACCATTTTTTTAAGATTTATCCTTTCCGTATTCTGTATGCTTTCTTTCAATCTTTGTCGCACGATTGCCGCTATGAATATTAGCAATACAACTATTGTGAATGCAATTCTCATGCCCGTCAAAGAGCCATAGGATGCTACTAATAACAGAGCTACAGCTGGAGCAGGAGTTGTGGTGACACTTATTATCAGATTTAACATTGAAAATCCCATTCCTCGTTTTTCAGGTGTCAGTGAATCCGCCATTATGGCATCTAAGGCTGGTTGGTAAATTATGCATAAACTTTCTATCGCTGCTCCAATCATAATGAAATGCCAGCTGGGAGCAATGGCATAAAAAATGCACGATAGTGCTACACCGAAAGTTAAAGTGGAGATGAGGCTCTTTCTTCCATATTTATCTGCCAAGTATCCGCCTAAAAGCTGCACTGAAGCCAAGGTTAACAGTTTAACCAGCGTAATTAGTCCTAAGACCGTGGGACTCCCGCCAAGCTGAATGACATAATCTGGGTAATAAGTTGCGGGTAATTCATTAGCGAAATCAATCAAAATCCAGCTAATAACGAGTATGAGATAATTGCCTTTTATGAAAGAAAATTCTTTCTTCAATCTCTTCAATAATCTCAACTATTTAACCTGCCTGTAGAGGAGTTCTTCAAAATTTAAATGTTCTACCGGCAATTGACATATCATTAAAATGTCGCATGAATCTATTGAAGCATCAATTCGTGCCGTCAAGTGCCGTTGGAATGCTTATGTATTATGTGAGAGTGAAAATGGCAAACCGGAAACTCTAATTGGTTGGAGAAATCATCTTGGCTAGGCGGTTGAACATAATCGATAGACTTGAAAAATTGAGAGCTAAGATGCAAGAGAACAATGTAAATTGCATGCTCATTTTTGGGTCTAGGAACGTTTACTACTTTTCTGGCACATCACAGCATGGCTGCTTGCTGGTTCCTCTTGATGATGATCCAGTGTTACTAGTTCGAGTCAACATCGAGATTGCCAAAAAAGAATCTTGCATAAAAAACGTGCTAGAATTGAAAGATACGAGCAATATTGGCGATATTCTTAGCGAACTGAGTTTGGATAAAAGGAGAATAGGAATCGAAGAGAAGCTGATTTCGCTTGCTCTGTACAAGAGAATCAATGATATTCTTCCAAAAGCAAACTTCTTTGATATGACAAATGATTTCTATGAACTTAGAATGATCAAGGATAGAGACGAAATTGAACAGATAAAAAAGGCGGCAGGATTCACAAATACTTGTCATAAAAGAGCCAAAGAAATTGTTACCCCTGGAATGCAAGAAAATGAGCTTGCTGCGGAAATAGAATACGCCATGAGAAAAGCAGGAAATGAAGGCTTTATCTTTCACAGAAGATGGGGAGCATCTATGTTCCACGGAATGTTAGCTTCTGGTCCAGACATCGCCACAATTTCTGGCTATGGAGCCTTTACAATAACGGGGAAAGGACTAAGCCCAGCCTATCCCTATGGTGCATCAAATCGAAAAATTCGCAAAGGAGAACCTGTAGTTATCGATTATGTAGGATGCGCAGGTGGGTATCATTGTGATGAAGCCAGAACCTATGTCGTGGGCAAGGCAGAAAAGAAACTCCAAGACATTTTCAATCTTTTGAAAAAGGTTGAGGAAAATGCTTTTGAAACCATAAGATCAGGCGTCTCTGTTTCCAAAATTTATGATTCTGCGAGAAAAGTTATAGAACATACCATTTACAAAAACAACTTCATGGGGTTCGGGAAATACGTTGGAAAGTATGTTGGACATGGGCTGGGACTAGAAATAGATGAGCCTCCCATCATAGGACCTAACAACCAGATATCAGTCAGAGCTGGGATGGTGCTTGCTCTGGAACCAAAAATAATGATTCCAAAATATGGTGGTGCCGCTCTCGAAGACACAATTCTTGTGACAGAAGACGGATTGGAGATGTTAACGAAGACAGAAAGAGAGCTTTTGGAAACTTGACGTCAAATGACATGATCATTAATAATCTCTAGCAACAGTTACTTGACTGTAAAAACTTTATCACAACGACCGATTGTTATAAAGAAGAAGGTCGAAAAAACGTGTATTCAGAAAGCAACTTTTTCAAAATCATTGAAGAAAGGAGGAGTATACGAAGATACAGGAAATTTGATATTCCTCAGAAAGATTTAAGGAAAATCCTAGAAGCTGCAAGACTTGCGCCTTCAGCTGGAAACAATCAACCTTGGCGCTTCATAGTAGTAAAAGACCAAGAACAGAAGGAATTTCTGGCAAAATCTGTGGATCAAGATTTTGTCGCCGATGTCAGCGTTGTTGTAGTGGTTCTTGGAGACCCTGAAATTGCACCGTACTGGTTTTTGTTCGATCCAATGATTGCGACTGAGCACATGGTCTTAGCTGCAACTGCCTTGAATTATGGAACTTGTTGGATCGGAACACTCGCGGATCATGTTCCAGAGAATATAGACAGCGTTAAAAAAGCCTTAAGAATACCCAAAAATTTGTCAATTATCTGCCTTGTGACTATAGGAGTATCGGATGAAAAGCCTTCGGCTAGACCAAGGAAAAGTCTCCAAGATATATGTTTTGATGAAGTGTATGGCGCACCCTTAAAGCTAAGCTAATTCCTTTTTTCCACCCAAATAAATGGGCAAATGATGACACCCGTCAAAAGTCAGCAGTATACATAAATCTCTGTAATATCCTACTTGAGAGTAAACATTTGAAGCAAAACAGACATTAACGGTTGAGTGCAATGAAATTTCCTCCTTGCGGCGTCTACTGCAAATATTGTGTTGTCTACAAGAAAAAATGTGAAGGTTGCGTCGAAACTGCCGGAAAACCCTACTATGTAAAAGAGTGCGGAAAAGGTATCTGTCAAGTTTGGGATTGTGCAACGAAACGCGCGGCTGAACATTGTGGATTATGTCCCAAGTTTCCATGCGACAAATTTCTTGGTTGGTATTCTCCGAGAAGAGGCATAACACCAGTTTTAAGAAGAGTTGGTCTGTTAACTTTGAGGAAAAAAATCGGAACCGAAGCATGGATTAAATGGATGGAAAACAAGAAAATAGAATTTGGAACGTAATCAAAATGTTAGGTCACATGTTTAAAGGTTCCAACAATTAGAAAAATTGACTGATAGTGATTTTCTTCGACATGGAAAAATTAGAATTTCAAGGGATTAGAGATTACCGTCAAGAGACGGTGCAACGAATAAATCTCAATTATCGTTTATTTCTTGAACGATCACAGATGAACCGTTACGGAGAATTTGCTAAAAAACTAAACTTTCCAGAAGGTTTACGAAGCTATATCAGGCTGATTTTTGACATAGAAGAAGTGCAAATACTTCTTGAAATAGCAGATTCAAAAAAGTCTCCAGGAAAAATCTCTGAGACTACAGGTTTAAGAGTAGACAAAGTCAAAAAGATTCTTGATTCTTTATTCTTTCGAGGATACGTAGACAGATGGAAAATAAGAAATACTTTCCATTATGAGGCTGAAGATTTCAAAGTGATTTTATATCAATTTATACAAGAGAAATTCGACAAATTAACTCCTGAGCAGAGAAAACCTTTTCAAGAAGCTTTTATGAATCGATATTTAAAACTTTTTGAAGCAAGTCTGCATCCTGTTTTCAAGGTCGTTCCAGCTGAAGAAGCATTAAAGAATTTTCTATCTCACCTGATAATTCCTTACACGAAGGCTTCAGAAATAATCGCAGAAGCTAAGAAGGTCGTTGTAATAGACTGCATCTGCCGGAAGACTATGCGCAGATTTGATAAGCCTGTAAATGTTTGCCTTGTTTTAGGTGATAGTACAGAATTTTATCGAAAACGGAACTTGGGCAGAGAACTCACTCAAGAAGAGGCTCAGGAAATTCTGAAACTCGCCTCAAGAAATGGATTAATTCATACCGTTGACAATCCTGCAATGCAATATCCAACACATGTTATGTGCAATTGCGATGATAAAGCATGCGCGTATATTAGAGGATTAAAAGATTTTGGCAAACAGAAAGCCATAACATGTTCTGGTTACTTGTCGGTCACTAACTTTAGTGTATGCAAACACTGTGGAAAATGCGTAGATGTGTGCATCTTTGAAGCCAGAAAACTCGATAATCAACAGTTAAAATTTAATATGGACAAATGTTTTGGCTGTGGTCTTTGCGTCTTGAATTGCCCGGAAGAAGCCATAAAGATAATACCTGACGCAAAGGATAGAATTTTAAAAATGGCATAATAACTTAATCAAAGATTAAAGGTGATTGTCATGAAAGCAGTTATTTATAGGGGCACAAGAAACATAAAAGTCGAAGATCTATCTACACCTGAAGCATCAGATAAAGAAACACTTGTGAAGTTTAAAGCCGGAAGCATTTGCGGAACCGATCTGCACTTCTACAGAGGAGAATGGACTTGGTTAAGAACGGGAAATATTATCGGTCATGATGCTTGTGGCGTTAGAGTCGACAATGGCGAAAGAGTTGTCATGATGCCGATTATTTACTGCGGTTCATGCTATTTCTGCCTCCGAGGATTACAAACTTTGTGTGAGAGTGGCAAAGTATTGGGGTTTCACGTCAACGGACTTTTCGCCGAATTTGTAGCATTGCCAACTAAGAATTTGATTCCGATTCCAGAAAGTGTGAGTGATGAAGAAGCCGCAATACTTGAACCTGTTGCCCTTGCAATTCGTACGCTTGACTCTCTGCAACCAAGGCTTATGGACTGGGTAACGATTATTGGACAGGGTCCAATAGGACTTTTGATGACGCAAGTAGCCAAGCTTAAGGGATGTCAAGTTATTGCCATAGACCTGCAAGACTATAAACTGAAGCTTTCCCAAAGATACGGGGCTGACATTTGCATAAACACTGTAGAAGAGAATGTAATAAAAAGAGTTAAAGAAATTACTAAACGAGGATCTGACATAGTAATTGAAGCTGCAGGTAAAAGACAAGCAGTGAAATTGACGCCGTCTCTGGTGCGAAAAGCTGGAAAAGTTGCACTGATAGGCGAGTCAAAAGGTTATTTGAATTTGGAGAAGACAGATGAGGCACCATTCATCACTTATTATATTTCTCCAATAGAATATCCAATGGCTTTGAACCTCATGTCCAAAAAAGTAGTAGATGTTAAAGGTTTAATAACTCACAGGTTTAAACTTGACGACTTTGAATTGGCAATAAAAACAGCAGACAACCCGACTGAAAAACCCGTAAAAGTTGTCATTACAGCATAGAAAAGGGAAAACCTGCGTGAGTCGATAGCGTAACGATTCCATACCCATTCCTTCTGCAAGTTGTCATGCGCCAGCAGATCAATCCACAAGCTGTTCTCAATATTTCATCATTCATTGCAGATCTCTTCCTTGCCTATTATATATTTGAAGATTACATAGGAAATTCACTGTCAAAAGAACGATAGTTCTCATCATGGGAATAAACGTTTTGACCTCTCAGTATGCATTGCTCTTTATCACCACATTCAAAATATCTGGAATCTCTAAAAAATGGAATGCCTGTATTGTTGTCATGTTCTGATTATCCGAGATTAAGGAATTAGAGTAAGCTTTCATTTCTGGCTTAGAGTGCAAAGTAAGATGCAATGAGGCCATTTAGTTTTTAGTTCACTCATCCACTTTTGTATCAGCAATTGTCGATTCTGACCTTTAATTTCCAACAATTCTTCTTTTATCTTAGGATTACTCTTCTCTAGCTCTTCAAAGTTTTTGCATTCCGCAAGTTGATTGCATTGGTTACAGAGAGTTATTTCTCTTTCTCGGGCACAGAGCTTAACTTTGCACTTGGGCGGTCCGCCGCCTTTCTGACAGCCAGGGCATAAGGACATTGTTTGTATGCTAGAAAGCCCTCTCGTAAATTCTTTGAAATCGAATTCTTTGGGAACGTACTTCTCTAGCTTGTAGTTTATGACGATTTCTTCAAATTTTCTTGCCAGCTCTTGTACGGATCCATTGCCTCCTACGCAACTTCCACACCAAATTCCACAGTAGCCAATTTGATCCTGCACATTCTTAAACGCCTTAAGGCTCGACATCATTACTGGGCTCCTACCCATTAACCATTGATAATAGTAGTCTAGTTATGCCCTAGCAATTAAACGCTTACCCGACTTTTGACGGCACAATTCCTATGCAGTTCAAGCATAAAGACTTAAGTTGGAGGAAAGATGCTGCACAAGGAAAATCAAACTGTCCGCGAAAAACTTCATCATGAATAGACTTACCAAAACCGACTTTCCTTGGATTGCTTTCGCTGATACAGCCACCTTTTGCTATGGAAGCAAGAGAAAAGTTACTGGCGTTAAGCAACCTTTTTTCTTCGCTTCAGTGTCTTTTGACTTGAGTGGAAACATCGCCATTAATTGTGAACATGTCGTTTTTCCTTTTCTGAAGCTCATAGATTCTTCAGATTTCTCTATTTTGAAATTCCAGACGTTTTTGTCGGCAAATGACGGCAGAAGGGTTATCAATGAACATGATTTTCACTGATCTGTCGCTTCAGAAGCGATTACCATGAAGATGCTTAAGCCACCTAGGGAATTCTTGGACGGATTGAAAGCTGTGACTCCGTTGGTTTTGGGAGTAGCTTCCTTTGCGATAGCCTATGGACTCTTGGCAAGAAAAGCCGGTCTTTCTCTTTTTAGTCTAACCCTTATGTCTTTTTTAGTATTTGCTGGCGCCGCACAGTTCTTGACAATTTCCATGCTAATTTCTGGCACTCCATTCTTTTTGATTCTTTTCACAACATTTGTGGTAAATTCTAGATATTTTCTGATGGGTGCCTCCTTAGGAACATACACCCGTAGATGGGAAACCAAATGGCAGATCCTTTTATCTTTTCTGTTGAGTGACGAGTCATACGCATTAACCACATCTTATTTTACGAAGAACGATCCCAACAAATACTATCAATTAGGAGTCAGTTTGGGACTCTATATAGAGTGGATCGTATTTACCGTAATTGGAGGTCTTATAGGATCATTTTTGGGCGATCCTCAGACTTGGGGATTAGATTTTGCTCTTCCGGCGACATTCATCGTTATCCTCGTACCCATGATAAAGACCTGGAAACACACTGCAGTATGCCTCATTACTGCGGTTTTCTCCATTATTGGTTTGGTATTTTTACCAACGAAATGGTACATTCCATTTGCTACTGTTCTAGGAACAATGGTTGGGGGAATGCTTGAATCTTGGAAACAGAAATAATTGGATTGATTATAGGAATAGCTGTTTTAACATTTTTTACACGGTTTACTTTTGCCGCGATACTTAAAAAAACCATGATCTCTGAGAAATGGAACAAATGGATGATCTATGTTCCAATAGCCGTTTTTACAACAATTATAGTTCCTGCATTGCTAGCGCCAAAGGAAGAGCTTGAATTCTCTATCCAAAACGAATATTTGATCGCTGGAATCGTTGCGCTTTTGATTGCATATAAGACGAAAAATCTTGTAGGAACTGTGATAATCGGCATTTCAATAATCCTCTTATTGCGAGTTTTGTTCGGTTTTTAAGCAGATAAGACTGGCACTTTTGAATTGTCCAGAGAACTAAACATTACTTTTTAAAGTCTTTCTTCTTTTTTTTAAACAAAAAATGTTTATTGTATAATAATTAAAGACTTAGGTGGTTTTCTTTTGCGATGTGAATAGGTAAAAGACATTGCCGAAGACGTCTTCAAACAAGGCGTCCCATCCTTCCTCAAGAATTTTGGTCTTTTTTCGAAGGATCTTGCCGCCTGAGTGTTCAATTTCTTCCAGTTTCTTTTCGATGTCGTCAACGGCTATATAGAAAAGACATCCACCGCTTTTGATCTTGTCGACTTTGTTGAAGCTTCCGCCAATTGGTGCACCTGATTCAAACAGAGTGAAACCTGACTTTTCATAGACTTTCCAACCGAAGACTTTTGAGTAGAACTCTTTTGCCTTTTCCAAGTTGGTTACAGGTATTTCCACGTGTGCAATTGGGTTTCCCATTTTTCTCACATCAGTGTTTATGACTGCGTGTATTTATAGGAGATTCGCTTAAAGGTTTTCTACCGACAAGTGACGAGCTAAATGAAAAGGAAGTATATGATATGCCATTATTTGAGGTTGTGTTTAAAGTAACCCATGATTGTCCCTTCGGAAACATTTCACGGAAGTTTCCATCTTTGAAGATGTTTGTTTGGTGTAACAGAGAACACGAAGTTGTCGAAGCTATTGTAGAAAAACCAGAAGAGTACGCTGCAGTGATGAAAGAAACATCTAAAATGGACGGGTTGATTGAAGAAACATCAGACGGACATAAGATCCACCTGATTACAAAGGAATGTTTCTGCAATTTGGAAAACTCGATAGGCAAAAACATCGACACATTCAACCTTCTCCATGTTTTGCCAGTTGTATATGAGCAAGGATGGGAATACTATCGCATAATAGCTTTCAAACATGAAGACGTGAATGGGCTCTTCCGGCGTCTTGACAGTAAAGGATTTACATATGAAATTTTGCGAAAGGTTCCTTTTGACGGTTTCATTGCAAGTTCATTGACACTTACGGCAGATGCCTTATTTTCAAGCTTGACTGAGAAACAAATAGATGCTTTGTTGGCGTCATTCAACAGCGGTTATTACAACCTTCCAAGAAAAATCCCGTTAACGCTCATAGCTAGAAAAAGACGAGTGCCTAGAACAACATTTGAAGAACATCTGAGGAAGGCTGAAAATAAACTTGTTGCAGGTTTAATACCGTATCTGCAGTTGTTCAAACAAGCTTCAATAAAGAAAAGAAATAAGCTTCATGTTGTTGCGTAGATACTATTTGAAAATCCTTAAAGATGCATAAATCTTCAAGAGAATGAAGCATCAATGAGGAGAGCAACATTGCAGACGCCCATCATGAAAATTATTCCGATGCCAGTCTATCTACAGAAAAATGAGCATAATGTTTTTCTGAACTTCGATTTCCAAATACATGGCTGCGGCAGAGAATTTTCCATTACCACAATAACTCTTTCCGCATTTGATAAGAAAAGCAATCTCATTGTAAGAAAATCTTTAAACTCCAACGGCGTAGCTCTAGGCATATTAACTCTTCCTCAAAGAGAAATTCTCCCAGAGGGCGTAGTCGACCCTGTTGATTGTTAACTAGCTATTCATTAACTTGTCTTAGGCCATTCTCATAGATCAATTGAATTATCTTGAGTTTAGAACTAGCACTAAGGAATTCTAATTACAACTAAACAACATCGGAGTATTCGGCTTCTGTATTCTGTAGAATCAATTTGCTTGCTTCATATCTATCTTTGATGAGTTCTTTTGCTTCTGGAATTAACTTATCCCAGCTTCTTTCCAGATGACTTTTTACAAATTTTGTTCCTTCAGAGATATTCATTTGAAGTTTAACAAAAGCAAAATATAGATGCGATGGAACATTATCAAAATGTGCCATTGCATCTGCGCTTGCAACACACTCTGCTTCTCTGGTTTGCCTTTTGATCTTCTTGCTTCCTCTATGCGTATGAATGCAGTGTGTGACCTTCTCGATTTTTTCTTGAGGATAACCGAATTTCTTCAAAATTCTTTCTGCTTCCTCCGCTCCAAGGATATGATGATTTTCTACATCTCCATATTTTATACTTCCTATATCATGGAGCAACGCAGCGATCTCAACTATTTCTTCATGTGCGTTGAATTTCCTTGCCAAAATCTTGGCGTACTTTACGACTGGAAGAATATGATAAAGCCAAATTTCGTATCCGAAATCGTTGGAATCCTTCTTACACTCATCTTCAACAAGCTTCCTTATTTCCTCAATCGCATTCATGCGTCAAGAATAGCCTCTTCAAAATTTAAACATTCTACCGACAATCGACGTATGGTTAATAAAGTCGCACGAATCTATCGAAGCGCCAATCCGTGCCGTCAATTGTCGCTGCAATGCTTATGTATCATGTGAGAGTGAGATTTGCATGGATGAAGAATGCTCGCAGAAAATCTTGCTGGTTATTGCGGAATGTATTGTAGTGCATGTGCAATACATACTGGAGAGATAAGAGCGGCAGTATTACGTTTGAAAGAAATCATTGACCTCTATGAGCTTACTAGACTGACGCAAGTCTTAGGAGGAATTGAAGATTTCCCACAATTTTTGAAAGTCTTGGACGGCTTGGAGATCATGTTTGGAAAATGCGAAGGATGCAAAAAAGATGGAGGCTGGCCCAATTGCCCTATGAGAGAGTGTTGTGTAGAAAGGAATCTTAAATCTTGTTATGAATGCGACAAAGTGCCTTGTCCAGATTTGCTTAATTTCCAGAAGAAGCACTTCCTGATTCCTGCCCCCCATTATGCAGAAAATGTTATCAATAATGAAGAGTGTTCAACATGATAATTCCCAATCGATTTTGGAAGAGAGATATTATTGGAGTTGTTTCTCCATCTAGCACGATTTCAGAAAAAATGAAACTACGATTAACTAAAGGCATAGATTTCCTTAAGAGCTTAGGCTTGAAGGCTATGGTAGGCAATGATGCTTCGAACACTGATGATTACTATGCCGAAACATCTGAAGGAAGGCCCCGAATACGGTTTTGCCGAATGGAATCAAAGTTAGACTTTCGCTGATAACAGAGAGATAGAGAAGAGGTTGATAAATGGCTAACAAAAATCTTCTAGGCAGATGCGGTCTCTACTGTGGAATCTGTCCAGTCTATAGAGCATATAAAGATTCAAGAGAGTTTCAAAAAAGAATAGCTAAAAGGCACGGTTGTCTTCCAGAAGAAGTCAGATGTGAAGGTTGTCAAGCGTTAAATGATTGTGGCTGGTCTTACGAAAAGGAATGGGGAAAGAATTGTCAGATATTGAAATGTTTGAATATTAAGAAACTGAGCTTTTGTTACGAATGCGCCGAATACGGTAACTGTCGAAAGTTTGACAAGTTAGCTAGGAGCTGTTTGGAGTTAGGGATAGATCTGAGAAAAAATCTTCAGAGAATTCGGGATGGAAAGGTTGAGGAGTGGCTTTTGGAGCAAGACAAAAAGTGGCGTTGCCCAAGTTGCGGCAATCCTATTGCAGTTTCTTCGGATTTTAGGAATTGCCATTGGTGTGGGCATAAGCTCCAGTAAAAAACTTGAATTTGAGGTTTTGATATGAAGTTTCTGAAACCACCTAAACTCAATGGTGGCGACACTATCGGAGTGATCGCACCTTCTTATCCAGTCTTGCCTTTCAAAGAGAAATATCTCAAGGGGATTGCAAATCTTGAAAAGTCTGGTTTTAATGTGAAGGAAGGAAAGACCGTCAAACTTCAATATCGCGACTATATGGCTGGAACCGACATTCAAAGAGCAGAAGACATCAACAACATGTTTGCGGATAAAGATGTGAAGGCAATTATTTGCGCATTAGGTGGATTTGTCGCAATTCGAACCCTACGTTATCTAGATTTTGATTTGATCAAGGCCAATCTAAAAATATTCGTTGGAATGAGTAATATCACAGTCTTTCACTTGGCTTTTTTGGCTAAGACTGGATTGGTTGGTCTTCATCAAACGGACGTTGTTAACGGGTTTGGCGAAGACATAAGTAGTAAGGAAGCCAAGTATGAGATGGATCTTTTCTTTAAAGTCACCAAGAGCGCTGAGCCGTTAGGGTTGTTGCCTGCATTTACGCGTTGGGAAGTTTGGCGAGAAGGCAAGGCTGAAGGTAGGTTACTGGGTGGAAACTTGTCTGGCATTGAACAGTTGCTTGGAACGCCATATTTTCCCAAATTGAAGGAAAATGTTATTTTCTTTTGGGAGTGCATGGCCAGACCGTTGAAAGAAATCGACCTTATGCTGGTTCACTTAAGAGAAACTGGCTTATTTGATAAGACGAAGGGTATGTTAATCGGTAAAATAAGAGGTGAAGAGGCTAATGTATTAAAGGATATGACGAATGAAATCAAAGGAATTGTTTTGGATGTGACCAGCGAGTTTGATTTTCCGATAATCGCGGGCATGGATTTCGGACATTATACGCCTAACTTGCCTTTGCCGATAGGGCTTAAGGCGCGTATGGACACTCATGGAGCGAAAGTTTCCATAAATGAGCCATATGTAAGATAGCACTGAAAAAAGAGAGTAAAGAACTGTTGAAGATTTCAACCTATAGAGAGTTGGAATGCAAAAGTGAACTTTTGCCGCTGATGGACCAAGCTTTTCATTTGCCTTTCAACCTAAGAGCATTTGAAAAGATTGTTAAGATTGATCCACGGGTAAGGAATGGACCAGTGGGTTTCTGTGCAATGGAAAATGAACGTTTGGTGGGATTTGTCGGCGCTTGGGATCTGCCAACTCGAAATTTGGATGGAGATATAGAGTACATCTGCGGCATATACGGCGTTGCAACTCTGCCTGGTTATATGAGAAAGGGGATCTGCACTGCTTTAATGAGCGTTGCACATGAATATTTCAAACAAAAGAGTTACCTTTTTTCATTTTTGAGCACTATGCCGACATCGGTGGCCTACAACTTATACAAGACTATGGGCTACAAAGATTTAACAGAATTTCCAAGCGCATACAAAATAATCCCAAGCAACCAAGCCAAAACTTATAAAGAAAAAACCAGAGAACAGCTGGATCTTGACAAGATTCTCAAAATCTACAATGAATATTCCAAGGCTAAGACTGGTTTCGTAATCCGCGGCAAAGAGTATTTGAATATTATCATGAGAATTGAAGGCATAAACGGGAAAGACTGCATGGTGGAAGAACAAGGTTATGTTATTCTCAAAAAAGACAAGAACGGTACGCAAATAAAAGAAATAACGGCACTATCTACAAAATGTTTGGAAAAGCTTGTAGAGAAAGCTGAAAACGACGCAAGAACTGCTGTTTACGACAGAGCAGTTACAGACGATGAAGTAATGCGGATTTATCGAGCACGCAATTACATGCTACTTTCTAGAAGTAATGGTGTGACAATGATTAAGCCGTTAACTGCTAGTGCCTCTTTTAGGCAGATTTATGGCGACAAATTCTGTGTGAACGGATTAGATGTTGGTTGCTGAACTCTTTTGCATTTTATTATGACTGAATTTTCATAACGAGGACCACATAGAACTTGGCTTACAGCCACGGAAAGCTAGGTGAAGATCCTGTTTACGGCTGAAAACTTCCAATACAGTAGACTACTCCCTAGTATTTTTACATCTTAAAACATTGTTGCGGTCTTCTTTTGAATTCATACGCTGGCTTTTCAAAATTCTTCTATCACTACATGAGATGAACTCATAATTTAGGATAGACAAGCCATCACCTGCATGAAACACCATTGCGTAATACATTACCACCTCAAGACATAAGATAGAGTCTACTTTCTATTTTGGACAAAAATGGACTCTCATGGGTGGAGAATCATCCTAACTTTGAACAACACGCGCGCTGTCTATAGACAGAATTGTTTATTTTTGTTTGTCTCATAGATTCTAGCTAAGATTTCAAAAGCTCTAAACGTTGATTCGCAGACGATGGCTTTCTCGGTCTTTCGATTTGCCTCGAGGGCCATTCTTAATCCTGCTATCCAATAACCAAATTTCTCTTCACGCAAAAAGTTGCGCGGAAAAACAAATAAGCCACTCGGAGTTCTAAATCCCTGAATGCGAGAAAGTGAACGTTTAAACCAATAATGCTTTCGAGCTGTTTTTGAACGGCTTAGCATATTGAGCAGTAATAGAAAATGTCCAAAGTCTTTGGCGGGCACATTTGATTCAAAATATGCTGGCAAATGAATGCTCCATCCCATCACGTAGTATCGTCCAGATTCGCTCCTAATGACCCCGTAATCTGGATGAAGTTTCTGGTAATCTGGACTAAGTATGAAACTCACGATCGTTTCGACTTTTCTTGCCAGTTGATTATCTTCTTTCATAAAAGAAGACTGCAGGAAGGCGTTAACGTCATGTATCCATGGCAACTTCATTTCTCCGTCTGGGTATAGATCAGGACTCAGAAGAGGATAGCGTCGATAGACCTTGGGAAAACTTGAAAAAGAATCATGCGGTATATAGACCTCAAAATCTCCTTCCTTGACAAAAGAATATACCGTATCTAATCTTCTCAGAATCCATGTCTTGACCGCCTCATCATTGGAATAGCCCGTCATAGCTAAGAAAGCTGCTGCGATTGTACGGTAGAAAACTGAAAACGGAGAGTAATATCCTTCAGTTGGAAGACGTATCTGTTGCTCTAGCCAACGATGAAATGGTCTTGTTTTTTCATCAAAGGCTCTAAAGCCCTTTCTTAATCCGAATTCATACAGTTTGCCCATCGCATTTTCGAAAGCCTCAGATTTACCACTATGCATCACGTTCTTGTCGAAATTTGGAACTAGATGATCAAGCCAGAACTGTACGAGTCCGTCTGAGAGTAGTCTATTTCTGAGTGGTTTTATCTTATTCTCGTCTGATTCTTTAACAAGTTCTGTTATAGTGCGATATCGGATTATTGAGCCTGCATTTTGTAGGAGCCATTCCAAATCATACTGAACTGTAGACATTTCCTGCACCAATATTCATCAATGAAACGAAGATTTAACCCATTCTTGAAGCGAGCATATAATGTCAATATTCGAATGTGTTCCCAGTGAGCGCGCACTGAGGTAACATTGCCTGTAATGCTCTATGTTCCGAGTGATCGCACACACATCATGATTCACACTTCTTCGAATGTTTGTTAGCAGGCATTTCATAGATGATCTGAAGATTCTCTCTTTTCTTCGTGGGGGTCCGTGTGAACAATTGTAGATAGGGAATTAGCCCTGTGACGATTTTGTTTTCAGCCTTTCGTAAATGTTCTTCAAATGTTGTTCTGGGTATTCTCTTTTTCTTGGCTATAATGGTTAATGGGAATTTCCTTGGAAGCCTATAGTAGCCATTGCTGTGCGCGCTCAGCAGAGCATCCATCTGTTTCTCGGTCAAGTCCGAGAACAATGCGTCCGCCGTAAGCGTCAGCGAACCCGCGATAAAACCGTCAAAAGGAACCTTACGCAGAATCTCAATTACAAAACCCCTTTCTTCGAGTCGCTACAGAAATCTTCGGATGTCCTCATGCCGAAATGCTATGACACGACAGTACTTCCAGCCTTGTTCATAGACTATTGGTGAAAAATAGAGAAGATTAAATGATCCAATACCACTGCCCCTCCATTTCTCCAATTTGCAGCGACACTTCCTTGTCATTAGTTGTATCTTATGTTCGTCAGACAACATATCAACTGCTTCGCTAATTCTAGATAATTCCTCGACGGCAGCCGAGCATTCCTCTTGGTTCTCCCCGGTTATTTCAATAATGTCATGTTCCTCATTGCACCAGACGA
>Ga0315268_10003572_pt1 | contig 17134 bp, 12 predicted proteins | sample C1_top_MG_FD_204535 | JGI IMG/M metagenome (GOLD analysis project Ga0315268, IMG submission 204535) | Sediment microbial communities from Yellowstone Lake, YNP, Wyoming, USA - C1_top | ecosystem: Environmental > Aquatic > Freshwater > Lake > Sediment | place: USA: Wyoming | collected 2017-08-01
CACCAGCCCCGCGCGGACGTGCCGATGATGACTTCGGTCGCGCCCTCCTGGGCGGCGAAGCCGATCAGCGCGTCCGCGACGCTGCGGCCGCGCAGCTCGACGACCTGGGCGCCGAGCTCGCGGGCGAAGCGCGCGTTCTCCTGCAGATTGCGCTCGTGGTCGGGGTCGCCGACGCGCGCGTCGGGCGCCTTGACCGAGACCGCGAACCACTTCGCGTTGCGCCGTCCCGCCAGCCGCGCGCTGACGCGCAGCAGCTTCTTCGCGTCCGGGTTCGAGCTCAGCGCGACGACGATCTTGACCGTCGACTCCAGCCCCGCGCGGTTGTCGCGCTCGCGGTCCTCCTTGCCCTTCTGCTCGACGTCGTCGGCCAGCTCGCGCAGGGCCAGCTCGCGCAGGGTGCTCAAGTTGCCGCGCGTGAAGAAGCGCTCGAGCGCCCGGTCCACCTTGTCGAGCGCGTAGATCCTGCCGTCCTTGAGTCGGCTCAGCAGCTCCTCGACGCTCACGTCGACGATCACCATCTCCTTGGCCAGCCGGAAGAACGCGTCCGGAACGCGCTCCTGGACCAGGACGCCGGTCGCGTTCTCAACCACGTCGCTGACCGACTCGATGTGCTGGACGTTGACGGTCGTGAACACCGCGATGCCGGCCGCGAGGAGATTCTCGACGTCCTGCCAGCGCTTCTTGTTCTTGGAACCGGGAGCGTTCGTGTGCGCGAGCTCGTCCACGAGGACGACCTGAGGCTTGCGCGCCAGCACCGCCTCAAGATCCATTTCCTCCAGCACCACGCCCTTATATTCGGACTTACGGCGCGATATCTCCTTGAGCGCCCCGATCTGCGCGCTCGTTTCCGGACGCCGGTGGGCCTCCAGGTAGCCGATGACCACGTCCACGCCGCGCGACAGCAGGAGGTTGCCGTCCTGGAGCATGCGGTAGGTCTTGCCGACGCCCGCCGCGGCCCCCAGGTACACGCGCAGGGGGCTCTCTTTCGAGTATTTAAGGTTGGTGATCAGCTCTTCGACGCTGAGAACGCTCATGCGGCGCTCCGCGCCGCATTCGTTTCTTTCATAGGAGGCCTCGATTCAGTGTAACAGGGAACCTTCATCCAGCGCCAGGTTGAGCGCGAGGACGTTGACGCGCGGCTCGCCCAGGACGCCGAATGTCCGCCCCTCGACACGGGCCTCGACGAGGGCGCGGACCTTCGCTTCGTCGAGACCGCGCGCCTTCGCGACGGCCGGAACCTGCCACAAAGCCGCGGCCGGGCTCACGTGCGGATCCAGGCCCGAGCCCGAGGCGGTGACGAGGTCTCCGGGCGCGGCGTCGGCGCGCCCCGCGGCCTTACGCTCGCGCGCGACGTCGCCGTCCACGCGGTCCATCAGCGCCTTGCTGGTCGGACCCAGGTTCGCGCCGCTCGAGGAAAGCCCGTCGTAGCCGCTCCCCGCCGCCGAGGGGCGGCCGTGGAAGTACTTCGCGTCGCCGAACGTCTGGCCGATCAGCTCGGAGCCGACGACGGCTCCGTTCTTCTCGACCAGGCTTCCGTTCGCCTTCCGCGGGAATAGGACCTGGGCCAGGCCCGTCATGACGACGGGATAGGCCAGGCCGAGGAGGAGCGTCAGCCACATGTTCATCAGGAACGACTGCTTGAAGAGTTTCATGTTCTTACCCCAAACCGACGGCGACCAGGCCCATGTCGATGAGCTTGATGCCGATGAACGGCGCGATCAGGCCGCCGACGCCGTAGACGAGCGAGTTGTAGCGCAGAACGGCGTGCGCGCCCCAGGGCCGGTACTTGACTCCCCGCAGCGCCAGCGGAATGAGAGCGACGATGATCAGCGCGTTGAATATGACGGACGCCAGGATCGCCGAGTGCGGCGAATGCAGGCGCATGACGTTGAGCGCGGACATCTCCGGGAAAAGCCCCATGAACATGGCCGGAATGATCGCGAAGTACTTCGAGACGTCGTTGGCCACGCTGAAGGTCGTCAGCGCGCCGCGCGTCATCAGCAGCTGCTTGCCGACCTCGACGATCTCGATGAGCTTGGTCGGGTTCGAGTCGAGGTCGACCATGTTGCCCGCCTCCTTGGCCGCCATCGTCCCCGAGTTCATCGCCACGCCCACGTCGGCCTGGGCCAGCGAAGGCGCGTCGTTGGTGCCGTCGCCGACCATCGCGACCAGCCGGCCTTTCGCCTGCTCCAGCCGGATCAGAGAGAGCTTCTTCTCGGGCGTGGCTTGGGCCAAAAAGTCGTCGACGCCCGACTCCGCGGCGATCGCGGCGGCGGTGAGAGGGTTGTCGCCGGTGATCATCACGGTGCGGATGCCCATCGCGCGCAGCTGTTCGAAGCGTTGGCGGATGCCGCCCTTAACCACGTCCTTTAAGTAGATGACGCCGCGCGCCTGGCCGTCGCGCGCGACGGCCAGCGGCGTGCCGCCGGCCTTGGCGATCCGCTCGACCGCCTGAGTCAGCGTCGCAGGCATGCGGTCGACGAGCCTGGCGACCGCGTCGACGGCGCCCTTGCGGATCGAGACCGGGCCGATGTCGACGCCGGACAGGCGCGTCTGCGCGGTGAACGGCACGAAGATCATCCCCTTCTCGTGGATGCCGGTCGGCTTGGGCACGAACTGCTTGGCCAGGACGACGATCGAGCGCCCCTCCGGCGTCTCGTCGCTGAGGCTCGCCAGCTGCGCGTCGAGCGCCAGGTCCTCCAGGGAAACGCCCGGCGCCGGGATGAACTCTGTCGCCATGCGGTTGCCGAGCGTGATCGTGCCGGTCTTGTCGAGCAGCAGGCAGTCCACGTCGCCCGCCGCCTCGACGGCGCGGCCCGACATCGCGAGCACGTTGCACTGCATCAACCGGTCGATGCCGGCGATGCCGATCGCCGACAGCAGGCCGCCGATCGTCGTCGGAATCAAGCACACGAGGAGCGCCACCAAAGTCACGACCGAGACCGCCCCGCCGGAATAGATCGCGAAGGCCTGCAGACTCATGAGCACGACCATGAAGATCAGCGTCAACCCGGCGAGCAATATATTGAGCGCGATCTCGTTCGGCGTCTTCTGGCGCGAGGCGCCCTCGACGAGCGCGATCATCTTGTCCAGGAAGCCCTCGCCAGGGTTGGCGGTCACGCGGATTTTGATCCAATCCGAGTTGACCTTGGTGCCGCCGGTGACCGACGAGCGGTCGCCGCCGCTTTCGCGGATGACCGGCGCGGACTCCCCGGTCACGGCCGACTCGTCGACCGAGGCGATGCCCTCGACGACCTCGCCGTCGGCCGGAATCACGTCGCCAGCCTCGGCCAGGACGACGTCGCCTTTGCGCAGCTCGCCCGCCCCGACCAACTCCCGCGCCTCGCCACGGAGCCGCTTGGCGAGAGTCTTCGTCTTGGTGCTGCGCAAAGTCTCCGCCTGGGCCTTGCCGCGGCCCTCGGCCATCGCCTCGGCGAAGTTCGCGAACAGGACCGTGAACCACAGCCACAGCGTGATGTGGCCCGCGAAGCCCGCGTCGGCGGACCCTCCGCGCAGCCCCTGGATCCAAAAGCAGGTGGTGACGACCGAGCCGACCTCGACGACGAACATGACGGGGTTCTTCGCGAGGTGGCGCGGGTCGAGCTTCTTGAGCGACTCGACGAGGGCCGTCTTGACGATCGCACCCTGCCAGAGCGGGGTGACCTTGTGGCGCTTCAGTGTCTGTTCCATGGTTTTAGTACAGCTTGCCCGACAGCATGACGAGATGCTCGATGATGGGTCCCAGCGACAGGGCCGGGAAGTGCGTGAGGCCCGCGACGATGATCGTGACCGAGACGAGCAGGCCGACGAACAGCGGCGTGTGGGTCGGGAACGTGCCGGCAGACGTCGGCGCGCGCTTCTTCCCGGCCAGCGAGCCCGCGAGCGCGAGAACGGGGACGATGATGAAGAACCGCCCGATCAGCATGCACCAACCGAGCGTGTTATTGTAGAACCACGTGTTCGCGTTCAGCCCCGCGAACGCCGAGCCGTTGTTGCCGACGGCCGAGCTGTAGGCGTACAGGATCTCCGACAGGCCGTGCGGGCCGTTGTTGGCCAGGCTGGTCAGCGCGGACGGCCGCAGCGCGGCCCACGCCGCGAAGCCCAGGATGGCGAACGACGGGATCAGGATGCCGAGCGTCGCGTACTTCATGTCGCGCGACTCGATCTTCTTGCCCAGGTACTCGGGCGTCCGTCCGACCATCAGCCCCGCGAGAAACACGGTGACCACGACCAGCAGGATCATGCCGTAGAAGCCCGCGCCGACGCCGCCGAAGATCACCTCGCCCAGCATGATGTTGAACAGCGGCACCAGCCCTCCCATCGGGGTGAAGCTGTCGTGCATGCCGTTGACGGCTCCGCACGAGGCGTCGGTCGTCATCGTCGCGAACAGCGCCGTCGTCGGGATGCCGAAGCGGACTTCCTTGCCCTCCATGTTGCCGCCGGGCTGAGTCGCCGACTGGACCTGCTCGACGCCGTGTGCGGCCAGGATCGGGTTGCCTTTCTGCTCGTAATGGTAAGTGGTCAGGAACCCGGCCAGGAATAGGACCGACATCGCCGCGAAGATGGCCCAGCCCTGGCGCGTGTCGCCCGCCATGAGACCGAACTGGTAAGTCAGCGCCGCGGGGATCAGGAAAATCGCCAGCATCGCGAAATAATTCGACAGCGGCGTCGGGTTCTCGAAAGGATGCGACGAGTTGGCGTTGAAGAAGCCGCCGCCGTTGGTGCCGAGCTGCTTGATGACCTCCTGCGAGGCCACGGGGCCCATGGGCAAGGTCTGCTCCTGTCCGGACAGCGTCTCGATCTTCTCATAAGGCTTGAAGTTCTGGATGACGCCCTGAGAGACCAGGAACAATCCCCCGACGACGCAGAACGGCAGCAGAAGGTACAGGCAGCACCGGACCAGGTCCGCCCAGAAGTTCCCCAGCGTCGAGACCGCGGCGCGCGTGAAGCCGCGCATCACCGCCACCGCGATCGCGATGCCGGCCGCGGCCGACACGAAGTTGTGGTAGGCCAGCCCCGCCATCTGGCTCATGTACGTCATCGTCGACTCGCCCGAGTAAGCCTGCCAGTTCGTGTTGGTCAGGAAGCTCATCGCGGTGTTGAAGGCTAGGCCGGGCTCGACCGGTCCCAGGCCGGCGCGGTTGAGACCGAGCCGGTCCTGAAATCGGAGCTGCAGATAAAGGAGAACGCCCCCCGCGACGCTGAAGCCGAGCACGCTCGCGCCGTAGTGCAGCCAGCCCATCTCTTCGTTCGGATCGACGCCGGAGAGCTTGTAGATCCAGCGCTCGAGCGGCGACAGGAGCGGCGACAGGACATTCCTCTCCCCGTCGAACACCTTCCTCATGTACGAGCCCAGCGGCTTCGTCGTCAGAAGCAGGGCGCCGAAGATCAAGCCGAACTGCAGAAGACCCAGCGAAGTCATTGGAGTTTCTCCTAGAACCGTTCCGGCCAAAGCATGGCCGCGAACAGATACACGATCAGGCCACATGAAATCAGCGAAAGCGCGATATTGGTCATGTCAAAGCCTCGAGAGGAAGCGCGCGTACGCCTCGCTCAGCGCGAAGAACCCGACGATCGTCGCCAGATAGATCAAGTCGTTCATATCCCTAGTCTCTCGCGGCGGCTCGTCACAGCCGGACCAGCATCGCCAGCGTGACGCGGTTCTCCGTCCGGCGCAGGTCCGGAGTGAAGCCGGCCACGACCGAGCCGGGCGCGCCGGTGTTGCCGCCGGGCGGCGTGATGCCTCCCGGGCCGGCGAAATAGTCCACGTTGGCCTCGCGGTGGTTGTACTCCGCGCGCCAGGTGACGTACTGGCTGGGCATGTAGTCGAGGGTGATCGACGAATCCCAGGCCTTGAACTTGTCGCCGGGGTTCTGCGTGAACTGGCCGGAGGTGCCGGAGAACGAGGTCGCCCCGTTGATCGGAGGCAGCAGCACCAGGTAGCGCCCCGGGTTGACGATCTGCCCGCCGCCCACGGTCAGGCCGAACGTGTTCTTCTTGAACCAGGTCCGGTCGTAGACCATCCAGCCCAGGAAGGACTGCTGGGGCCGCTTGCCGTCGCCGGCGCAGCTCACGCCGCCGCCCTCCTCGCAGCCCGCGTCCACCGTGACGGAGAACGCGGCCTTGCTCACGCCCTCGGATTTGGGCGCGTCGTAGTACTTGTACTGGACGCTGTTGTCCGTGTGCCAGCGCTGGCGGCGCGGCAGGCCCTGCGTGTCGTGGCCCCAGTAGTTGTTGGACAGCGCGGACCAGTCGCCGGTGGGCCGCCACTGAATCTGCATGCCCAGGCCCGGGTCCTCGTTCTGCTTGCCGTAGGTCTGGAAGCCGTTGACCAGCCAAGGCTCGATCTTGAGCGTTTCGGTCGGAAACATCTGCAGACGCAGACCGTTGAAGAACCACGGCGTGTTGGCCGAGACGTAGGACGGCGTGTAGGCCCAATTCTCGTTCTGGTAGTAGCTGAACAGGCCCACGTAGGACATGAAGATGCCCGCGTCGAGGTTGATCCCGTGCATCACGTCCCAGTGATAGCCGCCGTAGCCCTCGGAGATGTAGCGATAGGCGTTGTCCAGTCCCCACTGGCCGCGCTGGGGGCTGGAGTCGTTGCGCGGCGTCATCTGGGAGTACATCCCGAACTGGGTCATGAGCCGGCCGCGGACGTTCCCATAATGGAGGTCGCCGCCGATGCCCAGATCCTGAAGCTGGATTTCGTTGGTGCGGCCCACCTCGCAGGCGCCGATCAAGGAATGGTCCTTGGGGTTGTTGAAGCTGTAGGTGTAGTTCACGTCGGTCATGAACTGACCCGTGAAGTACTCGTTGTCGATCAACGGCTTCGTGACCCGGCTGTTGCCGTTGAGCCAGGTGAAATCGGCGAAGGCCCAGGGCACGGACTTGGTCTGTGGGACCGTGACGGGCTCCTCGCCGGCCTTGGGGGCGGCCTTCTCGAGCTCCGCCAGGCGCTTCTCGAGCTCCGAGACGCGCGACTTGAGCACGTCATCGTCGGCATGCGCCAGGCACGGCGCCGCCAACAGCAGGACGGCCAACGAACGACAAATCCGCTTCTTCATCGATCTCTCTCCACGGCGCCATGTCGGCGCTGCAATCCAGGATAGCGCCGCAACGCATTTGAATTCCATTGCGGCCGCGTTAGCGCGGCGTTAGCGCCGCCGTGGGCGGCTCCGCCTCCTTTGCTAGGATACCGCCGTGGAGCCCAGCATCGAATTCGTCCTGGCGCACCTGATCGTCATCCTGCTCAGCGCCAAGCTGTTCGGCGAGCTGGCCGAGCGGCTGGGCCAGCCGCCGGTGCTGGGCGAACTGCTGGGCGGCGTGGCGCTGGGGCTGGGCGTGGTGCGCTTCTTCCAGCCCAACGCCCCCATCCTCCACGTCCTGTCCGAGCTGGGCGTGATCCTGCTGATGTTCCAAACCGGACTGCACTCGGACCTCGACGAACTGCTGAAGGTCGGATCAACCTCTTTCGCCGTCGCCGCGACCGGCGTGGTCCTGCCGTTCCTCGCGGGCTGGGGCGCGATGGCCGCGCTCGGCCGCGGCGGCCTGCAGGCCGTGTTCGTGGGCGCGGCGATGACCGCCACCAGCGTGGGCATCACCGCGCGCGTGCTGGCCGACCTGGGCAAGCTGCAGAGCCGCGAGGCGCGCATCGTGCTGGGCGCGGCCGTGATCGACGATGTGATCGGCGTGATCCTGCTGGCCGTCGTGTCGGGCGCGGCCGCGACGGGCGCCTTCTCCGGGGCGCTCGCTCTCAAGACGACCTTGCTGTCCGCGGGCTTCCTGGCCGCCGCTCTTTGGCTGGGCCCCCATCTGACCGCGCGCCTGGTCAAGCTCGTGGACCGGATGCGCGTGCGCGGCGTGCTGGTCGCGTCGGCCGTCGTGTTCGCGTTCGCGCTGGCCCTGCTCGCGCACGCGCTGGGCACGGCGCTGATCGTGGGCGCGTTCACGGCCGGCATCCTGCTCGCGGGGACCGAGCGGCGCGTGGACGTGGAGGCCGCGATCAGCCCCGTCGCGGACCTGTTCGTGCCCGTGTTCTTCGTCATGGTCGGCGCTCAGGTGGACCTGACGGCCTACAACCCGTTCCAATCCGGCGGCCCCGCGCTGATCGCGCTGACGGCCGCGCTGATCCTGCTCGCGATCGTCACGAAGCTGGCCGCGGGCTGGGCCGCGCGCGGCCCCGGGCTCAAGCGCCTCGCCGTCGGCGTGGGCATGGTGCCGCGCGGCGAGGTCGGCCTGATCTTCGCGGGCATCGGCCTCGCGGCCGGAATCCTGGACAAGCCCCTGTACGCCGCGATCGTGGGCATGGTCGTGGCGACGACCTTCGTCGCGCCGCCCCTGCTGAAGAAGACGCTCGCCTAGTCGGCCGGGCGCGTCATCGCGCGCAGGATCAGGCCCGGCGCGGGCGAGACGACGGCCTCGGGGCGGAAGGCCATGCGCTCGAAGAACGAGTACGAGTTCGGCCCGCAGACCAGGTGCGCGGACGGCACTCCCGCGCGCCTCAGCTCCGCGAAGAACGCCTGCAGGAGCCGCGCCCCGACGCCCAGGCCGCGGTAGTCGGCGGCCACGTTCATCATCAGGTGCGCCGGATGCTCGGCCCACAGCTTGAGGCGGACCGCTTCCGGGAAGAAATCGCGCGAGTCGGGCGGCGGGCTGAAGGCGCGGCGGCGCTCCTTCTCGAAGGCCAAGGTGTCCGGCGCGCCGGTCAGGTAGCCGACGATCTCCCCGTCCGCCGCCGCCGCCCAGGTCCAGCCCGGCCGCAGCTCCCGGTAGGGAGAGATCCAGTGCTGGACGAAGGCTCCGCGCTCGTCCGCCTCGACCGGCGCGCCGGCCAGGCCGGTGTCGGCGCAGACTTTCGCGATGCCGGCCCAGTCCGCCGCCGTCGCGCGACGGACCAGTATGTTCACGGCGTCAGACGCACGCGGCCAGCGTCTTCTCCAGACGCCCTTCCAAGTCCTTTGATGCGGCCGCGTCCGTGATGCCGCCCAGGTTGATGCGCACGTTCTCGGCCGCGCAGAGCGCGGCGGCCTTGAGCAGGTGCATCGCGCAGTGGATGTCCGAGGCGACGGCCGCACCCGCCAGCGGCGCCGCCGTCTTCGCGATCGCGAGCGAGCCCGCGGCCTGCTGCGCGGTCTTCAGCGGCACCTCGGCCGCGTGCTTGAGCGCGTCCTGCATCTTCGCGGGGCGCGACGCGTCGTCCTTCGGCAAAGTCATCGCGGCCATGAAGCGGTCGAAGGCCGCGGCGTCGTCGGCGGCAAGCCGGTCGAAGCGGCCGCGCATCTCGCCCAGAGCCGCGTGAGCCCGCTCCAGGTCCGGACGCTTGGCGGGGTCCAGCTTCTTCGACTTCAAGGTGATGCCGATGGCCATCTGCCCCAGGCCGCAGCCCATCGCCGCCGAGATCGCCGCGGCCGAGCCGCCGCCGGGCGTCGCGTCGGTGTTCGCCATCGCCTCGGCGACGATCGCGCCGGCCGCGCGCCAATCCACCGCCTCCTTCATGGCGCCGACCGCCTCCAGGCGGTTTTCCAGTATCTGCACGGCCGGGTTGAAATTCTCCAGGTTCAACGTCTCCAGCGCGAAGTCGAGCAAGGCCTGCCGCGGCAGCAGCCCGACGATTTCCGTGGTGACGATTTTCGCGCCGTGCTCCCCGGCGAGCGTCGACGCCGTATCGATGACCTTCTTCATGGACGTCTTCTGATAGTCGGTCAAAACCGTGGAGATCTGCACCTGCTTGCGCGCCGCCAGGTCGATCTCCTTGCCGCGCACCGCCGGCAGCCCTCCGCCCGATGCCCGCACTCGCCGCGCGATATCTTTTCCCGCGACCATGTCGTGCGTGTCGAGGTTCAGATTAAAATTCACGATCTGCTGCCGCGCCCCCACCGCCGTGGCGCCCGCCGTGGGATGGATATGATCTGGCCCGAAGTCGGGCTTCCGTGAGTCATCCTTCCCGATCAACTCCTTCAACCCTTCAAACTGCCCTTTCCGTACGTTCGCCAGATCCTTCCGTTCCGGAACCCGCGCCGCGTGGTCATAGAGATACGTCGGGATATTCAGCTCCCGCCCGATGCGCTCCGCCAGCTTCTCCGCCAGCTTCGCGCATTGTTCGATCGTGATGTCCTTGACCGGAATGAAGGGAATCACGTCCACCGCGCCCATGCGGGGATGCTCGCCCTTGTGGACGTTCAAGTCGATCAGCTCGGCGGATTTCTGCGCCACGCGGAAGCACGCCTCCACGCACGCGTCCGGCGCGCCGACGAAGGACAGCACGCAGCGGTGGTGATCCGAGTCGGTCTCCACGTCCAGGATCGTCACCCCCGCGGATTTCGCCGCGTCCACGATAACCTGAACTTTCTTTTTATCTCGCCCTTCCGAGAAATTCGGGACGCACTCCACGAGCGGGTTCATTTATTTGTTCCCCCAGACGCCGTCGATCGCGGCGGCGGACGAATCCTTGCGGCCGAGATCGCCCAGGCCCAGGCCGTTCTCGATCGTCTTCAGCAGGCTGTAGTGGTCGTACGGAGCGTCCGAGGACGCGCCGGCGGCCGCGCCGCCCCCGGCCAGGATCGTCAAGATGCGGCTGTCGGTCTTGCTCGCGGACTCGTCGAAGGTCACGACCACGAGCAGCCCGTTCATAAAATTCGCGTCGTCCAGCCTCGGCCCCAGGAAGCCGGCCAGCCACTGGTCGGCGGCGTCCACGCCCGTGTCGTGGCCGTCGTCGTTGAGGTCCGGCACGTACAGCGAATAGGCGGGAAGCCTCCCCGCCGCGGCGTCGGCGTCGAACGCGGCGGCGTCCTTGACGCGCGCACACAGGGCGGGGCTCTTCTGCACGCTCGTGAAGCTGAGAAACGGCACGTGCTTGCGCGCGTACAGCCCGGACTTGTCGCCCAGGAAGCAGCCGCCCGGGTAGCCCTCGGCGTACACGCCCCAGGACAGGCCCTTCGCGTCGAGCAGGTCGCCCAGATGGCGCCCGGACAGATTGACCGGCTTGTCGTCCCGGACGCCCAACGTGTCGCCGGCGATCATCGCGACGTAGTTCGGCTGGGACGGATGGGCGACGCCGGTGTAGCCGGTCAACGTCGCGCCGCGCGCGGCCAGCTTCGTCAAGAACGGAGCGGCCGCGGCCTTGTCGTAATCCGTGTTCTCCAGGACGATCACCAGCACCTTGTGGAACGCCGGCGCGGCGTGGGCGCCGGACGCGAGAAGGCACGACAGGACGGCGAGCGGCATGTTCATTTTCATGGTTTCACCACCAAGGTGCGGCGTTCCGTGTACTCCTCGATCGCCCAGCGCACGCCCTCGCGGCCCAGCCCGGAATCCTTCAGGCCGCCGTAGGGCATCGCGTCCGAGCGGTACGTCGGCACGTCGTTGACGATCAGGCCGCCCACGGCCAGGCGCTCGAAGGCCCGGTGGACGAAGGCGAGGTCGTTGGTGAAGACCCCGGCCTGGAGCCCGAAGCGCCCCTCGGACATCTTGTCGAGAGCGCGCTCGCGCGAGTCCACCGCTTCCAAAGTCGCGACGGGGCCGAAGGCCTCCTCGCAGGAGAGGCGCGCGTCGGCCGGGACGCCCTCGATCAAAGCGGGCGGGAGCAGCGCTCCTTTCCGATTTCCGCCGGTCCACAGCTTGGCTCCGCGCGCGACCGCTTCCTTGAGCCATTCCTCGACCCGCTGCGCGGACTTCTCGTCGATCAGCGGTCCCACGTCGGTCGCCTCGTCGACGGGGTCGCCCACTTTCAGTTCCTGAATATTCTGCACCAACAGCTTGCGGAACTCGGCATGGATTGATTTCTCCACGAAAATGCGCTGGACCGAGATGCAGGTCTGACCGGAGTACGAGTACGCGCCCCAGACGCAGCGCGCGGCGGCCCAGGGCAGGTCGGCGTCGGCGCCGACGAACACGCCCGCGTTGCCGCCCAGCTCCAGCACGCAGTGCTTCTTGACCGCGAGCGCCTTCAAGCGCCAACCCACGGCCGTGGAGCCGGTGAAGGACAAAATCTTCACGCGCTCGTCGCGGACCAGCGCCTCGATGGCGGGAATATCGCCCGAGGCCAGGACGCCGGCCTCCGCGGGCCAGCCCGCGGCGATCAAGGTCTCCATCAGCCTGGCGGCCGTCTTCATTCCGCGCGGGTCGGGCTTCAGCGCGAAGGGCAGCCCCACGGCGACGGCGGGCGCGATCTTGTGCGCGGCCAGGTTCAGCGGGAAATTGAAGGGCGTGATGAACAGCGCCGGCCCGCGCGCGACGCGGCGCACCAGCGCGTAGCGCCCTTCGGAGCCCGGGTCCAGGTCGAGGGGCAGAATCTCCCCGTTGATCCGGCGCGACTCCTCGGCGGCCCAGCGGAAGGTGAAGGCCGCGCGGGCGGCCTCGCGGCGCGCGTCCTTCAGCGGCTTCTTCACTTCCTCGACGATCAGCCGCGCGAAGGCCTCCGCGTCGCGCTCGAGCGCGTCGGCCGTCGCGGCCAGGATGCGCGCCCGCGCGTGCGTGGGCAAAGCCGCGCGCGGCGCCGCCGCGGCCAGCGCGGCCGCCAGCGCGTCCGCGTCCGCCTCGGCCGTCAGCTCAGCCCGAACCAGTTCAGCCATTTTTTGAGGTTCCTGAAATCGCGCGTCAGATGGTCGGGCTTCGACGCCGACAACGACTTCCAGTCCGAGAATCCCGTGCCCACGCCGATGGTCTTGAAACCCGCCTTGCGGCCGGCGGCGACGTCGAGAGGCGTGTCGCCGATCACATACACATCGTCGTGAGAAAACGCTTCGTGAGCCAGTTTTTTCGCGCGGGAAACGGCTTTCTTGAGAAGGACGTGGCGATGGAACGAATCGGAGCCGTATCCGCCGAACAGAAAATAAACGTTGAACCCCGACGGCTCCAGCTTGATGCGCGCGCCCTGCTCCATGTTGCCCGTTCCCAACCCAAGAAGCACGTCTTTCTCCCGGCTCAGACGTTTGAGCAAGGTCTTCAGGCCCGGAGGGATGTGGTAGGTGCCGTTGCGAAGCGACGATCTCACGTAGTACGGCAGGTGTTTGAGATATTCGCGGTGAAGCTTCTCGACGGCGGAACGATTCGGTTTTTTGCCCGTCGCGAATTTATACGCCGCGCCGAAGTTGTAGAGATCCGTTCTCCCGGCGAGCGCCAATTCCGAGCAGCAATTTTTTACGCCATACAGAGTGTAACCGGCGCGATTGAGAGCCTTGCGCCCCGCGCCGCCGGCGCGGATCAGGGTACCGTCGATGTCGAAGAGCAGGACCTTCATGCCGCGCCGTGCGCGATCGCGCCGCGCTTCATCGTCCAGCGCACCTTGGGCGCGCCGAACCAGTAGGCGATCTCACGCCAGTCCTCGGCTTCGTGACAGACGATATCCGCCGTTTTTCCTTCCTCGAGAGATCCGTGCGTGGCGCCCAGCCCCGCGGCATGCGCGCCGTTGATCGTGGCGGCCACCAAGGCCTCGGCCGGCGTCATCTTCATCTGCGTGCAGGCGATCGACACGATGGTCCTCATGTCCCAGCACGGGCAGGTGCCCGGATTGTAATCGGTGGCCAAGGCGACGGCCGCGCCCGCGTCGAGAAGGCGCCGCGCGGGCGGGTAGGGCTTGGCCAGGAAGTAGTTGGAGCCCGGAACCAGGCAGGCGACCGTGCCGCTCGCGGCCAGGGCCGCGAAATCCTTCTCGTCGGCGTGGTCGAGGTGATCGACGGAGACCGCCTTGCGCTTCACCGCGGCCGGAAGGCTGCCCATCCGGGTCAACTGCTCGGAGTGGACCTTCAGCCCCAGCCCCGCCTGGGCCGCGGCCGCGGCGACGCGCTCCAGGTCGGCCAGGCCGTAATACCCGTCCTCGCAGAAGATGTCGACGAACCGAGCCAGCTTTTCGTCCGCCGCGCGCGGGATCATCTCCTCGCACACGCGCCGGAGGTACTCGTCCTTGCGCCCCTTCAGCTCCGGCGGCACGGCGTGCGCGCCGAGCAAAGTCGGAACGATCTCGAGCGGCCCCCGGTCGGAGACGGTCTTCAGCGCGCGGAGCATCTTCAGTTCGTTGTCGACGTCGAGCCCGTAGCCGGATTTGGCCTCGATCGTCGTGGTGCCGCAGGCCAGGAAGTCGGGCGCGCGCCGGCGCAGGCCCGCGGCCAGGTCGGCCTCGGAGGCGCCGCGCACGCCGGCGACCGTCCACAGGATGCCGCCGCCCCGCGCCGCCAGGTCGGCGTAGGTCGCGCCGCCGACGCGGGCCTCGAAATCGTCCAGGCGCGGCGCGGCGAACAGAGGGTGGGTGTGCGCGTCCACGAAGCCCGGAGTCAGGACCCCGCCCGCGGCGCTGAGGCGCTCGGCCCCCTCGGCCATCGGGTGCTGGAGCACGCGCTCGCGCGGCCCGGCGGCGAGGATGCGCCCCGCGTCGATCAGGACCGCGCCGTCGCGCAGGAGGCCGGTCGCGCCCTTCTCCCGGCCCGCGCGCGGGCGCTCGGAGCCCGCCATCGTGAGCAGTTGGGACGCGTTCAGGACCAAGGTCGCCACGGATCCATTCTACGAAATCGCCGCGCCGCCCGCTCCGTCGGGATAGGCCTCTTGGACCGCCTTTTTCGGGACCTCGGGCCCTAGGGAACGGGCGCGCCTCCGGCTAAACTCTGGTCGATGCGAGCGTTCGCCCTGCTCCTGCTGCTGTCGGCCGCCCCCGCGGCCTCCCAGACCGTCTCGACCGAGCCCTACTCGATCGCGAAGGCCGGCCTCACCCAGGACGACGTGGGCGCGATCCTGGACGCGGGGCGCGGGCGCTACGTCGTGGTCGCCGACCACCTGGTGGACATCGCCTCCGCGACGGCCGCCGGGCAGGATGTCGTGCTGACCCAGGCCGAGGGCGAAGCCCTCGCGCGGCCCGCGATCCAAGCGCGGGTGGCGCGGCTGCGCGCGGCCGCGGGCGAGGGCCGGCTGACCGCCCAGGACCGGGCCGAGGCCCGCGCGCTGGCCGCGGCACGAGGCGCCGCGCTGGCCTGGCGCGACCGGTACTTTCTGGCCACCCTGAACCCGGACGAGGACCCCGACGCCTCCCCCGCGAGCGGCGTTTACGTCCCCATCGCGCCCGCGCCGGCGCCCCCTCCCGGCCGGGACCTGCTCGCGGCCCAACTGCGCGCCGCGCTGATCCTGGACGACCACGGCGACCCGGCCCAGGCCGAGGGCCTGGACATGGCCGTGCGCCTGATGCTGCAAAGCCCCACCGCGCGCGAGCTGTCCGCCGAGTTCCTGAAGCTGAACCGGCGCGTGAAGGTGTCCTTCGAGCCGCTGGACGGCAGCCTGGTGGGCGGCGAGGACAAGCACAAGTACGTGTCGGGCGTGGGCGGCCTGACGTCCCACGTCAAGGGCGACTGGGTGCAGATCAACATCGGCTATCTGCAGACCGACCCGCGCTACCAATTCAGCCAGGTGCCCGGCACGCTCGCCCATGAGCTGCTGGGCCACGTGTTCAACGACGTGCGCGCCGAGAACGCGGGCGTCACCGCGGCCATGAACCTCTGGCGCGGCGACGAGGACACGGCCGGGGTGACGGGCTGGCTGGTCCAGGCCGAGGTGAGCGGGAAAGTCCCCGCCGACGGCTATCTCTGGAGCTACCTCGCCGATCCCGAGCAGTACCACCGGACGCTCCACTTGGTGACCGCCTACTACGCGCAAAGCCTGTCCCCGGAGGAAGCCGGCCGCCTGGACGCGGTATACGCCGAGAGGCTGGGGCGCGTCTCCGCCCGCCTCGCCGAGCTTCAGTCCCAGTTCGACGACCGCACCGACTGGAGCGCGCTCATCGATCATTTCGTCAAGGTCCACGCCGTGGACAAGTGGCGCTTCGTCAATCTCCGCGACGAGCTTCTCCACCCGTCGACCGCCGCGGCCCACGTCGAATTCGACCGCCTGCTCGACATACGCCGCGCCCTGACCCAGGACCTGGCCGAGCTGAAGGACCCGGCGCGCCGCTCCGAACGGGCCGACACGGCCAAGCTCATGCGCGGCCCGTTCTTCGCCGACTCCGACAAGCGCCTGACCGTCCTCTCCGGCCGCCTGCGGGCCTTCGCCGCCGCGCACCAGCCCGCCCCCGCCCCGGTCGAAGTCCCCGTGCCCGGGGTCACGGTCGCCGTCATCGCCCAAATCGACCGCGACGAACTGCGCCGGATGTACCGGGACGACCGGCGCGACCACCCGGAGCACTGGGCCGCGCCGGAGCCCGCTCCGCCCCTGGCGCACGCCCCGGATTCCGCTTATACTGGCCCTCGAGGCTCCCCTTGAAACGATTACCGCCCGCCTCGTTGGCCCTGGCTCTGGCCCTGACGACGGCCGCGCGCGCGCAGAACGCCGCGCTCTCGGGCGACGTCCAGTTCGACGGGGCGCGTCCCCGGCCCGCCGCGGCGGCCGTCGCGGCCGGAGCGCCCGGCGACGCCGCGCCGGACCAGGACGCGGACCTGCTGAACCGCCTCTTCGAGAACGTCACGGTGCGCCCCGACGACGACCCTCGCGCCGCTCCCGCGCTGCGCGAGGCCTTCGCGACCCTCCTGAAGTCGCGCACCGGCCGCGAGCTGGTGAAGGACTTCGTCGCCGAGGGCGCCGCGGCGTCGGTGGGCTTCGAGACGATGGCCGGCGCGGGCGTCGTCGAGGAGAACGGGGTCCTGGTGACGCGCGGCTCGGGCGGCTACACGCAGCCCGACGTGGACCCGCCGCTCGTGACGCTCAACCGCGCGTTCCTGGACGCCGACGCCGGCTTCCGCCGCGTCGAGCTGGCCCGCGTGCTCGCGCACGAGATGCTCGGACACGCCCTCGAGGCCCAGCGCGTTCAGAACGCCGGGCTCGCGGCGGCCGCGTTGTCCTACTACCGCGGCGACGAGGGCAACGCCAGCATGATCGGCTGGCTGGTCCAAACCGAGCTCGGCGGGCGCCTGATCAACTGGTCGATGTGGAAATATCTCGAGGAACCGGAGCACTTCTACAAGGGCCTCGAGCTCCTCGAGCCCGATTATGCCCTCTCGCTCAGCCCGGCGCAGATGAGCGATCCGGCGCCGGTCTGGCAAGGGCGCCTCGACCGCATCCCGGAGGAGCGCTCGTCCCTGGACGATTACGAGCGCGATCTGCGCCGCGGGCAGCTCATCATCCGCCACTTCGTCGCCGATCACGGGATCGCGCAATCGCGCTT
>Ga0315268_10003573_pt1 | contig 17133 bp, 14 predicted proteins | sample C1_top_MG_FD_204535 | JGI IMG/M metagenome (GOLD analysis project Ga0315268, IMG submission 204535) | Sediment microbial communities from Yellowstone Lake, YNP, Wyoming, USA - C1_top | ecosystem: Environmental > Aquatic > Freshwater > Lake > Sediment | place: USA: Wyoming | collected 2017-08-01
GGCTCGATCCCAACCAAAAATAACGGCATCTATTCCACCATCGCCGGCCGCACCAATCTCGACATGCTGCAGGAGGCCGCCAAGGGCGCGGCAGCCATCGTGGCAGTGGGCAGCTGTGCTGCCTTCGGCGGCCTGCCGATGGCCTACCCCAACCCGACCGGCGCGGTGCCGGTGTCTGAGCTGGTGAAGGACAAAGCCATCATCAACATCTCTGGTTGCCCGCCGATCCCCGCTGTGATCACCGGCGTGCTGGCGCATTACCTCACCTTCGGCGAGCTGCCCGCGCTGGACGAGCTGGGACGGCCCAAAGCCTTTTACGGCGAGACCATCCACGACCGCTGCTACCGCCGCCCCTTCTATGACCAGGGCAAGTTTGCCAAGACCTTTGACGACGAAGGCGCGCGCAACGGCTGGTGCCTGTATGAACTGGGCTGCAAGGGGCCGACCACCCACAACGCCTGCGCCACCACCAAATGGAACGGCGGCGCGGGCTTCCCGATAGAAGCCGGACACGGCTGCCTCGGCTGCTCCGAACCCAACTTCTGGGATGCAGGCAGCTTCTACACACCGCTGGCCGCACCCACCGTAAATGTGACGACCGCCGTCGAAGCCGCGGTCGTGCTCGGCGCGGGTGCCGCCGTGGCATTGGGCGCCATGGATAGAGCCAAGAAAAAAGCAGCGCAGCACGCGCACGAAAAGCTGACCGTCAAAGACCTTTAAACGGAGGACGACTTCATGAACCCGCAAGAACTACTGTATTGGGTACGCGGAACGGGGCTGCAAATTGCAGCTGCGGTATTCCTGTTTGGAATGAGCTATCGCATGCTGCACCTCGCACTACTCGGGCGCAAAAAAAATCTTGCCGCCCCGCGCGGATCAGAATGGGGGCCGGGATTGCGCACGATCTGGCGGCGCTCCTTTGTTCTGCCCGAGTTAAGCGCGCGCGGCAAATTCACCGTAATCGCCGGCTACGCTTTTCATCTGGGTTTTCTCATCACACTGTTCTTTCTCAGCCAGCACATCGACATGCTGCGTGCCGTGCTGGGATTCGGCTGGAAAGCGCTGCCGCGCAGCATCATAGATATTACGGCAATACTCGCTATCGCCGCACTCATCGCGCTGCTGGTGCACCGCGTGATAGACCCGGTCAAGCGCATGCTGTCCGGCTTTGAGGACTATCTGACGTGGGCGCTCAGCTTCCTGCCGCTGTTGACCGGCTTCATGTTGCTGCGCGGCATCGGCGCTGACTACACGCACTTGCTGATCCTGCATCTCCTCAGCGTCGAGCTGCTGCTGATTGCCGTCCCCTTCACCAAACTCGCACACATGCTGTCGACTTTCAGCGCGCGCTGGTACAACGGTGCTTTCGCCGGCTACAAGGGGGTCAAGGCATGAATGGCGGCATGAACACATCATTGCAGCGCGGTATCAACAGTATGATCGAGCAGATCGACGCGCCGATCGCGACCTTTTTCACGTCCTGCGTGCACTGCGGCCTGTGCGCCGATGCCTGTCTGTTCTATACCGAAACGCAGGACCCGAAATACACCCCGATCTACAAACTGGAACCGCTGCGGCGTGTGTGGCAGCAACAGTACACCTTCTGGGGCAAGCTGATGCTCAAACTGGGGCTGAGCAAGCCGGTGACCGATGAAGAACTCAGCGCGTGGGAACCGCTGCTTTACGATAGCTGCACGCTGTGCGGGCGCTGTTCACTGGCGTGCCCGGTGGGCAACGACATCGTCTACATGGTGCGCAAGATGCGCGAAGGCATGGTGGCTTCAGGCCATGCGCCTGACGATCTCAAGGGCGCGACGACACGCTCGATCGAGCTGGGCAGCCCGATGGGCATTACCCTAGCCACGCTGCAGGCGCACATCAAACATGCAGAAAAGGAAACCGGCCTCACCATCCCAGTCGATAAGGAAGGGGCCGATTACATGATGGTGCTGTCCTCGGCCGAGATCGCCGATTTCAGCGAAATCATCCCGGCGCTGGCACGCATCTTTGACCACTCCAATGTTTCGTGGACGTTCGCCTCGGATGGTTACGAAGGCACCAACAGCGGCATGCAAATCGGTTCTTCCGACCTCGCCGCGGTATTGCTGAACCGAATCGTCAACGCAGCCGAGCGGCTCAAGGTGAAATACGTCATCAGCCCGGAATGCGGCCATGCCTACACCGCCTTGCGCTGGGAAGGGCCCAACCTGATCGGGCGACCTTACCCATTTGCAGTGGTACATATTATCGAGCTACTGGATGAACTGCGTGCCGCAGGCAGATTGCGCACCGAGGGCATGGACGACACCCGCCTGACTTTCCATGATCCGTGCCAGATGGTGCGCCGCGGCGGCGTAATCGAACAGCCGCGCAATCTGCTCAAACAGGTTGCCTCTAATTATGTGGAAATGTCCGACCAGGGAGTGCAGAACTGGTGTTGCGGCGGCGGTGGCGGCGTCAGCGCAATCGAGCGCGCCGAGCCTTTGCGTTTCCAGGCATTCAATCGCAAAAAAGCCCAGCTTGACGCGATTCATGTCGACACCATCGTTACCTCCTGCTCCAACTGCCGCAATGTGCTGCAGGACGGGCTGGATCATAACCACATGAAAACCAGCGTCGTCGGGCTGACCGAACTGATAGCCGACCATCTTGCTGCGAAAGGCCCATGAAACGGCAATGCTATCCGCAGATTTCGCAGATTAACCTCGGAGAGGTTCTTGTGCCCTTTAGGGTACGCAGATTTTTATGCATGCATCGGCGATGACAGCATCAACCAGAAAGTGAATGAGATTGGCAAGGAAATCTGAATTTTAATCTGTGAGAATCTGTGAAATCTGCGGACGAAATGTTTTTTTACCAGGCTAAATAAGGTACAACACCATGAACCAGACCGTAGTCGTTGATCCCGTCACCCGCATCGAAGGCCATTTGCGCATCGAGGCAGAGACCGATGCCGAAGGCCGCATCACCCAGGCTTCCAGCGCAGGCACCATGGTGCGCGGCATTGAAATCATCCTGCGCGGACGCGACCCGCGCGATGCATGGGCTTTTGCGCAACGTATCTGCGGCGTGTGCACGCTGGTGCACGGCATCGCCTCGGTGCGCGCGGTGGAAGATGCGCTGAAATACGAAGTGCCGGCCAATGCCCAGCTGATCCGCAACCTGATGATCGCCGCACAGTATGTGCACGATCATGTGATGCACTTTTATCACCTGCACGCGCTCGACTGGGTGGACGTGGTATCGGCACTGAAGGCCGACCCCAAGGCGACTTCGCAACTCGCGCAAACTGTGAGCCCTTCCTATCCCAGATCCTCACCCGGCTATTTTGCCGACGTGCAGAAAAAAATAAAAACCTTTGTCGATGGCGGCCAGCTCGGCATTTTTGCCAACGGCTACTGGGGGCACCCCGCCTACAAATTGCCACCTGAAGCCAATCTGATGGCGCTGGCACATTACCTGGATGCGCTCACCTGGCAACGCGAAGTGGCCAAGCTGCACACCATCTTTGGCGGCAAAAATCCACATCCGAATTTTCTGGTCGGCGGCGTGCCGTGCGCGATCAGCATTCACCCCGAACATGAAGGCCAGGGCAAAGGCCCGCACCATCGCGGCGGCGAGGGTGCTACTTCGCTCAATATGGTGGGGCTGCAAAACGTCAAGAACATCATCGAACAGATGCGCACCTTTGTGGACCAGGTCTATGTGCCGGACACCCTCGCCATCGCCGGTTTCTACAAGGACTGGGCGAAACAGGGCGAAGGTATAGGAAACTTCCTCACCTACGGCGACTTCCCCGAGAAAGGCATGAGCGATCCATCGAGTTACCTCATTCCGTCAGGCGTGATTCTCAATCGCGATCTGTCCACCATCTATCCGGTGGACCTGCACGACGAGAACCAGATACAGGAATATGTCTCGCACTCCTGGTACAACTACAGCGTGGGCAAGGAGAAAGGTTTGCACCCTTACAAAGGCGAAACCGAATTCAATTACACCGGCCCCAAACCGCCTTACGCCAACCTCGATACGGCCAAGGATTACTCGTGGATGAAATCACCGCGCTGGAAAGGCAAGGCCATGGAAGTGGGACCGCTGGCGCGGGTGCTGATGCTGTATGCAAAGGGACATGAGCAGACCAAAGAACTGGTCGGCATGACCCTCAAAAAACTGGACCTTCCGGTAACTGCACTGTTTTCCACACTCGGGCGCACCGCCGCGCGTACACTGGAAACCAAGATCATCGCCGACACAATGCAGACCTGGTATGACCAGCTGATCGCCAATATCAAGAGCGGCGACGTGAGAACTTTCAACGAGAAAAAATGGGACCCTTCCACCTGGCCAGCCGTCTCCAAAGGCGCAGGCTTTATGGAGGCACCGCGCGGCGCACTGGCGCACTGGGTGGTGATCAAGGATGGCAAGATCGACAACTACCAGGCCGTCGTGCCGAGCACCTGGAATGCCGGCCCTCGCGACGCGCAAGGCCAGGATGGCCCGTATGAAGCCGCGCTGAAAGGCCACCAGCTGCATGACCCGAAACAGCCAATCGAAATCCTGCGCACCATCCACAGTTTCGATCCCTGCATTGCCTGCGCCGTGCATGTAACTGACCCCAATGGCGAAGAACTGGTCAAAGTAAAAATTAAATAACACGCTCCTGTAGGAGCACGCCCTGCGTGCGAATCGCGGCCAGGGGCCGCTCCTACACAGGAATTACGGTATAGGTTTCGCAAGTAAATACAGTTCAATAAATCAGCAAAGGAAAACCATCATGAAACAAAAATCCACTGCGCAACTGCTCTCCCTGTTACTCCTGCTGGGCATCAGCGGCACGGCCTGCGCCCATCCCGGCCACGATTCATCCGGGCTGGGCGCAGGCCTGCTGCATCCATTCAGCGGCATGGACCACCTCCTAGCAATGGTTGCCGTTGGGCTGTGGGCGGGGCAAAACGGCATGCGCAAGGTGTGGCTGCTGCCTGCTACGTTCATGCTGCTGCTCGTCGCCGGTGCCGGCGCAGCGCTGTTCGTTCCATCCCTGCCGCTGATCGAAACCGGCATCGCCGCATCCGTATTAGTGCTGGGGCTGATTAGCGCACTCTCGCTGAAAGTTCCGGCCCGGCTCAGCATCGCGCTCACCGCCGTGTTTGGCTTTGTGCATGGCTATGCCCACGGCGTGGAAATGCCCGGCAGCGCCGCACCTGTCCTGTATGCGCTGGGTTTCCTCAGTGCCACTGCTGCATTGCATTTCACCGGTATCTCGCTGGGTTTGGCTATGCGCGGGCGCTTCGCCCCCTGGGCGCAGGCGATAGGCGCGGCTATCGCACTGTCCGGTGTATGGATGCTCAGCTAGCCCATAAGAAGTTGTGAGCCCTGGGTGCGCCGTGCGCAGGGTTGACTCGCATTTGTTATTGACCGGTTTGCGCCCGAACTTATCATTCAATCATGTTATTACACTGCTCGAAACCGGCCATTCATCAGGTACAGCTTCCGACATTCTCCGGGCTGCGCAAAGGGATTTGCGTAAGTCCTATAACTCCGGTCAATCTGCGGCAAGCGGCAACAGCCGCCCTTCCTTGAGTAATGCGGTGCAGACCTCTACCGACAAAGGTTTTGAATAGTAATAGCCTTGTATCTCGTCACAGTTATTGCGCCGCAGAAAAGAGAGCTGCGCTGCGGTTTCCACACCCTCAGCGATCACTTTCATTCTCATGTTATGCCCCAGATCGATGATGGTGCGCGTGATCAAGGCATCGTCAGCATTCGTCGTAATGTCACGGATAAAGGATTGATCAATTTTCAACACATCCGCAGCAAAACGCTTGAGATAATTCAGGCTCGAGTGTCCGGTGCCAAAATCATCCACCGACAATTTCACACCCAGCGACTTCAGATCGCGCAGCGTTTGAATGGCCCGATCCACGTCTTTCATGATAATGCTTTCGGTAATCTCGAGTTCCAGAAATTTTGCCTCCAGCCCGGTTTCTTCGAGTACCTGTTGCACCAATTTGCAAAGGTCCTGACGATGAAATTGAACGGCGGAAAGATTGACTGCCACGCAGCACGGTTTTATCCCCATGCTCTGCCAAGCCTTGGCCTGCGCGCAAGCGGTGCGCAGCACCCATGACCCCACTTGGACGATCAGCCCATTCTCTTCCAGCAAGGGAATGAAGGCGGCCGGAGAAACCAAGCCACGTTCGGGATGATTCCAGCGCAGCAACGCCTCCAGCCCGCAGATTTCGCCGCTACGAAGATCGATCTTGGGTTGGTAATGCAGTTCAAATTCATCTCTCTCCAATGCCAGGTGTAATCCGCTGTCAAGCTGCATGTCACGCTGCGCGCGCTGATTCATTTCTGCCTGGAAGAAACAGAATTGATTGCGCCCGTCATCATGTGCCTGATGCAATGCGGCGGCTGCGCTTCTGAGTAACTCGTGCGCACTTTTCCCGTCAGCGGGAGCCACGGCGATACCGATGCTGGCCGTCAAATGCAACTGATGCTCGGCAATTTGTAACGGTACAGCCAGTGCCTCCATGGCTTTTTTTGCCACCACCGTGGCATCCGCTACCGCATCCATGCTCAGCAGAATCATTACAAATTCGTTACCGCCGATTCGCCCCACCGTATCACTTTCGCGCAGACAATTACTCAGCCGTAGCGCCACTTGCTTGAGCAATTCATCACCGTGCGCGGATCCGAGGCTATCGTTAATCAGCTTGAAGCGATCCAGATCGATCAGCATTATCACTACTGCCCCCTCTCCACGCTGCGCGAGGGTGTAGGCATAGTCGATGCGGTCATAGATCAGGCTGCGATTCGGCAGGCCGGTCAGGACATCGTACTGCGCCAGATATTGCGCGCGTTCCTCGGCCTTTCTATATGCCGTGATGTCCCGCACCATAAAAAGAAGGAGCATCTGCCCTTCTTCCGTCACTGCCCTCGAGATGTCCGCCACATAGTAATATTTGCCCTGCGCATCGTGCCGCTCGAAAGCCAATCCGGAACGGATTTCTCCGCGCTCAAGGACGCTCTCAAGTTCTCCGGTTAAATTTTCACTCGCCCCCAGCAGCTTGCTTATTGATAGCCCAATACAAGTTTCCGCTGTGTCCAAGTCAAACATGTCCAGCAATGCCTTGTTCACCATGCGCACGGTTAGCGCCGGATCCACCACCACCAGACCGGAAGGCATGTCGGCAATTATTTGTTTGCTATATCTCTTTTCCCGGGAAATCGCCTGATGTTCGGCATGAAAATAGGTGTCGAGTGCCAGTTCCATATCGAAAAAAACGATCTTGAGCAGCGCGCTGTAGGTGGCAATACACTTTTCTGCATTCCCCCCCCATCAAATGGTAAAGGATGGGCATCAGTTCGTGCAGATACTTGCGATAGGCCCCTATATACCATTGCGGAGTCAGCCCGACGCGCTGGTGAACCACACCTACGTGCAGGCGGTTCTCCACGTATTTCAAACCATACTCGCCCTCGGTGAGTTGACTGAAATAAACTGACTGGGAGTGTTTAAGACGTTCCAGCCTCTCGGGGGTATCGAGCAAGGACCGCAACTGGGGAAAGTGCTGCAGGTGCCGATAAAATGCCTCGCTGAAAGGATTACGCTGCGTTTCCAAACCGACATGCAGCTCTTTAAGCAGCGAAACATCTGCCTCGGTAAATTCAAGAAATTCTTTACGTACCGCCACTTCGGCGTCATCGAAACCCATTTCGGCAGAAATAGGGTAATTTTCGTTAAAATTGTCCATCTGATACCTAATCCCCACTCTATTTTTTTATTTCAAAAAACCATCTTCAGAATATGGACATCTATTTAACATTTGTCAAGGAAGCTCAATCTTGTCATGGAGAATACTTGCATATTTGACAGCAGCGAAAAACAAAGAAGAAACGCTATCCACACCTGGCAGACGTGCCTGGCTCGCACTAATTGATATACCGGAATAGTACAATAATATAGGTTCAAATTTGAAGTGCAGCAGCGATATGGCCAAGCGTAGCTGCTTCATGAAGGCCTCGTTCTGACCATGTGCTGCAGACGACAAAAACGATCAGCTCTGCCTCAGTAACACCTCGAACTGCTCAACCGGCACCGGCTTGCCAAACAGATACCCTTGGCAGTGAGTGCAACCCATATCCATGAGGAGTTGTCGTTGCTCTTCCGTCTCGACCCCTTCGGCAATGACGTCCAGGTTCAGGCTGTGCGCCATGGCAATGATGGTGCGCACAATCGCTTTATCGCTGCTATCGACGATAATATCGCGTACGAACGACTGGTCAATCTTGAGCTGATCGAGCGGCAGCTTCTTGAGGTATTGCAAGGATGAATAGCCGGTGCCGAAGTCGTCCAATGAAAGCTGGACACCGATTTCTTTCAATGCGCTCATGGTTGCAATGATGCCTTCGATGTCCTCCAGCAACATGCTTTCGGTCAGTTCCAGCTTGAGCAGCATCGGATTAATCTCATGGTGTTGCACTGCAGCCTGCACTTGAGCCACGAAACCAACCTGGCGGAATTGTTTGGCACTTACGTTCACTGCCAGAACCAGGTCTCGGGTGAGGGCTTCTTGCTGCCATGCCTTGAGCTGGGTGCAAGCCGTCTCCAGCACCCATTGCCCGATGGGTAGTATCAGCCCCGTTTCTTCCGCGAGCGGAATGAATTGGGCAGGAGACACTAAACCATGTTCAGGGTGTATCCAGCGAATCAATGCTTCTGCACCCAATGGACGGCGCGAACTGTCCACCTGCATCTGGTAATACAAATGGAATAGCCGGTTCTCCAGGGCTTTGTATAATTCTTCTTCCAAAGCAACGCTATCGTTGATGGTTTTTTGCATCTGCGGGTCAAAGAAGCGCAGGGTGTTGCGGCCGCTTTTCTTGGCTTGATACATGGCGATGTCGGCTTGTTTCATCAGATCCTCTTTCGCCAATTGATGGTCATTGAACAGGGTGACACCGATACTAGCGGTGCTGCGGTGCTCGTGCGTGCGAAGCTGGCACGGCTGGCTGAACGTAGCGAGAATTTTCTCGCCGACGGCTTTAGTCTGCGTAGCCGCTTCCATGGAGTTTTCGCTCAGGTCTTCCAGCACCACCACGAACTCGTCACCGCCCAGACGGGCCACGGTGTCGCCTTCGCGCACACAGGACTCCAGACGTTGCGCCACTTGTTGCAGCAGCAGGTCACCGATGTCATGGCCGAGGCTGTCATTGATGGTCTTGAAGTTGTCCAGGTCAATGAACAGCAGCGCACCTTCCCTGCCACTACGCGCACTGGAAGCCAATGCCTGCTGGAGCCGGTCCACGAGAAGCCGCCGGTTCGGCAGACGAGTGAGAGGGTCGTAGAACGCCAGGTGCTGGATCTCTTCTTCTGCTGCCTTACGTTCCGTTATATCGATGTGTGATCCGACATAATGGGTGACCGCGCGGTCACCTCCTTTGACGGCGGAGATGGTGAGCCATTTTGGATATATCTCACCATTTTTGCGTCGATCCCAGACTTCTCCCTGCCATGTTCCGGTGCGAAGGATGGTCTCCCACATCGCGCGATAGAACTCCGCGTTGTGGTGGCCAGACTTGAACAGGCGCGGTGTCTGGCCCACGGCTTCCTCGGCCGTATAGCCGGTGGTCTCGGTAAATGCCTTGTTGACCCGCAGGATCACACCGTCGACATCGGTGATTATCACGCTTTCTTGCGACTCAAAGGCGGTGGCGGAGATGCGCAGGTCGAGCGCCATCCTGTGCGATTCGCGCACGTAAAGCACGACCACCGAAGCGGTGACAATCAGCATACTGCCGGCAGTCACGAGCAAGACGAAGAGCCAATACCTTTCGCTGCCAAGGCGCACCAGTTCGTCCAGCGGACGGGGCGCGTAAATGGTTATACCGTCCTCTGGCAGGCTCTTGGAGGCAAGCACTGTCGGCGAATTTTTTCCCCCGACAAGCACTGCGGAAGGGAATTGCGCGTTCCCCCAGGGAGTAATCTCCAAAGGCTCAAACACACTCCGTTTATACTGCATCAGCATATTCTCAGTAGACAGTTTCGCGATGGAGACATTGGGCAGGGTGCGGAATTCGAGGTGCTTGTCAGGCGCCAGGACGATGACACCATTGGCATCGGCGATGAATGCGTTAGCCTGACTCGTCCAGGATTCAAATTTTGTGATGTCCCGTTTGACGACCACGGCACCGAGGAAGCGCCCTGTTTCAAACACTGGATAGGCGTAGAACAGGCCGGGCACATTGGTTGTCCGCCCCACGGCATATTGATGGCCAGGTAGCCCCGCCTGAGCACGCGGGAAATACACGCGATCAGCGTAGTTCGATCCGACAGGGCTTCCGGGCTTGTCTGCGGTATTGGAGGCGATGCAATCACCCGCAGCATTGATGATAAATATACTGTCGGCGCCGAGATTAGTCGCCGCGATGCGGAGAGAGTTGTTTAGCTCACCGAGCACCCTGTCCTGAGTCCAGCGTTGCTTGCGCTCCTCATAAGCCAGCGCTGAAGGCGCAGCATTCGCGCCGAAGCGGCGCAACACCCGATGAGTATCCTCGTCGCGAGAGAACACCAGCGAAATGCCCTTGAGCAGTTTTATGCTTTCGTCGATGTTGTTGGCAACCTGCTCACCCTGCTGCGTGGCGAGTTGCGATTCCTGTTGGTACAGCTTGTTGGCGAGACTGCTGTAGTAATAATCTGCACTCAACCACGCGATGACTCCCCAGCCGACGATTAACAAACCTATCAACCTGTAGGATCGTCCAACCGATAACAGGTTGGGCTTCCCGATGTAGGTTGCAACGATGGTCACGACGATAATCAAGCTCGTCGCGGCCAGCACGATAGCAGCGAGAAATGTTGGTGCTATCCCGGCATCGACAATGGTGGTATCGCCATCGCGAATGAAATATGCGGCCGCCATCGCCGTGTAGTGCATGCCAGAGACGGCAAGCCCCATCACCACCGCGCTGGCGATTGTCACCCCTGTATTCCAGCGGGACTGCAAGTGGAATTTGATCCACAAGGCCAGCGTGGCGAGAGCGATGGCGACAAGGAGGGACAGTGAGAACAGCTGGATGTCGTAGCGAATCAGGCCATTCAGGCGCATTGCCGCCATTCCTGCGTAGTGCATGGCGCCGATACCGACGCCGATCAGTAGTCCGCCCGTGGCGAGGCGTGTATGGGATAGCTCACGGCGGCTGATGATTTTTATCGCAAGGGTGCTGGCAAGGATGCCGGGGATCGTCGATAACAAGGTGATAGTGGCGTTGTAGCTGCTCGAGCAGGGCAGGCTGAAAGCCAGCATGCCGACGAAATGCATTGCCCATATGCCGATGCCCAGGCACAGGCCGCCGCCGGCAATCCACATCCTCCTTGTCGTTGCTGTTGTGGCGATCGAAACGTGCTGTGAGACCAACAGGGCAGCATAAGACGCGAATATCGCAACGACGATGGAAAGGCTGACCAGCACGGGGTCATAGCTCCCCGCGTAAAGCACGCTGCTTTCGGGAGGCGAGATAACAAGATGAAGAAAATTCAGCATCGAAGTAACCATGGCACGTAAATACTTTCCCAAAAATGAGAATGCGACGCCGCTTCCCTCGCATAGAGCGAGATAGTAACCGTTTGCAGCTTGCAGTGGAAGCTCTGCTCTGCCACCGTTGGCTCTTGGCCGATTTGATGCCATTCACCAGTGTTAGCTACTGCTCGCTAATCGACTACTGATTGACGGTAACAGAACCGGTTGGCCGAAATACTTTTGCTACAAAATCTGTGGGTAATTTGAGGTATAAATGACTCTCAGTGCGCGCGATTGAGCGCAGCATTACGATAACTTCAATTGTGACTTTGATTTTCTGCCAGGTGCTGCTGGAGGAGTAAATCCAGCCAAGCGGCATTTTATCCCCTCGATTTTCTTGCCCTTCTCGAACCTGATCGAATGGCACGTCATAATCTCTCCCTGGGCAGAAAGTTCTGACAAATGAAGGCGCACTTTGGCAAGCGAAATACCTAGAGCTTCAGCGATCTCCGTATCGAGTCGCTCACCATGCGTTTTCAGGTATTGCAGAATTTCTTTCATAGATTTGTACACATCACCGATATAGCCTAAGTTGCGAATATAACACTCGGGGGGGCAGGCCACGGTTTTTTGCAATCAATCGTGGCCTGTCCCTGAATGCCATGTTGCGGTAATCACTGCTATTGCGCGCGAGCAATCCACTCCAGCCATTCATCCATTCCCGCGCCGCTGGTGGCGGAGAGCTGGATAATTTCGATATCAGGATTAACACGCCGTGCATTGGCGGTCGCCAGCGCCACATCAAAATTGAGGTAGGGAAGCAGGTCGCATTTATTCAACAGCATCAGGCGTGCAGCGCGAAACATGTCGGGATATTTGAGCGGCTTGTCCTCGCCTTCGGTCACGGACAACACCACGACTTTGCATTCTTCCCCCAGATCGAAAGAGGCGGGGCACACCAGGTTGCCGACATTTTCAATAAACAGCACGGACTCTGTCGGCAGGCTGAGCTGCTTCAGTGCCTGGCCAACCATGCCGGCATCGAGATGACAGCCCTTGCCAGTGTTGATCTGGACAGCCTGCACACCGGTTGCGCGTATGCGTTCGGCATCATTTTCGGTCTGCTGGTCGCCCTCAATCACGGCCATCTGTTTTTTATTCTTGAGTGCCTCGATGGTGCGCACCAGCAGCGTGGTTTTGCCGGAACCCGGACTGGAAACCAGGTTGAGCGCAAGCATGTGGCGTGCATTGAAGAAAGCGCGGTTAGTGGCCGCCAGGGCATCATTCTTGGCAAGGAGGTCACGCTCAACCAGTATCCTGCGCGTGTTTGCCGGGTCTGGATTATGTATTGCTGCCGGAGCGGGGTTATGTATGAGAATCAGCGCAGGGGTATTTACTGGGGCGGGATGCGCGGCCTCAGCACGCGGGCGGTAGGAGACGGCACCTTGCGTTCCCTTGCGCGCAGCGCGTTTAGCGGCGGCCTTGCCGCCTATCAGCACATCATGGCTACCGCAACCGCATGTGGTACACATATTCTCACTCCTTATCCGGCATGAGCTACCGTTTATTCCACTTCCAGATCCTTGACGCGCATTTCGTTGCCGCTGGTTATCTCGACACGCGCATCGCCACATTCAGGGCACAGCCCATAGCGCTCGCTCAGGTTGACGTTTTTGCCGCACTCCATGCACCAGCCCGTGCCCGCTACGTCGACTATTTCCAGCCTGGCACCTTCGGCAATGCTGCCGCGCGTGACGGCATCAAAACAGAAAATCATTGCCTCAGGCTCCACGGCAGATAATACGCCTATCTCCAGCACAACAGTGCGCACGCGCTTGAATGGCTGAACCCGCGCCGTATCTTCGATTATTTGCAGCACGCTCTCGGCCAAAGACATTTCATGCATATCAATCAAATCCCGCTGTTGGGAGCAAATAGAGATGTCCGGTTTTATATCACATGAATTGCCCGCTTTGTGCGCAGAAACAATATATGTTTTTACCAGCCAGACTCGCGCTCAGGCGTTGCGGTAATCTTGTGTATGCTCAAGTCTGCGCCGTTAAACTCTTCTTCGGCGCTCAGGCGTATTCCCACAACTTTATTCATCAGGAAATACACTGCATAGCCACCAACGAAAGCAATGCCTACGCCCATCAGGGTGCCGATGAGCTGCGACATGAAGCCGATCTTGATTTCGACTCCATCTATGATAGTTCCACCCAGCCCACCCAGCGCTTTCATGCCAAAGATGCCGGCAGCCAGGCCACCCCATGCGCCGCACAATCCGTGCAATGGCCATACGCCGAGCACGTCATCTATCTTCCAGCGGTTTTGCGTGAGGATAAACATCCATACGAACAAACCGCCTGCAATACCGCCTGTCACTAACGCGCCTAGCGGATGCATCACATCAGAGCCTGCGCACACTGCCACCAGCCCAGCCAGGGGGCCGTTATGCACAAAACCTGGGTCGTTCTTGCCGACCCACAGTGCAACCAGCGTACCGCCCACCATCGCCATCAGCGAATTGACCGCGACCAGGCCGCTGATTTTGCTGATTTCCTGCGCGGACATCACGTTGAAACCAAACCAGCCTACGGTGAGTATCCACGCACCCAGTGCGAGGAAGGGAATGCTGGATGGCGGATGTGCCGAGATGCGGCCTTCCTTGTTGTAACGCCCGCGTCGCGCACCCAGAATCAACACCGCCGCCAGCGCTATCCAGCCACCCACGGCATGCACCACTACTGAGCCGGCGAAGTCATGAAACTCCGCGCCAAAATTTGATTGCAACCAACTCTGGATGCCGAAGCGATGGTTCCACGCGATGCCTTCAAAGAAGGGATAAATAAAGCCCACCAGCATAAAGGTGGCAATCAGCATCGGGTTGAAGCGCGCACGCTCGGCCACGCCGCCGGAAATGATTGCAGGAATCGCGGCAGCAAAGGTCAGCAGGAAGAAAAATTTGACCAGCTCATAGCCACTCTTCTGCGCCAGCTCTTCCGCTCCGGTGAAGAAGTTGACACCATAGGCAATGCTGTAGCCGATGAAGAAATACGCCAATGTCGAGATGGCAAAATCGGTGATGATTTTTACCAGCGCATTGACCTGGTTTTTTTTGCGCACCGTACCCAGCTCCAGAAATGCAAATCCGGCATGCATAGCCAGCACCATAATGGCACCCAGCAAAATAAATAATGTGTCACTGCCAACTTTCAGATTTTCCATTCTCGACCTCTTTACATGCAAATAATTTCAATGACAACAATCTTACGCCCAGCAACCTTTGTATTCATTTAGCCCAACCATTCAGGATTTTCTCCAGCCAGAATAGTCCAACGATGGTTTTGCTATCGCTGATCTTGCCCTGACGTACCCAATCTATTGCGTCATCCATGCTTAACTCAAACACCTCAAGAAACTCACCATCGTCGAGTTGCCGGCCCTGATGACTGAGGCCCCGTGCCAGGAAATATTCCAGTCGCTCGTCGGCATAACCGATGCAAGGCCACGCAGTCGTCAGGTGTATCCATTCGCGTGCAACATAGCCGGTTTCTTCCAGCAATTCACGCTGCGCGGTGACCATTATATCTTCGCCATGGTCTATCTTGCCTGCGGGGATTTCGATGAACTCCCTCTGCGCTGCATAGCGAAACTGGCGCTCCATGATCAGCTTGCCATTATCCAACAACGCCAAGATAGCGACAGCGCCCGGATGAGTGATGTATTCACGCGAGCTGACACTGCCATCCGGCATGCGTGCATTATCTTTGCGCACTTTGATAAAGTTGCCGTCGTACGACAGTGTGCTATCGATCTGCGTTTCTTTAAGGTCCATTCCGGGAAGCTTCATGTCCATGCTCCGTAAACAAACACTCCCGCCGCAGCGAGAGTGTTATTCATTCTTTGGTCAAACTGCCATTTAGCTTTAATGCAGCAGCAATGATTTTTGCACTGAAACCGCGCATACCGTCATCAACCAGCCGGGCATGATGCCCAGCGCAAGCACTGCCAAGCCGTTAAACGATATCAGCAAGCCGCTGTCCGGCTGAATACGGATAGGTTCATGGCTTTCCGGCGCATCAAAGTACATCAATTTAACGATGCGCAAATAATAGTACGCACCTATCAGCGAGAACAGCACCGCGATAATTGCCAGCTCAATATGACCGGTATTAACGATAGATTCCAGCACCGAAAACTTGGCGTAGAAGCCTGCTGTTGGTGGTATTCCAGCCATCGAGAACATCAGCAGCAGCATGACAAAAGCGAGCCATGGGCTGCGCTGGTTCAAGCCTTTGAAGGCATCCAGTGTGTCGGCCTCATAGCCTTCGTGCGACAGCAACATAATCATGCCTAACGCACCCAGACTCATCAACGCATAAACCACGATGTAAAACATCGCAGAGCCATAGCCATCGATGCCACCACTCAGTACACCGAGCAGAAAAAATCCCATATGCGCAATGCTTGAGTATGCGAGCATGCGTTTGAAGTTGGTCTGTGCGATGGCGCTGATATTACCCACTGCCATGGACAGCACGGCCAGTATCATTAACATGCCGCTCCAGTGGATCATCAGCGGTTGCAGACCATCTACCAGCATGCGCATCACGAATGCAAAAGCCGCCAGCTTGGGTGCAGAACCTATCAGCATCACCACCGCTGTGGGTGCACCCTGGTAGACGTCCGGGACCCACATATGGAACGGTACTGCGCCCAGTTTAAATGCCAGTCCTGCCACCACAAACACCAGGCCGAACACCAATAAATTGGGGTTGCTTACGCCGTGTTTGATTGCTGCAGAAACCGCATTCACGTCCAGTGTGCCAGTGGCGCCGTAGAGCATGGACATGCCGTATAACAGCAAACCGGAAGCAAGCGCACCCAGAATAAAGTACTTCATCGCCGCTTCGGTGGCGATCGCAGAATCACGCTGCAGTGCAACCATCGCGTACAGGCTCAGGGACATCAGCTCCAGGCCGATATACATGCTTAGGAAATGGCTGGCAGAAATCATCACCATCATGCCGAGCAGTGCAAACAGGGTCAGCACCATAAATTCGCCGGTGAACAGGCCGCGCGTCAGCAGATAGTTGCGTGAGTACACCAGTATCATCGACACCGTTATGTAGCTCAGCATCTTCAATACATCGGACATCAGGTCAGCCACAAACATGTTGTGGAACAGATGTGTCACGCCGGGTTGGTGGGTCGTCAAGGTAATCAGTGCAAGACCCACCAGGGTCAGTTGCACCAGCAGGTAGGTAAGCGTTTTCTGCTGGCTGACTACAAACAGATCCACAATCAGGATAGTGCAAGCCATTACCAGCAAAAATATTTCTGCGTAGGCGGGGAACAGGGTGGACAAATAACTCATATCTTCCTCAATATTACTTATAACTTCGAGTGACCCTTATAACTTCGAGTGACCAAGATGTACGATCAAATCATTCACTGATGTGTGCATCATTTCACTGAATGGCAGCGGATACACACCCATGCCCAGCACGCAAACTGCCAGTATTGAAAATATAATTTTTTCACGCAGCGTGATGTCGCTCAGATGCGCAACATGTTCATTGCTGACCACGCCAAAAAATACGCGCTT
>Ga0315268_10003575_pt1 | contig 17123 bp, 20 predicted proteins | sample C1_top_MG_FD_204535 | JGI IMG/M metagenome (GOLD analysis project Ga0315268, IMG submission 204535) | Sediment microbial communities from Yellowstone Lake, YNP, Wyoming, USA - C1_top | ecosystem: Environmental > Aquatic > Freshwater > Lake > Sediment | place: USA: Wyoming | collected 2017-08-01
AAAGTATCCCTCCGGATCCTTTGAAGCGATTTCGCGCGCCAGGCGAATAGCCCCGTCCGTGTTTTCGAGCGGGCTGGAAAAGACCAGTTCCGCGCCATAAGCACGCAGAATCTTGACGCGTTCTGAGCTGGCGTTTTGCGGAATCACCAACTTGGCGCGATAGCCGCGTGAGGCGCACAGCATCGCATACGCGATTCCCATGTTGCCGGAAGTGGCATCCAGCAAAGCAACATCCGGTGAGAGTTTCTTTGCACGCTCGGCGGCCAGGATGATTTCGCGCGCTGGCCGGTCTTTGACCGAGCCGCTAGGGTTGAACCACTCGGCTTTGGCGTACACCTCGACGGGCCGCACGCCGGCGGCCAGCCGGTCTAACGGTATGAGGGGAGTGTTGCCGACCAGGTCAAAGATGTCCGTCCCCATCGCCACGCGCACCTGGCCGAGTCTCGTTTGCGTCAAGACTGTACTATTCATTTTCTACCTCGCATCCCAGGCAAACAAAAAGACCAACACGGCGCTGTCAAGCAACGTGCTCACACACGGTCCAGAAACGTGCGGAAGCAACAGTTACCCCGGGTCGGTTGGTCTTACAGACTAGCGGAGGTAACTATCGCCCCCGCGTCATACACGAGCAACGAAGCATCGTTGCACTCCTTTACTCGGAAGTTCTTGGTTCCGTGCTTATTATAGCACATTCTTTAATTTTTTGCAAATTATTCTCAATTATTATGGAGGCCATTCTACTGGTACATTCCAGTCCAAATCGGGTCACAATGCTCGGCTCTAGAAACAATAAAGTTAACTTGACAGAATACTGGCAGACAAACTGTCTCTAGTACCTATTTCCCCGTTGACTTGAAGGCAAGTTATGCTATAATCATGTCCAGTGGTCTGACCGCCATACCACAGGTGCTATATGAAGATCCTACCAGTCGAACACAAGTCTTTGACCAAGGTCGTCGCCGGAAAACTGGTCGCCTCCATCCTGGATGGCACATTCCGGCCAGGCGATCAACTGCCGCCCGAGCGCGAATTGATCAGCCAACTGGGCGTCAGCCGCGCGACCCTCCGGGAAGCTCTCAAGGCGCTGGAAGAAAACAAGCTGATTGAGGCTCGTCCGGGCGTGGGGTGGTTTGCCCGCGCAGTGGAGGAATCCAACGTGGCTGAGGCGCGCGAACTGGCCCGAGGCGACAGCGATAGTAGATCTGTTAAGGTTTCGCCTGCCACTGTCGAACCGCCGACGGGTCCTCACCGCCTGGCCGTCACGTCCGAAAAGCCGCTGCGCATCCCCAACTTGCACACCGAGCGCTCGGGCACGTTCGAGTTCATCTCGTGGTGGGAACGAGAGAAGGTTCAGGCCGCCAAGGTGATGGTCGTCGGCGCGGGCGCTCTGGGGAACGAGGTCATCAAGAACCTGGCCCTGATGGGCATCGGCCACCTGTTCGTGGTTGATTTTGACACCATCGAGGCAGCCAATCTCAGCCGCTCGGTGCTTTTCCGCCAGGCCGACTCGAATCGAAGCAAAGCCGAGATCGCAACGGCGCGCGCCAAGTCACTCAACCCAGACATCCACGTCCAATATCTGCACGCAGACGTGACCGCCCACCTGGGCCTGGGCCTGATCCGCCGCATGGACGTGGTCATCGGGTGCCTGGACAATCGCGAGGCCCGTCTGGCTGTCAATCGTTACTGTTACTGGATGGACAGGCCGTGGGTAGATGGCGCCATTCAGGAGCTGCTAGGGTTGATGCGGGTATTCGTCCCCGGCCAGGGCGCTTGCTTTGAATGCACACTGACGGAGCAGGCCCGGCGCGATCTCTCGCTGCGCTACTCGTGCCCGCTGCTGGCCCGCCAGAATATCCTGCTCGGCAAGGTCCCCACCACCCCGACGATTGCCTCCATCATCGGCGCCATGCAATCGCAGGAAGCGCTCAAGCTGATTAACGGCATGCCTGTCGAGCCAGGCAAGGTCGTTCACTATAACGGCCTGACCAACGAAATGCACACAAGCGCCTACGTGGCGCGAGAGGATTGTGAGAGTCATTGGACTTATGGCGACGTCGTCGAGCTGCCTGCTCGTGCCGAGCACACCACGCTGAGCGAATTGCTGCGCATCGCTCGAGCCGACCTGGGGCCGGATGCAGTCATCGAGCTCGACCACGAGCTGATCCTCTCGCTCGAATGCCCCAAGTGCAAGACGGTCGAGCAGGTCCTCAAGCCACTGCCCGAGGTCAGCTTCGAAGCAGGGCACTGCCCCACGTGTGGGGTGCTGCGCGAGACGCGGATGACACATCTGATCACCGGCGAGGAATCCTTTCTGGATCGCACCCTCGCCAACGTCGGTATCCCCAAGCTGCATGTTCTGCGGGCGCGCAACACGCGCGAATACCGCTTCTATGAATTGACAGGCGATCTGGCAGAAACACTGCATTTTCGGCACTTTGAAAAGCCAGCACACGAAGCGACGCTCAATCTTCGCCGCCGCATTCGCCTGGGAGAAGAAGTCCGCCTGGAAGATGCACACCGCAACCCGGCGCGCGGCCGGGTGGTGTTGCGTGATTGAGGCTGGCCATGGCTGCTCGAGCTGATGCGATGAGTACACCTTCTGGCTCCATATTACGCCCGCTCCACGTCGAGCTGCTTCGACGATTGGGCCTCGTGTTTTTGATCACGCTGGCTGTGGCCGCTAGCTTCGCCATGGTCTACAAGGTGAATACCACGATCCTCCCGCTGGCGCTGACGGTCACCTTCGCTGCGGGTCTGGGACTGGCTTCCGGTTTTTCAGCGCGCTGGATCCTTCGGGGCCATTCCGGACTGCTGCGTGGGCTGGTTGCGCTGACGGCGCCCATCTTTGGACTGACTCTGCTCGGCCTGATCACTTTCGGCATGACCGGCATCAGCCTGGTGAACCATGCCCGCATTGACCCCGACTGGGGCGCACTGAGACAAATTGCGCTGGGAGCAATCGCGGCCTGGCTGGCGTTGCGATCCTGGCAGACCACCGCGCCCCGTGAAAGCATTTCGCGCGAGCCAGAGCCGCCATCGCAGCGCCCGGCTCGGCGAGCACCGGCGGCCAGAACTCGTCGCCGTCGGGACCCAGTGGCGGCAGCTCCTCACCGCCGGCTGCATTTGCCGGTTCTTGCTCAATTGCATCGGCCGACCTTTCCTCGGCTGCACATGCCAGCCTTACCTCGACTGGGAATCCGGCTTGCCTTGCCGCTGGGACGTCGCCAGTCCCAGGTCCGGCTTGACCGGAACGAGGAGCACCGATGCCCGTACTGTCTGGAGCCGGTCAGCCGAAACGATCCACGCGGAGTCGTCGTATGCAAGATCTGCCACAGTTATCACCACGCCGATTGCTGGGCGGTGACCGGCATGTGCCAGGTGCCGCACCATCATGACTAAACATGGTTAAAGAGGAGATGCGCGATGTCTGATCTTTCCATTACCATTGTCTTGCCGGGCGGCGGCGCTCGCACCGCCGAGGTCCCCGACGATGTGGCCGTCCGAGACCTGTTGGCCGAGCTGGCCTCGCTCCTAAAGCTGCCTACCGTCGGTCCAGATGGCCGCCCGATGGGTTACCGGCTCGATAGCAAAGCTTTGGGTCGAGAGCTGCGCGAAGACGAAACGCTCGCTTCGGCCAGCGTCCCCGGCGGCGACCGGCTGATCCTGACGGCCGACATCACCGCCGGCGCGGGAGCGGTCTTGCTGGATGCCAGTCCTCGCATGCGCCGCTTGCGGGGCGATCAGGAACTGATGAACGAGCTGGCGGCGCGCAGTTCGATGATCAGTTTTAGAGCCGAGCCGGTCGGGACGGGGCTGCCTCCTGAGCGATACATTGTCACTTTCAAGTGCAAGGGGATTACGGGCATAGACAAAAAGGGACGCCCAAAATTCGGCGAGCATCACCAGGTAGAGATCTATCTGCACAACCAATACCCACAGCGTTGGCCGGGGCTCAAATGGCTGACGCCGATCTGGCATCCCAATATCAATCACATCAACGGAAGTGTATGCATCGATGCCGCTTGGTGGACGGCCAGCCGCTCGCTCGACCGCCTGGTGATCATGCTGGGCGAGATGGTCCAGTACAAGAACTTTCACGACGACCCGACCAAGCCACCCTTCCCGTGGGACATGGAGGCGGCGCGCTGGTGTCGAGAGTATCATGCGGGTCACCCCCATGCTTTTCCGGTGGACAAGCGAGAGTTGTTGCGGCCGGAGCGGGTAAAGCTCAAGCCATCTGGCAAGGAAGCCAAGCCCCGCATCCGGATCAAGTAAATCCGTCGCGCTGTCCGTCACCTGGACCACTTGAGTGACAGGCAGCAACCATCATCTTGAGGAGGGTACGAAAATGGCAGACGTTCCTGTAACCCTAGTGCTCCCAGCAGGAGGCACGCGCACAGCCGAAGTTCCTGACGACGTGCCGGTGAAAGAGTTGATTCCCGAGCTGACGACTTCGTTGGAGCTCCCAACCACCGGGCCGGATGGCCGCCCGATGAGCTACCGAGTTGACAGCAAGGCACTCGGACGAGAGCTGCAAGAGGAAGAAACTCTGGCTGCAGCCAAGGTGCCGCAGGGAGATCGCCTCATGCTCACTGCCGACGTGACGGCGGGATGAGCACGAACAAGCCACCGGAGTGCAGCCTTCAGACTGCAAGCTAAAGACTGCACTCCGGCAATTCTCATGAGCGAAAGATCAGCCATGTCAGAGTCTCACATCCACCTCCTTCCGTCCGAAGAGCCGGCGTCGCATTGCTCGCGTATCCCAACCCCACGCGCCCGCCGCTGGCGCTCGCCGCTCGAGAGCGACGAACAGAAACCCGTTGTCTCGGTTTTCGTGACGCCACGAGCCTACGTGCGCTTCTGCGCCCACGCCGGGAGCGACCTGGATCACGAAGTCGGCGGCGTGTTAGTAGGCGAACGATACGCGGACGAGACCACCGAAGAGCCGTTTATCATGGTGGAAGCTGTGCTGCCGGCCCGGCACACCCGGCAGGGCAGCGCCTACCTGACCTTTACCCAAGACAGCCTGGTCGCCCTGAACGACGAGCTCGAGGAACGCTACCCGGGCAAGGAGATGGTCGGCTGGTACCACACTCACCCGCGCATGGGCGTGTTTCTCTCGGGATACGATACCTGGTTGCACGAGTATTTTTTCCCAGCGCCCTGGCAGGTGGCGTTGGTGATCGAGCCCCATTCGGTGACGGGAGGCTTTTTCGTCCGGAAGGCCGATGGCTCGCTGGATCCGCGCCGGTATGCCGGTTTCTACGAGCTGATCGAGGACGACGCACAGAGTGTGGTCCACTGGCGCAATCTGGAGCCCGACCCAGCGGTCGAGGGCTCCGAAGGAGAGTGACAAGATGAGTCGTCGTATGCGGGCGTATTATTACGCCGTCCTGGGTGCGATGGGCGGGCTGGTTGCATGGCAGATCAGCAATCTGCTTGGATTATCGTTCGCCGGCAGCATCTATCTAAGCGACGCGGTGGTCGGCGCGCTGATCGGTACGAGCGTCGGGCTGCTGATTGGCGCGACCGAGGGCGTGGTCATGCTCAATCCAGCGCGGGCTGCGCGCGCCGGCCTGGTCAGCGCCTTGCTCGGGCTGGTGGCGGGCGCCGTGGGCCTGCCGCTCGGCGAATGGCTCTTTCAGGCGGTCGGAGCGGGGACTCTGGGGCGAGCGTTGGGCTGGGGGCTGTTTGGCCTGCTGATCGGTCTGGCCGAAGGAGTGACCGGCGGGACGCAAATCTGGAAAGGTGCGCTCGGCGGGCTGCTCGGCGGCTTGTTGGGCGGATTCCTGCTCGAGGGCGCGCACCGCTGGCTTCAGAATCCACTGACGGGCAAGGCCGCCGGCCTGGTGCTGCTGGGCGCTTCAGTCGGCGCATTCATCGCGCTGATCGTCGTGCTGCTTTCCAGGGCGTGGCTACAGGTCACCTCAGGCAAGCTCAAAGGGATGGAGTTTATCCTTGACAAGTTTATGAAGCCCAATGGGCCTTCAGCCTTTATCGGCAGCGATGTGCTCAAATCTGATATCGTCTTGACCGATCCGGGCATCGCACCGCAACATGCCATGCTCAACGGGGCCGGGACGCACTTTATCCTCAAGGACATGAGCACCAGCGGAACTTTTATCAACAACCACAAGATCGAACAGGCCCGACTGGCCAACCAGCAGACGATCCGCATGGGCAGCACCGAGCTGGTATACCACGAAAAGAGGTGATCCGATGACCAAGTATATGAAATTATTCCAACTGGTTCTGCTGGCGTGTTCACTCGTCATCCTGACCGGATTTGCGCCATCTCCACAAGTTGGCTCGCAGCCAGGCAAGCTCCAGGTCCACATCACGCAGGTGGATACGTCGCGGTTCCCTCAGGTGACAGTCTATGTCTCGGTGACGGATGAAACGGGCAAGCCTGTCGGCGTCGATCCTGGCCGCATCATGCTGTACGAGAGTGGTACAGCGGCCAAACTCGATGAGGTGCGTGGGATCGGCAAGACTGAGCCATTGACCACGTTGTTGGTCGTGGATGTTTCCGGCAGCATGGACCAGGCTGGCAAGCTGGATGCCGCCAAAGTAGCAGCGCGAGCCTACGTCGCCCAGATGCGGCCTGACGATCAGGCCGGGCTGCTGATGTTCAACACCAAGATCAGCTACGTGCAGCCGCTCACGCAGGATAAGGATGCGATGGTGGCCGCGATCAACGGCCTGAAGGCAGGCGGCGATACGGCCATGTACGACGCACTTACGCAGGCGGTCGAGACTCTGCAGAATATTCCAGGGCGCAAGGCCATCATCGTGTTGACGGATGGGATGGACAACCGCAGCACACACAAAGCGGATCAGGTGATCCAACAAATCGGACCCAGCGGGCTTTCGATTTCGACTATCGGCCTGGGCGAGCCTTCGCAGGGCAAGGCTTCACTGGCGGGCCTGGACGAGGCAGCGCTCAAGTCGTTGGCAGAGCGTGCCGGAGGGGCCTATGAATATGCCAACGATCCAGCGGCGCTGCGTGCGCTCTACGAGCGCTACGGGCGCGCCCTGCAAAGCGAGTACGTGATCACTTACCAGTCGCCGTCCTCTCTGCGCGACGGGGTGAACCGCACCCTGACCGTTAGCCTGGCTGAGGCAGCTGGGCCGGTCGCCGTCCAGGCTGGATATAACCCGGGCGGGCTGGTGCCTGAGGTCGCCCAGCGTTCCTCGTGGCCGCTGTTCGGAGCGGCGTTTGCGGCGCTGCTCGTGCTGCTTTTTGCGCCGACCCTGGTTGCGCGAGGTGTGGTAGCCGTCGCGGGCCTCCGATCGGGTAAAGACAAAGCCAGCCCGCACGCCAAGTCACCCAAGCAACCCCAGCAGCGCATCCGTCTGCACTGAGAATTCAAAAGCCGCTTGCATCGGCATGATTATCGCCGGGAGTGTTGACACACTAGCCGGCGATTTGATTCTATGATGGGTAACATGGGAGGACAAACACGGCACACCGCTCGTGAGGCGTGGATGGCAGCAAACGGCACAATCCGCCGCTGCGCGTGACATGAATGTACAGTAGCCTTGGTGCGTGCGTGGCGTAGTCGGCGGGCGTGTGTTTGGCGGCCGTGCCAGATTAGTTCTCAGTGGTGTTCCGCCGCATCGGCTTCGGCTTTAGTCTTGTGCACGGTTCCATCCGGATGCTCGGGTGGCGTGTAGACCGTATACAGTTTGAGCGGCTTGGCCCGAGAGGGATTGATCACGTTGTGGTAGGTGCCAGCAGGCACGACCACCGCGCCCCCTGCGCCGACCGCGTGTTCCTCGCTGCCGTTGAGGACGAACTTGGCTCTGCCCTCTTCAATCCTGAAGAACTGATCCACGTCTCCATGCACCTCGTTGCCGATTTCTTCCTTTGGCTGCAAACACATCACGACGAGTTGCAAATGTCTGCTGGTGAACAACACTTGCCGAAAATACTTGTTCTTTTCGGTAATTTTTTCAATAGGTCCAACATAGCCGGTCATTTTCTTTGTCTCCTTGCCGTTGGTTTTGGATTGTATCGCTTTCCAGTCACCGCGGCACGATCCGATGCTTGTACATGCCTGTGCCGGCTCCCGCTTAATCTTTCCTCGGGTTCCGGGCACACGACTTGCATTGAAAGGGCATGACGCCAAACTTGCGCTTCATGAAAAAGTGTCATGAAGCATGGCATTTTTCCCGTGTTTCCCGCAATACCTGTGTCGGGAATCCAGCGGTCGCTTGTTGTGAACGAGACCTCGGCGTTCCACGCCGACGACAAAGCCGACTGGCGTGACTGCCCCCACGCCGTCGATGTCCGCGAAGATACCTGCCGGCTGACCACGCGGCGAGTGCTTGCGGCCCTCTTGACACACTACAGAATACGAGAGAGCGCAACGGGCAAGCCGTTGCGCTTTCCTCTATTGCTATTTCTTTGCCTTCGGTTTGGCCTTGGCCTTGGTCTTTGGTTTGGCTTTTGCCTTCGGCTTTGCTTTCGCCTTGGGCTTTGGCTTGGCCTTGGCCTTGGCTTTCGGCTTGGCTCGCACCTTTGGCATGGCCGCGGGTGCTGCCTCCATCACTACGGCACTGCTATCGGGCGCCGGACCCATCGCAACAGTCGGCTCTTCAGCCGGTGGTGCAGCCGGGACGACGGGTGGTTCCTGACTTTCATCGGGACTGTGGCGAATCATCATGGTGCTCCTTTCTCGTATTCTGTGGTCGGGCAACACTGCCCGTTCATCGGCTAACGCGTCAGATAGGTGCCAGACACGATCCCAAGTGCCTATGGGGGGCCGGTCCGCTTGGCATGAAATTATAGACCCGTCACGCCGTTTGTCAATTCGCCAACGCAACCGCAAATGAAAAAAGCGCGGGGGGATTCCCGCGCCAATCTGCCTTGCCTCATATGAAGAGTGCGCCGTTGCCGTCGCAAGTTGGACAATGTCCGGTGTTCTTGCACACCTCACATCCCCTGCCGTCACAATGGCGACATAGGCCCAAGCCTGCGCAGGTTGGGCAGGTCACCCTCCGGCGCTCCGGCTTGCCTCGAATTAAATTCTTCAGCCACTCTAGCAGGCCTATGCCCGAAAGGCCCGGCAATCCGAACATGGCGCTCACCTCCCCCCGTGTCCTCGATATTGCAAACAGTTCAGCAGGTGACGTGGAACAAGCCGATGACGGCGCCTTTAGCCTCATTCCAGGCCTGGATCGCCTCGCGCGTGGGCAACAGCTCCACCTGGCACTTGCTTCGCTGAAAGTATTCAGCCGCCTCGTTTGAAAGCTTGACCAAGCCCTGCTGCCCCGCGCCAATCAAGAGTCGTTCGGCTCCTTCTTCATAAATGTATTTGGCTTCGTCCAGTGAGACGATGTGCGACGTGCCGTAGACCGCCTTGGAGAGTTTCTTTTTTCGCTTTTCCACCTGGCCGTTCAGCCGGATGATGACGTCGTGCTCGGATACCGTCCCCTCGATGGTGATCGAGCCGAACTCGGTATCATCAATTCTGGGCTTCATCCACCACCTCCATGCGATCCGTCGCCCGGGCCGGCGATTTTGCTTATTTGATTGAAGCCATCAGCTTGGCTCCGTCTGGACTGCCCAATCCCGTGCAGGCATCCCAGCCTGCACCGGCCTGATACGCCCCGATGTTGCCGGTGGTAATGTCATGGAATGCTTGGGCTGTTGACGGCAATCCATAAATCAATGGGTTGAGATAACCCACCGGTTGGCCAAAGTGTTGATTCATGAGCGCAATCAGTCCGGCCCACAATGGAGCCACGGCGCTCGTGCCGCCAATGACGGCCTGCTGTCCATCCACGCGGACCACATAACCACTTCTAGGACTGGCATCGCCGCACACATCGGGAACGCCGCGCCCGACGTGCCCGCCGGGGTTTGCCGAAGGTGGCACGTGCGCTTGGGCCTGCCACGTGGGCAGTGGGAAGGTATCACTCACGCCGCCGCCGCCAGCGCCGCCGTTCGGAAGATCGTTCCACACCACTTCTTGGGTGATGGCAGTCGCCGAAGCATCCACGTGCGTTCCACCGCAGCCCAGCGCATACGAACTCGACGCCGGAAAGTCCACGTGAGCTTTGCCATCCCAATTCTGTGCCATATCGGCTGAGCCGTCATCGCCCGAAGCGCAGCAAACTGTCACACCCAATGCTGCGGCATCCTGAAACGCTTGATCAAAAGCCTGCAGGGCCTGCGGTGTCCAACTCGACTCTGGCCCACCCCAACTGATCGAAATTACCGACGGCTTGCGAATCCGGTCGTGAACGGCCCTCGTGATGGCATCCAAAAAGCCACGATCTGTATTGGGCGCGAAATAGACCGCGATCCTGGCGCGCGGGGCGATGGCTGCCGCCACCTCGATGTCGAGCATTACCTCGCCGTCGGCGCTGTCGGCAGTGCTGGGATGATTGTGCGCGCCATCGACTGAGACGGACGTGATCTTGGGCAGTGGGATTTTGAGCTGAGAAAAGTACGCTTTGAGATCGGCATTGCGATAGCCGCCGCCCAACTCGATGATGGCGATGCATTGGCCGGAACCATCCAGCCCAGTCGGAAAGTCGTACAGCCTGGCAAGTTGGGGCGACGTGAAGGATGTCGAAGCGGCAGCCTGAGCGCCTATGGTTCGAGTTTGCTCGACGGGTTGGCGGATCCGAAATTTAGGCGAGCTTTGGGGACGGTCATCCAAACCGAGGACAGCCTGCACAATCGGGCCCAGTTCAATCGGCACCTGGACGGCCCCTGTCCGCCCACGATAGGCGCCGTCGGGATGATCATACTTTATCAGCGTGACGCCGAACGCTGTGCTCAGGTTCCCCACAGTGCCGGACAGCACCACGCTCCGCCGCGCACGGCTTACTTCGACCACATCCAGGCCGTGCTCCTGAGCAAAGGCTTCGACCTTGGCAATGTCTTCGGGGTCAGCGCCAAGCGCCACTTCGAGCTGCTCGTGCGTGAGGTACTTGCGCCTCTTGAGGGAACGAGCGCTCATCACTCGTTCCGCGGCCGTCGCGTCGGCGCCGGAAGCGCGACGTAAGACCACTGTCACCTCGATACGCTCATTGGGGTCGGCCGGCCCCACGGCGCGCGCACCGGGCAGCGGAGCGCGCTCACTCCCTGGAACCGAATGTTGAACTGACGACATGTTATCCTCCTCTATCCTTGTACTTACGAATCACGATTTTCCAAAGCCGCTGTCGTGAACGCTTGGCTGGAACGCTCACGAGAACGGCGACCGGATTTCACACGGGCGAGCCGCCCACGGGCAGCCGGCAGCGAGGGGAGTTATCCATGATGGGCGAATCGGACCGCTCGAGCGCGGACCAGAGCCACGTCGTCTTCCTGGCATGGGCGCAGGCTCCTTGGCCGTACCCATCGTATCTCCTTTTCCTGGCTGATCAAACCGACCGGGACACACTGCGCCTTCCGGTTGGGAAGGCGCAGAATTGGGCGGTCATCACTGATGCAGATATTATATCACAAAAGCACTTGTGAACTTGTCAGGCTGTCGGCCAATTTGCCATCGCGGCGCAACAAAAAAGCCGGGCTCTGCTGCCCGGCCCAGTCCTCTGCCATACCCCCGCGCTTCCGTGTGGCCCCGGATACTGCCAGTACCGAGGCGACCTGGTCACCCCACCATTTGTCGAATCTCGCTAAAGACACGATCCACAAACGCGCGGGCAAAGTCCGGTATCTCCCGTTTATTCTTGAGCGCGTCATACACCAGGCAATTGATCTCGGCAAACACATCTACATAGTCAGGGTGCGACCTGAGCCACGCGTTAATCGCCGACGCATATAATGGCAAGTCCTCTTCGCACACCGGATTGCCTTGCATGCGTTGGATCGTCGTATATATGACGAGTGCATGCAAGATAGGGGCCTCGCCTATCTTTATTTTTCGCAAGTCAATCGGTCTATGCCCTTTGCTTTGAAAGCATGGATCTGTCATAGTTTCTACTCCGCTACCTTGGCGACACAGTAAACATACTCCCGGGCAAACGGATTGCTCTCCCACCCCGTTCAGCAGTGACCAGATCACAAGGCTCTCTGGTTCTGAGTGGGGTCAGGCCTTGCTTGCTATATGGATCATACCACATCTGGAGACCAGTGAGCTTTCAGAATATTTGCAAAAGCATTACAACACAATTGTGATGCGCCGCCGATCACAATTCCCACCCGCCAACCAGGGGTGAATGCAGCGCCGCCCGTGCTGGTCGCCGATGCGCCGTCACTCCCCGATGTGGCGGCGTTTCTCAATTCTTCAACGTTCTTGAGACGCTGGCGGATTAGGTATATACTTGTTTCGAGCGGGTCATCACGCTTGCGCAAGCGAAAGGAGAGTCACATGTCCGAGAGTGTCTACAGGGTCGTCGAGCTAGTCGGCACCAGCACCGTATCGTGGGAAAATGCCGCCGCCGTCGCCGTCGAGACGGCAGCGCAAAGCCTGCGCGACCTTCGCATCGCCGAGGTCGTCGAGTTGGACATGCAGATCGAGAACGGCAAGGTTCGCGCCTACCGGGCCAAGGTCAAGGTGTCCTTCAGGTACCACCCCGAAGCCTGAGTCAGGCTCCACCAGGGAGCTATCGCCTTAGCGCAATCGCCCTATCACTATCTGGCAAGCGACTGGGGATTGCTTGACCGCTTAGGGAATGCCTCGCGGGCCTGCGGCTCACGGGGTGCGACTGGCTGCATCTGTTGGGTTCTACACGCCCACCCACGGTTGGATATTCACACCGGCAAGCGAGTCCAACTTGCCAGAAAGATAGGCTTCGAAATCTTGTTCAAGCATAGGCCAATCCGTATCAATGACGGCATACCATGCCGTATCCCGATTCTTGCCTTTGACAACCATATGTTGCCGAAACAGCCCTTCATATTTGAATCCCAGGCGCAAGGCGGCTCGCTTGCTGGCGACGTTTTCGTTATCACATTTCCATTCAACACGTCTGTATCGCCAGTCTCGGAATAAGGTCTTGAGAAATAGATAGGTAACTTCTGAATTGACCTTCGTTCTTTGAGCCAGTGGGCTATACCAAATGTTGCCGATTTCGACGCGCCCGTGTGCCGGCACGATGTTGAGCAGGGACACCATTCCGACACGAAGATTATGCGACTTGTCAAACACAGAGTAATAGATGGGGTCTTTGCTATCAGCAATCTGGTCAAGCCACGAAAACATGGCGGCTTTGGACTGGAATGGGCCAAAAGTCATAAAAGTGAAGAGGCTCTGATATTCGGGAGGGCTGTGCGAGACACTAAAAAGATTCTCAATGTCGCGATCAGGGTTAATTTGTTCAATGGTAACGAAACGACCGTCGAGCTGTGAGATATCGGGATATTCCCATGGTCCCCAAAGAGCATCGCTCATCGTCAATATCCTGCACATGGACTGATAATGATAGGCTGCCTATAGTCTATTTCTGACCAAATTCCATGACTGTGTGACTAGAAAACTTTCATCCATGTTGAGTACCATCTGCTCGAATCTTTTCATGGGTACGGTTAATGTCAACTTGTTTTCCGGTACGCAAGGACGGGCAGAAACATCAAACATGCCCAATACGCACCTGGGCTTTTCAGAACTGGCTTCCAGATACGGATAGTTGATGATAGAGGCGCACCCCGAACCCATGGGGGTGATGACGCCATGGACATCCGCCATATCGTAGTTGGCCAACGCAAACAAGCCCGAGAGCACATCCGGAGTGGCAAAGAAGATGACCGCCAGCGGCTGGTCATCTTTTGCGAGTTTGTCCCACCGTTTAAAAACGAGATATTTTCCAGGCGCTTCAAAGGGCAGATGTTGTTCCAGGTATTCCTTGACCAGCTCGGGGGACTTTTTATAGCGCTCGCCTTCCATCTCGCCGGGAATGCCGCACGATAAAAAGTATTCGAACTTGGGGCGAAGCCGCTGTGAAAAACCGCTGTACCTTTTGCCCCCGGTACAACCAGGAGTCTTGGCGTCGTACACAAATGAGAATCCGTCGCGTACCCGGTTTAGATTACCAATCAGACAACGATGCTCATGAGTCGTCTCTCTCATATCCTCTTCGCGAACTTGGTCGGTATAAAAATAGCCAATGGGCAGCTCGGCATCTGCAAAATACTTGTTCCAACGAGAGATGAAGAATTCGGTGAATTGAGCATTCATAGAATGACCTTTCCTTTTATGAATCATGTTCGCCATCATGCGCCTGCGTGTCTTGCATGCGGAGCGGAATGCACGATTCGCATGGCACACCCGTCTGGCATAGGCCACAGGCGAGATATTCGCCTATGTATCCCGGTCGCTTCATCCACTCGGCCAGCGTCACTCTGAGATACTGTTGGCAACGGTCCTTCATGTGAATCTCCCCCTTTCGCGTGGGATCCACTCTTTCGGATTGTCCCAATCAGGCGCTTTCCAGCGCATCTTGTCTGGCCGCACCAATGGGATGATATCCCTGAAGAAAGCCAATCGCTCTTCATCGGTCATGGGGGTGAATGACTCTGCTATCGCCAAGTTCTGCTCCAATTGAGCCATCGTCTCCATCCCCACGATCACCGTGCTCACCGGCAGACTGAAGGCGTAGCGCAATGAGCGTTCCACTTCGTGGGTCAGGCTTCCCAGCCCCAACACCTTCATCCCGACAATCGCTATCCTTTCGGCGTTAGCAATAGGCAGAAATTCCTCGGCAAAACTGAGCATGAAATGATCCAACGCCGATAGGGCAACTAGCGCGCTATCGAAAGGGAAACGCTCTAGCGCCTCAACTACGATCTGTGGGTCGGTGTGGCAACTGATGCTGATGTAGCGTACCAGTCCCTCCTCGCGAGCCTGCACTGCCGCCTCCAACGCACCCCCTTTGCCCGTGAACGCATCCAGCCGCGCATAGTCCCATACGTTGTGTAACCGCCACTCGTCTACATGGTCGGTTTGCAGCCGTGCCAGGCTCGTCTCCAATTGACGGCGTGCTCCATCACGACTGGTGTCCCAGGTTTTGGTAGCAATCCACATCTCTGACCGGCGGTGTTTGACCACCTTGCCCAGGCGGGTCTCTGCCTGCCCGTTTGAATAAATCCAGGCAGTGTCAAAGTAGCGGATGCCGCGGTTGATGGCAGTGTTGACGATCTCGACTGCCTCTTCTTCCGAGCAGTGATGCTCGTCCACAATCCGCTGCCCACCAAAACTCAAGATAGGAAACGATTCTCCTGTTGTGCCAAATGGTCTGGTCTCCACGATAACCTCCTATAACCTTTCTAGATGCGCGGTCCGGGCTCTATTCGGGGGTCTGCCTAGACAATCGCAACAGCTACTTTAACACCACCTTCGCTCGCACCAGACCAACACGGTCGTGGCACGCCGTCAGGTTGACTGTGCCGCCCCGTGGCGCATGGACAACCCATTCCACCTTGAGGCGCTCGTGGGTGGACTCTTCGGATGACTCGGGCAACGCCGATTTGTACGCCCGCCCTTCGAGTTGGGCGCACTCTTGACGCGGTTTGCCGCTCTTTAGAGTGGCGCCTGTGGGCAGTTTAATCTCACAGATGACCCCGCGCGCCACCTTGCGCTCCAATCCCTTCTTGGTCACGTAGGTTGGCAGCCAACCCGTGTTCTCCACCACCAACTGCACGCGATAGGTCTTGGCATCCAGTTTCACGGCGCTGGCTTCGCGCACGCTTAGCAACGGCGAAATCAGAGCCTGCCACACCAGCCACTGCGGGAAGGGCTTGATTTCATTCTCCAACGCTTCCGGCGGTGGATTGCCCCACGTCAGCATGGAATTCCAGCCGCCCAGCTCTACGCGGCCCAACTGCGGGTGGTCAAAGGGATACCAGTCCACGTAGCCCTTGCCGCCCAGTTTTTCGTCGTTCCACTTGATCAGCTTTAAGTCGTCCTCCACGGGGTGCTCGCGGAACCAGTCAATGTACTTGTACTTTTCAATGCCGGCTTGTCGCTGCGGGCTCCAGATTTCGACCGTCCACGCAAACGCGCCCCGATGCTCATATGCCCACGTATCAAGCCCGCCAGTCGTCACAGTCTTGGGGTGATACTTAAAGTCGTGAAATACCGAAATGTTAGGATAACCGGTGATGCTCGTTCCCTTCTCGCCGATTTTCTGGAACGTCCACAGATCTTCCGCCGGGAACTCGTCGTCGGGGCGGTCGTCGTACGGGCGCAGCAGCACCCCGCTGAAGGTGTGGAACGCCACGACACTCGTGATGTTCGGATGCTTGACGATGAAATCCACCAAGTTGCGCGTCTCCGGCTCGGACACGGGGAACGGTCCTGCGCCAGTCTGGTCGTTTTCGGGCCGCCACCCGGCCGGAAAGTTGCGGTTCAAATCCAGCCCCTCTTTGGGCGTGCGCGTTTGGATGATGACTCCGTCATAGTCCTTCAAAAAGCCTTCCGCGAGCAGGCGGTAATACACCCCGCCGGTTTCAGATGGCTCGCGGCGAATCATCAGCCTCGGGTCGTCAGGATGCGGCTTCCACGTCCCGTTCGGGTCGGGGATACGCATGGTCAGGATGCGCCCGTCGCCGTCCACGTCCTCCTCAAAGAGACCGTCGAGCGGCTCCTCAAGATACGGATACGGGCGCGTGCTGGAGCGGACGTACTTGGGCTTGTCCGCCAGCGCCCACTCGGCGCCATCCGGGTTGACGCGCGGGCAGACGTAAAATACGCGTGTGTTGAGACAATGAGTTATCTCATCGTCCCGGCCATACCGGCTGGTGAGGGTGTAGAGATGATACAGGCAGGCCGACGATGCCGAGACCTCCGCGGCGTGAATGTTGCCATCCACCCAAACAGAGGGCTTTTCGGTGTCGAGGCCGGTCTTGACGTTTGTCACCGTGACAAGCCATACGTCGCGCCCTTCATGACTCTTACCGATGCTCTCCAGCCGTACAAGATTTGGAAACTGTTTCGCCAGCCCGCGCAGGATGCGGGTGAGTTCGTCATAACGGTAGTAGCGGTCAAAGCGGATCTTGGGCATCGCAACCTCCTGAACGAATATTTCTGTGATAGGCGCACCTGTTGTGTCTCGTCAGTTATTTGACGACTACAGTTACCTCAAAAGTCCTTAGTGGGAGGACGTCTTTCTCCCACGGACGGTGGTAAACCAGCTCAAGACTCGCTTGACCCGTTTTTACG
>Ga0315268_10003576_pt1 | contig 17123 bp, 12 predicted proteins | sample C1_top_MG_FD_204535 | JGI IMG/M metagenome (GOLD analysis project Ga0315268, IMG submission 204535) | Sediment microbial communities from Yellowstone Lake, YNP, Wyoming, USA - C1_top | ecosystem: Environmental > Aquatic > Freshwater > Lake > Sediment | place: USA: Wyoming | collected 2017-08-01
ATCTGGGCTCTTCGGGCAGCAGAAAGAACTGGAGGAGAGAGTCTAATGGGAAATAACACCCAGCGCCGCAAGGAGCGGATCGACCGGGGCATCAAGGTGCGCACAGACGGCATCTATGCCCTCATGTCCATCAGGGAGTTGTCCTATCTTGCCTTGCCGCGGCTGGTTTTGATTTTCGGGATGCTGGTCCTGCCGCTGCTCCTCCCGGGCATGTACTGGCAGCGCGTCATCACCATCACCTGCATCTACGCCCTTTTGGCGCTCAGCTTCGACTTCCTGGCCCATTTCGTCGGGCTGGTTTCACTGGGAGGAGCTTTTTTTGTCGGTGTCGGCGGTTATATGGCTGCCATAATGAATACAACCCTGGGACTTCCTCCCTGGGCGACCGTTCCGCTGGCCGCCTTAGCGGGAGGTGGCATCTGCACGCTGCTACTTTTGCCCTGCCTGCCGTTAAGGGGTGTATACTTTGCCATTGTGAGTCTCATGTATCCCCTTTTTGTGGCGCGGCTGATAGAAGCGCTGAATATTTTAGGCGGAACCGACGGCATCACCGGCATCGATAGTTTCACCAACCGCTGGGCGGAACAGTATTTTATCATCGGAGTTCTGCTCCTGCTCCTGTTTGGTGTTAGGAGGCTGGTTAACACCGATATCGGCCTTGTCCTGCGCGGTGTCAAGGACAACGACCAGGCGATCCGGGCCTCCGGTATGAATGTCACTCTGTATAAAGCAATGGCCGTATACATTGCTTCGGCCATGGGGTGTCTGGGCGGCGCATGTCTGGTGCATATCTATATGTGGTCCGGGATTTCTCAGTTTGCGCTCGATTTTTCAATTTTACCCATTGCCGCCACGGTGATCGGAGGAGGGGGGACTCTTGTCGGACCGGTGCTGGGTTGCCTGATTCTGGTACCCATCTCGGAACTTTTGAGGGATTTCGGAACTCTGCGAATCGTTTTCTATGCGCTGATTCTGGTCGCCTTTATCATTTTCCGAAGCGAAGGAATTATGGTTTACGGGCGGCGCAAATATCAACAGTTTGAAAGGTGGACCCGGATATGAACCCGGATATGAAACCAGACATGAAACCGGATGCAGAAAAAGAACCGATTCTCCGGGTAGAAAAAGTCAGCAAGGCCTTTGGCGGCATACAGGCTTTAAACGGTGTCAGTTTCGAGGTCCATGCCGGCGAAATATTAGGGATCATCGGCCCCAACGGCTCCGGAAAAACTACAGTGGTAAACTGCATCACCGGATTCATCAAAAAAACGTCAGGGCACGTTTTCTTCCGGGGCAGGGATATATCCGACAAGCCGCCCCATAAAATTGCCGACATGGGTATTACTCGCACATTTCAGATCATGCGGCCTTATTTTACCCTCCCGGCTTATAAGAACCTGGTCATTCCCCTTTTTTCTCCCCGGGCGAAGCGCACCGGGGGATGGCGCGGCGGCGGGAGACTGGGGGACAGAAACACCGTCAGCATCGATATTCTGGAGGAGATAGGCTTTGAGCGGGATTCATACGTGCCTTACAAAACCGCTTCAACATTGCCCACCGGCTACCTCAAGCGCCTGGAACTCGCCCGCTGCCTGGCATTAAAACCGGAGATCATTATCTGTGACGAAGTATTTTCCGGTTTAAGCATGAGCGAAATAGCCAGCATGGTGCCCCTTATTGAACGTCTGCAAATGGAAGGCATTACCCTGATCATGATCGAACACCGGCTCAGGGAGCTGTTTCGGGTAGCTAACCGAATAATGGTGCTCAATTTCGGGGAAAAGCTTACGGAAGGAAGTTCTGAAGAAGTCATGGCCGATGAGAGGGTCAGAGAGGCTTATTTCGGATCCCAGAAAGTTGAGGAGGTTATGAGACATGCTTGAAGCGACCGGGCTGATGGTCTTTTACGAAAATATGCTGGCGCTCAACAATATCCATATCAGGTGCGGGGTCAACCAGATCGTAGGGGTCTTCGGTGCCAACAGTGCCGGCAAATCGACACTTATGTACACCCTTTCGGGTATCATGCAGGATATTCAAAAAAAAGAAGCCATGGCCGGTGGCGAACGGATCACTCTTATGGGAGAGGTCAGATTCATGGGCGAAGATATTTCCGGTCTGAAACCGAGCCAGCGGGCACGCAAAGGTATTGTGCTCTGCCCGGAAAGGCGGCGCATCTTTAACGAAAGCAGCGTGCTTGAAAATCTTAAAATCGGCGGGTACCTGGCTTCATCATCCGAGGCCCGCAATACGCTTGAATATGTATTCAAAATATTCCCGCCCCTTGAAAAGCTCAAAAAGCGCATCGGCGGTTTCTTAAGCGGGGGCGAACAGCAGATGCTGGCGATCGGGAGGGCATTGATGGCTCAGCCGAAGATCCTGCTTTTGGACGAACCGCTCATGGGACTGAGCCCTTTGATGCAGGCCGAACTGATTCTTGCCACCAAAGGGATTTGTGATGAAATGAAGCTTTCGATCATCATTACCGAACAGTATGCCCGGCCCGTATTGCCGATCGTGGATTACGCCTATATTCTTGAAAACGGATCGGCTGTAATGGAAGGGAGCAAACAAGAGCTTATGGACAACCCGGACGTGCGCTCCGCTTATTTCGGGATCGAGGAGTCATATGAATGACAGAACCGCCGAGAATGATCCCGGCAATGAGCTGACCTATACACGATTTGACAGGATGGCTGGAAAATACCCGCGGAATACTGCCATTATCTATATGGGCGAAAAGTTTTCCTATCGTCGGCTGTATGACCTGAGTGCGCGTTTTGCCGGGGCTCTGCAGGATCTGGGAATCCGCAAGGGAGACCGGGTGATGATCTATGTCTCCAATTGCATCCAATGGGTTATAGCCTTTATCGGAATCCAGAAACTGGGGGCGGTGATCGTTCCGGTTTCCCCGATCTACACCTCCCATGAACTCGACTACATGGTCAGAGATTCCGGGGCAGAGACCCTCATATGCCTTGACACCAATTTTTGCTATGTCAGGGAGGTGATGGAAAGAACAGGCTTAAAACGTGTTATCGTCACCAATCTTACGGATCTGCTCCCGCCCTGGAAACGGTATCTGGGTGTTTTGTTCGACAAAATTCCCAACGGCAAAGTCGATTACAGCCCGGGCGTTTACAGGTTCAAATCCCTTTTGAAGCATGCTCCGCTCAAGACTCCGGCAGAGATAGATCCCATGCGGGACCTCTCCTACCTGCTTTATACCGGCGGTACAACCGGTTTTCCCAAGGGCGTTCCCGGCAATCACAGCGGTATGACTTCGTATGTCAATGATGTTACCGATGATGTGGCCGGTAACCGGTTGTTGGAAGGCCGGGATGTCTATATCGCGGTTAATCCGATGTTTCACATTATGGCCCTCGGTTTGTTCATGTCGATCGGCCTGAACAAGGGCAACGCTACGGTGCTTATGCCCGTTCCCCAGGTTGACGCAATTCTTGAAAGCATTCAGCGCTTCGGCGTGCGATGGATTCTTGGTGTGCCTGCCCTGTACCGGATGATTCTTGATAATGACCGGCTCGATCATTACAAACTCGATTCGCTTAAATATTGCTTCTGCGGCGGCGATGTGCTTCCGGCAGAGATGTATAACCGCTGGGAGGAGCATTTCAATATTCCGATTTACCAGGTTTATGGCTCCACTGAGGTGGGACACGTCTGCTACAGCCGGATCGACAAGAGGCCAAAACCCGGAACCATCGGGCTTCCCCTGAAAAGCCGGGAATGCATGATCGTAAACCCCACTACGCTGGCGCAGGTTTCTTCAGGTGAAAGCGGAGAACTGCTCGTATCTTCGCCTTACACCATTAAAGGCTACTGGAATAAACCGGATGAGACCGAACGGACCTGTGTTTCGATCGGCGGTAAAGTCTTTTGCCGCATGGGTGATTTCGTGAGTGAAGATGAGGATGGCGAGCTCTATTATGTGGAGCGCAGCGCCGATCTCATCAAGCATAAAGGCTACCGGGTATCGGCATCGGAAGTAGAAGCCATACTTCAGGATCATCCTACGGTTATAGGGGCCTGCGTGGTAGGCGTACCCGATGAGCGTGTTGGCGAACGGATAAAGGCCATCGTGGTGCTCAAGGAGGATGCGCGGGGCGTCGGAGGGTCGGACCTGATTAAATGGTGCCGCGAACGCCTGGCTTCCTATAAAGTTCCCGCTTATATCGAATTCAGGGACATGCTGCCCAAATCGAAGGTCGGCAAACTGCTGCGCCGGGAGATCCGCGATGAAGAGCGGCGGCGCGTCTCCAAGGATAAAGATTAAACGCCTGTAATTCCAGGATAAATGCGCTCGTTTTTCCGGTAACCGGAATCCCTTCCGCCTCAGCCCGCCTGATGCGGATTGCTGCGGTTCGCATACACACCCATACCCAAACAATTCGAACGGGCTCCAATCGAACATTATTCTGACAATCGCTATAATCTTGAGATGATCCTTTTTGAAAGATAATTTCAGTGTGAAAAATATCTTGACAGTTTATACCTGCTGTATAGAATGAATGAACGTTCATTCCTATCAACGAGGTGTTTGATAATGGTAAAACCAGACAAGCGTGACGATATAATCCGTGCTGCAATGGAGCTTATTGCAGAGCAGGGATTCCATGGTGCTCCCATGTCTATGATAGCTGAAAAAGCGGGAGTTGGTACAGGTACGATTTACAGGTATTTCGAGAGCAGGGATGTCCTGATCAAGGAGCTTTACAGAGAAAAATATGAGAGATTTATGGCTTTCCTGCTTGAAAAATATCAGCATGACAGGCCTGTGAGAGAGTGTTTTTTCCATATCGGAAGCGGTATTATCGAATATTTTATTCGTAATCCACTTGAATTCCGGTATTTCGAGCAGTTTCATAATTCTCCCTACGGTGTGGAGTATCGCAGAAACAAAATTATTGAATCTGCGGACAAGCAGGATATCTTTATCGAGCTTTATGAAAGAGGCGCAGCCCAGCAGGTAATAAAGGATCTGCCCCATGTTATTTTTTTTAATCTGGCCTTTGCTCCTATTACATGGACTTTGCGGGACCATGTTCTTGGGTTTGTGGCTCTTGATGATTCGCTTTCAAGGAAAATCGTCGGAGCATGCTGGGATAGCGTAAAGATATAGGAGGTTTTTCGCGCATTAATCGGAATGAATGTTCATTCTGTTATTTTATGAGGACATATCAAAACATTTTTAAAGGTGACAAATGCAGAAAATTAAAAGAATAAAAATGATTGCCATAGCGGGATTTCTTGCTGTAATTTTTGTTTTAACAGGTTGCGGGAAACCGCCCGGAGCCGGAGGCCCTCCACCTATGGGCACACCGGAAGTGGCCGTAGTGACGGTGCAGCCTGAGAAGGCAACGCTCACCACTGAACTGCCGGGCAGGACGTCGGCCTATCTTGTTGCCGAGGTGCGCCCGCAGGTCAGCGGCATCATTCAAAAACGTCTGTTTACAGAAGGCTCGGAGGTCAAGGCCGGCCAGGTGCTTTATCAGATCGACCCGGCGCCTTTTCAGGCAACGCTCGACAATGCCAAGGCTGCCCTCGGCAGGGCCGAGGCCAATCTGCCTGCGATCCGGTTGAGAGCCGAGCGCATCAGAGAATTGCTCGTTGATAAGGCGGTCAGCCGGCAGGATTATGACGATGCGGCTGCTGCCCTCATGCAGGTCGAGGCGGATGTCTTGTATTGGAAAGCAACGGTGGAATCTGCCCGCATCAATCAGGGGTACACCCGAATCACTGCGCCTATTTCCGGCCGCATCGGCAAATCCAACGTTACGGAAGGCGCTTTGGTGACTGCGCATCAGCCGGTATCTCTCTCAACCATTCAACAACTGGACCCCATTTATGTGGATGTAACCCAATCTACTGCCGACCAGCTGCGACTGGAGCGCGGCCTGGAGGCCGGCCGCCTGAATCAGGATGGAATGAACCAGAACAAAGTCACCCTCATCTTAGAAGACGGCACGAAATATCCCTTGAAAGGGACATTTCAATTCCGCGATGTATCGGTGGATTCTACGACCGGCTCCGTCATACTGCGGGTTGTCTTTCCAAATCCCAAGCATATTCTCCTGCCCGGCATGTTTATCAGGGCAGAGGTGCGAGAGGGTGTCAATAAACAGGCCATCCTTATTCCTCAGCAGGCTGTGTCACGCGATCTGAAGGGGAATCCCGTTGCCTTGATCGTGAATGGCGAGGGCAAGGTTGCTCAGCGGATGCTCACGCTCGACCGGGCCATCGGCGATAAATGGCTCGTCTCGGCAGGTCTTGCTTCCGGAGAGAGGGTGATAGTTGAAGGGATGCAAAAGGCGCGGCCCGGTGCTGCGGTGAAAGTTGTCCCTTTTAATGAAACACAAACCGGGCACGGACCTGCGGCCGTCCCTGACGAGCAGCCTAAAAAACGAAGCGACGGAGGCAAATAATGCTATCGAGATTCTTTCTGAAACGGCCGGTCTTCGCCTGGGTTATCGCCATCATTATCATGGTACTGGGCGGCCTGGCAATCTACAACCTGCCCATATCGCAGTATCCTCCTCTCGCCCCTCCATCCATCGCCATCGACTCCTTTTATCCAGGGGCTTCGGCGGAGACCGTGGAAAACACCGTCACGCAGATCATCGAGCAGAAGATGACCGGATTAGACAATATGCTCTACCTTTCAGGCACCAGTTCTTCATCCGGTGCGTCTCGCCTTGAATTGACCTTTAAGCCGGGCACCGATCCGGATATTGCCTGGTCCAAGGTGCAGAACAAGCTTCAGCTCGCTATGGCAAGCCTTCCGGAAGTGGTCCAGCGTTCAGGCGTCAAGGTGAGCAAATCCACCAAGAACTACCTGATCATCGTGGGCCTGATCTCCGAAGACGGCAGCATGGATGGCGAAGATCTGCGGGACTATGCCCAATCCAACCTTGAGAAGATCCTGTCGCGGGTACCGGGCGTTGGCGAAGTGGAGAATTTCGGCTCTCAGTATGCCATGCGGGTCTGGGTCAACACCGACAAACTCACCGATTTTCATCTGACAATGGAAGATGTCATCATGGCGCTCAAGGCTTACAACGCGGAGGTTTCCGCGGGCCAGTTCGGCGGGGCGCCGGCAATGGCAGGTCAGCGCATGAACGCATCTATTATCGTCCAGCATATGCTCAAGACTCCTGAGGAGTTTGCCGCCATCCCCATCCGCACCAATTCGGACGGCTCTGTGGTACGCATCAAGGACATTGGTCGCACGGAACTGGGGACCGATCGCTACGATATCGAGCCAAAATATATGGGCAAACCCGCCGCTGCCATGGCCATCCGCATGGCCTCCGGCGCAAATGCCCTTGCTACGGCGGATAGAGTCAAAGAAAAAATGAGAGAAATGAGCCGGTATTTCCCCACAGGCATGAAGGTGATTTATCCCTACGATACCACTCCCTTTACAAGAGTTGCTATCGAGGAGGTGGTCAAGACTCTTTTAGAGGCAATTCTGCTGGTTTTTGTGATTATGTACCTGTTTATGGGTAACATCCGGGCCACCCTGATACCAACCATTGCGGTGCCGGTGGTGCTGCTGGGTACCTTCGCGGCGTTAGGGTTCTTCGGGTTCTCCATCAACATGCTGACCATGTTCGCAATGGTGCTGGCCATCGGCCTGCTGGTGGACGACGCCATCGTGGTGGTGGAAAACGTGGAACGGATCATGGCAGAGGAAGGACTTTCGCCCCGTGAGGCTACTGCCAAGTCCATGGACCAGATCACCAGTGCCCTGATCGGTATCGGGCTGGTGCTTTCGGCAGTGTTCGGCCCCATGGTATTCTTTCCCGGTTCAACCGGCGTCATCTATCGCCAGTTTTCCGTGACCATCATCTCCTCCATGCTCCTTTCAGTGGTTGTAGCTCTGATCCTGACCCCTGTCCTCTGCGCCACATTCCTCAAGCCGGTGCCGGCAGGGCATGAACCGTCAGACAATGCGATTCCTTTTATGCGCCCTTTTTTCAGATGGTTTGATCGCGCCTTTTTCCGGGTCAGAGACCTGTATGTAAGACTGGTCGGCCACGTTCTTGCAAAAAAACTGCGTTACATATTCATCTATGTGTTGATTGTGGCTGCGGTGGGGTATCTGTTTCAGCGGATGCCCACCTCCTATCTGCCGGATGAAGACCAGGGGATCCTGCTTGTTCAGGCGAACCTTCCGTCCGGTTCCACCCTGGAGCAGACCCAAAAGGTCATGTATGAGGTCAGAGACTACTTCCTGACGCAGGAGAAAGATGCGGTGGAATCCTTCATGGGAATCTCAGGCATCAGTTTTAGCGGCCAGGGCCAGAACCTGGGCCTGGGATTTGCCAAGCTCAAGGACTGGAATCTGCGCAACAGACCTGATCTGAAAGTCAAGGCCGTAGCCGGCAGGGCCATGGGCAGGTTTTCAAAGATTCGTAACGCTCTGGTATTCGCCTTCCCGCCTCCGTCGGTCATCGAGTTGGGCAATGCCACGGGGTTTGATTTTCAGTTGCAGGATCGCGGCGGCGTGGGACACGCCGCTCTGATGGCGTCCCGCAACCAACTCCTCGGCATGGCCGCACAGGACAAGCGACTGATTGCTGTGCGGCCCAATGGTATGGAAGACGTACCCGAGTACCACATCAACGTGGATTGGGAAAAGGCCGGCGCTTTGGGAATTCCCATCAGCGCCATCCATAACACGATTGCAGCGGCCTTTGGCGGCGCTTATGTCAATGACTTTATCCAGGCCGAACGTGTCAAGCGGGTATACGCCCAGGCGGACGCCCCGCAGCGGATGTTGCCCAAAGACCTGGAAAAGCTTTATGTGCGCAATAACGTGGGGAATATGGTGCCCTTTTCTTCTTTTGCATCCGGACACTGGACTTATGGTTCTCCCAAACTGGAGCGCTACAACGCTTTTCCTTCTATAAACATATGGGGCGAACCGGCGCCTGGTATAAGTACCGGTGAGGCGATGCAGGCAATGGAAGAGATCGCATCGAAGCTGCCGCAGGGAATCGGCTTTGACTGGACAGGGCTTTCCTACCAGGAGCGAATGGCAAGTTCACAGGCTCCCATTCTTTACGCATTTTCCATCCTCGTGATTTTTCTGTGCGTGGCAGCTTTGTACGAAAGCTGGTCTATCCCTATCGCCAATATGCTGATGTTGCCGTTGGGTGTGTTCGGTGCAATACTGGCCACCTCGCTGCGGTGGTTTCCCAATGATGTCTATTTTCAGATCGGCTTTCTCACCACCCTCGGGCTGTCGACAAAAAACGCCATCCTTATTATTCAGTTTGCAAGAGATCAGATAGCGCAAGGGGCCAACCTGATCGATGCGATCCTTGGGGCAGCGCGGTTGCGTTTTCGACCGGTCATCATGACCTCGCTTGCTTTCTTCTTCGGCGTCCTCCCGCTGGCCATTGCGACCGGCGCAGGTGCAGGGGCGCAAAGCGCCATTGGTACTGCTGTTGCCGGAGGGATGCTCTCAGCCACATTTATCGACCTCTTTTTCATTCCCCTGTTTTTTGTCCTGACATCCCGTAAAAAAAAGCAACAAAACCAGATCCATGAGCAAACCCCAGATCCCCAGAATGCTCCGGAGGTGTCTTGATATGATAAGAAAAATGTATTTGATAATGGGAGTTTTTATTTGCCTGGTTGGCTGTTCTTTGGCTCCGAAATACACGCAGCCTCAGGCACCGGTGCCTGCCGGCTGGCCGACCGGTGAGGCATACAAGGAAACCAAAGCAGCGGCCGGCACTCAGGCAACCCTGGTGCTGAAGTGGCAGGAAATTTTCACCGACGCAAAACTGCAACAGATCATCGGGACTGCCTTGAACAATAACCGCGATCTGCGGCTTGCCGCCTTGAATGTGGAAAGGGCCCGCGCTCTCTACGGTATTCAGCGGGCAGAGCTCTTTCCTGCGGTTAATGCAGTCGGAACTGAAAGCAAACAGCGCAGCTCCTCTGATCTTGTGCGTCCCGGAGAACCGAGAACAACTGAACAATACAGCGTGAATCTGGGAATTACCTCCTGGGAGATAGACTTCTTCGGCCGTATCCGCAGCCTGAAAGATGCGGCGCTGCAAGAGTATCTCGCCACAGAACAGGGCCGCCTTAGCGCGCAAACTTCTCTTATTTCTGCGGTTGCCAATACATACCTGTCCCTTGCCGCTGATCTTGAGATACTTAAACTGGTAAAGTCCACCCTTGATATCCAGCAGGCCTCCTATGATTTGATTAAACGACGCTATGAGGTTGGGCTTGCCTCAGAATTGGATCTCCGTCGGGCGCAAACGCAGGTGGATACAGCAAGAGGAGATGTCGCCCGATACACGCAACTGGCGGCGCAAGGTGAAAATGGCTTGAATCTTCTGGTTGGCTCGCCGATACCAAAAGATTTTTTGCCGGTAGACTTGAGTTCTGTCAGCCCGCCAAAGGATATTTATCCGGGCATCTCCTCCGAGGTGCTGCTGCGCCGGCCCGATGTTCTTCAGGCCGAAAATCTGCTCAAGGCTGCCAACGCAAATATCGGCGCTGCCCGTGCGGCTTTCTTCCCCCGTATTTCTCTTACCGGCACAATCGGCACCGCAAGTAACGAACTGTCGGGCTTGTTCAAAGCCGGTACGGGTACGTGGAGTTTCACTCCGCAGATAATTATGCCGATTTTTGATGCGCGCACGTGGTCTGCCCTGGATGCAAGTAAAGTGGCCAGGGAGATCGTATTGACCCAATACGAGAAGGCGATCCAGACAGCATTCAGAGAAGTGGCCGATGCCCTTGCCGTACGCGGTACAATTGACAAACAGGTATCAGCGCAGGAATCCCTGGTGAATGCTGTTTCAGAAACCCATCGCCTTGCCGGTGCGCGTTATACAAAGGGGATTGACAGCTACCTGAGCGTTCTGGATGCGCAACGCTCGCTTTATGGCGCACAGCAGAGCATGATCGCCGTCCGCCTCGCCAGGCTCACGAATCTGGTGACGCTCTATAAGGTGCTGGGAGGCGGTGAATAGCTTCCGGCAGGATGTTTTTATCATTGCTTGGAGAATAGAGTATGACAATTCAAAAAAAATTGCTTGTATTGGTTGACGGTTCCAAACGATCCATACAAACGGTTAACTATTTAAAAGATTTTATGCCCGTAGATGAGAATACGCGGATTGTGCTGTTTCATGTCTTCAGTGGCATACCGGAAGAATATCGGGAATTAGAGAATATTCCGACTTGCGTCAGCGCCGTAAGTCAATTGAGAAACCGGGAAATGGAGCAGAAAAGAAAAATCCGGGCGCATATGGAACGGGCGAAAAAAATTTTGATCACAGGCGGGTTTTTGGAACAGTTAATTGAAATCAAATTTCATTTCCTGGAAAAAGGGGTTGCCCGGGATATAATAGATGAAGCAAGAAGCGGTTACAGCGCAGTCGTCCTGAGAAGGCGGGGGATGGGTGCGATGAAAAGGATGAAAAGCATGATACTTGGCAGCGTTGCTGTCAAGCTCCTGCAATCTTTAACATTTATCCCGATTATAATCGTGGGGCAGGCTTCTCCCGTCAAGAAAATTTTATTGGCCGTGGATGCTTCACCTTCTTCGATGAAAGCGGTTGAATTTGTTACCTCATTGTTAGGCGGCCATGGGTATGAGGCCTGTATTTTTCATGCAATTTTAGGCTTGGGGGCTATAAAGTTTGAACTTTCCGGAGTTAATGAGCCGGAATTTCCTGAAGTTAAAATACCTGATAACTGCATTGAAGCCTTTAAATCGAAAGTGGTGCAACTGTTTCAGATTATAAAAAACATGCTTATGGCATCCGGGTTTGAACCTGAAAAAATATCTGAAAAAATAATTACCGGTGCATACAGCCGATCCGATACAATTGTCAAAGAAGCAGAAGACGGCGGCTACGGCACAATTGTTGTCGGGCGAAGGGGCCTTTCAAAAGTTGAGGCGTTTTTTATGGGCAGGGTCGGCCATAAGGTTGTTTATGGGGGGAGAAAATTTACGGTCTGGGTTGTCTGATGACAGGCTGTTGGTCAGGAACAAGCCTTGCGTCAGAATCATAGAAAAAGGTGCCTGGCGGTTCCGCCCAAATGTGCATCAAAAACCTCTTCCGGATAAACTTAATGTTATCTTATTCCCCGTAGATTTTTAAATCGTACAGTTCCATGCCTCTCCTCGCCATGCGGTAGGATTGCCACAAAGACGGATCTACAAGCTTACCGTGTGCTTGAACCCAGTCGGCTACCAGTATTTTATTCGTATCGGAATTCATCTTTTGACTCACCGTCGACACGTCACCGAGCATCACAAAACGAATCGCCCCCGTTTCCACCATTCGCTCCAGTGACTCCGGGGTTACCGCAGGATCAATCCCATGAAACCCGCCCCTGGCCAGAACCGCTTCGCCAGTTTTGATGATAATCGGGGCGGCAAGTTCGGTGGTTGACGTCGCCAGTAGATAACGTTCATTTTTGCGGTTGGCTTGCAAGAAATTAATCAGTTTCGAGTAACTTCCAGGCTGTTCCAATGACCGGCGAATACGCGGACCGTTATCTCCGGAAACAGCAATCAGCCGGTACAGGTCTGCCGAGGGGATCAATCTGTTTTCTGATATCAGTATGCTGCTCAAGGCCCATGTGCCGGGAAGTATCAGTATCGCAGCAATTCCGATGGCGAGCGAACTTCGGGCCAGGCCGAAAGTTACCCGGCTCGAGGTCTGTAAAAAGTAAACCAGCAAAAGCCCAGCGGCAGCAAGAAAAGTTCCACCAAGAAGAGCAATATGAAGCCCGTTCACCCAGTTGATCGTCAGGCTGGTAAGCTGCGGATATGACCAACCGAGGGCACCGGCTTGAATAGTTAACTGCCATGCGGCGGTTAGAAGAAGGGTTGCCGGTAGAAGGAACGCATATCCATTCTTCCGGCGATGGTAACTCCACAGATCGGCAATACCGATACCTGCCAATGCAGCAAGCGCCGGTGACAGTGTGGAAAGATAATAAAAATGAATAATGCCGCCCTGGTAGCTGTAAACCACAACGTAGGTTCCCAACCAGCAGCACCAGAACAGTACCGCAAGACCTTTGATTGTGAGTGGTCTTTGCAAACGGCTCTGGCCAAGGCCAATGAATATGGCCATCAAGGCAAAAGGGAATAACCATAACGTCTGTGCAGCCGGTTGGCCGCCGGCCAGTCTGAGCGCACCTGCCGGCCCGCTCATGAATCCCCGGATGAACAAAACGCGCAGGGAATGCTCGACATCGGAACCTGAATCGTAAACTCGTTTCACTTCCTCAGTAACAGATTGTTTCGTTTGAGGACCGGGAGCGTTCACTACAGGACTTTTCAGGGGTGAAAAAAAGCGATTAATCGCGTTATGGCCGACCACAAGCTCCAGCATCGAATTTGTGTGACTGCCGCCGACGAACGGTCTGCTGTTTTTCGGCGTAAATTCATAAGCAAGAACCCAGGGCAGAGAGCAGATCATCAGGATAAGAATTGCCAGTGTAAGGTCGGCGAACTTGCGCGACCAACGCTGGGGTGTGCCGATAAAGTAAACCAGACAGAAGCTCGGCAAAACAATATAAGCCGCCAGCATTTTAACGTTGAATGCCAGACCGACAAGGGCCATGGACAGCATCAGCAGTCTGCGGCTGCCCTCCTCGGCAGCCTTCATCACTGCCCAAGCGGCCAAAAGAAGCACCACCAGCAGGCAGGTATCGGTATTGTTTGTACGGTTCACCGCGACCCATATAGGGGTGACAGCCAGAAAAAGAGCCGCCAGCAGGGCGGCTAATGCGCTGAAATGGCGCCGCACCAGATGATACAGGAGCCATACAGAACCGACACCCATTAGAACCTGAGGCAACAGGACACTCAGGGGATGGAAACCGAATAGCTTAACGCTTAAGACCTGAAACCAAAGGGCGACCGGAGGTTTGTCAAGGGAAATGAAACCAGTTGGATCAAAGGCAGCATAAAAGAAATTGTGCCAGCTCATCGTCATACTTCGGACAGCGGCGGTGTAATACTCGGCACCCCAGTGGTTATGATCCAATCCCCATAAACGGAGCGCCAGCGATAGAAAGAGAACCGCAACCAGCAGAATTATCTCGTATCGGCTGTAACCAGCATTATTTTCATTAATTGTTCTGTCCAAGCTCGTTGCATCCGACAGGTCAGAATTTCTTGCTGTAGTCTGCACTATCGATCTCCTTCGCGGTATTGGCAGGACTTAAAAGCTCCTTTCTTCCGGCAATAACAAAGCTCCGCATATACGATGGCATCTCGTTTCGGCCCGGGAAGGTCTTGAAACCGTGGGTGTTCCGGGGAGAGAACAGTGATATCTGGTCTTTCGAGTTTTCACCCGAAGCCTCTGTTTTGAACGAAAGATCAGGGAGATCAATTCCGCATTCAGTTCACGAGTGAATCTTTGCATATTAAATCTATATTATCATAGTCATTTGTTTATGTAAAATTAAAATAAGTATCAATAAGCCTCGCTCTGTTCTTCCTGTACGGTTGCTTTTTTGATTTATCGAGTTCATGCAACATTTAATCGGTAATTCTTATTGACTGAATAGTTGATTTTCCAAATAATAAAATCTTCACAACCTTACATTTCCAATTTGGGCTTAAAACGGGGGTTATTTCCATCTTGACTTTCCATTCGCATAAGAGCATTCCTTAACCATAATTTTTCTTATGGTTTAGTAAACCCATCAACCTTCCCCTTAACCTTTTGGAGTCTGTTATGAAAAGGTTTTATAGTAAGGTGCCAATTTTAAGGCCTCTGTAAGGTATATCCCTTTTGGATGCCTATTCTTTTCCCAAAATAACTCTCCTTAGCTCATTTATCTTTAAGAGGTGTGCAATGAAATCGTTAAAAAGAATCTTGTCGATAATAATCTTAGGATTTTTTGTTTTCGTACTTGGTTGCGCAACGTTAGAAAAAGGTGCAGGAGAACGGGTGCGACTTAAAGAGCCTCGAATCAAACCCCTCACCGAATCAGAATGGACTGCGGAGCAGCAACGAATCTTAAATAGCTATAATATGCCAGATGGCCGTTTCCCAAATATTTTAACGACGTTGGCCAACCATCCCAAACTTTTCGAAAAGTATACGGGTATTGCTACCTATTTTGCGAGGGAATCAACCCTTCCTCCCCGTGAACGGGAAATTCTCATTCTGCGCATTGGCTGGCTTTGCCAGGCTGAGTTTGAATTCGGGTGGCATACGCTGTATGGAAAATCAGCGGGTTTGACCGACGAGGAAATAAAGCGGATTATGGAAGGGCCAAAGGCTACCGGATGGGACCCTTTTGATGCGACTTTGCTTCTTGCCGTGGATGAACTTTATTATGATGCCTTCATTACAGATGCCACCTGGAACGCTTTAGCAAAACGCTATAATCAGCAACAGCTCATGGACGTCGTTGTTACGGTCGGTCAGTACAACTTGGTATCCATGTTTTTAAATAGCTTTGGCGTGCAGTTGGACGATGGCGTGCCTGGATTCCCTACAAGCAAAGGTAACTAATAAATCTACCCACGTTTCCTTGTTACTCGACTCAAAAAAACTGGATAGGTCATTTATGGGAAAGAACATCTAACCCAATATCGCTCCGCTCCAATGGTTTCTGGAATGCATAGAACCACTATAAAGGAGGTTGATAATATGAGGAAGATTGTTATCCTGTTTTTGCTTCTCTTACTGTTATTGGGCTGTGCCGCAACAATACAGAAAGGTACGATTGAACCAAGCCGTGTTTCTGATATGGAAGGTATAGTCCAGAGCATCTCAGGGAAAGAAGTGCTTTTGAAGTTACAATTACCGGATTTCAAGAAACAGTCAGATGATGTCATAGATGAAATTGCCAGACAGGTGAAGCAAAAGGCAATAATAATTGAAGGAATAGATGTCAGTGTAGATGGAATAAACGGGTTGGTTAAGAAAGTTGACGGGAATACAATCAGTGTCTCATTTGACAAAGCTCTATCTTATCCCGTTGACTCCATTGTTAAAGTAAAAATTCCAAAGAAAAGGATCGCTATTGTCGATTTTACTGTAATTAGGGGTGGTATAAAAGAAGCTGGTGCTATTGTTATGGAGCGCCTTTCCACAGAATTAATTGAATCCGGTATTTTTACTGTAGTCGAGAGATCAAAGCTTCAATCCATTATTGAAGAAACCAAATTAATACAATCGGGCCTCTCTCGTGAAGATCCGGAAAAGTTTAAACCAATGCTCATGATCGCTGATATAATTCTCACAGGTACACTATCTGAAGTTTCCAACAATTATGACATCAACCTTCGTTTGCTCAATGTACAAACCGGTCAAGCAATTTCTGCTTTTTACGTCCATTCTCCATTATTTAAAATCTCAGATATGAGAGATTCAAGTGAGTGGAATGAAGATTTTGAGACTGCGGCAACAAACTTCTCTTGGCAGATTGGCCCAACTGTGAAAGTAGGCTATGTATCTACTGATAAAACGACAGGGGCGGAGGCCTCAAATAATTCCCTGAAGTTGGATTATGATTTTCGCGGACTAAAAAGCAAAACAGAAGTGGCACCCGGTATGATTAACTCTAAAAAAAGAGACGTTTCCCTGTTTACAGGAGTTGAGTTTTACGTAAAATCGACAGAACCAATATTTGGATTTATAAATGTAGATATTTCAGACCGGGATGATCCAAAGGTTAGAGACAGATGGGTAGCAGTATATGAGATTGAAAAAGACTGGAAAAAAGTTAAAATTCCTTTTGATCAATTATATGTGCTCAGGTCAAAAAATATTGGTTACACACCGGGTAAACAAATATTGGATTTGAGTCACATAGAAAAAATCGCTTGGGGGACATCTAACATCTTAGTAAGGGGAAAGAATGAAAAAGGCTCTATGTGGATTGATAAAATTCGCTTTTATAGGTGAGAAGGTTATTTCAAAATCATCACCATCCCTTTCGATCGCCAGAAAAAGGGTTTCGACGAAGACATGCCCCATTACAACAATAAAGATGCCTTATGCCGGGGTGTGCCGCGTCGAGAAGGTTATGCGTTCCTATTTGGAGGCGACGCTATGACGTGACAAGGATGGAATCAAAATACATTCTTG
>Ga0315268_10003577_pt1 | contig 17122 bp, 14 predicted proteins | sample C1_top_MG_FD_204535 | JGI IMG/M metagenome (GOLD analysis project Ga0315268, IMG submission 204535) | Sediment microbial communities from Yellowstone Lake, YNP, Wyoming, USA - C1_top | ecosystem: Environmental > Aquatic > Freshwater > Lake > Sediment | place: USA: Wyoming | collected 2017-08-01
CAATGCTTTGCGCCGCGTGCTTCTCTCCTCCCTGGAGGGCGCCGCCATCGCCTCGGTCAAAATTGACGGCGCGATGCACGAGTTTACCACCATCGAGGGCGTCGTCGAGGACGTCACCGAGATCGTCCTCAACCTCAAGAAGATCAAGTTCAAGGCCCACAGCCGCGAGCCGCAGTTGTTGCTGCTCTCAGTCACCAAGGATGGGCTCGTGACCGCCGCCGACATCCAGCTCAACCAGAACGTTGAGCTGGTCAATCCGGAGCAGAAGATCTGCACCCTCGACAAGAAGCGCAAGCTCGACATGGAGTTGGAGATCAAGGTCGGGCGCGGCTTCTGTCCGGGCGACGAGAACAAGAAGCCCGACCAGCCCATCGGCGTCATCGCCGTTGACTCGATGTTCTCCCCGGTCACCCGCGTCCGCTACGCCGTCGAGAACGCCCGCGTGGGCCAGCGCACCGACTACGACAAGCTCATCCTCGAAATCTGGACCGATGGCCGCATCTCACCCGATGACGCCCTCATCCAGGCCTCCGCCATCCTCGCCCACCACCTCGATCCGTTCGTCGGTTACGACAAGAATGCGGTCGAGTTCGAGGAAGTCGTGGACACCCAGGACGAAGAGCGGCAGAAGCTCAAGAAGCTCTACAACATGAGCGTCAATGAAATCGAACTGAGCGTCCGCGCCGCCAACTGCCTTAACAACGCCAACATCACCACCGTCGGCCAGTTGGCCATGAAGACCGAGCAGGAGATGCTCAAGTACCGCAACTTCGGCAAGAAATCCCTCAACGAAATCAAGGAGAAACTCGCCGCGCTGGGCCTGAACCTCGGCACGCCGGCTGACCAGATCCAGCCCTTGCTGGAGGTGGTCAAGGAAGAACCAAAGGAGGAAGGCGAATAACCTCGAACCGCGGCGCCCGCCCACCGGCGCGCCGAAGCCAACTGCCGCCGTGGCGCTGGCTCTGCCGGCGTTGCCTCCGGCCCTGGTTTCCTATGCGACACCTTAAACGAACCGCCAAACTCGGCCGCACTGGCGAGCATCGCAACGCCATGCTCGCCAGCCTCGTCTGCAGCCTCATCAGGCATCGGCGCGTCATCACTACCCTGGCCAAGGCCAAGGCCGCCCGCCCGCTCGCCGAGAAGATGGTCACGCTGGCCAAGCGCGCTACCCTCCATCATCGCCGCCTGGCCTCCGCGCGGCTCCACCAGGACGAGGTGGCCGTGCGCATGCTTTTCAAGGAAGTCGCCGAGGCGCAGAAGGACCGCCGGGGCGGCTATACCAGGATTGTCAAGCTCGGCCAGCGCCAGGGCGATTCCGCCCAATTGGCCATCCTCGAATGGATGGAGGCTCCCGGCCAACTGCCGCCCGCCCCTGAGGCCAAGGCCAAAGCTGCCCCCGCCGCGCCCGCTGCCACTTAGCCGGCTGCCTGCCGGCAACCACTTGGCCAACCCGCCCTGGCCTTCGCGCCTGCTCTCTGGAGCCCGCGCGGAACGAATGGTACTCCACACTTTGCAAAGTGTGGCGCTCCCCACTCTCCAGAGCCGCGCAGAACCAACGGTACTCCACACTTTGCAAAGTGTGGAGTACCACTCTCCGGGCACGCCCGGAATGAACTCGGCACTCCGCACCCCGCACTCCGCCTTCCGCCTTCCGCACTCCGCCTTCCGCACTCCGCACTCTAACGCCCACTACCCTCCGGCTTCGACTGCGGGCGGCGGCAGTTCGCGGCGGATTTCACCGAGCCGATAGCCGAAACCAGGGCCGCCCAGCGTCGAAAGGTCGAGCATCCCTTCGCGGCGACAATAGATGCCCGGATGCACCGCCGCTTCGGGAAGCGAAGCTTCCGGGTAGAACTGCATCGCGTTGGTTTCCACGCCCATGATGGTGCCCACCCGCGCCGCCAGCAGCACGTGCGGGATTTGCGCCAGCATGGGGTTGGTGAGGTCCTGCACCATAAGGGCCATGCCGTGAGCCTTGGCCCAACAGGCGCTCAGCAAGGCGCCGGTCTGGGTCTTGCAGGTCTTGAGCGCGACGCCCGACCACCCCAGTTCGCGCCCCAACTCGACCAGCCGCCAGTCGTGCGCGCTCTCGTCCAGGAAAAGCGGTTTGCGGGCCGACACGCTTCGCACGTCAATCCGGTGCTGCTCCAACTCGCAGGGGAACGGCTGCTCGACATAGAGGAGCATCCCGTAGAGGCGCGGGTGCTCGTCGCGCAGCCGGTCGAGAATGTCATTCACGTAATCCGGCTCGGTGACGGTGCAGTTGAAATCAGCGCTCAGCCACTCGACGCCCTCGGCCAGCCCGATGGCGCCCACCTTGACGAGGCGCTTAAAATCCCACGCGGCGTCGTTGCCGCGGAGTTTGACCTTCAGGCACCTCAGTCCATCCTGCTTGATCCAGTCGGCCAGCAGCACGGGATAGCCGTCGTTGGGTTCGCTGCCTGTCAGGTCGGATTCCGCCAACGGATCCAGGCCGCCGACCAAGTGCCACGCCCGTAGCCGCGTGGCCGGTCTGGCCAGCAGGAAGTCAGCCGGGTAACGGCCTTGGAAAGACATCGCCGCGCCTGCGGCTGGGCGCAGAAACCCGGCCAGGTCGCGGCTCATGAACTCGGGGCCATAAGTCTCATAGACCCGACGCGCCAGCAGGTTGCCATAGGCGTCGTGAAGCGCCTGGTCAAAGACCGAGCAGCAGACCAATGCGGCCAACCAGGGCATTGGCTCGGGCAGCGGTTCTGGCTGGGATTGGGCGGCGCCAGCGGCAGACTTGACGCTCGCCAACAAGCCCGGCAGCACCTGCGCCTGAAAGTCGCTTCCCAATTCAACAGGGTGCCCGCAGGCGTCAAAGCCGGCCCAAGCGTCGGCGAGGCGGATGCAGCAGCGTTTGAGCCTCTCCAGGCGCAGTTGGACCCTCAGGCGGCTGGGCCAGGCCCATTGCACGCTCAGCGGCGTCTCGCCCCAGCCCTCAGCCACCCGCCCGCGCCGGTTGGCCACCCGCACCCTGGCGCGCGCACAGGTCACGGCCGTGAGCGTCTCAGGGCCAAACTTGAGCGGCACGCGCGTTTGGACGGGCAGGAAGTAGAGCGCAGTAGAAACGACCCGAACATCGGTGAGCTTGCCCATACCGGGCCTTTTTCCGGCAAACACCGCGCCAAAACAAGCGCGAATTGGCAAACCGACAAACCGCAGGCGAACAAACCGCAGGCGGCTGCGTATCACCGGTTGGAAGCCTGCGTCTGGAACCTGGCTTGCGTGGGTTCCAGCGTGTAGGATAGTTGGACGTGGACAGAGCCGGAGACGCCTTCATGAATCGGGCGGCAATCGGAGCGATCGTGTTGGCGGCACAAGTCTCGGTTTTTGTGCCGGAGGCGGTTTCCGCCGAGGCGCTCGAACAGTGGCATCGGCGGGAGTGTCCGGCACAGGGAGCGGGGCTGTGGAGCGTCGCGTATGGCAACGGGCTTTTCACCGCGGTTGGGGACAATGGAACGGTGATCACTTCCCCCGACGGCGTTACCTGGACGCAGCAGGCTCCTCCAACCACGGACAACCTTGGGCGGGCGGTCTATGGCAACGGCCTTTTCCTGGCGGCTGGGTCCGCAGGGACGCTTCTGGTTTCGACCAACGGCGTGGATTGGCTCAGCACGCCGTGGCCCTTCACCGAAGGAACCGTGGATGGGATTGCCTTCGCCGGTGGTTGTTTCTTTGCCCTTAGCTCGGGCACTCGTCATAATTTTCTCTGGGAGCCACCCCTTTGCGTTTATGGTTACCCATTCGTGCGTGCCTCCGCTAGCGGTGCCAATTGGACGGGTTTCCTCGACTTCCCGGTGACGGCGGGGCCGGTCCACGATCTGGCTTATGGGGACGGGCAGTACGTGGTGGTGGGACAGAGGCCGGATCCGAGCGACCCCTTCGTCTGGGAGTACTGGCCGTACCCCGACCTGGCGTCTTGCCCAGTTTCGGTTCTTACGTCGCCAGACACCCTAGTCTGGAGTGACCCGCTCTTGCACCAATGGCCCGGCCCTCTTGTTTTCCAGTATTTCCCACTGCGGCGTGTGGCTTACGGCAACGGGCGCTTTGTCGCGGGAGGTGACGGGAGCTGCGTCTTCTTCCCGGAGACCACCAACTATGTGCAGACCCTTGGCGGGCCCGCTTGGTGTGTTTGTTTTGGCAGTGGCTTCTTTGTCGGCGGACGGTGGTCCGGAGCCCTTGTTACTTCCAGCGACGGCATTAACTGGACGGCCCGAGACGCAGACCAAGGGGACCTTTCCATCCGCGACGTGGCCTATGGCCGCAACACTTTCGTCGCCGTGGGCGACGCCGGCCTGATCCTGCAATCCGATCCGATCGTTGGCCTGAGTTTGCGGCCGGCTACACGAGGCAACGGCCAGGGCTCTGCAATGGAACTGACCATCAGCGGTCCCCCCCGGCGCAACCTGTCAAATCCAGTGCGCTGGTCAGATTCCGCCGCCGAATGGCTGGCAAACGGCGGCCACCGTCACCTTGAGCGACACGGCGAGGATCTGGGTTGACCCGCAGCCCGCCGCCACCTCGCCGCGTTTCTATCGGGCGGTCACGCAGCCCTGAGCCGTCCTGTGTGACGACGCGGGCCGCTGTCTCAGATCGCGAGTCGGAGCTGACCACAAAATGACCCACGCCGCGTGTGCGGCTTGTAGGGCGGACATTCTTGTCTGCCGGTTGGGGAGACTCTCCAGTCTCCCGTCTCTGCGGAATTGGCGGCTGGAAGGCTGCCCTACGCCGGTGGCAGTCCCCATTTTCATCGTTTGTGGCACCGCGCGGCATGGCATGAGGCTTGACCATAAAATACCTGGGCAGCGGTAGGGCGGCGCTGCCGCGCCGCCGAAAGAATGGGCGGAGCAGCAGCTCCGCCCTACCGTGTTGAGTCCCGCTACGCAAGCTTGCGCACCGCGCCATCGGGCTGGAGCGCGGCCACCAGATCGAACACGTCTCGCTGGGCGCAGAACGGCACGTCTTCGCGCAGTTCAGGGCAGGCCAGGAGGCATCGCCCGTTGCGGGTGTTCTGCATGGCCAGCAACAAGTTGGCGGGCGTCGGCCGGTATAGTTGGCGGGCCATGAACGCCGAATCCGCCGCTTGCTCCTGGCCATACAGCGGCCAGAGCAAGTCGCAAAGCGCCCCCGCCGCCAGCGTGTCTTCGTAGGCAGCCTGGTCGAGCGTGCCGGCGCAGACCAGGATGAGACGCGCCGGGCGGGCGCGTTCAAGCCACTCGGCCGTCGCCCGCAAGTTCAGCCAGGCAGCGACCAAGACGTTTTGCGCGCCAGCGCAGGCCCGCAGCGCGCGGGTGCCGTTGGTGGTCGTCGTTACGATGGTTCGGCCTCGGACGCGCTCGGCGCTGAACTCACGCGGCGAGTTGCCCAAGTCGAAGTCCGTTCCGCCCGTGACCGCGGCGCGGATGCGGAGGCCGTTGCGCTCGCCCGCCAGCAGCGCCTCCGGATTGCTTTGGCGAAACGCCAGCGCCTCCGGGATGCCGTCCACGGGGACGATGGCGGCGGCGCCGTTGGCCAGCGCCGTCACCATGGTGCTGGTGGCTCTGAGCACATCCAGCACCACGCAAACCGTCTGGCCCAACTCCCGCTGCCGGAGCACCGCGAACTCCGCCGGCGAAAACAGAACTTCAAGCTGCCCCATCACAATTGTGCCGGCGCGTTTGCTGACGACTGACTCCGTTTACGACGGTCGTTGGCCTGCCTCGCGCGTCACACCAGCATCATGCGCATCGGAGTTGGTCGCCGCTTGAACGGATCGAGCACGAGTCCGAGGGTTTCCAGGGTGGTCGCGCCCAGTAGCGGACGGTCACCCTTCTCGCCGAAAATCACCGGCGCGGCGCCGCCTTGGCCCTGGAACTCAAAGTAGGCGTCGCCCACTTGGCGGGTGATGGCCGTCCCGTCGGCCAAGGCAAAATCAATCATGCGGTGAGGATGAATCCCCAACCTCTTGAGCGTAGGACCGGGGACCAAGCTGTAAACCGCCCCGGAGTCGATGAGGAAACTCACGGCCACCTTGCGCCGCGCCCGGTGGCTTTCTTTGACAATCAGCTTCTGGCTCGTCAAACGCATAACCGAGCAAAAATATCGCACGACCCCGCTTCTGCCAAGCCCGAATCCGACTGAGACGAGAATGGCCGTGGGCCAGCCTCGTTTGCTCGCCGGCTCCAGGCCGTGGCGCCGGGGCCTGAACAACAAGCCCAATCTCGATCTTTCCACCGCTTTCGCATATAGCAAAACAAGTACTGTTGTGCATATCCGCCGCGCGGCCCGAAGTGCGTGTCCGCGAATTGCCTCAGGCGAGCGAGACTCACCCGCCGGCGCGGGAAGTAAAGCCGGCGCAACGCCTTCATCACCCACACGTCCAGCGGAAAGGCCCGCTCGAACCCAAAGGCAAACAGCAGCACGCAGTCGGCGATCTTGCGCCCCACGCCGGGCAGTTGCAGCAACTGCGCGCGGGCGGCGGCGATGGGCAGGCTCGCCAGGCCAGCCAGGTCCGCCTCGCCACCCGCGACCAGGCGGGCGGTGGCGCGCAAGTAAGCGGCGCGAAATCCCATCTTGCAGGCGCGCAACTCCGCCTCAGTGCACTGAGCCAGGCGGGCAGCGGTTGGAAAAGCAAAGGCGGGTTCATGTCCTGGCGGCGCCACCACCGGCGCGCCAAACCGTTCGCAAAGCCGCCTGACGATCTGCTGGATTTGCACGATCTGCTTGGTGGAAGAAAGGATGAAGGAAGCCAGGCACTCCCAGGGGTCCTGGCGCAACAGGCGCAGCCCGCGCGACGCGCTGACTGCCGCCCGCATGGGCGCGTCGCCGGGGAAGCTGGCCACGACCGCCCCCAGGTCCACGCCGGTCTGCAGATAATCAGCCAGCCACCGCCAATCGGTCAGCGGTTCGGCGGCCTGAGCCTGGATGGCGCCTGGCCGGCTGAGCAGCCGCACCCAATGGCCCTTGACCACCGCCTCCCAGCCGCCGTCCCTCAATTCCCAGCGGAATGCCTGGCCGGAAGTCAAAGTGGCCGCCAGATCATAGTCGCGAACTGGGAAGGCGGTCATGCCCTTTCAGGTTTCATTGAGGTGTTATCCAGTCAGCCACAAAGAACGCCGTGCGGCGGCGTGGGAATTGTGAATTCAGAAATGTAGATTGAAAATTTCAAATTCATCGTTGCCAAGCCATCCCAAGACCAAGACCAAGATGTTGGTCGCAAAGCTCCAATCCTAACCAACCATCCGCGTAATCCGCGTAATCCGTGGTTAAAGAGCGACCGCGGGGCGCGCGAAAGCGGGAGCAAGCTCCCGCACTCCAAACGCTTCGCGCTCGGCAGGTCTCACCTTTGCGTCTTGGCCTCTTTGCGTCCCTGCGTTTCATCTTCGGCTCAACGCAAGTCGCGGCAGGCAAAGAGCTGAATTCGACGCAACACACGTCCACGATAAACAACCTCTTTGACGCCCAAGTCGCTCACCGAGCCGAACTCGCGCACCAACTGCTCCGGCGGCGGCTGCGGCACGTAGAGGTGCTGGACATAGATCGCGTTTTGGCCTTTGCGGCCCGCGTACCCCGGCCAAAGGCCGAACTGGTTGGCTGGTTTATCGCTGGAGAGGCAATAGACCAGCGGGTGAGCGGGCACGCCCGCCTTGGCCTCCGGCAGGTAAAACGACAACAGGCCGCTGATGCCGTAATGGTCGCCGATGACAAACGCCGGTTTGCCTTCGGCCAGCAACGCCCGCCGGGCATCACCAACGACCTGCGCCATCTCGCGCCACGCCCGGACGCGGCGGAGCGGATCAAACTTGGGCGGCAACGGCCTGCCGATGATCTTGCCCACCAGGTTCGTGTCGTGCGCCAGTACCACGACCGGCAGCCCCAGCGCGAGGCCGGCAACGAGCCAACGCTGAATTTGCTGCACGCCGGCCCGCCAACGCGAATCGGCGTAGGCCACCATGACGCAGAAGAGCGGCAGCACCGCGGGCGCGATCCAATTTGGCTGGACCCGCGCGCGCAACGTATAGAGCCAGAAAATGATAAACAGCGGCGCCCCCATGCTCCAGAGATACATCAAGAACGGGTTGTGACGGCGCTTGCGCCACACTGCCACCGCCGCCCAGAGCATTCCGCCGAAAAAGACCGGGTTCAGCAACGCGGCCTCGGACGCCGTAAAGTCAAGCAGGAATCTGGCCGTAGGCCGCCACGGTTCGCTCAGGCCGGCGCGGTCGTGCAAATGGGTCAGGGTGATCCAGTCGTGCTGGGCATTCCAAAGCAAGACCGGCAGGGCGCAAGCGGCGTTGACCAGCAACGCCAAGTACGGCCCCGGCCGCCGCCACTGCCGCCGGGCCGTTGACCACAGGCAACTGAACACCACCAACGAAACCCACTGCAACAGCCCCGTGTACTTGCTCAGGAATCCCAACCCCATCCACCAGCCCACCCAGAGCCAGTCGCGGACGCGGCTCTCGCTTTGGCAGGCGCGCCAGCCGGCAATCATCGCCGCCGTCCAGAACAGCACCGACAACGGGTCTATCGTCATTAGCACCGAGCCGGCGGCCAGCAGCGGCACAGCCGCCAGCACCGGCACCAGCCAGAAGGCGGCGCGGGTGTTGACCTCGCGGGCGAAAAAACGCAGCACCAGCCAGCCCACCACCGCGGCGATGACCGGCGAGAAAAACCGCACTCCAAACTCATTGTCACCCCACAGTGCCGTGCCCAAGAACTGCGTGTAAGCAATCAACGGCGGCTTGCTGTAGTAGGACAAGGCCAAGTGCTTCGACCAAAGCCATTGATAGGCCTCGTCTTCGGACAACTCGATGTGCCCCCCGGCCAGGTAGGCCAGCCGCGCCACCAAAAGAGCGGCGATGAGCACGTAGCCCAGGCGCAACCATTGCTGCTGAGCGGCCAACTCTGGATTCCGCACCACCGCCTGGTCCGGCTGCCAGGCCAATGGGTCCGGGTGGCAGACTGGCGCGGCCAGCGAAGGCATCCGCCGCCACCAGAGCGGGAACCACCGCCGCCCCAGCCCGCGCCAGAGACGGTTGGCCAGCCAAACGCCACCGCCCCCAACCACGCTGCCGACCGCTGCCCCGGCCAACACGTCCGAGGGATAATGCACCCCCACATAGACCCGCGACAGACTAACGAGAGTCGCCGCCGGGAACATGAACCAACGGCTGCGCCGGTAGTAAATGCAGGCCACCACCGCTCCCGCAAACCAATTGGCGGCGTGCGAAGACGGCAGGCTGTAACTGCCGCCACGGCCCATCAATAGGCGCGCTTCCGGCAGGGTAAGGAACGGGCGCGGGCGGGCGTAGGCGTGCTTGAGCGAGTCCACCGCCAAGTTGTTGAGCCCGCCCACCACCAGCAGCAGCATCGCCGCACAGACTCGCCCTCGGGTGGCCCCGCGCCAGAGCAACAAGACGGCCAGAACCACCAGCGCGGGTGCGAACAGCGGGTTGCTGCTGAACCTGGGCATGAGCCAATCCAATACAGGATGGCTCAACGACTGGTTGATCAACCGGAAGCAGTCAACGTCCAGAGAAACCAGCCAGTTCATGCGTCTAACCGCAGAAAGCACAAAGAGCGCAGAGAAGACAGAACCCGTGAGTCTTTGTGTTCCCGTGGTGAATTCAGGGTCATTTTCGGGTCAGACTTCATGCCGCACGCGGCGCCACAAAGGATGCAAATGGTTCGCAGACGAGAACGAGGACGAGGACGATTCTGAAGTCTTTCGCCTCAGTGTTCTCGGTGCTCTCGGTGGCATTTTCGGGTCAGCTAATACACAATGAGCGAACGGACCGGGTAGCCCTTCAACTTGTCGCGCCCTTTCAGGAAGCTCAGTTCGATCAAGAAGACGATCTCGACAATCTCGGCCCGCAACCGCTCCAACAAGGCCGCCGCCGCCGCCGCCGTTCCGCCCGTGGCCAGCAGATCGTCCACCAGCAGCACGCGGCTGCCGGGCGGCACCGCATCCACGTGCACGGCAATGGTGTTGGAGCCGTATTCCAGCTCGTAGGTCTCCTGGAACGTCGTAAAAGGCAGCTTGCCTTGCTTGCGAATCGGCACGAAGCCCGCGCCGAGTCTGGCGGCGGCGGCGGCGGCGAAGATGAAACCGCGCGCGTCAATGCCAGCGACGGCGGCCAGCGAACCGGGCGCCACGTTTGCCGTCAGCAACTCCACGGAGGCGGCGAACAGACGCGCGTTGCCCAGCACCGGTGTGATGTCTTTGAACTGGACGCCGGGTTTCGGGAAATCGGGGATGTTGCGGATGGCCCGCTCAATATCCGCCAGGCTCGTTTTGGTGTCATTCATGGGACCTGTGAGCACGGTAGCGGCCGACGTGGCGGGCGAGCTTGGGATGCGCCGCGCTGGCCCCTCGGCCTTCCAGTTTCTCAATCATTCGCCGGAGTTTGGCCAAGGCAAGATTCTGAATCTGGCGGATGCGCTCGCGGGTGACGCCGAACTTCGCGCCCACCTCCTCCAGCGTCCGCTCGCTGCTCCCATCCAGCCCGAAGCGGTAGCGCAGAATCATCGCTTCGCGCGGGTCAAGCCGCTTGACCATTTCGGCCAACATCAAGTGGACCGTTTTCTCCTCCAACTGCCCGTAAGGGTCTTCGGCGCGCTCATCGGCCACTACTTCGGCATAGCTGTTGGAATCCTCGTCCCCGATGGGGGCGTCGAGCGAGGCCGGGCGAACGGCGGCGGTTCGCAACTGGGTGACCCGCGCGGGTGACATGCCCAGCTCCTCAGCCAGCTCCTCGTCGGTCGGCTCGCGGCCAAAAACCTCGTGCAGTTTCAGCGCCGTGCGGCGCAACCGGGCAATCTTGTCCACCAAGTGGACCGGCAGCCGGATGGTCTTGGATTGATTGGCCAGCGCCCGCTTGATGGATTGCTTGATCCACCAGGCGCCGTAGGTCGAGAGCTTGCCCCCCTTGGCCGGGTCAAACCGTTCGACGGCTTTCATGAGGCCAATGTTGCCTTCGTTGATCAGGTCCAAGAGCGGCAGGCCCAAACCGTCGTAATCGTGCGCGATTTTCACCACCAGGCGCAGGTTCGCCTTGATCATGTGCTCGCGCGCCCTTTTGTCGCCTTTCTTGATCCGCGCGGCCAACTCGATCTCCTCATCCAGGGTCAAAAGTTTCACCTGGCCGATCTCCCGCAGGTAGAGCCGGATGGCGGTGTCGCCATCGTAGCTGCCCGGCTCTTTGCCCCCAGGCGGGACGGCGTCGTGGTTGCGGGGCACCTGCAACTGGCCTTCAGCGGGCGCGATCGCTTCCGGCTCTCTGACTGCGGAGGGTGCGGCATCGGGCGCCACCCACGGCGCCGCTCCGGCGGCGGCGGCAGGTGTCTGGGCCGCGGCTTTCGGCGGGCAGGCTTGGCGTCGCGTGGTGGCAGACATAAATCGCGTTCTGCGGCCATCCAGAGTGCGGGCAACGGCCGCCCTCGGCAAGCAAAATGGCAGGGGCGTGCAGGCGAAAGCGGGGCCAAGCTCCCCCTTTCACCCGCGGGCCGGCGGCTGGCGCGAAGCGTCTTGGAGCGCGCCAATCCCCTGGCGCTTTCGCCGGCGCGCTAGTGGCAAAAGCGGCACTTCCGGCAAGCCGCTGCACTCCGAACGTTTCGGGCGGTCGGAGCCGGTCGGCATCTTCGGGCCAGACTACCTGCCGTGTGGGGTGCCACAAACGATGAAAACGGGTCGCGGATGAGAACGAGAAGGAGAAGGATTTCCTGGTCACCATTTCGCCTCTGTGTTCTCGGTGCCCTCGGTGGCATCTTCTGCTCAGGGCACCGCGCCCTCGGGCGCCGCCTTGCCCCGGCCGAGCTTGGCCAAGGCGGGCTTCACGACCTTCTCGTAGCACTCCGGGCAGATCCCATGACTGAAGCGCACGTCCGCGTGCTCCGTGATGTAGGACTCGACCTGCTGCCAGTAGTTCTTGTCGTTGCGGATTTTTTTGCAGTAAAGGCAGATGGGCAACAGGCCCTGAAGCTGTTTGACCAGCTTGAGGGCGGCTTCCAGTTCGCGCACCCGCTCGGCCAGGCTATGCTGCAATTCCACGATGCGCTCGCCCACCTTGACCCGGGCGCGGAGCTCCTCCACGTCAAACGGTTTGGTGATGTAGTCATCGGCGCCAGCCTTGAGGCCAGCCACGACGTCTTCGCGACTGTTCTTGACCGTGAGCAGGATCAGATGCGTGTTTTTGGCGTCAGGATGGGCGCGCACCCGCCAACACACCTCCAATCCGCTCATCCCGGGCATCATCCAGTCCAGCAAAGCCAACGGCGGCGCCCCGGGGGTTTGCAGCGCCTTCCAGGCTTCGGCCCCATCCTGGGTCGAGACCACCGCGTAGCCCCACTTGGCCAGGCGGACTTCCAGCAACCGGCGTGTGACCGGGTCGTCTTCAGCAATCAGCACCTTCATAGCATCGCCGGCAAATGAAGCCGGGCCGCGCCTGCCGGAAGCCAGCCTGCCGCACTTGGCCCCGCTTATCGCGCGCCCGCCCTTGAGTGACCAACCGAGTCGAACCACGGCTCGACCCTCAAGTGGTGGGTTGGCAGGGGATTGAACCCTGGACCAACGGCTTAAAAGGCCGCTGCTCTACCACTGAGCTACCAACCCGGAGGCTCGCGGCATTCCACTCCGGCCATCCGCTTCCCCACTGGCCCAACGCGCCCGCCAACCTAAACGCCCCTTCCACTTGGCGCAAGTGTTTTCGCCGCGCGGCGATGACAAGCGCGTGCGCTTGTTGGTCCAAATGACGCCGGCAGGAATGTGCCGGCGGACAACCTGCTGAGGCCCCCGGCCCGCAGCGCGGAACGCATCCCGCCCCCCCGAGGCGGTAAGCCCTTGCATTTTCAAAGTTGCTGTTTGAAAATGCACCAATGAAACGAGCCGGGGAGACGATCCCCGTCACCAACGGCGACTTAAAGTCCAGTCTCAAAGCATAACCTCCTGCCGGTTTTCCGCTCAATTGAAGGAGACACCGATGAAGCTAATCCAGTTGGTTGCGGCCATCATCACTGCGAGCACTGTTTCCGCTGCCCAGCCTCGGTTCAGGATTGCCTACGCTACTTACCTGGGCGGCAGCGGCGAAGACGACGCGATCATGGGCCTCCGCCTCGACGCCGCGGGCAACCTGTATGTCGCGGGGCACATCCAGTCCACCGATTTTCCTGTCACGCCCGGCGCGGCCCAGCCCAAGGCCAGCGGCATGTCGGACTGTTGCCTCGCCAAGCTGGCGCCTGATGCGAGCCGGTTGCTCTATGCGACGTATCTCGGCGGCAGCGGCAATGAGTTCGCCGAGCACCGCCCCTGGCTCTGCGTGGACGGCGCCATGCCCCTCGCCGGCTTCTGCGCCTCGCCGGATTTCCCGACGACCGCGGGCGCGCTGCAACGCCAACCAAAAGGCAAAAGCGATGGCTTCCTGACCAAGCTCGCGCCCGACGGTCGAAGGCTCGTCTTCTCAACGTTGCTCGGCGGCTCCGCCAGCGAGAACCTGCTGATGCCGACCGTGGACAACGCCGGCAACATCTACGCCGTCGGCAGCACTGGCTCGCGCGATCTGCCCGTCACGCCCGATGCGCTCCAGCCAGCGTTCGGTGGCGGAGAGGAGGACGCGTTGCTGGCGATCCTCAGCCCGGACGCGTCGAGGCTGCTCTATTGCACGTATCTTGGCGGGCGCGGCGACGAAATGATCCGCAGCCTCGCTCTCGGCCCCAACGGTGAAGTCCATCTGGTTGGCAGCACTTCGTCGCCCGACTTTCCCACCACGCCCCGCGTCCTCCAGCCCACCTTCGGCGGCGGGGGCGGCGATGCCTTTGTCGTGAAACTCGTCCTCGCTCGTTGGTGAAACGCGATTGATTTCCTCTCGCCGGCCAGAAAATGCCCGTCGGCTCAGTCCGCGCGAAGCGTTTTGGACTGCGGCAGTCCCCTGCCGCTTTTCCGACCAGTGCGCGGGCGAAAGCGCCAGAAGACTGGCGCACTCCAAGACGCCTGGTGCCAGCCGGCGCCCATCCCATTTTCATCCTCCGTGGCGCCACAGGCCGCGGCGTGTTGTCTGGCCAGACCACAAGCCAGCTCCGCCAGCCCGAAGCGTCTGGAGCCGAGTCATCCGCCTCAATCCGCCGCTTGGGAGCAGCCGCGGATGTCGCGCATGAACGCGGACGAGCATCCAAGAGCCATCTCTTTGCCTTCACCTTCCAGCTTGAGTTGTCTGGGCGCAGGTGGTAGCATACCGCCCTGTAATGAGCGCCGCGGCGTTCCAAAGCCGGCATCCCGGACTCGTCTGGTCGCACTCGCGGCCCAGCGAGGCGGTCTTGATCCGGGCGGCCTTGCTGCGACCGCGCTTTGAGACAATACTCGACGCTTGCGTGGAGTTCGGCTTGGAGCGCGTGCGCGGGGAGTGGAACGCGCTGGCCCACGACGCCACGCCTGAAGTGCGGCGCGCCGAGCCTCAAGTCAGCCGCATCCTGCGGCACATTGCGGAAGGATTCGCCGATGCTCAAGCCGGAGACTGAGCGCCTTTGGGTTTTCCTCCAACAGCAGCCCGCCTTGGCGGGCTTCGTCCTGCTGGGCGGCAGCGCCCTGGCAATTCACCTGCGGCACCGCTTCAGCGAAGACCTCGATTTGGCTTATCCCGCCGAGCGATTGCCCCGAGGCCGTTTGGACGCGCTCCGCCGCCTGAGCCGCGCCGCGGCGTTTGACTTCCAGCCAAACGACAACCCGACCGCCCTGGCGCAGTTTGCAGACAGCGGTTTGGAGCTGCACGACTACCAGCAAGATTACCTGGTGAACCGGACGATGAAGGTCAGCTTCTTCGCGCCGGAGCCAGAGGTCCTTGCCGTGCTGGACAAGGTGCCGCCCGGAGCCGGGCCGCGTCTGGGCGCCCTCGGTGAGCTTTTCCGCACCAAATGCCTGATCAGTGCGCGCCGCAGCCGGAGCCGCGACTGGTTTGACCTTTACGTCCTGATGACGCGCGGTGGCTATACGCTCCGGGATTTCCGCCAAGCGTTCAAGACCGCGGGTCTAGCCGGGCAAGCGGACAGTGCGCTGGAGCGTCTATGCTCGGGCCAGCCGCACGCCGCCGATGAAGGGTTTGAACCAGTGGAAAGCGGGGCGCCAAGCGTGGCCCAAATGGCTCAGTTCTTCCGCGCGCAGCGTCAGGCCAGTGAGCGGGGTGAAGCCGCCTGCCGCTGCCGCAGCACGGCCAGGCGCCGGCGCTCCCCAAGGACCATCGCGGCCCGCGATGGTTTCAGGGGATAGCACCAGAGCGGGGTTGCCAAACGGGGCCGGGCGCCTTATTCAAGAGGGCAGTTTTGAAACAGTGAAGTTGAGACATGCCGACATATCAATACGTTTGCACCAAGTGCAAGCATGAGTTTGAGCTGTTCCAGGCGATCACAGACAAGCCGTTGACGGTCTGCTCCCAGGCGGTGTGCCCGCACCAGCCCTGGGGCCGGGGCAAGGTCAAGCGGCGCATCAGCGGTGGTGGCGGCCTGCTCTTCAAAGGCAGCGGCTTCTACGCCACCGACTACCGCAGCGAGGGCTACAAGCAGGCCGTCAAAAAGGAGTCCGAATCAACGGCGCCGAAAAAGGAAGCCGCCAAGGCGGGCGAATCGGGCGGCGACGCCAAGACCACCAGCGCCGCGAAGCCCGAGTCGGGCGGCGCGTAGCCATTCATGTTCAGTAAGCTTCCAGACCCCGCCGCGCCGCCGAGGCGCAGCCACGACCGGGCACGAGTTCTGCGGGCGCCCTGGGCGCGGCGGCTCTGGGCGGCTCTATTCACTTGCCTCTGGCTGGGAACACGGTGGGGCGAGGCCAACGCGCAGGCCGCGTCACCGCCGGATTTGTTTCCCAAGCCTAGGCTGCCAGAGAGTGTGCCAGGCGGGGTTGCGGTTCACAGCCGCTCAGGGCAGTTCGTCGTGCACAGCCCGCATGCCACCCCGCCCACGCTGGCTCGCTTGCCGGTGAGCCAACGGAGCCGGCTGGTTTCGCTGGAGCCGGGCCCATTGGCGGTTTCGTGCGAGCGGATCAAGGACGCGCTGTTGCAGGAGTTGGGCGCGCCCGACCGCTGGCAGGGCCAGATTCATCTGTGGCTGCGGCCGGGCCTGAGACCCAGCGAGCCGCTCCGCGTTGTCTCCACGCGGTTTGCCGACCGCTGGCAGCACGCCCTGCAACTGCCCGAGGAAGTGGAGGCCACGGCCTTGGTGCGCATCATCGTCCAGGTGCTGCTGACCGAGATTGCCACGCGTTCGCCCGGGCCGAATCCGCCCGAAATCCCGATCTGGCTGGTGGAAGGTTTGACGGGCCGGCTGCTGGCGCGCCCGGGGCCGGACCTGGTGCTTGAGCCCAACCCACTCTATAACAAAGTGAACGATTTCTGGGGGCAGGTGCTGCCCAGCACGCGCCAGCAGCGCCCGGCTGACGTCAGCGCCGCCCTCCGCCGCCAACTCCAATCACGGGCGCCGCTCACCTTCACCGAATTGAGCCTCCCGACCGCCGAAATGCTCACGGCCGAGAACCTGGACAATTACCGCGCTTGCGCCCAACTGCTGGTGGGTGAATTGCTGCGCCTGCCCAACGGCCCCCAGACCCTCTGGGCCGTGCTCCAGCAGTTGACCCAGCACCTCAACTGGCAGACGGCGTTCTTGCTGGCCTATCAGGCACACTTCCCCAGGCTGTTGGCGGTGGAGAAATGGTGGGCGCTGGCCATCACGCAGTTCACCGGGCGGGATGAGGCCAACGCCTGGCCTTTGCTCACGAGCCTGCAGAAGCTCCAGGACGTGCTCCAGATCAGCCTGGAAATCCGCTCCGGCCCGAACGAGCTGCCCCGGCGCGTGGCTGTGCCGCTCCAGCAGTTCCTTGGCGGGTCGGCGTTTGCTCAGCAAAGCCCGCTTTTGCAGTTCAAGCTCCGCCAGCTTGAGTTCTTGCGCGCCCGCGTGCCGCCAGAGCTGGTCCCGCTGGTGTCGAACTACCTCGCCACCCTGGGGCGCTATTTGGCGCAAGCCGTGCTGCCGAGCATGGCCGGCGGCTACCAGCAGGAGGCGCCGCTGCCCGCCAAAGCGCTGCTGCGGCAGACGTTGCGCGCGCTGGACGAACTGGATCGCCAGCGCGCCAAACTCGCGC
>Ga0315268_10003578_pt1 | contig 17122 bp, 19 predicted proteins | sample C1_top_MG_FD_204535 | JGI IMG/M metagenome (GOLD analysis project Ga0315268, IMG submission 204535) | Sediment microbial communities from Yellowstone Lake, YNP, Wyoming, USA - C1_top | ecosystem: Environmental > Aquatic > Freshwater > Lake > Sediment | place: USA: Wyoming | collected 2017-08-01
TTCAGCACCGCCGCCACGTCGCGCACCATGTCTTCGACGAATTTGGGATTGTCATAGGCGCGTTCGGTGACGAATTTTTCGTCGGGGCGCTTGAGCAGGCCATAGAGTTCGCATGAGGCTTGCTCTTCGGCCATGCGCACAACTTCCTCGATCCACACAAAACTGTTAGCGCGGGCAGTGATAGTGACGTGCGAGCGCTGATTGTGCGCACCGTAGTCGGAAATCTTTTTCGAGCACGGGCATAGGCTAGTGACCGGCACCACCACCTTCATGGTTTGGTGATAAGCACCTTTGTCGATCTCGCCGGTAAAAGTCACTTCATAATCCATCAAACTTTGCACCCCGGACACGGGTGCGGTCTTGTTGATGAAGTAGGGAAAGCTCATCTCGACGCGGCCGGATTCGGCCTCGAGCTTGGTCACCATCTGGCGCAGCATATCCTCGAACGACTCGACCGAAATTTCGCGCTCGTAGCCGTTGAGAATTTCCAAAAAACGCGACATATGCGTGCCCTTGAAATGCTGGGGCAGGTACACGTACATATTGAAATTGGCGATGGTGTGCTGCACACCGGCGCTTTTATCGGCGACACGCACCGGGTGGCGTACCGACTTAATGCCAACTCTATCGATAGCGATCCGGCGTGTATCAGGCGTGGCCTGCACGTCGGCAATCGGTAATTTTTCACATTGATTCATTGCGTTATCCTTGCCAGCAGAGTTCATTTCGCTAAAGTATACGCCAGATCAATAGTTGAGTAAAGAACTCGGGTACTACGTTTAACCGCCTCCACCACCCCCGCCGCATCCAGGCCGCAGCTCGTCAAGAGCAAGGCCGGATCGCCGTGTTCCACGAAGCGATCCGGCAAGCCCAGCAGCACCAGCCGCTTGGTGTTGCCCAGCTTGGCCAGGTATTCGGCCACGGCACTGCCCGCGCCGCCTTGGATCACGTTTTCTTCCACCGTCACCAATAATTCATGGCTTTGCATAAGCTGTTTGATCAGCGCCTCGTCCAGCGGTTTCACAAAACGCATGTCGGCGACGGTCGCGTTTAATTCTTCCGCGGCTTGCAGCGCTGCTTGTACCATGCTGCCGAAGGCCAGCAGCGCGATTTTTTCGCCGCGCCGCACAATCCGCCCTTGGCCGATGGGTAAGGCCTGCATTTCGGTTTCGATCTGCGCGCCCACGCCACTGCCGCGCGGATAGCGCACCGCGCTGGGGCTATTCAGCGTAAACGCGGTATAGAGCATTTGCCGGCATTCGTTCTCGTCCGACGGCGCCATCACCGTCATATTGGGAATGCAGCGCAAAAAAGACAGATCGAACGCGCCGGCATGCGTCGGGCCATCGGCGCCCACCAGCCCGGCACGGTCGATGGCGAACATCACCGGCAGATTTTGCAGCGCCACATCGTGTATCAATTGATCGTAAGCACGCTGCAAGAACGTGGAATAAATCGCCACCACCGGCTTCAAACCCTCGCACGCCAAGCCCGCGGCGAAGGTCAGTGCATGCTGCTCGGCAATACCGACATCGAAATAGCGCTCCGGATGTTCCTCGGAGAATCTCACCATGCCCGAGCCTTCGCGCATGGCCGGGGTGATGCCCACCAAACGCCAATCGCCGGCCGCCATATCGCACAGCCAGTCGCCGAAAACTTGCGTATAGCTGGGCTTGCTGTTGGCTTTACTGGCCACGCCATCGGCCGGATCGAATTTCGCCACGCCGTGATACAAGCATGGATCGTCCTCCGCCAGCTTATAGCCCTGACCCTTCTTGGTGACGATGTGCAGAAATTGCGGGCCTTCGAGTTTTTTGATGTTGGATAAGGTATCGATCAACGCATCCAGATCGTGGCCATCGATCGGCCCTAAATAATTGAAGCCAAACTCCTCGAACAAAGTACCTGGCACCACCATGCCCTTCATGTGTTCCTCGGCGCGCTTCGCGAGTTCGCGAATCGGCGGAATCACTTCCAGCACTTTGCCGCCGCGCTTTCGCACCGTGTTATAAAAACGTCCCGACAGCAGCTTGGCGAGATAGTGATTGAGTGCGCCCACATTAGGCGAAATCGACATTTCGTTGTCGTTCAAAATCACCAGCAAATTGGCATCGTTCGCGCCGGCATTGTTCAGGGCTTCGAGCGCCATGCCGCCGGTCAATGCCCCGTCACCGATCACCGCCACCACGCGCCGCTCCAGACCCTGACGTTTGGCCGCTACCGCCATGCCAAATGCCGCGCTGATCGAGGTGCTGGAATGTCCGGTGCCGAAGGTATCGTAAGGGCTCTCTTCGCGCTTGGGAAAACCGGCGATGCCGCCCAACATGCGCAAGCGGCTCATCGCTTCGCGCCGCCCGGTGAGAATTTTATGCGCGTAAGTTTGGTGGCCCACGTCCCACACCAGCCGGTCATCCGGCGTGTTGAACACGTAGTGCAGCGCCAGTGTGAGTTCGACCGTACCCAAATTGGAAGCCAGGTGACCGCCGGTTTTAGAAACGCTCTCGATTAAAAATCCGCGCAACTCTTCCGCCAGGGCGGGCAGTTCCTTGCGCGCCAGTTGCCGCAGTTGATGCGGGTCGTTAATCGTTTCGAGTAAGGGATAAGTCATGGAACCGCCGATTTAAAAGGGGCGCAAGACGATGAAATCCGCCAGATCGCGCAGCCGTTGCGCCGCCTGGCCGAAACCGGCGAGCGCATCGAGCGCATCCCGGCGCAGCGAATCCGCCAGGGACTTGGCTTGCGTCACGCCCAGCACGCTGACGTAAGTGGGTTTATTTTGCGCTGCATCCTTGCCCGCGGTCTTGCCCAGGGTGGCCGTGCTCGCCTCGGCATCCAGTACATCATCCACCACTTGGAAGGCGAGGCCAACGCATTTCGCGAAGTGATCGAGTTTGGCCATTTCCGGCTCGGACAACTCGCCGCATAAAGCGCCCAGCATCACCGCGGCGCGAATCAACGCCCCGGTTTTATGAATATGCATCAACTCCAATTCCGGCAGCGTCAGCGCACGGCCCACCGAGGCCAAGTCGATCGCCTGCCCGCCCGCCATGCCGCGCGAACCGGCAGCCACCGCCAGCAAGGTCACCATTTCCAATTGCTTGTGCGCATCCTGCGCCAGCGGATAGTGCGCGAGCAATTGGAATGCCAAGCTTTGCAAACTATCGCCCGCCAACAGCGCGGTCGCCTCGTCGAACTCCACATGCACCGTCGGTTTGCCGCGGCGCAATACATCGTCGTCCATGCACGGCAAATCGTCGTGCACCAGGGAATAGGCGTGAATCAATTCCACCGCCGCAGCGGCGATTTCCAACTGCTCCGCATGCGCGCCGGCCACTTCGCCGGTGGCGAATACCAGCAAGGGCCGCACGCGCTTGCCGCCGCCCAATGCCGCGTAGCGCATCGCCGCGTGCAAACGCTGCGGCATAATCTCCGCCGCGGGCAAGGTACGCGCCAAGACCGTCTCCATGCGGCTTTGCAAGCCGAGGAGCCAGCCTTGAAAATCAGTTGCCATTATCACCGGGGAAATTTTCGAGTTGATTCGATTCGGTCAGGACACGCACTTGGCTCTCGGCATCCTGAATTTTTTGCTGACAGAATTTAAGCAGCTCCGTACCGCGCTTATACGCCGCCAACGATTCTTCCAGCGGCAACTGTCCGGCTTCCATCGTGGCGACAATTTTTTCCAGTTCCGCCAACGCGTCTTCGAATGCCGGTGCTTTCGAGATTTTACTCATGCCCGACTCCGCCTAAAAACGCTTAAAATACCGTAGTTTGCCCTATTTGGTCAATGACGGTTACGCTTCCCCCGGGCCGTCCCGCGTATTTGCTTGACCATCTCGAAGCCATGGGCTGAGAATGCAGGCACCGTGCGTGCCGATAGCCGGCGCGCTCAAAAGCCCGCCCGCGCAAATCTAAAAGAAGACTATGACCATACAAGATGCCGCACCTTTGCTCACGTTGGTTGCAAATGTCCATTAATTGGTTCCCCGGTCACATGGTCTCCGCTCGCAAAAAAGCGGCCGAGACCATGGAGTGGATCAATGTCGTGATCGAGGTGTTGGATGCCCGCCTGCCCGAGGCAAGCAGCAACCCGATGATCAAGGAACTGCGTCTGCAGCGCCAGCGCCCCTGTCTGAAAATTCTCAACAAGGCCGATCTGGCCGACCCCGCCGTTACTCAGGCTTGGCTCAATTTTTACAATGGGCAGAAGGACGTCAAGGCCGTGGCGCTGTCCTGCAAGAAAGCGGGAGATGTGGCCAAGATTCCCGGCCTGTGTCAAACGCTCGCCCCGCATCGCGGCACCAACCTCAAGCCGCTGCGCATGATGATCATGGGCATCCCCAATGTCGGTAAATCCACTTTGATGAATGCCTTGTTGAAGCGCCGGGTAGCGGCGGTGGGCGATCAACCAGCCGTGACCAAAAACCAGCAACGCCTAGAACTAAACGACCAGATGTCGATTATCGATACGCCGGGCCTGCTGTGGCCGAAAATCGAACACGAGAGCGATGGCTATATGCTGGCGGCGAGCCACGCGATAGGCAGCAATGCCGTCATCGACGAAGAAGTGGCCGCCTTTCTTGGCGAGATTCTGCTCGCGCGCTATCCCGCCCTGCTTGCCGCCCGCTACGCTTGCACGGTTGCAGAACTGGACGGCGTGGGTCTGATCGAAGTAGTCGCTAAACGGCGCGGCTTTCGCCTCAAGGGCGGCGCTCCGGATTTGGAAAAAGCCGCCATTATCTTGCTGAAAGACTACCGCACCGGCGCCTTGGGCCGCATCAGCCTGGAAACACCGGAAACGCGTCAAGCGATGCTCGGCGAGCAGGCCCGCGCCACAGCGGCACGCTGCGAAGTCTTGCCAGAAAGCGGCGGCACGCCTTGCCCGGAATCATAATTTCGGACATAATTATCATTTTATAACAAAGGGTTCCGAAATTTTTCGGGGCCCAAAAAACGTTTGTTTAGGCGGTGCGCTCCGCCGCAGGCGTGACTCCTGACACAATAGGATGCTGTATGTCTGACCTCTCCACTTCCTCGGTGCTATCGCCAAATGCGACGCAGCTCCCCATCGAGTGGTACTTCGATCCCAAGATTCATGCGCTCGAAAAGCAACTCCTATTCGATAATGGTCCGGCTTATATCGGCCACGAATTGATGGTGCCCCGGATCGGCGATTATCATGTGCTGGATTGGATGCACGAAGGCAAGGTCTTGGTGCATAACGCGCAGGGCATCGAACTGCTCTCCAATGTGTGCCGTCATCGCCAAGCGTTGATGCTCACAGGCCGTGGCCGCGCCAAAAACATCGTCTGCCCGCTGCACCGCTGGACTTACGACTTGAGCGGCAACTTGCTGGGCGCACCGCATTTCCCGGGCAATCCCTGTCTCAACCTGAATAAAACCGCGCTGCAAAATTGGAACGGCCTGCTGTTCACCGGGCCGCGCGATATCGCGCGAGATCTGTCTCAGCTTGGCGCGCTGAAGGACCTGGATTTCTCAGACTATATGCTGGATCAGGTAAAAATAGAGCACCATCCTTACAGCTGGAAAAATTTCATCGAAGTGTATCTGGAAGATTACCACGTGACGCCCTTCCATCCGGGTTTAAGCCACTTCGTGGATTGCGAGCACCTTAAGTGGGAATACGGCGACTGGTATAGCGTGCAAACCGTGGGCGTGCACAAAGCCCTCTCCAAACCCGGCTCGCCGGTCTATCAAAAGTGGCATGACCAGGTATTGAAATACCGCGCAGGCAAAGCGCCGCCGCATGGCGCGATCTGGCTCACTTACTATCCCAACATTATGGTGGAGTGGTATCCGCACGTGCTGGTGGTAAGCACGGTATGGCCGACCTCGGTAGAATCCTGCGTCAACGTGGTTGAGTTTTACTACCCTGAAGAAATCACTTTGTTCGAGCGCGAATTCGTCGAAGCCGAACAAGCGGCCTATAGCGAAACCGCGCTTGAAGACGATGAAATTTGCCAGCGCATGCAAGACGGGCGCAAGGCATTGTGGCTGCGCGGCGACAATGAAACCGGCCCTTATCAATCGCCGATGGAAGACGGCATGGTACATTTCCACGAGTTCCTGCGCCGCCAGATCGAACCGCATTTGTAATGCCATGAAATCCAGCTGGATGATCGTCGCCGGAGGCTTATTCGGCCTCATGGGCGTGTTCGTCAAACTCGGCAGCGCATATTTCTCCAGCGCCGAACTGGTGTTCTACCGTTCCCTGATTGGCCTGATCGTGATCTATGCCATGGTGCGCGCCCGGAAGCGCTCGCTCGCCACGCCCCATATCGTCACGCATATGTGGCGCAGCCTATCGGGCTTGATCGCGCTGATGTTGTTTTTCTACGCCATCGGCATGTTGCCGCTGGCGACGGCGATTACGCTTAATTACACCTCGCCGCTGTTCCTGGCCTTGCTGCTCACTTTTGTCTCGAAGGAAAAACCGCACGGGTGGCTGATCGGCGCGCTCTTGATCGGATTCGCCGGCGTGGTGCTGCTGCTGCGCCCCAATATGCATTCGGCACAATTGACCGCCGGACTCATGGGACTCGCCTCCGGCTTCTTCGCCGGCATCGCTTATCTCAACATCAAGCAGCTTGGGCGGCAAGGCGAGCCGGAATGGCGCGTGGTGTTCTATTTCACCTTGGTCTGCACGCTCGGCGCCGGCGCGTGGATGCTTATCCATACCTTCCACGCGATCACGTGGGCGTCCGTGCCGATACTGCTCGGCCTGGGCACCACCGCGACGCTGGCGCAACTCGCCATGACGCGCGCCTATCATACCGGCACTACTTTAGTGGTCGGCAGCCTCGCCTACACCACGGTGATTTTCGCCAGCCTATTCGGCATCCTCTTGTGGGGCGAGTGGCTTGCCGCGCTGTCTTGGCTCGGCGTGGGCTTGATTGTATTAAGCGGTATCCTAAGCGTGTTGTGGACACAGCGCGCCTCCCCTATAGTGCAAGTATCCAACACAAGGAAATAGCCAGCATGATTGCCATCGACATCAAAAACAATGTGGTCAGCATCTCCGTCCTGGGCGAATTCACGCTCGCCGATTTCAAGCAATTCGAGGAACACATGCTCTACGGCATCAAGTTCCAAGGCAGCGTCAACCTGCTCATCGACCTGCGCGACATGCTCGGCTATAGCGTGGACGTGGTATGGGAAGAACTGAAATTCTCGAAAGCGCACGAACGCGAATTCGGCAAAGTCGCCGTGGTCAGCAGCGATCAATGGGTGACGTGGAGCGCGTGGCTACAGCGCTTTTTCGTCGCTGCGGATATCGAAGTGTTTGACGACTTCGATGCCGCGGTAGCGTGGGTGGAAAGCGCTTAATCCCGCGCAATAAAATGAAAGCTGGCCGGTAAGCCGGGTTCTGTCGTGGACAGTCATCTATCTAGGCGCCGCGTTACCGCGGCGCTCAAGCAACCTACCCGGAAACAACGCGAGCAGCGCCAATGTTTCCCTATTTGGTCTTGCTCCGGGTGGGGTTTAGCCTGCCACTGAGTGTTGCCACCAGCGCGGTGGGCTCTTACCCCACCATTTCACCCTTACCTGTGCCTTACGGCCATCGGCGGTATATTTTCTGTGCCACTTTCCATCGCCTCGCGGCGTCCGGTCGTTAACCGGCACCCTGCTCTGTGGAGCCCGGACTTTCCTCTGGCAGCCGCCGGGCACGGGGTAAACCCGCGCGCCCAGCCGCGCCGCCAGCGACTGTCTAGCCAGCTTTCACCGCCCAGTATAACAATCGCTTAATGCATTCCCGAGACTTTTGACAAAGTCCCAGTAAATTACTATACAAAGAGAGCGAGCGGATTTTAGCGAAACGCGCCAAAACCGCTCTCGGGGCCAGTCACTTTTCCAACCGCAAGTAGGAGAAATACTAACCGGCATGCCGGAACGGCCCACCGCGATCTTATGTGAGTCAGCACCGGCACCAACAGGAGACGGCGAATGAGACGCAGACTTTATTTCGTATTACCCAACATCGCGAGCGCGAAGCAAATCGTGAATGACTTGTTGCTCGCCCGTATCGAAGAACGCCATATGCATTTCCTCGCCAAGGACGGGGTATCGCTGGAAGGCTTGCATGAGGCCTCGCTTTTGCAGACGTCCGACATCGTGCACGGCGCGGAATCCGGGCTGGTCGTAGGCGGTGTAGCCGGTGTCGTGGCCGGCATCGCGGTCATGATGTTCCCGCCCACCGGGGCATCGATGCAATTGGTGACCGTGCTCATCACCGCCGTGCTCGGTGCGATTTTCGGCGTGTGGGTATCGAGCATGATCGCGAGCTCGGTGCCGAACACGCGCTTGCGGGAATTCGAGCACGAAATCGAAGCCGGCAATATCTTATTAATGGTGGATGTGCCGGCCACCAAGGTCTCGGAAATTCGCGACCTTCTCGGCAAACACCATCCGGAAGCGAGCGTACGCGGCCAAGAACCGACGATTCCGGCTTTCCCTTGATGCCTTAATGTTCGTTACGCCGCACCAAGCAAAACAGCCCCCTCGGGGGCTGTTTTGTTTCAGGAAGAGCATGGCAGTCGTCAGTCCGCAAGCCGCCAGCCAACTGGCTCACCCGCACGCAAGGGCACCAGTTTCTCCGCGCCGAAGGCCAGTTCCGCCGGAACCTCCCAAGGCGTTTTGAGCAGGGTGATTTTTTCGGTATTGCGCGGCAGACCGTAAAAATCCGCGCCAAAAAAACTCGCGAAGCCTTCCAGCTTGGGCAATGCGTTGGCCGTTTCGAATGCTTCCGCGTACAGTTCGATTGCCGCATGCGCGGTATAGATGCCGGCGCAGCCGCAAGCGCTTTCCTTGGTATTGCGCGCATGCGGCGCACTGTCCGTGCCGAGAAAAAATTTAGGGTTGCCGCTGGTCGCCGCGGAGAGGAGTATCCGGCGATGCTCCTCGCGCTTCAACACCGGCAAGCAATATAAATGCGGCCGGATACCCCCGGCGAATAGGGCATTGCGGTTATACAGCAGATGATGCGCGGTAATGGTGGCGCCGACATGCGCCGGCGCGGACTTCACGAAATCCACCGCTTGCCGCGTGGTAATGTGCTCGAGCACCACTTTAAGCCGTGGGAAACGCACGACCAGCGGCACCAGCATGTTGTCGATGAACACCTGCTCGCGATCGAATATATCCACCTTGGGATTGGTCACTTCGCCATGAACCAAGAGCGGCAGCCCCACCTCTTCCATGGCCGCCAGCGCGGCATAGCATTGGGATAGCGCCGTCACGCCCGCATCGGAATGGGTGGTCGCGCCGGCCGGGTAATACTTCACGCCGTGGATCAAGCCGCTCATTTTCGCTTCGCGGATTTCTGTCGGCGTCGTATTGTCGGTCAGATAGAGCGTCATCAAGGGCTCGAATGTCATGTCCGCCGGAAGTGCCGCCAAAATCCGCTGCCGATAGGCCAGCGCCAGCGCGGTGGTCGTCGTCGGTGGCTTGAGGTTGGGCATGATAATGGCACGCGCGAAGCGGCGCGCCGTATCGGGTAGTACCGCGGCCATCAGCGCCCCATCGCGCACATGCAAATGCCAATCATCGGGCCGGGTAATCGTCAGCGTCGCCATGCTTATCCTGCCTGATTCTTATCGGCTCTATCCGCCACCTGGTCAACCGGATAAAGACGGTGTACAAACATGCCATTATTTAGCACGGGCGGCCTTGTCGTACCAATAGCGCGCCACTTGGGGGTCCGCTTTGACACCGATCAAGCCTTTTTCGTATATTTGACCCAGGCTCCGCATCGCCAGCACATGCTTTGCATCGGCCGCCTTCTTGAACCAGTACAGCGCTTTTTCATTATCTTGCTGTTGGCCAAACGCACCGGTTTCATAGCGCATCGCCAGTTGATATTGCGCTTCCGTATCGCCGTCTTGCGCGAGCTTTTCCAGATCGGGCGCGCGATGATGGAAAGATTCCTCCACCCCGAAACCCAGGCTCTCCATGAAGTGCATCAGCTTAATGGCGTCCTCGTACCCCTGCGCCGCGGACTTGGCGAGCAAGTTATCCGACGCGGCTTTATTCTTCGGCACGCCATAGCCTTCGCGGTACATTTTAGCCAGCAGGTATTGCGCCTCGCTATTGCCCTCGACCGCCGCCCGATTCAACCAGTGATGCGCGCGCGCCGGATCGCGCGCCACGCCCTCGCCGTATAAATACATTTTCCCGAGCTTGACTTGCGCCTGAATATTGCCGCGGTTCGCGGCTTTCTCGCGCCAATCCGCGGCGAGTTTCGCGTTCTGCGGCACGCCTTTTCCCGATTCGTAAAAATCGGCCAGCATTTGTTGCGCGTAAGCGTTGCCTTGCTCCGCCGCCCGCTCGAACCAGTAAGCGGCGAGCTTGTCGTTTTGGGGATAGCCGCCGCCCCCTTCTTTGTAGATCACGGCGAGCAACACTTGCGCGCCGTCACTCCCGCGTTGCGCGGCATTCGCAATCAGCGCCGCCTCCTGCGGCGTGGTGGCCTGCGCGGGAAAAACGGCCGCGATCAATCCGGCCAGGAGCAGTGCGCTCACTATTCGATGCATCATAAAGTACCCATTGCAGTATTCCCGCTACTCGGCACGTCGTTATTGATCCGGACGATCCGGTCAAACCGCGCCAAAAATCCCCGAAGTCACTGCGGCTTCCCGCTTATAATACCCATTATAAAATATTGCGTTGAAAGTATTGGGAGTATCCGCATGAACGAAAGCCCTTCTATATCTTTATGGAATAATATTTTTTTCAATGACGTTAGCAGCCTGCTTTTAAGCACGCTCATTCTCATTGCCTACCACCTCTACCTGCGCTATAAGGTCGCCAAAAACCCCACCTACACGGTGCAAGCGATCAATCGCATCGCACGCACCGCATGGGTGGAAACCATGATGGCCAGCGGTAACCCCGATGTCATTCCGGTGCAAACCTTGCGTAACTCCACCATGGCGGCAACCTTCCTGGCTTCCACCGCCGTGCTGCTTATCATCGGCGTCCTGACGCTCAGCGGCCAAGCCGACAAGCTGGGCTCTACCTGGCATTCTCTCAATGTGTACGGCGCCAAACATTCGGAGCTGTTTCTCAGCAAGCTCATTATGCTGCTGCTGGATCTATTCACGGTCTTTTTCAGCTTTACCCTAGCCATTCGAGGTTATAACCACGTGGGGTATATGATCAATGTCCCGCTGTCGCTCAATCACCATGCGATTTCCCCGCAACACGTGGCGCAGCATCTGAATCGCGCCGGCAGCTATTACAGCATGGGTATGCGCGCTTTCTATTTCATCGTGCCGCTCATGTTCTGGCTGTTTGGCCCGCATTTCATGCTGCTGGCCACGATCGGTTTGACCATTGTGCTCTATCGCATAGATCGCGCCCCCAAGGTGCTCGCCAACGATTACCGCTAGCTCACCTTGACAACCGCTTTTTAATGATTAATATATTAGGATATACATATCTTGATTGAGGTAGCCATGCGTATTCCTTGTTTATTCGCGGTGCTCCTGCTATCGGTCGCACCCCTAGTCCAGGCGGCCCCAGACGGCGCCAAGCTCTATGCGCAAAACTGCGCTGCTTGTCACGGTGAGAACGGTAGCGGCGGCATCGGCGTGCCTCTTGCCTTACCGTCATTTCAAACCACCATCGATGACAATTATCTCCACAAGACTATCCGGTACGGCCGTCCGGGGCGGGTTATGCCGGCCTTTACCCAACTCAAGGACGATGAAGTCGACGCCATCATCAAACACATTCGCTCCTGGAACAAAGGCAAAGTGGCCACCTTCTCCAACCAAGCGGTGAAAGGTGACCCGGCGCACGGTAAGCAATTGTTCACCGCGCACTGCGCCGCCTGCCACGGACCCAACGGGGAAGGCGGAAAGGGCACCGGGGTGACCTTCTCGCGCCCGCGCGATCTGCCGATCATGCCCCCTGCCCTGCATAACCCCGGCTTCCTTGCCTCCGCCAGCGACGCGATGATCAAAAACGTGCTGATGCAAGGGCGCGAAGGCACGCCGATGGTGTCTTTCTTAAAATCAGGATTACGCGAAAAGGATATCGACGATATCGTCAGCTACGTGCGCAGTTTCGAAACAGCGCCCTTGGCGCAAAGCGCGAAGATATTGCATGTCGAAAAGCCGATCATCGTCAGGGAGTCGCCGTACGATCTGAAAACCACGGTGGAAAACGTCAAACAGGCCATCATCACCCATAATTTCTTTTTTGGCCGGGAACAGCCGCTCGAGTACGGCTTGACCACACCGGACAAAGCCGATCCGCACCAGGTCGTCCTGTATTTCTGCAACATCAGTTTGCTCAACAAAGCCTTGTCGGTCGACCCGCGCGTCGGCCTATTCCTCCCTTGCCGGATTACCGTGGTGGAACACCAGGGCAAAGTGTCACTCATGTCTGTGAACCCCGAAGTGCTGAGTGCATTGTTCAACAATTCCGAGTTGAACGAGCTATGCAAGCAAATGCGCCAGCACTACATCGGCATTATGGAAGAGGCCACACTATGAACTTACTCAGCAGACTCGCCGGCTTATGGGTATTGTGCGCCGCGCTCGTGGCACCGGCCTCGGCCCAAGGGCTATTGATGGCGCGCTCCAATCAAATGTTTCCGGAAGCCATGACGCTGTTGCAAGCCGCCATTACCGAACGCGGCTACACCATCACCCGCTTGCAGCAGGTGAACGAGAATCTGGCCAAAATGCATTATCCAAGCGATATGTATCGCGTGGTGTTCTTCGGGAAATACGACGAAATCAAGGCGATCACGGCCAAGCATCCCGATCTGATCCCCTACCTGCCTTTAAGCATCACTATTTTTGCCGAAGGCGATCAAGCCGTCTTGGTCGCGAACCACCCGCGTAACCTGGCGGCGCTTTTTCCGTATCCGGATTTGAAGCCTGTTTTCGACCGGTGGGAAAGCGACTTCGTGAAAATCATGGATGAAGTGCGCGAGGGACAATAGCGCTTTAAAAACCTTTATCTTAAAAACGGCTTTAGCCACAGAGGGCACAGAGAACGATAAAACAGTGCCTTGATTGCCGTTCCCGGCACACCCATCGGGAGAAAAGCAAATCACGCCGAAAGCCACGTCATCTCTGTGACCTGTGTTCTCTGTGGCTTGAACTGCTTTTTCTAGGTTTATGCGCGCAGCTTCAGCGCCAATGCGTACAAGGCATTTTTCTTCTCGCCGCTGATTTGCGCCGCGAGTTTCGCGGCCTGGCTGGCCGGCAATTCCTGCAATAATATTTTCAGCACGCGCTCCCCCGCGCCGGTAGCCGCCGCTTCGGTCGCGCCCGATACGATCAACACAAATTCGCCGCGGCCATGGTTGGGGTCGCTGCTCAGCCACGCACTCGCCGCGCCCAAGGGGCACACGTGGATTTGCTCGAAGGTTTTGGTCAATTCACGCGCAAAAACGAGGTTACGCGTCTCGCCCAAGATCGCCGTCAGATCGGCCACACAATCGCCGATACGGTGCGGAGCTTCGTAAAATACCAATGCGTAGGGCAGCGCTTTGAGGGTTTCCAAGGCCGCACGGCGTTCGCCCGCCTTGGCCGGCAAGAAACCATAGAATAAAAAATGCGGCGCAGCCAGTCCGGATGCCGATAGCGCCGTCACTGCCGCATTCGCGCCGGGAATCGGCACCACCGGCAAATCTGCGGCGCGTACCGCGGCCACCACGCGCGCGCCGGGATCGCTCACCGCCGGGGTGCCGGCGTCGGTGACCAATGCCACGCTCAAGCCTTCGCGTAACGCCACGATCACTTTCAACGCGCCCGCTTGTTCGTTGTGCTCGCGCACTGAAATCAATTTGGCGCCAATGCCAAAATGCCGCAGCAAATTACCCGTGAGGCGCGTATCTTCGGCCGCGATGAGATCGACGCGCTTCAGCACCTCCAGCGCGCGCAAGGTGATGTCGCCCAAATTTCCAATGGGCGTGGCGACCACATATAATAGGCCTTCATTCTTGGCCATTTTCCGATGACTTCCTGTCTTTTTGTTTATGTTTCCCAACGCGCGCGGCGGCTTGCCTTCGGCCTGTTGCTTGCCGCGCTGGCTTTGCCCACCCTAGCAGAGAATCCTGCCCAAGGTAAGGCTGACGCTGCCCCGGCATTTATCGGCCTCATTTTACCGCTCAACGCACCGGCCTTTCGCCAAGCGGCGGATGCGGTCAAACAGGGGTTCCTTACCGCCGCGCAAGTACAACTCAGCGCGCCCGCGATACGAATCTACCCCACCAGCGATGACGTGAGCGAGATCCTCGCGGTGTATCAGCAAGCACTGGATGACGGTGCGCGCGTCATCGTCGGGCCGCTGACCAAGAATGCGGTCGCGGCACTCGCCGAATCGGACATCACCCTGGTGCCCACACTCGCCTTGAGCGTGCCGGACATCGACGTTGACCACCCCAATCTCTATCTATTCGGCTTATCCTTGGAGGCGGAAGCACGCCAGGTGGCACAATTCATCGCGAACCAAGGCCATCATTCCCTCCTCGTCATCAGCGCGGCCACTACGCTGGACAACCGTTTGCAAGCCGCATTCGGCGCAGCCTGGCAACGCCTGGGAGGGCAGGTCGCGGGCCAGGTAAAATACACGCCGAATATGGATCTTGAAGCCCTGCATGAACAAGTGATGACAGCGCAACCAGATGCCATTTTCCTCGCCACCAATGCCCAAGAAGCACGCATGATTCACGCCTATCTCCCGGGAACGATCGCGACCTACGCCACCTCGCAAGTATTTGGCGGGGAAAGCGATGCGCAGCATAACATCGACTTAAACGGCGTGCGTTTTCTCGATATGCCATGGCTGCTGCAACCGGATCATCCGGCGGTGATGGTCTATCCGCGTACCGCACAAACCTTGGGCGCCGACGGTGAACGGCTCTATGCGCTGGGCATCGATGCTTTCCGCCTGGCGCAACTCTTTTTCCGCGGAACGATGCCCGCCAACGGTAATGTCTTGGATGGTGTCACCGGTCAAATCAGTTTGAGCACCAAGCGACGGTTCACGCGTCAGCTCACCGCCGCCGAGTTACAAAACAACGTCGCCGTGGTCCTGGATCATGCCCAGCCGTGAGACCGGTCAAGCCGCGGAACAGCGCGCGCTCGACTATCTCACAAGCCATGGATTAAGGCTGATTGAAACCAACTACCGCACGCGCTTCGGGGAAATCGACCTGGTCCTGCGCGATGGCGATGTGCTGGTATTCGCCGAAGTGCGCATGCGCGCGCGCAGCGATTTCGGCGGCGCGCGCGCCAGCATCACGGCCAGCAAACAAGCGAAGCTGATCAAGACCGCGAACCAGTACTTAAGCCAATTCATGCGCCCGCCCGCCTGCCGCTTCGATGCCGTGCTACTTGGCGCGGCGCACGACGGCGCGATAGAATGGATCAAGGATGCGTTCAGCGCCGATTGAATAGGGTGATGGAGTGAACCGTGAAGGGTAAAATCCAACAACCATTTTCCTCATCACCCCTTAGCCATAGCAAATTGGAATCACCCGTGACAATGGATCTCATCAACCGCATTAACCAACACTTCACCGACAGTGCGCATCTCAAATTGCAAGCGCTGGAGGTACTCGCCGATCCGATCGCCGCGGCGGCGGAGCGCATGGTGCAATGCCTCATGCACGAAGGCAAAATCATGGCCTGCGGCAACGGCGGCTCGGCCGCGGACGCGCAGCACTTTGCGGCTGAATTGCTCAATCGCTTTGAGCGCGAGCGGCCGGGTTTGGCTGCCCTGGCGCTCACCACCGATACGTCCACGATTACCTCGATCGCCAACGACTATACTTACGAGCAAATTTTCTCGAAACAAGTGCGCGCGCTGGGGCAGTCGAACGATTTATTGCTCGCTATCTCCACCAGCGGCAATTCCAAGAATGTGCTGGAAGCGATTCATGCCGCGCACGATCGTGAGCTTTCCGTCATTGCCCTCACCGGCAACGGGGGCGGCCAAATCGCCGAAACGCTGTACCATAGCGATATCCATCTGTGTGTGCCGTCGACCGTGACGGCGCGCATTCAAGAAGTACACTTGCTCACCTTGCATTGCTTGTGCGATGCCATCGATTACTCATTACTAGGAGCCGAATAATGCGCAAACTCTCTACCTTACTGTTGCTGGCCGCTCTTCTGCCCCTGCTGCAAGGCTGTTTCCCGGTAATCGCCGGCGGCGTCGGCGCCGGTGTGGTCATGGCGAACGACCGGCGCACTTCCGGTATCTACATCGAGGATCAGAATATCGAACTTAAGGCGCAAAGCCGCCTCTCGGAAAAACTGAAGGATCAGGTGTATATCAACACCACCAGTTTCAATCTATCGGTACTGCTCACGGGCGAAGCGCCGACCGAAGCGCTGCGCACGGAAGCGGAAAATATCGTTAAAGCGATACCGAATGTGCGCCAAGTATTTAACGAAATCACGATCGCGTCCCCTTCCTCTTTTTCCAACCACAACAACGACAGTTACATCACTACCAAGGTCAAGGCGCGCATGATAGACGCCAATAAATTCAATATCATCCATGTGAAAGTCGTGACTGAAGCGAGCGTGGTCTATCTGTTGGGGATAGTGACGCACAAAGAAGCGGATGACGCGACTGAGATCGCGCGCACGACCTCGGGAGTAACTAAAGTGGTGCGCTTGTTCGAGTACCTGGACTAAGCGGCGCCTGATGCCCGCCTACTCGACGCCCGTGTTCGAGCGCAAAGTTTGCTCGCAAAGCGAACTCGCGGCGCGTGTCGGTGCGCTCACCCGCCCCCTGGTTTTCACCAATGGCTGCTTCGATATTTTGCATCGCGGCCACGTCACCTATCTGGCGCAAGCGCGCGCATTGGGGGCAAGCCTGATTGTTGGTGTTAACAGCGATGCCTCGGTCAAGCGCTTGGGCAAGGGCGAGGATCGCCCGGTTAACGCCGAAGCCGACCGTATGGCGGTGCTCGCCGCGCTGGAAGCCGTCTCGCTGGTCACGCTGTTCGACGAAGATACACCGTTGCGGCTCGTTCTTGCCATCCGCCCCGAGATCGTGGTCAAAGGCGGCGATTGGCCGGTGGAGGCCATCGTCGGCAGCCGCGAGGTATTGTCCTGGGGCGGCCAAGTTC
>Ga0315268_10003579_pt1 | contig 17119 bp, 18 predicted proteins | sample C1_top_MG_FD_204535 | JGI IMG/M metagenome (GOLD analysis project Ga0315268, IMG submission 204535) | Sediment microbial communities from Yellowstone Lake, YNP, Wyoming, USA - C1_top | ecosystem: Environmental > Aquatic > Freshwater > Lake > Sediment | place: USA: Wyoming | collected 2017-08-01
CGCCGCCACATGCGCACCTGGCGGGCGACCGTCCCCGGGCGGACCGTCCTCCTCACGACCCGCTACATGGCCGAGGCCGACGAGCTCTGCGACCGGATCGCCATCGTCGACCGGGGCCGGATCCTGGCTATCGGCACCCCGGCCGAGCTGAAGCGTCGCGTCCGGGAAGAGCCGCTCTTCCGGCTCGAGGTGGACGCGCTGCCCGGCGGTCCGGGCCCGCTGGCCGCGCTGCCGGGCGTCGTGTCGGTGGTGATCGCCGGCGAGGCGGATACCGCCGCCGACCCGTGCGGGGCCGCCGCCGTTTCGGTCCAGCTCGCCCTGGCCGAGGATGCCGCCCTGGCCGGCGTCGTCTCGGCTCCGACCTGGCGATCCCGCGCAGGTGCACAGCGGCGGCGGCGGGAGGATCGCCTTGCCCGTCCGCATTGCCGACGCGTACACTCGCAGCGCGGGTCGCGGAACCCGCGAGCACCGGGGTCAAGCGTGGGCCGGCGCGAGCCGGCAGTGGCCCCGGGCGGTCGGGGGAGGCGCAATGAGGATCTACGAGGGGAGCCCCCGCCAGGACTTCGAGGAGGTGCTTCGCTCGATCGGGGCGTTCCTCGACCAGCGGGGCATGCGCGAGGTCCTCCTCGTCGAGGCGCCCGACGGCTTCATCGTCCAGGGGCTGGTCACCGAGGGGAGCGACCAGGGCACCTGGTCGGAGAGCGTGGGACGACTGGCGAAGGAGACGCTCACCTTCCTGGATGACGACATCGCCCGCTTCATGGAGGAGGCGATCGCCCGTCGCGCCGGGGGAGCGTCCGGACCCGACGAGGGGCAGTCGGGCTACTATGAACGGGCGCTCCGCGTCCTCGGGCGCTGGATCGACGGGCGGCGGCCGCGCGACGTCTTCTTCTTCGAGCAGGGCGGGGCGTTCGTGGTCCGTCTCCACATCGCCGGCGCGCAGGGTGGTCACCACGAGCTGGCGGAGTTCACCAGGGACGACATCGAGGAGATGGTTGCGCGCGGTCCGCTCGCCCGGCAGGCATGAGGCGGGGCGGCCCGGACCGCGCGCGAGGAGGGAAGGTGCATGAAGGTGCTCAAGGTCCTGGCGACGGTTCTCGGGATCGTCGTCGCCGCTGCCGTGATCATCCCGCTCGTGGTCCTCGCCGGCCTGTTCATCTGGCTCAAGCTGACCGAGGAGCGCGACGAGGAGGCGCTCGAGCTCGAGCAGGAAGGCGCCTGAGCGCCCTCCGGCCAGTCATCGCGACCGCGGCCCCGGCCCAGGCCGGGGCCGTCGTGCGTCCGTGGGACGAGCCCGGCGGCGGGCAGCTTCGCGGGCGGGCTCTGGCCGCTCGCCGGCTCGGCCGCCGCCCGGGGCTTGCCTGGCGGGGGCGCCGTCGGCGGTGAGCCGCGCCCTCGCCGTCCCGGTGTTCGTGCCCGTTGGCGCCCCTGTCTCGGTGCTCGTCGACTACGACGGCACCGTCTCCCTGCGCGACGTGGGCGACGAGCTGCTGCGAAACCATGCCCTCGTCGACCGGGCGATCGTCATGGCGCGGGATGCGGACTACGACGCCGGCCGGGCCGGCTCGCGCGAGCTGACCCCCTGGAACATGGAGATCCTGCCCCGCGACCCGGAGCTCCTTCGGCGTGCGGCGGCCGCGATCCCCCAGGACGACTCGTTCGTCGCGTTCGTGGGCGCCGTCCGCGAGGCGGGGGCGACGATCGAGATCGTGAGCGACGGGCTGGGCTTCTACGTCGGCTCGAACCTCCTCCGCCTGGATCCCGGGCTGGGTGACCTGCCGATCGCCACCAACGAGAACGCGCTTGACGGCCCCGGCGGGGTCTCCTTCCCGTACGGCCACCCGGCCTGCTTTGTGTGCGGGACGTGCAAGCGCGAGCGGGTGCGGGCCCACGCGGCGAGGGGCCGCGTCGTCGTCTTCGTCGGCGACGGGCAGAGCGACCGCTACGGCGCTCACCACGCGGATGTCGTGTTCGCCAAGGCGGCCCTGCTGGCGTGGGGTCGGGCCACGGGCCGCGACTTCCTGGCCTGGGACCGGTTCGCCGACATCGAAGCCTGGTTCCGGGCGGCGCTCGCCGATGGGCGGCTGCCGGCGACTCCTGCCGACCTGCCCGCCTGGCGGGCGACGCACCGGCCGGCAGCGCCGGACTTCATCTGCGGCCCTGAGGCCTGGGGACCCGGGCGGACGGTCCCCTTGCCGCTTGACGCGCCTGCATCGGCGGCTGGGGACGGCGGGGCGTAGCCGCCGCGCGGCTCCAGATCGATCCCCGGCCCCAGCTCGCCGTGCGCTACCCCCAGCGGTCGAAGCGGGCGAACTCCTCGAAGGGGCCCCAGCCCCGCCGAAGGGACGGCGAGCGGACGTCCGGGAGCAGCCGGCCGACCGGCATCACCCCGATCGGGACGGACTCGTCGGGGATCCCCAGCTCGGCCTCCAGGGCGCCCGGGTCGGAGGCGCCGGCGAAGCCCGAGGCCAGCCCGGCGTGGAGGGTGGGCCCGCATGGCGGCCGAACCGCCACCGGCAGCGGCTGGAGGCACCGAATGCGGGCAGGCCTGCGAGCCCCGTGCGTCACCGGTATGCTCGGGCACACGATCCATGCCGCGTGCCGGCGCGGTATCTCCGTGCGGGAGCCGATCATGCCTGCGAGATCGGAGTGGTCAGTCGTCGCCGACTGCCACAACCTGCTCGGCGAAGGGCCGTGGTGGGACGCTCGGACCGGGACGCTTCTCTGGGTCGACATCGATGCCCGCCTCCTGCAGCGACATGATCCGTGGTCCGGTCGCACGATCACCTGGGACCTCGACCAGAAGGCCAGCGCCACGGTGGCCCGGGGGATCGGCGGTCTGGCCCTGGCGATGGAGGACGGAATCTGGGTCACCGACAGCGAGGCGGGCCCCGCGCGCCGGGTCGCCGCCATCGAGGCGGATGACCCCCTCACGCGGATGAACGACGCGAAGTGCGACCGCATGGGGCGGCTCTGGGTCGGGTCGATGGCCCACGACGCCCGACCGCGGGCGGGGAGTCTGTACCGGGTGGACGGGGACGCGTCGGTGGAGCGGGTCCTTGTCGACGTGACGATCTCGAACGGGATCGACTGGAGCCCGGACGACCAGCTCATGTACTACATCGACTCCGCGACGCGACGAGTCGACGTGCTCGACTATGACCTGGCAACCGGTCGCGCGAGCGGCCGTCGGGCGCTGATCCAGCTCCCGGAGGGCGCGGGCCTGCCGGACGGCATGACCGTCGATGCCGAAGGGTGCCTGTGGGTGGCAATGTGGGACGGCTGGTCTGTGCGTCGGTACAGCCCGTCGGGCGACCTGGACCGGATCGTGCAGTTCCCTGTCGCACGGGTCACGAGCTGCGCCTTCGGGGGCGCTGACCTCGCCGACCTGTACGTGACCTCTGCGAGTACGGGCCTGTCTGCTTCCGAGGCCGCGGATCAGCCGCTGGCCGGTGGCCTCTTCGTCGTGCCCCCGGGCGTCCGGGGACTGGAGGCGACGCCCTTCGGCGGGTGACGCGCCTGGCTATCCCGCGGTGGCGCCAGCAGGCCTTCCGACCGCGTCGCGCAGGCGAACGTCGGCCAGGTCCTCGAGCGCCGTCACGAGCCCGGAATGGGCGTGCTCGCCGCCACCGGCGATCCGCATCCGCTGCATGAGTTGCTCGACTTCGACGGTCGCCGGGAGGACGGCCCCCGCCTCACGGGCCAGCTCGAGGGCGTTCTTCAGGTCCTTCAGGTGAAGCGGACGCGGAAGCCCGGGTCGTAGCGGTCGCCGAGGATGTTGTCTCCCCGGAGTTCGAGGACCCTCGCGGCGGCCAGGCCGCCCTGGAAGAAGTCGACGATCCGGGCGGGATCGACGCTCGCCCTGGTCCCGAGGACGAGCGCCTCCGAGACGGCCTCGATGACCACCGCCACGACCACCTGGTTGCAGACCTTCGTGACCTGGCCAGCACCCGACGGCCCGACGTGGATGACCGTCCTGCCAGGGCCCGGAGGACGGGCAGGGCCCGGTTGAAGCCCGTCTCCGACCCGCCAACCGTGATCGAGAGGGTGCCCGCGATCGCCCCCTTGTCGCCTCCGCTCACGGGGGCATCGAGCATCTCTGCTCCCGCAGTCGTGGCATGTGCCGCACGTTCGCCTGCGACCCTCGGCGAGATGGAGTTCATGTCGATTGCCAGCCAACCTGGCCGGGCCGCCTCCGGCGCTCCGTCCACGCCGGCGTGGACGGCCTCGACCTCAGGCGAATCAGGAAGCATCGTGACGAGGATATCGGTCCTCTCCGCCACGTCGCGGGGCGTCCCCCCGCGCTCGGCACCTTCGCGGACGAGCTCCTCGACGGGTGCCGCTCCGACGTCGCGCACGAAGACCCGGTAGCCGTCCCGCATGAGGTTCCGGGCCATGGGCCTGCCCGTGATCCCGAGGCCGATGAACCCAACCGTGGGGCGGTCGCCGGATGCCATCTGGTGCTCCTTTCCCCTGTCAGCGATCGCAGTGCGGCCGAGCATGCCGACACCGTCACTGCTGACGACGTCCTGGTGGCGGCGTACGAGACGACCGACATCCCCTCGAACGACCGCCAGCCCCCCGGCCTCTCGGTCCATACCCTGCCGGTGGACGGCTCGCCAGCGCTGGGGGCAAGAAGCTGGCGATCATTCTCCGATGATCTGGATTCGGACCGTCCGATCACGGGCGCGAACCTGGTCGAAGTCGGCGAAGTAGATTCGCCCGAAGTCACCGAGTGTCATCGCACCGTCCACCACCGGCACCGCCTGGGAGCGGCCAAGGATGACCGACCTGAGGTGGGCGTCGGTGTTCAGGGACCAGGACGGGTGCTCGTCGCGGCCTGCGGCGGCGGCGATGTGCTTCGGCCCGGGATGCCGATACTGCCCCTCCGTCCGACAGGTGGGCACGAGACCCTCGAGGACCGTCACCAGGTCCTGCATCAACAGCTCGGTACCCCAGTAGTCGACGTCGTCCGACGCTTCCTGGATCAGCACGCTGCATGTGGTGTGCTGTGAGAACACCACGAGGATTCCGTTCCTGATGCCGGACCTCGTCAAGGCGTCCTCGACCTGCGGCGTCACGTCGTGGAACGTTGGGCGCCTGTCCGACTGGACCATGAACGAAGCGTGACAGACTGGCATCCACTTCCTCCCTCAGTGCGTTCGATCCCATGCGTCGCGCACGGACCTGATCATCTCCTCGAGCATGGTCTGCGGCTCGCTGGCGGCGAAGATGGCGCTGCTGGAGCCGGTCCCCTGGGCACCGGCCGCGATGACGTCGTAGACGTCCCGGGCGCCGCTGATGCCCGCCCCATGGAGGACGCGGATCGCGGGGTTCACACGCCAGATTGCCTCGTTTGCTGCCGCAATCGCCTGGCGCCCGCTCTGATCGCGCCTGCCGCCGGCGATCAGGACGGGTGCCTCCACGATGATCACGTTCGGCTCCAGCTGGGCGATCCGGGCCGCGTCGTGCGCGTCATCGGCGCAGACCATGGTGGCCAGGCCAACCTCATCGGCGCGGCGGATCGTGCGGGCCAGTTCGTCGCGCGACAGGCGTCTCTCGACGTGGTTCAACAGCACACCTGCTGCCCCAGCCGCCTTGACTGCTTCAGGCAGCACCGAGCCGACGCCTCTGCCGAGCCGTAACGAGTCCATGTGCTGCGCGAACACCAGGACTGCGCCCACCTCGCGGGCGACAAGCGGAATGTCGACGTACTGCGGGGTGATGATGATCTGGACGTGACATGCGCGGCTCAGGGCATCGGCTCTCCTGGCGAGGTCGATCACGTCCTTGCCGAACACGTATGCCTTCGGCCCGATCTCGAAGAAGGGCGGCGTTATCTCCAGGCCCCGGTACATCATCGATCCTCTTGCGGAGCAGCCTTCATCATCCCGCCCGGCGCCGCCACGGGCCGCGGCGAGAAGCGCACCGAGCTGTCAGACGACGACGGCCTCGATGCCGAGCATCCGGGCGAGCACCAGGAGCTGCCTGGTCCAGCTCCCCGGCGCGGCCGCCATGTGGTGGGGTGCGCCTGCCTGGCACCACGCGTCGCACCAGTCGGCGATCGCCAGCTCCTGGTGGCGGAACAGCGTCTGTGGCGCGGAGATCGGCCGGGGCGGGAAGGGCAGGAACTCGCCCTCGGAGATGACGAAGCGCCACTGGTTCTCGCCCATCGTGACCAGGGCCAGGTTCGTGACCGGCCCGGGCGCGTAGGCGAACTCGAAGCCGGCTCCGAAGCCGTGCACGCCCTGGTAGTAGATCGAGTGCTTGACCTTCGTTTCCCCGCGTGTGCCGAGGGCGGGGTTGCCATGGCCGTCGTGACTGAACATGACGGCGTTGTTCTCGAAATCGATGACGTAGTTCTCGACCGTCGTCGCCTGGCCCGCCAGCTCCTGCATGACGAGCTGGGCGACCGCGCAGTTGACGTCACCCTCCGGCGAGGCCGGGATCCCGAGCTCGCACAGGCGTCCTGTTCCGAAGGACGGGATGATCCCGACACGCGGGTCGCTGAGCCAGACCTGGTCGAACGCGGTGAAGGCGTCGAACGCGTACTCGCGGACGACCGATTCGATCGCCAGCGCCAGGCGGACGGAGCGCTCGAAGGCGGCGGGCTCCATCTCGACCATGTGCTTCGCCTTCTCGGCCGCGACTGCCGCGTCGACGGCGGCCTGGTCCACCTCGCCGAAGCGGACCGCGATCTTCTCCGGCTCGAGCGGCCAGACCACAGGGCCGACGTCCTGGCGCAGCGAGAGCCCGTCGAACATGAGGTCGGTCATCCCCTCGAAGGGGTGCCCGACCAAACCGATGCGTGCCGTCCGCAGGCGACGCTGGACCGCGGCCGCCGTGATGATCTCCTTGACGCGGCGCCGGCCTTCGGGATCGTCCCAGTGCGAGGTGACCATCTCGAAGTCGCGACCCGTGCGCAAGAGGACGGCCGTCAGCTCGGGTATGCCGGCCATCCCCGAGTTCAGCATCACGACGTCGAAGCCATCGTCCTCGCCGAGCCGCCGGATCCTCTGGGTGTTCCAGACCAGGACGGGCGCGGTCGTGTCGATGAAGCACCGCGCCGGCACGATCCCCTTCGTGTAGGCCAGCTCGACGGCGACGATGATGTCGACAGCCTCGGCGTTGAAGAGGCGCGCCGCCGCGGCCGCCTGGTGCTCCTCCTCGACGAGGCCGGCGTGCACGACGTCGCCGTAGCCCGCGAGACCGTCGGCGATCTCCTGGGCGGCGGCCGTCGCCGCCGGGCGCATGTGCCCGGTCTTGTTGTAGTCGTCCTCGAGCAACGCCATGACCAGGACGCCGATCTTCGCTCGAACCGCCACCGCCGTGTCCTCCTTGTGGACGTGCTTCCCGTCGTCTCCCGGTTCGCGATCACGCGGTGCCCGACCGCGCGAAGAGGGGTCGCAGCGCCTCGAAGAGCTCGATGTAGCGCGCGTATGCTTCCTCGTAGACAGGATGCGCCGCGGGGTCGGGGATGTAGCGCCGCTTCGTTGCGACCATCGCCCGCCCGGCTGCGTCGAGGTCGGCGAAGACGCCGGCCGCGACCCCCGCCAGCATCGCGTCGCCCCGGACCGCGGCATCGTCGCCCTCGAGGGTCAGGACCGGACAGCCGCAGACGTCTGCCTTCACCTGGTTCCACAGCGCGCTGCGGGCGCCGCCGCCGTGCGACCGGATCTCGTCCGCCGTGGCGCCGGCCCGGGCGAGGAGCTCGAGGTTGCGTCGCAGCATGAACGCCACCGCCTCGAGGACCGCGCGCACGAAGTGGCCCTTGCCGTGGCGAAGCGTGAAGCCGTAGAAGGTGCCCTTGGCCTCCGGTTCATACTCCGGGCTGAAGGCGCCCATGAGGTGGGGCAGCATGAGCAGCCCCTCGGATCCCGGCGGCACCTCCGCCGCGAGTGCGGTGAGGAGGTCGTAGGCGCTCGTTCCCTCGCGGTCTGCCCGGGCGACCTCCTCCGCCCCGAACTGGTCGCGGAACCAGGCAAGCGCCATGCCGCCGGTGGGGCAGACCGGGCAGTAGAGGTACATCCCGGGTGCCGAGTGAACATAGACAGGGGTCTGGCGGCTCGGGTCGCCGCCGTGGCGGTCGACCGAGGCCTGCACGGTCAGCGCCCCGCCGGTGCTCTCGGAGACCATTCCTGCCCGGAGGTTGCCGATGCCAACGGCGCCGGCACCCTGGTCCATGCCGCCGGCGACGACCCGGATCCGCGGGCTCAGCCCGAGCGCCTCAGCTGTGGTCGGGGTGAGGGTTCCGACCGCGTCGCCGGGGCGGGCCAGTTCGGGCAGCCGCGAGGCGTCGATCCCGATGAGGTCCAGCATCTCGTCCCACCAACCATGGCGGCGGATGTCGTAGAGCAGCGAGGTGCAGTGGACTCCGCCCTCGGTGACGAAGCGGCCGGTGAGCCGGTGGAGGAGGACGTCCTCCACCAGGAGGAACCGGCGTGCGGCCGCGAAGACATCGGGTTGGTGGCGTCGCCACCAGAGGATCTTGCAGGCGGACCACGTCGGGAAGGCCGAGGGCACGCCGGTGACGTCGTAGATGCGCGCCTCCCCGAACGCCTCGGCGATCTCGCGTGATTCCGCCACGGCCCGGTTGTCCAGCCAGACGAGGGCCGGCCCGAGGGGACGCCCGGCGCCATCGACGGGAACCACCGTCTCACCCTGACTGGAGACCGCGAGTGCGGCGACCTGGTCACGACCGGTCCCCGTGGCCGTCATCACCCGCCGGATGGCATTCCGCGATGCGAGCCAGTAGTCTTCCGCGTCGAGTTCGGCCCGGTTCGGCGCAGGGTGGTCAAGGTGGTACTCCTCGGCCGCAACCGCCAGGCAGGCGCCGCTGGCATCGAACAGCCCGGCCTTGACCGAGGTCGTACCGACGTCGAGGCCGAGGAGGGCGTCCACCGGTCCCGGCAGGCCGTCAGTCGAGGCCGTGCTTCGCCGCCGCCGCGGCTGGCTCGACACCGAGCTTCACGACCTCCTGGAGCGCCTCGAGGAATCGCTCCGGGCTGCGGGCGCCGATGACGTTGCGCCCGAAGACGACGCCGCGAGCGCCGTCCCGGACCGCCGACGCGGCGAGCTCCAGGGCGTCCACCTCCCGCGGCAGCTTCTGCGCTCCAAGTGCGAGGATAGGTACCGGCGTGGAGCGGACGATCTCGGCGAAACGCGCTCCCGTGTAGAACGTCTTCACCAGGTCCGCTCCCAGCTCGGCCGCGATCCGGGAGCCGATGGAGATCTGCTCGTGCCGCTCCTCGGGAGCGATCTCCTCGTGCCCGGCCGGGTAGACTTCGCCGACGATCGGCACGCCGGCGTCGCGCTTCTCGGCGACGCAGCGAGCGACCTGGGCCACGTTCTCCGCGTCGACGGCCTCCGATCCGGTCTTGATCGACATGCCGACGAGGACGATGTCCGCCCCGAGGGCGACGGCCTGGGCGGCGGAGATCATCGGCACGCTGTGGCTCTCGCGGTAGGCCCACTGCGTCGCGTACTGCGTTCCCCAGTTGAGGCGAACGATCATCGCCGGGGCGCCGCGGCGCTCGAATACCGAGCTCACGTGGGGGACCATCCCGGGGCTCAGGAGGATCGCGTCGGCGCCCCGCAGCCGGTCCACGACCGGGGCAAGGTTCTCGAAGCCGGGCCGAGGCCCGTTGTACAGGCCGTGGTCGATCGCGACGACCACGGCGTTCCGGCCCTGGTCGAAGAGGCGCCGCAGACGGATCGCCTCGCCCGTGCTCACGCTCGCCACCTCTCCCGGGTCTCCTGCGCGTTCGCCGTCCGGCGAGGACCGGCGGATTGATGTCTATTCCTCGTGCCAATAGTTGCGAATCCACGGTTCAATGTCAAACGCTCGGCGAGCGATCGAACGCCCAGATTCGGCCCCCACGCTCCGGAAACCGGTGTCGAGGCGGAGAGGATGATCGTTTCTGTTCGGATTGACGACGGTTCGGGGTGGGAGTAGTGTGGCGGCCGTGAACGTTCGGGAGACGATCGCAACAGCTGCCGCGCAGGCCGGAATGGGCTCCGGGAGGGCGCGCCCGCGCAGCCGCCCCGGTCGAGCGTGCGCGCCCCCGCGCGCCGGCGAATCGCGCCCGGTCGCGCCGCATCGAGAAGACCCGAGGATGCCTATGGGGCCGGACTGAGCGAACGATCGTCCACGGCCCGCCGATGGGGCGGGCCGTGCGGATGGGGCTGGTCCCATCCGGTCGGAGCGATCTCTCGGTCGCATGTGCTTCCCGCACACCGGAAAGGAGTGAGCCGGTGCCGGACCGCAAGTTGACCTTCATGGCGGCCTCGTTGCTCATCGTCGGTCTCGTCGTGCAGGCCTGCGGCGCAGCCGCCACCACGGCGCCCAGCGCGGCGCCGACGCCGACACCCGCGGCAGGATCCGCCGAGCCCTCGCCGGCGCCGACGCTGGCGCCCGCCACGTTGACCCTGTGGCACAACTACGGGAAGGAGGCGAACGCCACCGCCACCGAGGCCCTGGTCAAGGCGTTCGAGGCGAAGTACCCCGGGATCAACATCGAGGTGGTCAGCCAGCCGGCCGACAACTACTTCGACCTGCTCACGGCGGCAGCGATCTCGAAGACGGGCCCGGACCTTACCACGATGTGGACCGGACTGTTCGACCTGAAGAACCAGGCTTATCTCCAGCCCCTCAACGACCTTGTCGCGCTGGACGAGCTCAAGAAGCTCAAGGGCATCGAATACAGCTCGCTGAACTTCAACCCGGACGACGGCGTCCTCGTCGTGCCGCTGGAGGTCCAGTTCTACAACGGCTTCTACAACAAGGAGCTGTTCAAGAACGCCGGGCTGGACCCTGACAAGTTCCCGACGACCTGGGACGAGCTGTTCGCGGCCTGCCAGAAGCTGAAGGATGCCGGGATCACGCCGTTCGTCTACGGGAGTGGGGGCCAGGCGCTCGGCGCCTCGTTCTATGCGTGGTACGACTTCAGCTATCTGATGATGATCTACTCGCCCGCGGACTGGAAGAACCTGTACACAGGCACGACCCCGTGGACCGACCCGGCGATCAAGGCCCAGATCGACAAGTGGGTCTCGCTCTTCACGAAGGGCTACACGAACCAGGACGTCCTCACGAACACCGAGTCCGACGCCCAGTTCCTGGCCGGCGAGGCGGCGATGACGATGGAGGGCACCTGGTCGATCGCCGGATTCCAGGACAAGCTCGGCGATAACGTCGGCGCGTTCGTGCCGCCCTTCTCCGACACGCCGATCAAGGGCATCGTCGAGTACTCGGGCGACGGTTTCGCGATGACCACCTACTCCCAGCACAAGCCGCAGGCGGCCGCGTTCCTCGCCTTCCTCGCCTCGGACGAGGCTCAGAAGATCGTGGCCGACTCCGGCCTCATCCCGGCCAAGGAAGGGTTCTCCACCGACAGCCGGATGGCAACGGACCTGCTCTCGTACGCGGCCGACAAGGGCTACGCACGCTACCCGATGATCGACAACGTCATCCAGGGCGAGGTCGTGGACGCCGGGAACCAGGTCCTCAACGCCGCCTTCGGCGGCGCGATGTCGGTCGACGACGCGCTCAAGAACATGCAGGACACGCTCACGCAGCTGCCCGCCGACCGGCGAGGCGACACGTACAAGTAGCGACCGAGACCGTGGCCGGGGCCATCGTCGCGGTGACCCCGGCCATCTCCATGGAGCGCGGATCCACGTCGAGGTGAGGGTGACGGCTATCGGTCGGGGGATCATCCGTGGCCCGAGCGGGGATGCCCGCAGCGCCGGGCCTCTCAGGGCGGCAGAGAGGCGGGCGGGCATCCTCTTCAGCCTGCCCGTCATCGTCCTGACCGGGGCCCTGCTGTTCCTGCCGATTCTCCAGACCCTCTACTACAGCCTGACCCAGTGGGACGGGCTCACCGCCACCTGGGTCGGTCTCGACAACTACCGCCGGCTCTTCGATGACTCGGTCTTCTGGCGGGTCGTCCTGAACAACGTTTTCCTCCTCGCGTCAATTCCGTTGGCCATCCTCATCCCGCTCCTCGTGGCGTTCCTGCTCCACCAGCATGTCATCGGCTGGCGCTTCTTCAGATCCGTTTACTTCTTCCCAACCGCCATCTCGTGGGTCGTGATCGGCATGGTGGCGGTTCGCTTCTTCGCCGGCCGCGGGATCCTGAACAACCTCCTCGCGCTCCTGGGACTCGGCGCAGCGAAGACGGACATGCTTACGAACGAGTACACCGCCATGCTCGCCGTGATACTCACCTTCATCTGGTCCACCTTCGGCACAAACACGATCATCTTCATCACCGGAATGGCGACGCTGGACCGGGACGTCTACGAAGCCGCACGTGTCGACGGTGGCGGGAGCGTGGCCATCTTCCGCTTCATCACGATCCCGCTCCTCATGCGCTTCGTCCAGTTCGCCTTCATTCTCACCCTGATCACCGCCTTTACCGCGCTGTTCAGCCTGATCTTCGTGATGACCACCGGTGGGCCAGGCTACGGTACGACCACCCTGGAGTTCTTCGTCTACCAGAAGGCCTTCGGCCAGGGCGTGTTCGGCTACGGAGCGGCGATCGGCGTCCTGCTCGCCGCAGTGGTCTTCGCGATCAGCCTCGTCCAGCAGCGGCTTCTCCGGAGCCGGGAGGACTGAAGGTGACGCCCATGGTCCGGCGCCGACTCAACCGCGGAGTGATGTTCGGGATCCTCAGCCTGGTCGCCGTCGTGATGCTCTACCCCTTCTGGTTCATGACGGAGGCCGCGTTCCGCTCGCACGACCAGTACCTCGCCGGATCGGGCTTCTCGCTCGAGAGCTGGAAGGGTCTGTTCGACGCCATCCCGGTCATCCAGCAGCTGGTGAACTCCACCACCGTGACCATCGTCGCCGTCGCGATCATCCTCGCGGTGAGCACGATGGGTGGCTACGCGTTCGCCAAGCTCCGCTACCGGGGGCAGACGCTGATCCTGCTCGTGATCATCGGCGGGATGATGGTGCCGCTCCAGTCGATCATCATCCCGGAATTCGTGAACGTCGCCCAGGCCGGCCTGATCAACCAGTACCCGGGCGCGATCCTCGTCTACGCGGCACTGGGGGCGCCGTTCGCGACGTTCCTCTTGACGACGTACTTCCGCGGCGTGCCCACAGAGCTTGTCGAGGCGTCGCTCATCGACGGTGCCTCGTACGCCCAGATCTTCGCCCTGATCATGGTGCCCCTGGCCAAGCCTGCGCTCGTGACCGTTGCCGTCCTCCAGTTCATCCAGATCTGGGACGACCTGCTCATCGGCCTGCTCTTCCTCCAGACGCCGGCGGTGCGGACGATCACCGTCGGTCTCGCCACGCTCCAGAGCTCGCGGATCATCGACGTTCCCGTGCTCATGGCTGGATCGCTCGTCAGCGCCCTGCCGGCAGTGATCGTCTACCTGATCTTCCAGCGGTATCTGATCGCCGGCCTGACGATGGGCATGGGCAAGTGATCACGCCCGACGAATCTCGCGACGTCACCCCCGGCGCCGCGGCCGGGTCCGTGTCTACTCGGGCGCAACCGGCCGGCGAGCCGGGTCGCCCGGCCAATCTGCGTCACGCGGCGTCGGCTCGCGAACGACGCGAAGTCATCACCGCGCTGCTCGATGACGCGGAGCGGATCTCGGTCGCCGGGCTGGCGGAGCGGTTCGGCGTGACCGACGTGTCCATCCGCCGCGACCTCACGATCCTCGAGGAGGAGGGCCTCCTGCGCCGGGTCCACGGCGGCGCGGTGGCCGCGATGCGCGAGCACGGGCGCAACGCGTACTCCCTGCGCGCCCGGATTGCGCGCGACGAGAAGAAGCGGATCGGCGCCGCCGCCGCGGCCCTGGTGAACGCGGGAGACGTGGTGGTCTTCGACTCCGGCTCGACCGTCGCCCAGGTGGCGGCGCACATCGGCCGCCCGCTCCGGCGCTCGAACGCCCTGACGGTCGTGACCAACTCGTTGCCGATCCTCGACGAGGTCGGCCGGTGGGAGAGCCCGCACCTGGTTTGTCTGGGCGGCCTCTACCTCCCCGATCACCAGGCGCTGGTGGGCCCGCAGACGGTCGCCGACATGCGCGACCTGTCGGCGGATATCGTGTTCCTCGGGTGCGACGGCCTGACGGTCGAGACCGGCCTCACGACGCCGCACGTCCTCGTCGCCGAGGTGGGTGCCGTCATGGCGTCTCGCGGCCGACGTGTCGTCGTCGTGGCGGACTCCGGCAAGGTGGGCCGCCAGGGCTTCACGCCGATCGTTCCGCTGACGGCGGTGCACGTGCTGGTCACCGACCGGGCCGCGGACGCCGACCAGGTGGGACGAGCGCGGGACCTCGGGATCGAGGTGATCCTGGCCTGAGCCGCGGCCGGGCCGCGGGCCGTCGTGGCCCGTGACCGGCGCCTGGAGGAGGGCGGAAGGATGGACGGAAGGCTCGCCGGTCGGGTCGCGATCGTCACGGGAACGTCCCGCGGGATCGGCAGGGCGATCGCCCGCACCTTCGTCCGGGAGGGAGCGGCCGTCGTGGGCGTGGACGTGCTCGAGGAGCAGGGCCGCGCCGTGTGTGCCCAGGTTGTTGCCGAGGGCGGCGCCATGCGCTTCATGCGGGGCGACGTCGCCGACGAGTCCGACGTCCGGGCCGTGGTCGAGGGCGTCCTCGCGGAGCACGGCCGGGTCGACGTCCTGGTCAACAACGCGGCGGTCCAGAAGGAGGCCCGGCTGGTCGACGTGACGGTCGCCGACTTCCATCGCGTGGTTGACGTCAACCTCCTCGGCTGCCTCCTCTTCTGCCGGGCCGTCCTGCCCGCGATGGTCGAGCGGCGATCCGGGGTGATCGTCAACATGTCCTCGCTCAACGCGCTCGTCGCGGACCCGCTGCTGCCGGTGTACGGGGCGACGAAGGCCGGGATCATCGCCCTGACGCAGAACATCGCGATCACCTACGGGCCGGACGGGATCCGGGCCAACGCCATCTGTCCGGGCGACGTGGACACCGAGCTCAACCAGGCCTTCTTCCGAGCCCACCCCGACCCAGCCGAGTTCCGCCGCCGCGTCGAGCGCGAGTACCCGCTCCGGCGGATCGCGTCGCCCGACGAGATCGCCCGGGTCGCCCTCTTCCTGGCCTCGGACGACGCCTCATTCGTCAGCGGCTCGCAGGTGGTGGTCGACGGCGCGCTGATGGCGCGCATCTACGAGCTGTGAGCGGCCCGACGGCCGGAGCAGCTCTCCAGCAGGAGGCGACGGTGCACGACGAGGTCCGCCACACGATGGTCGACTTCATGCAGATGAAGTCGTTCGCCGAGGACCCCCTCGTCCTCACCGACGGCGACGGGATCCGCGTGATCGACGTCGACGGGCGGCGCTTCATCGACGGGCTGTCGGGCACGTTCTGCGCATCGCTCGGCCACGGCAACGCGGAGCTCGCGGAGGCCGGGGCGGCGCAGCTCCGGCGGCTCGCCATGGCCGCTCCGACGCTGGCCACGAACGACCGGGCCCTCGAGCTCGTCGAGCTCCTCCTGGGCCTCCTCCCCGATCGCTACTCGGTGATCAAGCTGCTCTCCGGGGGAAGCGAGGCCACCGAGTCGGCGATGAAGATTGCGCGGCAGTATCACAAGCAGACCGGGAACGCGGCGAAGTACAAGATCCTGTCCCATTACCGGTCCTACCACGGGGCGACCGGCCACGCCGTCGCGGCCAGCGGCTGGCCGGTCTGGCGGGCGCCCTACGAGCCCCTCGCCGGCGGCTTCATCCACCTCCACACGCCGGACCCGTATCGCCCGCCGTTCGACGTCGCGCCCGAGGCGGTCGCCGCGACCTACCTCCGGCTCGTCGAGGAGACGATCGAGCTCGAGGACGCCCGGACGATCGCGGCGCTGATCACGGAGCCGGTTCTGATGTCGGCCGGGGTGGTGATCCCGCCGGAGGGGTACCTGCGTGGGCTGCGCGCGCTGTGCGACCGGCACGGGATCCTGCTGATCTTCGACGAGATCATCACCGCGTTCGGGCGGCTCGGCGCCATGTTCGCCTCGGAGCTCTTCGAGACGTGGCCGGACATCCTGTGCCTGGGCAAGGGCCTGAGCGGGGGCTACGCGCCCCTGTCGGCCGTCGTCCTCTCGCGCAGGATCGCGGACGCGTTCTGGGGCGAGCCGCGCGACCTCGTCCAGTTCCACAGCGGGCACACCTACGGGGCGAACCCCGTGGCTTGCGCGATCGGGCTCGCCGCGGTGCGCCAGCTCGTGCGCGACGAGATCCCGGCCAACGCGGTCCGCGAAGGCGAGCGGCTCCGCGCCGGGCTGCACCGGCTCCAGGAGCAGCGCGCGTGGATCGGCGACATCCGGGGGCTCGGCCTGCTCACCGGCGTGGAATTCGTCCGGGACCGCGTCACGCGGGCCCGCTTCCCGGCCGAGTTGGGGCTGGGCACCCGGATCCGCGACGCGGCCCGGGCCCGCGGGCTGCTGGTGCGCACGAGCCACTGGATGCTCGTCCTGGCGCCCCCACTCACGATCCGCGACGACGAGACCGACGAGATCCTCGCGATCCTCGAGGCGGCCTTCGACGACGTCGTGGCGTCGGGGGCCACGGCGTCCGCGCCGGACGTTTCGGCGCCGCTGGCGCCGGCGCCGGGGGCTGGTCGATGACCGCCCGGGTCTCGCACGGATGGTCGTACGAGGGCCTGCGGGCGATCGTCCTGGAGAACGCGGCCCTCCGTGTGACCGTTCTCCCCGAGCTGGGTGGGCACGTCCTCGAGCTGGTGGATAAAGCGCTCGATCGGAACCTGCTCTGGGAGAACCCGCGAACGGCCCCGCGGCGCGCCCCGTACGGCGCGCACTTCGACGACTGGTGGTCGGGCGGGTGGGACGAGATCTTCCCGACGGGGGACCGGGCCCTCCTGCACGACGAGCTCCTGCCCTACATGGGCGAGATGTGGTCGGTGCCCTGGAAGGCCCGGGCGGGCGCGGACGGCGGGCGGGCCTGGGTCGAGGCTGCGGGACACGCCACGATCGCTCCGGCCCGCCTCGAGCGCAGGCTGGGGCTCGACGGCGACACGCCCGTCCTCCGGGCCCGGTACCGCATCACCAACCTCGACGTCCGGCCGCTCCCCTTCCTGTGGGGGATCCACCCCTGCTTCGCCGTGACGCCGGCCCATCGGATCGACC
>Ga0315268_10003580_pt1 | contig 17118 bp, 21 predicted proteins | sample C1_top_MG_FD_204535 | JGI IMG/M metagenome (GOLD analysis project Ga0315268, IMG submission 204535) | Sediment microbial communities from Yellowstone Lake, YNP, Wyoming, USA - C1_top | ecosystem: Environmental > Aquatic > Freshwater > Lake > Sediment | place: USA: Wyoming | collected 2017-08-01
GAGAGATGTGTTATTCTCACAGGACTTACAACCGTTCAGGCAGTGAGAACTGCATCGGTGGCCGGCGCTGGAGCGATTGTTTTTGTAAGGAATAAAATCCCGCCTCAGGCAGTAATCGATCTTGCCCGGACCGAAGGTATCCCTTTGCTTACAACTCCTTTTTCAATGTTTATATCATGCGGCAGGCTTCATGCGCACGGAATAACCGGACTCAACGGAAGGAGGTAGATATTTTATTCCGCCCAATTTGTTGCTCTGCCTTCCTGAACCGAAACAGCGAGCGATAATCACGCTTCTTGCGGCGGGGTTATCAAGCGAATTTAATACAGACACTATTCCCTATGGTCGAAGATCCACCGATGCTTGCGGCGGGGGATCTTCGACTATAGGGGAGGACATCTGATGACCGCTTTTAAAAAAAGCTTTAATATTAAAAAAAGGGATTTTGTCAGAGCAGGTGAAGCCTCAATAAACGTTCAGAATATCCTCAAATCATTAAACATGGCTCCTAAACTTATCCGCCGCATTGCAATCTGCGGATACGAAGGCGAAATGAATGTCGTCATGCATGGCGGAGATGGAATTTTATCGGTTGAAATTGATACCGAAAAAATAATGCTCGATATTTCGGACAACGGAGACGGTATAGAAAACATTGAACTTGCCATGCAGAAGGGGTATTCTACCGCAACCGAAGAACACAGGGAAATGGGTTTCGGGGCGGGAATGGGACTTCCCAACATGAAGGCGAATTCCGATGATTTCAAGATCGAATCTGAAAAAGGGAAAGGAACTCATGTGCATATTGAATTTAATGTTTCAGCCGACTAAGACGGGTTTTAATTATGCAGGTTTCCGCCAATACAATGCAGTCTTCACATTATGTTACATTTAACTCAGATATTTGCAGCGGGTGCGCCAATTGCATCAAGGCATGCCCGACAAAAGCTATCCGTTTATACAAAGATAACCACGCATGCATTACTGACAAGTGCATAAGATGCGGAGAGTGTCTAAGGGTTTGCCCGACAGGCGCCATAAGCACAACCACATATGAACTTGAGGCTTTGCAAAAAGACAAAGTTTCGATTGCCCTTGTATCTCCGGTGCTTTACTCCCAGTTTAAAGGTGTAATGCCGAACGATATTCTGCTTGCGCTCACGAAAATCGGTTTTCACAACGCCATGGATGTTTCCTATTACATCGAAACGTATTTTTACGCCGTCGAGGAATATCTTGCCGAAAACAGAATTACCGGGCGGTCGCCATGGCCGCTCATATCGCAGGTATGCCCTGTGGTTATCAGACTTATTGCCTACCAGTTCCCGGATTTACTGCCTCATCTCATGCCCATAATGAGGCCGTTATCACATCATGCAAAAGGAACAAGAGAACGGATCAGCAGAGAGTACAGGATAAAAGGAGATGCTGTAACTCTTTATCATATCACTCCGTGCCAGGCAAAGCTTATAACCAGCATGTCATCCTTTTCACAAGAATATTCTCTTGTGGACAGAACTATGGGCATAAAGGATGTATATGCACAGATAACCGGACGGCTGAATCAGATGAAAAAAACCGGCATTGAAAACTTAAGAGAAGAATCGGAACCTCAGAATATCAGCGAAAGCTGCCTGTTTTGGGGGATTTCAGGGGGAGAAATTGCTGGCATAAAGTCAAATAAAACCCTTGCCGTATCAGGTTTGAGAGAAACAATAACCTATCTTGAAAAAATTGAGATGGGCCTTTTTAAGGATATAGAATATATAGAATTCAGGACTTGCCCCGAAGGATGCATCGGAGGCGCTCTTACTGCTGTTGACAAATTCATTGCAAAAAACACGGTACTTAAAATGCTAAGGAAGTTTAACCCTAAGCCGCTTATACCCCGTGATAAAGTCGTTCTTCCGGATAAAAGCGGATGGGGACTCTCCGATATTACACAGAATGAGCTTCAGCGCATATTCGGAGTTTATAAGGAGCATATATCGATAAAACAACTGAAGGAGATTGAAAAAATACTGGAACAGCTACATGGAAAAGACTGCGCTGCCTGCGGAGCTCCCGATTGCAGGACATTTGCTGAAGATGTTGTAATGGGCAAGGCAGTATTGAATGACTGTATCATGCTCCGTAAACGCGAGATCGATAAAATTCTTGAACATAAATGATGATTTTATCTATCAGGACAGAATGGATGTCATGGAAGGGGTGGTGGAAAGTGACGGTAAAGGAACCCGTACATATGGAATTTTATGCTTCACAGGCTTCTATCGAGCGGTTTAAAGTATACATATTAAAACAGGTTTAAATTATGCCGGTTTCATCCGATACGACACACTCTTCACATTACGTTACCTTCGACTCAGATATCTGCAGCAGGTGCGCCAATTGCATCAAAGCATGCCCGACCAAAGCAATCCGTTTATACAAAGATAACCCCACATGCCTTAAGGACAACTGCATCAGGTGCGGGGAATGCTTAAGGGTTTGCCCTACCGGCGCCATAAGCACAACCACATATGAACTTGAGGCTTTACAAAAAGACAAAGTTTCCATCACCCTTGTCTCTCCGGTGCTTTACTCCCAGTTTAAAGGTGTAATACCGAACGATATTCTGCTCGCAGTTAAAAAAATAGGCTTTCACCATGTGATGGATCTTTCCTATTACATCGAGATGTTTCTTTACGCCACCGAAGAATATATTGCCGAAAACAGAATTACCGGGCAGTCGCCATGGCCGCTCATATCGCCGGTTTGCCCGGTTGTTATCAGGCTTATTGCCTACCAGTTCCCGAATCTCCTGCCTCACGTCATACCGATAATGAGGCCGATATCTCTTCTGGCAAAGGAGGCAAGAGCTAATATCAGCCGGGAATACAGGATAAAAAAAGATGCCGTAATTCTTTATCATCTCACTCCCTGCCCTGCCAAGATGGTGCCCAGCAAGTCTTCTTTCGCACAGGAAAATTCTCTTGTGGACAGGACCATGGGCATAAAAGATGTATATGCCCAGATAATCGGCCGGCTGAATCAGATGAAAAAAACCGGCATTGAAGCCTTAAGAGAAGAATCGGAAACTCAGAAAATCAGCGGCAACTGCCTGCTTTGGGGAGTTTCAGGAGGAGAAATTGCAGGCATAAATTCGGATAAAACCCTTGCCGTATCGGGGTTGAGAGAAACAATAACCTATCTTGAAAAGATTGAGCTGGGCCTCTTTAAGGATATAGAATATATAGAATTCAGGACCTGCCCCGAAGGGTGCGTCGGAGGCGCTCTTAATGCCGTTGATAAATACATTGCAAAAAACACGGTCCTTAAAATGTTAAGAAAGTTCGGTCTTGAGCGGCTTATACCCCGCGATAAAGTCATTCTCCTGTATGAAAACGGATGGGGACTCTCCGATACGACACAAGATGAGCTTCAGCGCATATTCGGAGTTTACAAGGAGCACATATCAATAGAACAACTGAAAGAGATTGAAAAAATACTGGAACAGATACAGGGAAAAGACTGCGCTGCCTGCGGAGCTCCCGATTGCAGGACATTTGCGGAAGATGTTGTAATGGGCAAGGCAGTATTGAATAACTGTATCATGCTCCGTAAACGCGAGATTGATAAAATTCATGGATATAAATGATGATTCAATTTATCAGGGGACTGAACGTATATCCTGGAAGGGGTGGTGAAAAGTGACGGTAAAGGATCTGGTTGAGAAATTCGGGCTGCAGGCTGTTGCAGGAGAAAAAAGCCTGGGGCGTTTGGTAAAATCGGGGTACTGCGGCGATCTCCTGAGCGACGTAATGGCAAATGCTCCTGAAGGCTGCGTATGGCTGACAATACAAAGCCATCAGAACATAATTGCAGTTGCGGTTCTTCGCGAAATGGCGTGCATAGTAATCACAGGAGGACATAAGCCCGATTCAGAAACAATCGACAAGGCCGGAAAGGAAGGCATACCCCTGCTTCTCTGGCCCGGTTCGGCATATACCCTGGCAGGGAGCATATACTCCGCCGGAATTACTTAAGATGGACTCGTAAAAGTCAAAATTGAAGCTCCCCGTAGCTTGCTACGTGGAATCTTCGACCGTAAGGACTTTCTTTCTGTTTTTGATTCGCTCACTAATCCCGTAGCAAGCTACGGGGAATGCGTTCGCTATTACGGTTCAGACGGCAAAGCCGAATATGGTGCTCACTTGAAACTATTCAAAGCCGACTTGCATATCCATACCTGCCTCTCTCCGTGCGGCGACTGGGGAATGAGCCCGAAGAAGATTGTTGAAAAAAGTCTTGAAAAGAAACTCGACATTATAGGAATATGCGACCATAACTCTGCAGAAAATGTTGAAGCCGTTATAAAAGCAGGAAAAGGAACAGGCCTTCGTGTTGTCCCGGGGATGGAGATATGCTCAAAAGAGGAGGTGCATATCCTGTCTCTTTTTAACGATACAAAAAAAGCCATTTTAATGCAGGAGTATATTTACGACAATCTGCCTGGGAAAAACAGCCCCGACACGTTCGGATATCAGATTATTGCAGACGAAAATGATGAGGTAGCCGGAGAAAATCAAAGGCTTTTGATAGGGGCGACAACCCTTAAACTAAAAGAAATAGTCGACAAAATACATTCGCTGAACGGTCTCTGTGTTGCTTCGCATGTCGACAGGCCGGTATTCGGGATCATAAGTCAGCTTGGATTCATACCCCCTGATCTTCCGCTTGACGGAGTCGAGATCTCGTGGCGGATGGAGCCTTCCGAAGCGATAAAACAGATACCGGACATAAAAAGGTTTCCGTTTATCGTATCATCGGATGCCCATTTCCGGGACGACATAGGGAAGGCCATAACGAAATTTTTCATGGCCGAACCCACAATAGATGAAATCCGTCTGGCTTTATCGGGGAAAAATGAGAGGCGGACAGAGGTCTGATTTGAGGGAAATATCGCTTCATATAATGGATGTGGTTGAAAATGGAATAACCGCGGGAGCAGGATGCATTCGTATCCTTATCGATGAGGAACGGATTGAAAACCGGCTGAAGGTTGTGATAAAGGATAACGGAAAAGGAATGTCTCCCGAAATGCTTCGCACCGTTACCGACCCGTTTGTAACAACAAGAACTACAAGACGGATTGGCCTGGGGCTGTCGCTCTGGAAGGAGGCTGCAAAAAGATGTGACGGAGATTTTTCAATTGAATCTGAACCCGGGCGGGGAACTTCAGTTACCGCCACTTTCAGATATGATCATATAGACCGCGCTCCCATTGGAGATATTGCCGCGACAATAACAATGTTAATAGCTGGAAATCCTGATATTGACTTTGTTTACGATCATGTTATTGATGGAAACAGATTTACGATCGACACACGGGAATTAAGGGAGGAGTTTGATGAATCCCCGACTGATCCTGCTCTGTTGTTTCACCTTAAAAAACAGATAGAGGAGGAACTGAAAAAACTCGCAACCGACGGAGACTGAAGGCTGAGGGTTTTTTCGGGATGCTTAACGGATTTCGGTCCTCAGGCGGAAGCGACGTTTTCTTTCATAATACCGATATGCAGCGAAGGGGAGAATAAAAAATGACAAAAATCTCCATTGAAGACCTCAAAAGAATCAGGGAAAAGACCTCGAAAGATACATCATTAAGACATGGCGCCACCACCATAAAAATTACCGTTCACATGGGAACATGCGGAATAGCTGCAGGAGCCCGTGAAGTCATGAATACGCTTATGGAAGAAATGGCTCAGGCAGACCGCCAGGATATAAGAGTCGTCGCTTCGGGATGTATGGGCATGTGCAACAGCGAGCCCAATGTGACTGTGGAAACGGAAGGGGAAAAACCGGTGGTGTACCAGAAAATGAATTCAAACAGGATGCGGCAGGTATTCAAGAGGCATGTACTTCTTGGAGAAGTTCAGACTGATTTCGCCCTCGCCAGAATATGAAAAATAATAAGCCTCTCCGCCCCATATGGCAGGACGACCCGAATACGGTCAAAATCATAGACCAGAGATTTCTCCCGCATCGGTTCAGCGTAATTGACTTAAAGAGCGTTGATGACGTTATATATGCCATCAAAGAGATGTGCGTAAGGGGAGCACCCCTTATAGGCGTGACCGCCGCATACGGGATCTATCTTGCGGCGCTTGGCCTTGCAAAAAACCAGGCCAATGATGATTTCATTGCCGGCGAATGCGGGAGGCTTAAAGCCGCAAGACCGACAGCCGTAAATCTTGCATGGGCGGCAGAGAGGGTTCTTAAAAAGGTTCTTTCTGCAGCAGGCATTCAAAATAAAATCAAAGCAGCCCGAAATGAAGCAGGTAAAATAGCGGAGGAAGAGGTCGATAACTGCAGAAATATCGGGACTTATGGCCTTAAAATAATCGAAGAGATAAGCAGGCGCAAAGCGGGCAAAACGGTAAACATTCTAACCCACTGCAACGCCGGATGGCTTGCATGCATAGAGTACGGAACTGCAACCGCACCGATTTACGCAGCTCACGAAAAAGGCCTGGACATTCACGTCTGGGTTGACGAGACAAGGCCCCTTAACCAGGGAGCAAGGCTTACGGCGTGGGAGCTGGGTCAGCATGGCGTGAAACACACGGTAATAACCGATAATGCCGGCGGGCACCTGATGCAGCACGGCATGGTCGATCTGGTGATTGTCGGCTCCGACAGGACGACCTCCATCGGGGATGCCGCAAACAAAATAGGAACTTACCTCAAGGCTCTTGCCGCAAAAGACAATGATATTCCATTCTACGTGGCCCTTCCGTCCAGCACTTTCGACTGGAATCTATCGGACGGGGTAAAGGAAATACCGATCGAGACGCGCAATCCGGACGAAGTGAGATACGTCCAGGGACTGGATAAAGACGTCATCCGAAGCGTTCTCATTCCCCCAGCCGACAGTCCTGCCGCAAACTTTGCATTCGATGTCACACCTGCAAGGCTCATCACGGGTTATATAACCGAGCGGGGTATCTGCGACGCCGCAGGCATACGGAAGCTTTTTCCTGAAAAAGCATAAAACCGGGCGAAAAAGTCAGCATCTTTTATATATTGAAGCTCCCCGCCGCAGAGCGGGCGGGGAATCTTCGACCGTAAGGAATATAATCTGTTTTTAATTTGCTCGCTAACCCCGCCGCAAGTCCGCCATGGCGGACCTTCGGCGGGAATGCGCTCGCTGTTTCGGTTCAAGAGCGTGCTTTATCTAAGCAAATACAATAGGAGATAACATGCTGATTCGACAAAATCTTCGTCTGCTGTTGATCTTCATTTTTATTGCTTTGTTTTCGGTTTCTCAACCTACGCTATCCACGCAATCAGCAGACACCGTCCCTTCAGCGCAAGCAACGCCCGCGGACATCTGGAAAGCTCTGCAGGAGAAGACCCCCTTTCCCTACTCGTTACCGTTACCGCCTCCAACTTCCACGGCAATTGACGGGATCTATGTAAAACAGGAACCGCTGATTAAAGAGCATGTACACTGCAGACGATGTCCCGATTGGCTTTACGAGGGCGGACTGTGGAAAATAAGATTTGACCGGGGGATTTACCGGGTGTTTCACGCAGATGTGGGATGGAAAAGTCTCGGCTCATATACAGTGTCGGGAGATCAGTTGACTCTTTTCAATGATCCGTATTGCATCGAAGATATGGGTGTATATACGTGGAAACTTGAAAAAGGGGTGCTGACTTTTCAGGTTATTAATGATATGTGTGGGATACGGCTTCGCGGAAAAAATCTGACACACCTTCCATGGCTAAGCTGTCAGCCGCCGAACATTGAAGCGGCAGTTACGGATCATTGGGAAAAGCCAAAGGGTTGTGAATAGCTTTTATTCTGAAAGAGACGCAAACTAACCTGCATTGAAACAAAGAAATGAACAGCGAAATGAAACCTGAGACAAAAATCGCAATTAGAGGACTTAAAGTTTCCGGCGCGGACAGAAATGGAGAAGCCAGAATTGTGGAACTGTCCGATCATCGCTTCTTCATTGCCACCCTGTTTCTGCCGCAGCTATCCTCAAGCTATGCTAAGCCTCATCCATTAATTGTCGCGTACATGAAAGCGGCTGCAGTTTTTTAAAGCAAAGGAGTAAAATCAAGACACAACGTCTGCCTGATTCCCCATTAAGCTGCCGGCGGATTTTTCTCCAGAGATATGCGCCGACTTGGTTGCAATCGTTTCAGGCTTTGTTGTTTGTTTTGCCGTTTCACCGCGGCGGCTTATGCGTAAGATATGATCCGAGGGAGAAACATAATGATTAATGTTCTTAAGTCTGTTTTGAAGCACGATGTGTACCCCGTGCTCGGCTGCACCGAACCAATCGGCATTGCATATGCAGCCAGCATTGCCGGCAAACAACTCAACGGAGAAACAGCAGGTGAACCTTACTCCTATTTACTTGACCGGCAGGGTATAATCGAATACAAGTTTTCAAACGATAACTATGTGCATCCCGAATCGACAGGAATAGAGATGAAATGGAAAACTTGATGCTCACGCAGATTATGAAGGTTGTGCGTGGCGAAGTGATGAAAAAATACGGCGGTATGTCGAACGAACTTTACACCTAATCATAAGAACTGCTATTCTGATGAAAAGTTTGGGATAAACGGGACGGGCGTTTTAAAAAAACTATTAACTGTAAAACAGGGGAAAAGAAATGGCAGATAAAGTCTACAAGCAATTATGCGACATAATGGCAAAGCGCGGCGGATTGTATCCGGGCATGGATATTCCTGAATTTTATAATCTGGTCGAAGAACTCTTCACGCCTGAGGAGGCGGCTGTGTATATTGCAATACCCCAGGGCTACAGTCCGCCCGGCACAATAGCAGGAAATATGGGCGGAAAAGAAGAAGATGTGGCGAAAATACTGGAAGAGATGGCTTACAAAGGTCTTTGCACTGCCGGGAGAATGGGTGATACGACATTCTACGGAGCGCCCCCGTTCGTTCCGGGAATATTCGAATTTCAGTTCATGAGAGGTACCAGCACTGAAAAAGATATCAGAGTAGCCAAACTCATACATAGTTATAAAGATGCCGCAAACAAAACCAGGGGAAAAATTAAAATCACTTTTCCGGTCAACAGGGTCATTCCTGTCAATAAAACAATTAAAGCGGAAAACAGGATTCATACCTACCATCAGGTAAAAACATATATTGAAAAATATGACCCGATCGCTGTAAGCACCTGTTTTTGCAGGCACGAAGCGAAGCTGATAGATCCGGCTGACGATTGCGGAAAACCAAACGAGGTTTGCATGCAGTTTGGTATGGGCGCTCAATTTGTTATAGACAGAAAGATGGGGCGGAAAATCGACAAAAAGGAGGCATTACATATCCTGGAAATATCTGAGGAAGCAGGCCTCGTTCATGCAGCCATAAACAGGCAGGAAATAGACTTCCTTTGCAACTGCTGTTCCTGTCACTGCATGATTTTAAAGACAGCACTTTCTCAGCCCAAACCCGGCCTGGCTTTGAATTCCGGTTTTATGCCGGAACGGGATGCGGAGCTATGCACGGCATGCGGCACATGCATTGAACGATGCCCCACGGATGCGCTTACTTCAGGTGCCGACGACATTCCGGAACTGAATACGGATCGATGTATAGGCTGCGCCGTGTGCGCCACCGGCTGCCCTTCCGAAGCAATTGGATTGATCGAACGGCCCGGCATACCGGTTCCTCCGGTGGATCAGAAAGCACTTAAAGAGGCGATAAAATCAAGCCGCGAATGATCCGGGCAGGGATACTTATCTGAAAGGTATGAGATTTGACCAACGATAAAGCTAAGACTGATTCAATGGCAATCAATGAAGTACAGCTTATTCTGGCAGAAAAGCGCACATCTTTAGCCGTGATGCGGACAGGCATAGCTGTATTAGCTTTGCCTCTGTCTGTTATGAGCGTCCTGATAGCTACTTCTAGATTTTATGACGCCCTCAATGTTTTATATTTTCTCATTCCGTTGGGGGTTCTCAATCTTGCTTTAATTGTTTTTGGCGCTTACCTTATTATTCGCTCGATAATTCGGATGCGACATTATGATCGCCTTATTCATGAAATCAAGCTGAAGCACAGTGTAATTGGGGAGTTTATTGATTGAACCTAAACAGCGAACGCATTCCCCGCTGTTTAGGTTCAAAAAGTTGATAGAATTATTAAACGCTGAGAAAGTAAAATATCCGGTGTTTGACGGTTACGCTTTGCTCTTCACGGTCATCCGCGCTACACAAAAACCTTGACATTTTACCCGCTTCCTTCCTATACCGCCGTATGCTGACCGAACTTGAAAAAAAGATTGTCGCTTCAATACAGGGTGACATCCCCGTCGTGAAACGGCCTTATGCCAAAATAGCAAAACAGCTTGATATCACCGAAGAGATTCTCCTTGAGACCCTTAAAAAACTCTGTGAAAAAGGCGTAATAAGGCGGTTCGGCGCAACTCTGCGACACCAGAATTCTGGATTCGAATCGAATGCCATGGCGGCGTGGAAAGTCGAAGAGGAGCGTGTCGAGGAGGTCGGCAAAAAGCTCGCATCCTTCAGGCAGGTTTCACACTGTTACAGGCGCAATCCCACCAAAAAATGGCCGTATAACCTCTATACAATGGTGCATGCCAGAGACGAAGAATCATGCAGGAAAACAGTCCGCATGATGTCGGAAGCAACTTCTGTTGACACTTATGCCATTTTATTCAGCCGCAGAGAACTTAAAAAAACATCCATGAAATATTTCTCAACAGACAATGATTGATTCATCCCTTTTCAAATGATTTCAGACACCCCGAATATCCTGCTCGTCAATCCGTGGATACACGATTTTGCTGCATATGATTACTGGGCAAAACCGATAGGCCTGCTCTATCTTGCATCTATCTTAAGAGTACACGGATGCAAAGTTACATATGTCGACTGCCTGAACAGGTTTCATCCGGATATTAAAAAACATACCCCATCCAAAACTGATGGAAGAGGCTCATATTTAAAGACTGCGATTCCGAAACCCGAAGGGCTTGAAGATATTCCGAGAAATTATTCAAGATATGGAATATCTGAGGAATGGCTCAGGAAAGATTTTTCGGATGTTCCAAAACCCGATGTCATTCTGGTTACCTCCCACATGACATACTGGTACCCCGGTCTCTTTGAAACAATAAGAGTTCTCAGGGAGACCTTTCCTTCGGCTCCGATTCTTCTCGGAGGCATATACGCGACTCTTTGTTATGACCATGCGGTCAAACATTCAGGCGCAGACAGGGTTTTTGCCGGAGCAGGAGAAAAATTCATCCTTGAGCTCATAAAAGAACATACCGGATTTTCCGCTGACATGAAATTTGATCCCAAAGAGCTTGATTCTTACCCCTATCCTGCATTCGATCTGGAAGATAAAATTGCTTTTATTCCGATACTGACATCAAGAGGCTGTCCTTTCTCCTGTTCATACTGCGCATCTCATTTTCTTAATCCCAAACGGATGATCAGAACTCCGGAATCAGTCATAGCTGAAATAAAATACTGGCACGAAAAATACAAAGTTGAAGATTTTGCCCTCTATGACGATGCATTCCTGACGGATGCAAAAAACCATGCGATTCCAATCCTTGAAGGGATAATCGAAAGCAGTATCAATGTCCGGTTTCACACTCCGAACGCAATTCACATAAGAGAAATATCAGGTCAGACAGCGGATCTTATGTTTAAGGCAGGCTTTCAAACAGTAAGGCTTGGACTGGAAACAACGCTTTTTGAAAAGAGAAGCAGTCTTGACCATAAGGTTTCCGAAGCTGAATTCAAACAGGCAGTCTTATTCTTAAAAGAAGCAGGATTTTCAAAAAATCAGGTCGGGGCATACCTGCTCGCCGGTCTCCCCGGCCAGGATACCTATTCTACAATTGAATCGATAAAAACCGTCAAAGAGAGCGGGATAACGCCTGTTCCGGCATACTATTCCCCTATTCCCCATACCGGCCTCTGGGAAAAGGCAATCCTTTGCTCCAGATATGATCTGAAAAAGGATCCGGTATTTACAAATAATGCGATATTTCCATGCCGCAAAGAAGCGTTTTCATGGGAAATTATCTCTTTGCTGAAAAAACTTTCAGCGGAATAAATGAAGCCCAGGTAAAGAATCGCTTTATACAACATACCGTAATTATTGTTATTATATATATACTCCGGATATTTAATTTTTTTTTAGAAAAGCCGATAATACCTTTTGCAATTTGTAAACAGGCCTGCTACAAAAAATTCAGACATCGGACAGGAAAAATAAGAACCGGGGATTTTATTATGAAAAAAACAAACGACGTTGCTTTGCTGGGCGAGAACACGGTTTTCGAGGGGAAACTCTCTTTTCATGGAACCGTCAGAATTGACGGTCATTTCAAAGGCGATATATCTTCCGACGGAACACTTGTGATAGGAGAGCACGGAATTATTGAAGCCGATATCAATTCCAACTGTGTAGTAATAAGCGGCGAGGTACACGGCAACATCAATGCTGGTTCAAGTATTGAAATTCTGGATAAAGGCAAAGTTTATGGAAACATCTTCACGTCATCGCTGATTATTCATGAAGGGGTAATATTCGAAGGCAGCTGCAGGATGGATAAAACAAAAGATGCCCCGGAAAAAGAATTCCCGGAACAGGCCCCGGATAAAAAGGGACTGATTAAATTTTTCCCATCCGTAAAAAATAAGGATGAAAAAGAAGAACAGCACGATGTAGAAGAGCAGGTTCATCATTCAGGTTCATCGTTCTTGACAACCATGCAAACTTTTGTTAAGAATAAATCATGATATTCAAGGTATTATACCTCAGTTAAATACCAGGCTGAATTTTCCGCCTTTTTCCATCTGAAACAGATATTGTAAGGCATACTGATTTGAAACAGGCAGGACTATTAAAAAATATCCCTATATTCTCATGTCTTGATGATGATGAGCTTTATGAGCTTACCAATGTAGCAATCAAAAAGGCATTCCCTAAAAACACCATTTTGATCAGCGAAGGGGATGCGACGGATTCTCTTTACGTCGTTTACAGCGGAAAAGTCAAGGCAATCATAAATGACGAGCACGGAAAAGAAGTTATCCTTTCGATTTTCGGTCCGGGTGAATATTTTGGCGAACTTGCATTCATTGACGGAGAGCACAGATCTGCAAGCATAATTACAAGAGAGCCCACCGAAGTCCTTATTATCTCAAGAGACGGCTTAAGGGATAGTCTGTCATCAAACCCCAATCTTGCTTTTAATCTGCTGGTTGGAGTCGTAAAAAGGCTCAGAGAAGCTACAAAGCAGATTGAAGGCCTTGCTCTCATGGACGTATATGGCCGCGTTGCGAGGCTCCTGGCCCACTTTGCAAAACCCAAGGGTGAAAAGCAGATCATTGAAGAGAAGCTGACTCATCAGGAAATAGCCAACATGACAGGCTCATCAAGGGAGATGGTCAGCCGGATATTCCACGATCTCCTTGCCGGTGGGTATATAAGCGTCGAAAACAAGCTTATAACCATCAATAAACCGCTCCCCTATTCCTGGTAACTTCAATCTCCGTTCCACTTTTTTGGCTACTCACTGTTATCATATTAATTGACACCCACCCTTTTTTTTCATAATAATACCCGGAGAAAGTTTTTTAATAGATTCCGGATATTTCATAACAATATAGACAACACATTCAGAGAGACCTTTGAAGAACGTCCAATTTTGGCCAAGTACAAGGAAGGCGATAATTTCAACCACAGGAATACATTTAGTATTTCGAGGATAGCGCGAAAGCTTCACTTCGTGCCGAAATTTGAGCCTGATGCAGTAATCGGGCAAAAGGGGGCGTTATGCAAAGGTCTCTCAGGGGTATCATAATGAGCGACATATCTTCATACCGGCTTTTTGCCGAACGTATGATGCAAAAAGATTCGGAACTGATCCCGAAAATTCTTCAGTACATGATAAATGATGACCAGGCAAAGCTGCTTATATCACTTCCAGGCACATCAGATGAAATGGCCGCCAGATTAAACCGTCCCGTTGATGAAATAGAATCCGGCTTAAAAGATATGTTCATAAAAGGGCTCGTATTTAAAAAGGAAAAAGGCGGGAAAACACACTGGCGCCCGCCTGCTCACCTGGCTCAGTTTCACGACGGCACAATTCTCTGGCCCGGAGCACCTCCTGAATTTTATGATCTCTGGCGGGATTACATGGATAAAGAATGGCCGCAGCTTGCCCATCTTCTGGTAAATTTCATGCCGCGTCCCTTTACACGGGTCATCCCCGTGGGGAAATCTGTTGAAACCGGCAAGGCGCAGGTCCTTGCTCCTGAAAACATAAGAGAAATCATAAAATCATCAAGCCGCATAGCGGTAACAAAGTGTACCTGCCGTTTGACAATGCGAAAATGCGACGCACCGGTTGAGGTCTGTCTTCAGATCAACCGCGGAGCCGACTACACACTTGAACGCGGAACCGGGCGTGAAGTCACAAAGGAAGAGGCTCTCGATATCATTACAAAGACCGAAGATGCAGGGCTCGTGCATGTCACAATGAACAAGGCGGGGGTCGGTCATTTCATCTGCAACTGCTGCGGCTGCTGCTGTCAGTCTTTTACTCTGCTGATTTCGGACCACCTTTCATTATGCGATCCCAGCCGTTACCGCCCGCAAGTGGACCCGCAGGCGTGCCTGTCGTGCGGTACATGCGAGGAAAGATGCTGGTTTGATGCAATCAAAGCGGATGAGAAGAGTATTGCCGTTGTCATTGAAGAAAAATGCCTTGGATGCGGACAGTGCGCAATAGGATGTCCCGAAAAGGCTGTAAGCATGATAGAAATCAGGGAGCCCGGTTTTATTCCGGAATAACCATATATTTTACTGGAGGAACTTTATGCCAATAAGAGATTTTCAGAATATCCATGAGATGCTTAAGGAAACGATCGACAGACATCCTGATGAACCTGCCTATAAATGGTTCACCGGGCCGGGACATTTAGATTCGTTAACCTGGAGCCAATTCTACGAACAGGTTAAAAAAGTCTCAAAAAGCCTTGTTGCGCTTGGAGTAAAAAAGAACGACAAGGTCAATATCTTAAGTTACACCTGCTTGAGGTGGATCCTTTCGGATTTCGGAATAACAACCATCGGCGCATGCACCGTAGGCATTTACCAGTCAAACCTGCCGAAGGATTGCGAATATATTATAAATCATTCGGATGCCGTCGTAATATTTGCTGAAGATGAAATACAGCTCAATAAGCTGCTCGGGATAAGACAAAATATTCCCAACGTCCGCAAAGTTGTGCTTTTCAAGGGAAATTACACAAAGGATGACTGGGCGGTCAGTTTCGAGGATTTTCTTAACATAGGAAAAGATATTCCTGACAACGATTTTAAAAAAAGATTGAACGATGTCACTCCCCTCAATCCGGCAGGCATAGTCTATACTTCCGGAACTACGGGCGTGCCCAAAGGCGCAGTCCTTACCCATGACAATATTACTTTCACAGCCCAGTCCGTATATCTGAGCACCAACATTCTGGATGGAGATGAAGTTTTTTTATTTCTGCCCCTTGCCCATGTATTTGCGCGCACATGTGTTTACGCAACAATACTGGTCGGATGCCCGACCACCTTAACCCGGAGCATGGATACTATAATTGAAGATATAAAGATCGCAAGACCTCACTGGTTTGCAAGCGTGCCGCGCATTTATGAAAAGGTCTATTCGAAGGTTGTGAGCGGAGCGGAAGCAAAGGGGGGGCTTGCCTTACAAATTTTCAGATGGGCTTGTAAAGTCGGAAATGAGGTCAGCGACTGTAAACAAGCCGGAAAGTCCATTCCGGCTTTAACAGCATTACAATACAAAATTGCATCAAAGCTCGTATTCAGTAAAATACAGGCCGCCCTTGGCGGAAGGGTTCGCTGGTGCATCAGCGGAGCAGCCCCTTTAAATCCGACAATAGCGAAATTTTTTCATGCGGCCGGGATATTGGTGCTTGAAGGAATAGGCATGACTGAAAACACATCATTTACGAATCTCAACCGTTATAACAATTTCCGTTTCGGATGGGTAGGCCAGCCGGGCCCCGGTATAGAGCAGAAGATTTCTGAAGAAGGCGAAGTTATGTACAGGGGACGCAATGTTATGAAAGAATACTACAAAATGCCCGAGGACACTGCAAAAACCATCACAGAAGACGGATGGCAGTATACCGGCGACCTCGGAGAAATCGATTCCGAAAACTTCTTGAAAATCACAGGCAGGAAAAAAGATCTGATAATAACATCAGGCGGAAAAAACATAGCACCATCAGCAATCGAGGGCGTCATAGCCACATCCAAGTATATCAACCAGATATGTGTTATAGGCGACAGGAAAAATTTTCTCTCCGCACTGGTTACCATTGACCCTGATAATGTGAAGGATTATGCCAGTGCGAAAGGCATAGCATTTAAAGGCATCGACGACCTTATTAAAAACGAAAAAATCAAAAAACTCATTGAAGAAGAAATTGCTGAAAAAAATAAGGAATTCGCCTCGTTTGAATCGATCAAAAAAATTACGATAGTCCCTGAATTCACAATTGATAACGGCCTGTTGACTCCAACCATGAAATTGAAGAAAAACGTGGCTCTCGATATATATAAAAATGAAATCGAGGCAATGTATAAATAATTGATGGACTAACAGCCATGCTGGGAACGGGCACAACGAAGCATGAGAACACAGGAGCCAGGAGTCAGGAGTCAGAATAACCATCGTATTGTTTTTTTTCTGTATTCTGTATTCTGACTCCTGTATTCTCGTATAAATAAAAACCCCACAAAGGAGATGCCGGATGAAGCCGACAATATTAAAAAATATAATAATTATAATGTTCTGTCTTTATCTGATGCCCGTGTCCGTTTCAAGCGCTGAAAACAAACCGGTTCGCATCGGCGCAACGGTTTCTCTGGAGGGAAAATACAGTGAGCCTTCCGCCATGATTCAGGGTGGATATAAGCTCTGGGAAAGCCAGGTCAATAAACGCGGCGGACTTCTCGGGCGACCTGTTCAACTGGTGCTTTATGATGACAAAAGCGACGAGAAACTGG
>Ga0315268_10003581_pt1 | contig 17117 bp, 15 predicted proteins | sample C1_top_MG_FD_204535 | JGI IMG/M metagenome (GOLD analysis project Ga0315268, IMG submission 204535) | Sediment microbial communities from Yellowstone Lake, YNP, Wyoming, USA - C1_top | ecosystem: Environmental > Aquatic > Freshwater > Lake > Sediment | place: USA: Wyoming | collected 2017-08-01
ATAGTTTATGGTGGGGTGAATTATCTCATCAGTGATAGTCTTAATACAGGCGACAGCTTCCACAGCGCCCGACCCGCCCAACAGGTGCCCTATCATGGACTTGGTGGAGCTTATGGGCACGCGGTAAGCGTAATCTCCGAACACCGTTTTAATCGCTAGGGTCTCTACCGCATCGTTGAGCGGCGTTGAAGTGCCATGAGCGTTGATGTATTCCACCTCCTCGGGGGCTATCCTTGCGTCCTCGAGAGCCCAGCGCATTGCCCTGACTGCTCCGGCGCCATTCTCATGGGGGGCTACCACGTGGTAGGCATCTGAGGATACGCCCACGCCAGCAATCTCGGCATAAATGTGAGCATCTCGACGTAATGCGTGGTCCAGACTCTCAAGGATGAGAACAGCCGCTCCCTCTCCAGGGACGAAGCCATCCCGTTTGGCATCGAAGGGGCGGCTGGCTTTGGTAGGCTCATCGTTTCTGGTGCTCAGGGCCTTCATCACGCAGAATCCAGCTATTCCGGTCGGTGTTAACCCAGCCTCACTGCCGCCGGCCACCATAACCTCCGCTTTGCCAAGCCTAATCACCTCTACTGCATCGCCGATGGCTTGAGTGGCGGCGGCACAGGCGGTGGTTATAGTGGAGGAAAACCCTGTGAGGCCGAAAATGAGGCTGATCTGTCCTGCTGCCATATTGGGCAGGATGATAGGCATGAAAAAAGGATTTAGCCTCATCCCGCCCTTTTCCACTATGGTGCGATACCCCTCCTCTGCTTCAGGGAAGCCACCGATACCGTTGCCGATGATTACGCCCAGTTGGTCTGGGTTCTCCTTGCTGATATCGAGCCTGGCATTTTCTATGGCCATTCTGGCGCAGGCTACAGAGAACTGGCTGAAGCGTGCCATCCTGCGGGCATCCTTGAATTCCATATAGTTCCTGGGGTCGAACCCTTTTACTTCACCTGCTATCTGACAGCTCAGGCCGCTGACGTCGCACAAAGTGATCTTGCCGATGCCTGACTTGCCTTCAATCAATCCCTTCCAGTATTCATCTACGTTCAGCGCCAGGGGTGTTATCGCCCCCATGCCGGTGACGACAACACGACGCCTTCCCCTCTTCTCTTTACGCTGCCGCTTGGCCCGCGGTTTGGGGAGAGCCTCTGCAGTTTCCTCTTTGGCGACGCCTTTAAGCAGTTCGTCGATTTGCTTGTCGACGACTGTGGTGAGCGCTCCAGTTTGTTCCATCTCCGCCCCTGCTTCCCTCATCAAGACCTCCTTGACGGCGTTGCTTGCCCCCTTTATCTATGCATAGAGTAGTTCGGGCTGCAACCCTTTGATATATTCTATCACCTCGGCGACAAGGAACAGTGAGCCAGTGGCGCAGATAAGCTCTCCTCTTCCGGCTTTCCTCAGTGCTTCCTCTACTGCTCTGGCAACATTCTCTGCCACCTCGGCTTTCACCCCCAATCGGGCGAATTCGCTAACCAGTTCCTCGGGCTTGGTAGCTCGAGGGTGACGAGAGCGAGTGACGATGACTCTATGAGCCAGCGGCGCCAGCTCTTCTATTATGCCTGCCACGTCCTTGTCGGCAGATGTGCCTATTATAAATGTTAATTGGTCAAATTGAAAATACTGGCTAAGCGCCTCCTTGAGCTTGCTTGCTGAATCGCGGTTATGAGCGCCGTCCACTACCAGGAGTGGCCTGCGCCTCAAGATTTGCAATCGCCCAGGCCAGTTGGTCCGAGCCAGGCCTTTCTCTATGCTCACTTTAGGTATACCCACCGCTTCCAGCGCTGCAACAGCGCACGCAGCGTTCTGCAATTGGTGTGCGCCGAGGAGGGGTATCGTTATACGATAAGAGCCCTTCAGTCCCTTCACCTCCAGCGATTGCCCTGAGAGGTTCGAGTTGAGCTTGTTCCATGTGATATCGCTGCCCACAAAGATGAACTTTGCGCCTTTAATCCGACTCGTCTCTTGTATCACCGCTGCGGCTTCTTCGGCTTGTGGTGAGCTTATCACGGTGCACCCCGGCTTGATGATGCCGGCCTTTTCGGTAGCTATTTTGGCGAGGGTGTTGCCTAATACCTCTGTATGGTCGAAGCTTATCGAGGTGAAGACACAGACTTCAGGCATCACCACATTGGTGGCATCGAGCCTGCCCCCCAGCCCTGTCTCCAGCACTTGGTAATCAACCTCTTTCTGTTTAAAATATACGAAAGCGGTTGCGGTCAGAAGCTCAAAGGTGGATAGCTCTCCGTAGGTGCCATCGCTGTCAACCGCTTCAGCGTGCGGTTTTATCTCGGCGACCACTGTTGCCAGCTCGCTTTTCAGGATAGGCTTTCCATCTATTTGTATCCGTTCTCGTAACGTGATTAAGTGAGGAGATGTATAAAGGCCAGTTTTGTATCCGGCAGCTTGAAGCCCTGCTGCTATCATAGCTGAGGTGCTGCCCTTCCCCTTGGAGCCTGCGATGTGAATAGACCTGGCGAATTGATGTGGGTTGCCCAGGCGACGTAGCAGGTCTTCAGTGCGCCTCAGGTCAAATCTACTAGCGTAATTGTAACCTGGCCACCTCTCGTAATCGGTGCGGCTGAGCAGGAAGTCAAGGGCAGCGGCGTAATTCATCAAAATAGAACGTGTGGTTTTTATATACTTGGCTATTATATCATTGTGAGCAAATCTCTCACAAGTGGCGCAGGGAGGGATGTTTATATTATACTTAGGGTGCTTTAGCGACGCCATTTTAGGGGCGGTTCGCGAACTGCCATTTCATTAAGACGTGCCATTGAGGCATGAGGAGAAGAGGATGAAAGGGAAAGACCTGCTATCTATCGGCGACCTTAGCCCTGATGAGGTGCTTGGCATCATCAACAGGGCTGTTCTTATGAAGAAGAGGAAGGCGATGAGCGCTGTGCTCGCTGGCAAGACTCTGGCCTTGCTCTTCGAGAAGCCTTCTCTGCGCACCAGGGTCAGCTTCGACGTCGCCATGCATCAACTTGGGGGGCACAGCGTGTATCTTTCCCAGGCTGAGGTGGGATTGGGGAGCAGGGAATCCATTGCGGATGTGGCGAGAACGCTCAGTCGCTATGTTGATGTAATCGCTGCCCGCACCTTCGCCCATGCCACTGTGGTATCTCTGGCGAAGTACGCCGATGTGCCTGTGATTAACGCTCTCTCGGACGGCGAACACCCCTGTCAGGCGTTGGGGGACCTTGTGACCATTTACGAGAAGAAGGGGAAGCTCAGGGGCTTGACTGTGGCCTATATCGGTGATGGCAACAATGTGGCCAGCAGCCTTGCTCTTGCTTGCGCCTCGGTGGGCGTGAACTTCAGGATTGCCTCACCCGGAGGTTATGGGCTTTCAGATAAGATAATGCGCCTGGGGCGCCGCTTTGCGCAGCAAAGCGGCGCTAAAGTCGCCTTTCTTAAGGAGCCAGAGGAGGCGGTAAAGGGTGCCGATGTGGTTTACACCGATGTTTGGACCAGCATGGGGCAGGAGTCCGAAGCTCAGCAGCGGCGCAAGGCCTTCGCCGGGTATCAGGTTGATGCCAGGGTGTTGAAGCTGGCGAAGAAGGACGCTATCTTCATGCACCCGCTACCAGCACATCACGGCGAGGAAGTAGCTTCCAACATTATAGATTCAAAGCAGTCTGTGGTCTTCGATCAGGCCGAGAACCGCCTGCATGCCCAGAAGGCGATTCTGGCGGAGATTTTAGGTAAGCGATGACCAAACCTATCGTCGCTATCGTAGGCAGGCCCAACGTGGGCAAGTCCACCCTGTTCAACCGTCTGGCAGGAGAGCGCATTGCTATTGTGGAAGACCTGCCAGGGACGACGCGGGACAGGGTTTACGCCGATATTACCTGGGCGGAGCGCGAGTTAACTCTCATAGACACCGGCGGCTTCGAGCCACGGCCTGACTCAGACCTGCGCCAGAAGGTCAAGCATCAGGCCGAGGTAGCCATAGATGAGGCGGATGCCATTATCTTCATGGTGGATGTCCTCGATGGTGTGACCATACCCGACCAGGAGATAGCCGAGACTCTGAGGCAATCCCAGAAACCGATTATCCTAGCGGCGAACAAGGCGGATAACGCACAGCGACGCCGGGATGCGTTCCAGTTCTACGAACTGGGCATGGGCGAGCCAATAGCCATTAGCGCCCATCATGGCACGGGCGTCTCCGATTTGATGGAGAAAGTTTGCGCTGAGTTGCCACTTTCAGCCCCTGTTGCTGAGGAGCCTGCGATGCTGAAGATAGCCATTGTGGGGCGTCCCAACGTAGGCAAGTCCATGCTGCTCAACGCTATCCTAGGTCGGGAGAGGGCGATTGTGAGCGAGGCTCCAGGCACGACGCGCGATGCTATAGATACGGTCTTCAAGTATGATAGTGAATCTATTTTATTCATCGATACTGCTGGCATCAGACGACGCGGCAAGGTCGAGATGGGCATAGAACGATATAGCGTGATGCGCGCCCTCAATGCTATCTCGAGGTCTGATGTGGCTGTTCTGGTCACCGATGCAGCTGAGGTGATATGCGCGCAGGATGCACACATCGCAGGCTATATCTATGAGGCGAGCAAGGGGATGGTGGTGGCGGTGAATAAGTGGGACCTGGCTGACGAGCTGGGGTTAAACAAGGCTCAGTGCACTCGCGAGATACAGCAGAAGCTCAAATTTTTCCCGGATGTGCCCATTATATTTGCCTCTGCGCAGTTCGGCAAGGGCGTTGACCAGGTGTTGTTGGCAGCCAGAGAGGTTTATCAGGAGAGGCAGAAGCGCCTGCCCACACCCTTGCTAAACCGGGAGGTGGGCCGACTTGTGGCTGTTCACCCCCCTCCCTCGGTGAAAGGCAAGCAGCTTAAGGTCTCCTATGTCACCCAGCCCGGAATCAATCCGCCGACCTTCGTATTTTTCGTTAACGACCCCAAGCTGCTTCATTTCTCTTATGAGCGCTATCTGGAAAACGGTCTTCGCGAGGCCTTCGGATTCAAAGGCACGCCACTGAAGCTCATATTCAGGCGGAAAGGCAAACATGATTGAGTATTTTGGCGTAATAATCGGCAGTTACTTGATAGGCTCCATACCTTGCGGCTTGGTGGTAGGGAAGCTTAAAGGCGTCGATATCAGGGAGTATGGCAGCGGCAACATCGGCACTACCAATGTGTTGCGAACGCTGGGCGCCAAATACGGGGCAATAGTGCTTGTCGCTGATGTGCTTAAGGGAGTGATAGCTGTCCTGCTTGCCAGATATATCATTGGGACTCCGATCGGAGAGATGGGCGCTGGCTTCGCCGCTGTCGCTGGGCATGATTGGTCGCTGTTCCTTAAGTTCAGGGGAGGACGAGGTGTCGCTACCTCGCTGGGCGTGCTTTTACCCTTGGCTATGCCAGCGCCGATGTCCGGTGTTGCTGGTATAGTGGTCTTCACTTGCATCACGCTCTCTTCTCGCTATGTATCGCTAGGTTCCATGTTGGGTTCTGTTTCTGCGGTAGTGACGATGGCTGTTTTCCTGGCTTTGGGCCGCGTGCCCTGGGAATACCTAGTTTACATCGTGGTCGTGGTCGCTTTGATAATTTTCCAGCATCGGGATAACATAGAGAGGCTGATGTCCGGTACAGAGAGCAAGCTGGGACAGAAGGGTGAGAGGAGGCAAGCCAGGTGAGGAGGATAGCGGTCATCGGCACCACGAGCTGGGGGACAACCCTGGGGATATTGCTCAGCCGCAAGGGCCTTACGGTCAACCTCTGGGCTCGGACGGCGGAAGAGGCGGAGAGGCTAAACAGGGAGAGGGAGAACGTAGCTCGTCTCCCGGGATTCCCGTTCCCTGAGGGACTTCATGTTACTGCCTCGCTCGATGAGGCGCTGGACAAGGCAGGACTCGTCATCTTCGCTGTGCCCTCTAAAGATATGAGACGTAATGTGAAACTAGTCAGCCCCTATCTAAGAAGCTCGATGTTGTTACTCAGCGTGGCCAAGGGGCTTGAGATTGAGAGCACTAAGCGGATGTCCCAGGTTATCTCCGAGGAGGTTGCCCCGCGATTGCGTTCCCGTATCTGTGTGCTCTCAGGGCCTAACCTGTCCAGGGAGATTGCTCAGGGCTTGCCAGCGACGACCGTGGTCGCTGGCTGTGATGTCTCGGTGGCGGCTAAGGTACAAAAGTTGATGGCAACGCCGCTCTTTCGAGTTTACATTAATACCGACGTAACAGGCGTGGAACTGGGCGGGGCGCTCAAAAATATCATCGCTCTGGCTGCGGGTATGGTGGATGGTCTGAACTATGGTAACAATATCAAGGCAGGATTGATAACGCGGGGGCTTGCTGAGATAACACGCCTCGGCGTAGCAGCGGGCGCTAATCCATTGACCTTCGCTGGCCTTGCTGGCTTGGGTGACTTAGTGGCTACCTGCTCCAGCCCCCTAAGCCGCAATCGGCATGTGGGCCATGAGCTGGCCAAGGGGCGTCCTCTAAAGGAGATACTCTCGACCATGACAGGCACCGCTGAAGGAGTAACTACCACCGTCGCTGCTCTCAAGCTGGCTAACGGGCTCAACGTAGAGATGCCCATCGCCGAGCAGGTGTTCCGTGTGCTTTTTAAAGGCCTCGATGTCCGTCAGGCAGTAGCTGAGCTGATGGTTAGGGAGCTGAAGCACGAGTTTGCTGGTCTTTCTGGCATCACGAGCAGCGGGTTTTAGGTCTCTTCGTTTCCCCTCCATAGCGAAGTGGGAATCAAATCACAGGTGGCGTTGCTCGAACAAAGAAAAGTGGTATATAATAGAGCGGCTGTCTGAGAAGAGAGCTTGAAGGGGCGAGCTCAAAATACTTTTGAATTTATAGATTAAGGAGGTTCAACAGAGAATGGCTCAAATGCTGAAAGGTAAGGTGGCAATAGTTACAGGGGCAGGGAGGGGAATCGGAAGGGGGGAAGCAATCCTTCTGGCTAAAGAGGGTGCAAAGGTAGTTGTGAACGATATGGGCGGACGTTTTGATGGCACAGGTGCGCATCACGGCCCCGCTGATGATGTGGTGAAGGAGATCAAGGCTTTCGGCGGCGAAGCTGTAGCCAACTATGAAAGCGTGACCGATTTTCAGGGGGCGAAGAGGATTATCGACACAGCGCTAAACTCTTTTGGCAGATTGGATATCCTGGTTAATAACGCGGGAATTCTAAGAGACAGGATGCTATTCAATATGTCTGAGGAGGAGTGGGATTCGGTTCTAGCGGTTCACCTAAAGGGCACTTTCAATTGCAGCAGGCATGCCTGTGGCTACTGGAGGGAAAGGCACAAGGCCGGTGATGCTATTAAAGGAAGACTCATAAATACCGCTTCAGACGCTGGACTCCTCTTCAATCCGGGTCAAGCGAACTATGGAGCAGCAAAAGCTGGCATCGCAGCTTTCAGCATCATTGTGGCCAAAGAGATGCAAAGGTATGGAGTTACCTGCAATGTCATTGCTCCTTTGGCTAGGACTAGGTTGACGGTGGAGGCCACCCCGCAGACGGCCCCTCTTATGGGGACACCAGAGGACCTCATCAAGAAGCATGGATACGATGTTTTGGACCCTGATAATATCGCTCCTATGGTTGCCTATTTAGCATCTGATGATGCCCAGGACATAACAGGGCGGGTATTCAGAGTTGGTGGCGGAATCGTCTGGGTGCTACAAAGCTGGAAGTCAGTGGACAAAATCTCAAAGAAGGGCAGATGGAATCCTGAGGAACTAGGGCCTAAGATTAAGCAACTTCTGCAGAAGGTGCCACCCAGCGAGGAAATAGCACAGGCATTCAAGGAACTGGGTGTCGCTCCCTAGTTAGACCTTGCTCCTTTTACTCAAGGGGCGACCCTTCTGAGAAGGGTCGCCCCTGTTTGTAAACGGACAGACGGGGGCGTCTGTCCTAGCTTTGATAACGCTATGTCCTGCCCCCACAAGGTTTATCGAACAGTTTAGTCCAGTAGTCCCTCTATCGCCTCGATTACTATCTTGCCCTTTTCGAGGTTGATGGATTTGACCACATCCTCGATGGCGGGTATCAGTATCTCGCCGCGCTTGCCTTTTACTACATATACGTCATTGCTGACTGTGGTGAGGATGTCGGTGAGACGACCAATTAGTTTTCCCTTGGTGGTTACAACCTTGAGCCCGATGAGCTGGAAGGTGTAGTATTGACCTTCGGGGAGGGCTTGTAATTCAGAACTGGGGACAGTAAGGTCATGCCCCTTTAGTTTCTCTGCTGCCTCGATGCTATTAATGGTAGCGAGCTTGAGCAGCAGGTGATGTTTATGTTGTCGGCAGCTTTCGATCTCAAGCGGAGAGCCATTGAGGTAGACTTTTCTCCCTGGCGTAAACCGCTCAGGGAAATCGGTCACAACCTCAACCTTTATCTCGCCCTTTATGCCCCAGGGGGCTAGGATATGCGCAACGATGAGGAACTCAGGTGGAACTGGTTCCTTGCCCATCCCCTTTTTCAAGCTGTGTTAGATTATCTCCAATGTGGCGCGAGTCCCTTTTCGGATGGCTGCTACGCGCAGCAGGGTGCGCATCGCCTTGGCGATCCTTCCCTCTTTGCCAATGACCTTGCCCGTGTCCTCGGGCGCTACCTGAAGCTTTAGTATGATCCCGTTCTCAGTTTTTTCCTCGGTCACCTTGACCTCTTCTGGTTTGTCCACTATGGCTTTGGCGATGTACTCAATAAGCTCTTTCATTTTACCTGTCCTTTGGCTAGTGCTTTAAGTTGCACGCGTTCAGCGTTATCCCTTAGATGCTTCAGCCGGCTTTGTTTCCGAAGCCTTGGCTGGTTTGCTCTCCGCCGAGGCTGGCTTTGCCTCTGGGGCGGCTGCCTTAGCTTGCTCCTTGGCCTTCTTCTCCGCTTTCTTCGGGGTCTTGCGGTCCGTGGGCTTACGCAAAGCCTTGCTGACCAATTTGTTGCTGATGCCCGATTTGCTCAGCAAGCTGGCGACGGTTTGTGTAGGCTGAGCCCCTCGCCCCAGCCACTGCAGAGCCTTCTCCTGTTTGATAACAATGGTTGGCGGCTCGGTTCGAGGGTCAAAGTGGCCTATGACCTCGATGAACGAGCCATCGCGTGGTGCCCGAGAATCGGCCACCACCACCCGATAGGCAACTTTCTTTTTGGTGCCTACCCTCTGTAGTCTGATTTTAACCATTCTCGCTCTCCCTTTATGAGTTATTTTGATTGCGGGCAGCGCTCAGTTTTCAATCATGATAGTAGTCTTAACTCAATTGGTTGTGCAACCAATCACCTCGATTTAATTGAGGGCCTGCTCCTGTTTGAATCTATGATAATCCACGAACCTTTTCAAAGTTTTCGCCCCCCGCTCGAATGAGGGGAAACTGGGTATCCCTTTTGACATCAACCTTTCTCTTATCTCTGAAGCCAGCGCCTCGCTGTGCGCTGTAGTCACTATGGCCAGGAAGGGCTTTTTGCTCCTGTCTTTGAATTCGACGATGGTATCCAGCAGCGGGTCGGGTTTCTCCTTGTTCCGACTGAATGGACTGATAATGGTGAATAATTCGAGGACTATTGCGTCTATGTTGGGGTCATGCTCCATCACATCCAGCATGTTAGCCATATTGGATATGGCGTTCTCCGACATTAAGAACGAGCTTGAAACATCGAAGGGGTTTCGGTAGCTTCCTCCCACGATATTGAAAAAGGTCGCCAGCCTTTCATAAGAGCTTCGGGTAAGGGGGGGAACAGTTAGGCCTGCTCTGGCGAAGGTGTCGGTTATCGCCACTGACTGCCCGCCGCTCATGGCAATAAGCCCTACCCTGGCTCCGATGCCCGGTTTAATATAAAGCAGTGCTTTAACTGTGTCTATCATCTCATCTAGGTTCTCAACTCTTATAGCGCCGCACTGTTTGATGAGCGCCTGCCAGACGGTGCTCGACTGTGCCAGGGCGCCGGTATGGGAGGCGGCAGCTCGAGCCCCCTCCTCGCTCTCCCCGCCCCGCCAGATTAACACTGGCTTCTTCTCAGCGGTTTCACGCAGGCAGCGGAAAAACCTCCTGCCATCTTTAACGGCCTCAATGTACATGCCGATTATCTCGGTCTCTTCGTCCTCTTTTAGGTAATCCAGATAATCTGTGCTGTCAAGTATTGCCGCATTGCCATAGCTAACTGACTTGCTGAACTTTATGCCGTGGCGTTCCCCAGCAATGGTGAAGAGTGTAGCATGGGTACCGCTCTGGGAGATAAAGCCCACCGTGCCGCCCTCGCCGTAGGCTTGAATCGGATTATGCCTTAGCCCGATTTTGGGATTATATATCCCAACGCAGTTTGGCCCTATTAGAAGCAGGTCAGCCTGGCGAGCCAGCTCAGTTATCTCCTGTTGCAGCTTTATCCCTTCCTCGGTGTCGGTCTCTGCGAATCCCGAGGTGAAGAAGCACACCCCGCCCACCTGCTTCTTTATGCAATCCTTGACTATGGTGGGTGCAACCGTCCTGGGAACGGCTGCGATGACATAATCAACAGGGCCAGGTATATCCATGAGGCTCAGGTAATTCTTCACACCTAATTCGGCTATCCCGGGAAACTCCCTGGGGTCTATCTGCACAGAATAAACATCCCCTTTGAAGGAGCTTAAACTTCTCAGCCACATATAAGCTAATGCCTGCTTGTCGCCGACCACTGCCACAGAGCGGGGATTAAATACTCTATCCAGCTTAGTTGTTGTGATTGCTGCCGTTCTGTTCATGCTTGGGATTCGAGTATCACTCTGGCGTCAACAGCCACCGCTCTATCCTTGTAGGCGAAGATGGGGTTGAGGTCCAGTTCTTTGATTTGCGGGGTCTTGTCCACGAACTCAGAAAGCTTTAACAACAGGTCCTCGAGAGCGGTGACATTTGCTGGCTCCTGTCCGCGATAGCCCTCGAGGATGGGATAGCCCTTTATCTCTCTTATCATCTGGCTGGCATCTCTTCTGGTGAGGGGGACAATCCTGAAGGCGACATCCTTGAGCACCTCGACGAATACGCCTCCCAGACCAAACATCAGCACCGGCCCGAACTGGGCGTCCTTGGACATGCCCATGATTACCTCGACCCCCGGTTTTGCCATCTTCTGCACGGAGACTCCATGGATATCAGCCTTTTTGTTTGCTTTTTTGGCTGCCGCCATTATCTCTGTATAGGCTTTGCCAACCTGAGTAGCATTTGTAAGATTAAGCTTTACTCCGCCGATATCGCTCTTATGGATAATGTCAGGGGATACAATCTTCAGCACTACGGGGAAGCCCATGCTCTTGCTTATTTCTATAGCCTCGGCTTTGGTTTTCGCTAGCTTGGTCTCGACGACTGGTATACCGGCTGAAGCCACGAGCTGTTTTGACTCGACCTCTGTGAGCACTGTTCTCCCGTTTTTGAGTGCATTGGTGATTATCTTGTTTGCCATATGTGGCTCTCCTTGAATTCGTAGACCTTACATATATGTCTCTGGGCGCTGCTATCTTACGTTTTCGCTCAAGACCAGTGAGCTATTTTAGCAGGTATAGTTGCGAAAGTAAAACACAGCTTCGAGTTAGGGACGCAAGGCCTTGTGCCCCTGCTTTGCAGACCTCACGAACTCGCTGTACTGTGCCAGCCTGGACAGGGCGTAGACAGCCCTCCTCGGCTCGGGATAGACTGGGACATCGCTTTTCTCGATGAATCTAAGCTCGCCCCTGGGCCACCCAGTAGGGATGGCACCGCAAATTACCGTGGGCTTGCCTCCGTCAGCTATTTCCTTGAGCAGGAGGTCGGCAATCCTTTTGTCTCTGACATCGTCGTCGAAGGGAGGTCCTGTGAAAGCAACGAACATCATGTCTATATTCGGGTCTCGGGCAACAATTCTAATGGCTTCTTTGATATAGCGGTCTGGGGCAAGAGCTGCCAGCAAACCTAAGTCCACCGGGTTGTTTACGTTTGTACCTATGCTCTCTGCTACTCCCGCAAGTTGCTTGCGTGTTTTTGCTGTGAGCAAAGGTATCTCCAGCCCAAGCTCGTTACAGAGGTCGGTGGCAGTGACAGCAAGCCCTCCTGGGGTGGTGATGATGCCTACCCTTTTCCCCTTGGGCAAGGGCAGGTGATGCAGTGCCACCATAGTGTCCATCATCTGCTCAAAGCTATCTACGGAGATTATCCCCGCCTGGCTGCACAGGCTTTTCCAGATAGCAGTGGGCACGGCCAGAGTGCCTGTGTGTGATTCCGATGCCTTCCTCCCGGCATCGGTGTTGGCACCCTTGAGCACGATGATGGGTTTCTTTGGCGATATCTCGCGGGAAACTCGGAAGAACCTTTTTCCATCTCTAATTCCTTCGAGATATGCAACGATTATCTTTGTGCCGGGGTCCTGTCCCAGATACTCCAGGAAGTCCACGCAGGTGAGGTCGCAATCGCTGCCGCAACTGACGCCTTTGCTGGGTTTGAGACCTCGTTCAGCGATTAACATGACTAGATAATAGAACAAAAAGCCACTATGCGAGATCACACCAACAGGGCCGCTTTCTTTGGGGAGAATAGCCTGTGGAATCAGCTTTGCTGATGGGTTATAGGTGCCCACGCAGTTGGGACCGATAATCCTTGTGGCTCCCCTGCGGGCGATTTTGACGATTTCCTCCTCGAGCTTTTTGCCCTCTAACCCGCTTTCGCTGAATCCGCCGCTATAGATTATGACCCCTTTTACCCCTTTTTCAGTGCATTCTCTGATTAGCTCTGGCACGGCCTTACGTGGCACGGTCAGTAAGGCGAGGTCCACCTCTCCGGGGATGTCTTTTATGCTGGGATATACCTTGACACCCAGTATCTCTCCGCCTCTGGGGTTTACCGGGTAAATCTTGGAGAATCCCACTTCCAGGAGGGTGTTGAGGAACAGGTAACTTACATTGGTTATTACCTCGGAAATGCCTACTAATGCTACTGATTTCGGAAAAAAAAGGGGCTCAAGCTGTTTTGTGATATTGCGCTTCATACGTTATTTTTCGGTTTTGGCTCTTGTCGGCGATGTACGTAAACCTCGAGCTTTGTGATCTTCCAGATGTCGTCATCCTTTCGGAATTTGTAGTAATATATGCCGTCGGAAAATGCTGGCTGCTGAGACACTTCGCCAGTCTCTGAATCGATAGGGTATCCGTAATGTGAATAATGGCACTTCCCTGTCGCGGTACTGCCTGTGGCTTCTATCATAATGTTCATCAAGGAGGTGAATCTTTTTTTCTCTTTGCTGAATAATGACTGTTCGCTGAATTCCTTCAGCGCCTTTCTGCCCCTTATGTCGATATTCTCTTGCGGGGATAAATAGTGTGCATCATCGCTCCAGATGTTGAGCCAGAGGTCTTTATCACCCAAATCCATGACCCAGGCTGAGTTTTTCACTAGATTCTCGAGTTCAATTATATCGGGGAGTTTCATCAACTTGTCAACTTTAGCCTCAAGCTTTCTAACATCGGCCTCGACTCTTTTCGCGACGCGATTCACCATAGTTCTTAGGTCTCTTAAGTCTTCCATCCCACCTCCTATGGCAGCTTTAGGCTCGAGCGTCTTCTCGTGACATTTTGTTGTACTTGCGTACAATTGTCCGAAAATGGAAGCCATAGACAGCGAGGGCCATAGACATCGGGAAAGAGCGGGGGTTCTTCAAAAGAGTCGAGATGAAGAATCGCCAGTAGTACCATCTGTCTCTATCCAGAACGCCTAGAATCCAAATGGACGTAAAAAGTGCCCGGATATGCCAGAATCGCAAATGGGATATGTTCTTCTTTCTCCTGGGCTTGTATTCACTCAGAAATACCTTGACCCTTTCGTAATAGTGCTTTGACGAATAGATAGTATTTAGAACGTGCCTGTATCCACTAATGAGTTTCTCGCGTCCCATTTTGGGGATGAAGTTAATGGAACAGTCTGTATTGTCGCCAGAGATGTCTTCCAGTAGGCGATTCTCTTTCTTCAAGCGCTGATAAAGTCTGGTGCCGCGAGGAGCGTTCAGCAACCCGACCATGGCGGCAACTATCCCACTTTTCTGGATGAAATTGAGCTGGCTTTTGAAGATGGTGTCCGGGTCGTGGTCGAAACCCATGATGAAACCGCCATGCACCTGCATGCCGTGATTCTGAATCCTCTTGACCGAAGCAATCAGGTCGCGATTTCTGTTCTGATGCTTATTGCATTCGATAAGGCTCTCCTCGTGAGGTGTCTCGATGCCAATGAACACAGTGTCGAATCCAGCGTTGACCATCAATTGCATTAATTCCTCATCGTCGGCCAGGTTTATCGAGGCTTCTGTGAGAAAACCGAAGGGGAACTTCCTCTCCTTCTGCCACTTAGTGATTGCTGGCAGGATTTCTTCTTTCAATTTTCGCTTGTTACCTATGAAATTGTCATCGACGATGAATATGCTCTCGCGCCAGCCACGCTTGTACAAAGCATCGAGTTCTGCTAGAAGCTGGTCTCTAGTCTTGGTTCGTGGCCTATTACCGTTAAGCACGATGATGTCGCAGAACTCGCAATTGAAGGGGCACCCTCGCGAGTACTGGACGCTCATGCAGGTGTATCTATTCATGTTTATGAGGGACCACATCGGGATGGGCGTCTTGGTGATGTCGGGTCGTTCGTTACATGTGTAGATATGTTTAGCGCAACCCTTCGCCAGGTCATCAAGAAACATGGGCAGGGTGCTCTCAGCTTCGTTGAGCACCAGATGGTCTACATCGTCGAACTTATCGTAATCCGAGGTGAACAGGGGACCGCCCGCGACTATTTTCTTGCTGAACTTCTTACATCTCTTAATCACTTCTCTCGTCGAAGCCTTCTGCACCGCCATAGCGCTGACGAACACGTAGTCAGCCCACTTGATATCCTTATCAGTCAGGGGGGCTGCATTCATATCTACCAGCTTCTTGTCCCACTCCTGGGGAAGCATTGCTGCTACTGTCAATAGTCCCAGGGGTGGGAAAGTCGCCTTCTTAGCGATTATTCTCAGGGCATGCCTGAAGCTCCAGAAGGTATCTGGGTACCGTGGATAGACCAGAAGAATTTTCAAGTTAAGCTCCGCTCCGTTTCATAGTTGGACTAAATATGTTTATAAGATTACACTTATCTGTATAAGAAATCAATACCCTCTCAGCTTGACTGTGATTATAGCACGCGGTCGGCATTGACAGTAGGGAGGGACTCAAAATCTTGAGTCCCTACTGCATCACTTACCTAAGTTAGCTGGTTCAAACATGCCCTAAACAAATCCCCTATGGTAAAGGGGCTAAGGGGATTAGCATCTGAAATCCTCCCTTGAGGAAGAAAAGAGCCAGAGCGCCCAAGGGCGATGAGACCTCGCCCCTACGTAATGTATCAGGCTGCCCATAAACGAGGTCGTTTAGGAAGGCAAAGGTTAATCTGCTTACCCTGAGCTTGTCGAAGGGCCGTTCATGGTTCGACAGGCTCACCACGAACGGAATCAACCAAAGAAAAAGTGTTGCTAAACGACCTCCATAAACCATCATTGCAATCTAGGCTGCGTTCGTGTATCATTTTAGGAGCTTGGTGAGACTGAACAGCGCATGAATCTTATCCAGCATCTGGATTACCTCTTCAATCCTCGTTCGGTGGCGGTCATCGGAGCATCAAACATCCCTGGCAAGTGGGGCTGTGATATCCTCAACCTTTTATTGACCAGAGGCCAGAGGAAGGTCTACCCCATAAACAAGAACAGAGGCGAAGTGCTCGGGGTGAAGGCGTACCGCAGCCTTGGGGAAGTCCCTGAACCCGTAGACTTCGCAGTAATAACTGTTGCCTCGGAAGCGCTTCCCGCTGCTATGGAGGACTGTGTCCGCAAGGGGGTTAAGACTGCTCTTATCATCTCCGGTGGGTTTGCGGAGACTGGCAGCGAAGGGATGAAAACTGAGCAAAAGGTGGTGGAGATAGCGCGACGGGGCGGGGTACGCTTCATCGGACCCAACTGCGCTGGACATTTCAATAGCTATGCTGAGCTTTTTACAGCACCATATCTGCCACCGATGAGGAAAGGCCCTGTTGCGTTTGTTACTCAGAGCGGGAATTTGGGGCTTGTTGTTCTTGCTATGGGATATGAGGCGGGTTTAGGGTTCAGCAAGTATGTCAGCAGCGGCAATGAGGCTGATTTGCGCTTCGAGGACTATCTGGAGTATTTGGGTCAGGATGAAGAGACAAAGGTTATTCTGGGCTATGTGGAAGGACTCAGGGAGGGCAAGCGTTTCCTGAAGCTGGCAGCGGAGATTTCGAAAAAGAAGCCTATCGTAATCATGAAGGTTGGGCGCACCGATTGCGGGGCCAGGGCTGCCATGTCCCACACCGCGGCTCTTTCAGGCTCGGACGAGCTCTCCGATGCAGCATTCAGGCAAGCTGGGGTGATAAGGGTGGATGAGGTCGGCGAACTGGTTGAGACTGCCCTGGTTCTGCTGGGCCAGCCCTTGCCTAAAGGGAGGAAGGTTGCGGTACTGACAGTGGGCGGTGGTCTGGGGGTCATAGCTGCCGACGCTTTAAAGAAGCACGGTCTCGATGTCCCGCCTTTGTCGGCGACTACGATGAAAAAGTTAAGCTCTGTGCTATCAGGGAGGTGGTCACGCGGCAACCCCGTCGATACCAGCGGGGATATCAGCTATCCCTGCCTCCAGCCCCTTTTAGAGGACAAGAATGTTGATGCTGTTTTGATTGCGGGCCCTGTCTGGGCTGCTGCTGGCTTTTCTGCGTTCATCAGCACGCCTCCCTGGGAGAGGAACAACCTGACTAGCTTTGATCAACTGATTCAGTTTATAGAAGAGGAATCGCTGAGAAATCTGGACAAAACGATGGAACTGATGAAGCAACATCAGAAGCCAGTGGTTCTCTCGGTATGGGTGGAAGATGAGGTTAAAAGCGGGAAGCTTTATGAAAAGCTGTTGAATAATTATCTAACGCCTTATCCCAGCCCGGACAGGGCAGCTAAAGCCCTGTCTCGTCTGACGGAATATAGCGAATACCTGGGCATTGCCAGGCGATGATACAATTGTAGGGGCAGTCCCGAAAAGAGAGGTGTATTATGGTCAAAATCGTTACGGATAGCACATGCGACATCCCACCTGAATTAGTCAAGGAGTTGGGCATTACGGTGGTGCCTGTA